>Ga0307989_1000167_pt1 | contig 48143 bp, 40 predicted proteins | sample EllFjometagen185_FD_203164 | JGI IMG/M metagenome (GOLD analysis project Ga0307989, IMG submission 203164) | Marine microbial communities from Ellis Fjord, Antarctic Ocean - #185 | ecosystem: Environmental > Aquatic > Marine > Unclassified | place: Southern Ocean | collected 2014-10-08 | reverse complement strand
GCTTTACCCACAATGCTCGCGACTTTTTGAGTGTTACCAAGACCAATTATAAACAATGGGTTTTTCGATACACTTTCTTGGAACTTGAGAAGGATTTGGCTGAGAGAGGCGACATTACTACTCAAGCAACTGTCGACAAGGATACGGCTGGCAAAGCTTTGGTGGTTGCTGAAGAAGATGGCGTTGTTGCGGGGATAGAGGAAATTAAATACTTTTTGGTCGATAGTGACCCTAGGTTTAAGCCACGAGTTTCTGAATTCAAGATGAAGTTTTTCAAAGAAGATGGCGACAAGATAAAGAAAGGTGAGGAGATCTTCGAAATTTCTGGCAGTTTGGCTGATATTTTGACTGTTGAGCGAGTTGTTTTGAATCTGATTATGAGGATGAGTGGAGTGGCCACTTATACCAGTAAATTTGCTAATACTGTGAAGGAGTATGGAACTTTGGTTACCCCTACTAGAAAAACTCTTTGGGGATTGCTTGATAAAAAAGCATGTACTCTTGGTGGTGGTGGAACTCATCGTTTGAACTTGAATGATGCTATTTTGATAAAAGAAAATCATATAGAAGCCAATGGTGGATCTGTTGCGAATGCTGTTAAGAAAGCTTCTGAGACCGATTCTGAGCCTAGATTCATAGAGGTTGAGGTTGAATCGTCTGAGCAAGCCTTGGACGCAGCTTCGGCTTTAACTAGCTTTGTGAAGGATATTCCTGTTTGTATAATGTTCGACAACATGTCTGCAAAGGAAATCGAGTTAATTTTGGCCAAGATGAAAGAGCATGGAGAGTTTGAGGATATTTTGTTTGAAGCTTCTGGAGGAATAAATGAAGATACGATCGTTGAGTATGCGAAAACTGGAGTCGATATATTGTCGATTGGAAAGCTAACTACTGCTACTCCTTCTTTGAACTTTAGCCTTGATTTGAAATAAGATGTAAGTGAATGTGGAACACTTCCTGTCCCCCATCTTTTCCTACATTGAATTGGAGTTTGTAGCCTGTTAGCCCCTTTTCTTTGGCGATTTCTTTGGCTTGTTTGACCATGTGGCCCACTATCTTTTCGTCACCGTCTTCCATGTCTGCGATTGTAGGGATGTGTTTTTTGGAGATGATTAGCAAGTGGGTCTTTGCTATTGGCTTTATATCCGGAAAAATCACACAGACATCGTCTTCATAAAGAAGATCCGTCGGTATATCCTTGGAGATTATTTTGCAAAAGATGCAATCAGACATAGGAATTTATTTTTTTGACTTGTCTAACTTATACACTGCACGACCAACTCTTACAAATTGAGTGTTTTTTTGCAGGTTAAGTGAGATTGTTCCTTTTTTGACTTGTCTTTGTTTTAGTACGCCTTGGATGATTTCTTGTTTTGACATAGGGCTTTTCTTTGCCAGTAGACCTTCTATAACCTCTGCTACTGTACCTCTAGAGTATCCCCATTCCTTTAGTGCGTATAGACCTCTTCCAACCAATACAAACTGTTCGTATCTGATCAATTCGTTGTGTACTGCTTGTACAGTAACAACCTTTTTATCAAACCCTGAGTCTGTGATTTTGTTGGCGATTTCTACAAAGTGAAGTGGTTTTTCGTTCTTTTTAAGTACTATATAAGCTTTATCACGGATAGATTTTGGGTTGATATGTCTCCATTCCATAAGTCCGAATCCTTCTGGGATTCTTTTGATTCTATTATCTACTTCCAAAGTTGAGATAATCATTACGTCTGGTTGATCTACCTTTCCTTTTAGTTCTTGTTTGATAGCTAGTGCTAGTTTTGAGTCTTCTATAACGTCTTTAGATTTTTTAAGAAGTTTAACTCCAGTCTTTATTATAGTATTGATGTCTCCCATTTCTACTTCTTTGAACTTCCATAGTGGACGTAGAACGTTATTCTTCTCTATCTTCTCTATATCCGTGTTGATGTTCAATGCAAGTCTGATGATATGTTTATCTACATCTTCATTAGAAGCTATCTTGTTTACGATTTCAGCTACTAATTTGTCTTCAAGGAAAACTCCGCCCTGTGCTTTCAAGATCTCTGTAGAGAGGTCTCTGATCACATTAAGACGTGTGTTTTTAACTGTTCTTCTTAGTTTACCTATAGCAATTTTTTCGATTTGTCTGATTCTTTCTCTTGTTACAGAAAAATGCCGACCGATTTGTTCCAGGGTCTGCTTTTGCTTGTTATCCAAGCTAAACCTCTTCGTTATTACTTCTTTTTCTTTAGCTGTCAGTACTAGGAATATCTCGTTCAGAATCTCTGTGAGGTTAATTTTGCTGCTTGTAGACATGCTTTTTAGGTTTATATTGCTTTAAGGCCGCCAAATGATATTGATAATTCTATATAGTGTCAAGCAAGAAAATTGATTTTTATGCAAAATTGTTTCTGAGCACTATTTGTAGGGAAGGAACCAATCTTACTACTGACCGAGGAACTTGTCAAATGCTTTTTTTGTTTTTTACTTTAGTTCTGAATTTAGTTTGACTCTTTGGGTGGTGTTTGGTAGATTTCCCACGTTCATTTTTGACAATTTAGGTATTGCCGATTTGATTACGGAAACGTATCGGCCCAGGTGGCGGAACTGGTAGACGCGCTGGTCTTAGGAACCAGTGGGGTTAAACCCGTGAGAGTTCGAGTCTCTCTCTGGGCACCATAGACACAGGAAGCGAAAGCGATCCTGTGTCAAAAGGCCCGAAAGGGCCGCTCTTGTAACTCAACTAAAATGAGTAAAACGACTTTTGGAGATAAGGCTTTGAGAAAGGGGGTTGATATATTTTTATATGGTTTGTTTTGGGGTTTCTTGTTTTTTGTTTTATCCAGTATTTTCCAGCAAATTGACCCTAATGCTATCAGTGACAGTGCCAAAGGGGTTGTTCCTATGAAAACTTTCTCTCGACCTTTTGTCTGTAATGCTTATCTTGGTCTTGGAGAAGGGACTTATGAGTACTATTGTGGTTTCCTAGATTATTTTTTGAGTATAATAGGGGTTATTAAGATAGTTTTTGCATTTGTTCTTATTGGGTTGTTAAGTTTTGTTACATCTTTGGGCCTTTTGGCTTATTATTTTCTAGAGGATAAGTATAAAAATGGGTACAGGGAAAAACTTATTATCATTTTGAAAAAGATCAAAAAGGCTATTGTTCGGTTTTTGAAGGGGTTTATTGGCTTTTTTGAATAAATGTTATTTGTCGTAAATCGCATGAATTCCTACTGAAATGAATAGTACTACTCCATTTTCAAGTGGTTGGAAGATTATTCGGTATCTTTTGTCTATTGAGATGCTCCAAAGTCCTGCAAGTTTTCCTTTTAACTTGTGAAGGCGTAGAGAGGGATGGAATGGATTCTCTTTGAAAAGCCTCTCTGTTTTACAGGCTTTGCTTTGGATTCTTTTCGGAAGAGCTTGAAATTGATCCTCGAATTGTTTGTTGTGGTGGATTTCTTTTATTTGCATGTTATTTTATCAAATCTGAGAGCGAATTTGATTTCTTGGTCTTTCCCTCTTTGTAATCCTGCCCTGCTTGCTGAGCCATGCTGCAAAGCTCCTCTTCTGAGATTAGGTTCTTTTCAAGTTCAAACATCTGCATTACGTACGCACTGGTTGTCTTGTTAGCTTTTTTAGCACGGTTTTCCAGTTCTTTTTTCTTTTCTGCTGGAAGGGATATTGAGAGAATTGATCTCATTGTGGTTGTTGTCATATTTTATTGTATTACAATTGTATTACAGATGTTGGTCTGGGTCAATAGGAATATCCATTGTTTCAAAGCCTAATGCTCTTATCTTTTCGTCACATTCTTCTTCTGTTTCTGATTCATGTATAATTTTGTCTATTTTCAGAACTCTTTCGAAAAAATCTTCTCTCGTTTTGAGTGCTACGAGAAATTCCGTCAGGGTTGAGTAGTCTTGAGGGTTTATTGGGTTGAATTTCATCTCCATGCCCTTAAGACTAGCATTTGAATCTAAAGTTTTCTTAAAGTTTTTCTAAAATTTGAATTAATAAGAATATTGGTCAGTTATTAAGATACGGTATTGTTGATAATAAAGATTATTGTCAAAATAAAAAATATTCCTATAGCAATGATTAGAGCGGGGTATCTGTAACTTCTTTCGTCTAAAGCCCCTAGCTTTTTCAGAAAAGATTTTGTATTTTTTCGAGGGTGTTTTTTGTTCATATTTTATTTGAGAGATAGACTGTCTAAGAATATTTTAAAGTCTTCGTATTCCTCGTCGAAAGTTTCTGTTGTTGTAGAAGCGAAAACAATATTGAGGATATCGTCGTTAGTAAATAAGATAATTCTTTTTATTGTACGATTGATTATGTTTCCTTCGTCTAGGATGTTCTCGTCTACTGTAAAAACCCCTTCTGCAGCCATTGTTACGCCCTCTATGCTGACTGCAACTTCTTGTGGAGCCTTGATTGTTTTGAAATTGCTCCAATTAATCTCAGCTGAATCTGTGCTTGTTACCTGCTCTATGTACTGGAATGTCCCTTGAAGCAACTCTGTTGGGGTTGATTGGGTTATAGCTTGGGCGTTTGGCACTCCAACGAAGTAAGGAACGTTATCTATGTTTAAGTTTGCTATGCCGTTTTCGTTTATAACCTCTACTATCAGGTCTTCACTGAGGATACTAGGCTCGTAGACATCCCATCCTTCAGGTATTTCCACTGACATTTCTCCATTTCCATAAGTCCTTTCGTAGAGCCTATCCTCTGGCAACTCAATACTCGTTGGTATGAATAGGTAAATGGCAAATGGCAGAACTATCAACACCAATGAATAAATTATTGGGTATAAAAAGCTTGCACTTTTCCCACCTTCTTTAGTAAATTTTTCAAATTTGTTTTTTTGTGAGGCGTAGAATAATATTGCTGCAATAAAGTTGACCGCGTAAATAGTTTCTTTGAATAGGTACCCTGGAAGTATGTCGAAGATAGCTACCGCTATTAGTGCTATAGCCAAGAGCATTACAGGAATTATAATCATGTGTTTTGACCTGACCTGTTTAAATCTTTCTGCGTTAAATGCGTATAAAATCCCTGCTGGAATAAACGAAAAGAAAAATGATAAGAAAGCTACTCTACTAGGGGTCCATGCTTTTTTTGTTTCCATATGATTATGGTTAGTGGTTTTGGGTAAGTTTAGTCTATGTCTTTTTTAAAAGTCAAACTCTCGTTACCTATCTCACCTCCCCATCCCCTCTCAATACCCACTTGTATGTAGTGAGGGCGTCTAGGGCGAATGGGCCGCGTGCGTGGAGTTTTTGGGTAGATATGCCTATTTCGGCTCCAAGCCCGAATACGGCACCGTCAGTGAACCTGGTTGAGGTGTTTGTATAGATTGCGCCGGCGTCTATTCTATTTATGAATTCTTCTTGGTTTTGAAGGTTGGTTGAGAGAATTGCTTCTGAATGTCGAGATGAGTACTGATTGATGTGTTCGATTGCTTCGTCTAGCTTTTTTACGGTTTTTATGGACATTTTGAGGGATAGGAATTCTCGGCCGTAATCTTCTTCTGTTGCTTTGTTGAGTAGGTTTTGTGGGTAGGTTTGGGCGATAGCTTCGTGGCTGGTCTCGTCTGCGAAGATTTCGACTTCTTTTTCGGTGAGTTTCTCGGTTAGTTTTGGTAGGTTTTCGAGTTGTTTTTCGTGAATGACCAAGCAATCTAGTGCGTTGCAAACGCTTGGGCGTTGGGTTTTTGCGTTGAAGATGATCTCTGCCGCTTTGTCGATGGCGCACTCTTCGTCAATGTATGTGTGAACTATGCCCGCTCCGGTCTCTATTATTGGAACAAGTGAGTTTTCTTTTACGAATTTGATGAGGCCTTGGCTACCTCGTGGGATAATGAGGTCTATGTATTTGTCTGCTTTGAGTAGTGTTTCGACGTGTTCGCGTTCTTTTGGCATTAGGAATACGTAATTTTCTGATAATTCGGTGTCTTTTAGAGATTGTTTGATTGTTTCGACTAGGGCTAGGTTTGAGAATTCAGCATCGCTTCCTCCTTTGAGGACACATGCGTTTCCTGACTTGAAGCAAAGTGTAAATACGTCGATTGTGACATTTGGACGAGCTTCGTATATTACGCCTACCACTCCGAGAGGGACTTTGATTCTCGAGAGATCCAGTCCGTTTTCGAGAGTGCGTTGTTCGATTGTTTGGTTTGTGGGGTCTGGGAGTGATATTACATTCTCTATATCTCCGCAAATTGCATCTATTCTGCCTGAGTCGAGCAGTAATCTGTCGTAGAGTGGACTTTCTTTGTCCATTTTCGCCAAGTCTTTGGCGTTTGCTGCGAGGATCTCTTCTTTGTTGGATTGAAGGTTTTCGATGAGTTTTTTGAGTACCTCGTTTCTCTTTTCTATAGAAAGAGTTGTGCGTGAGGCTTTTTGTGATGCTTTGAATGATTCGATCATAAGATTTGGATTGTTTTGTGGGATTTGGCTAAAGTTTGGCTAGAGTTTTGAAAGTTCTTTTGCGCGTTTATATGCGGCTTTTACGCCTTTTGTTAAGGCTTGGGCAAGTTTGTGTTTTTTCATTTCTTTGATTCCTGCGTCTGTTGTTCCTTTTTTTGAAGTTACTTTTTCTTGGAGTTCTGATGCTGTGAATTTTGAGCTTTCCCAGGTCTTGCTTGTACCTATTAGCATTTGTTTGACTAGGGTTTCTGCGTCTTGTTGGGCAAATCCGTATTGTTGAGCGGCTTTGATCATAGTGTCTGCCATGTGGTAAATGTAGGCTGGTCCTGATCCGGCGATGGCTGTTGCTGCGTCTATTAGGTCCTCGTTCTTTACTTCTATTTCTACGCCTACGGATTTCAGGATTTTAGTGATTGGTGTTTTTTCTTTGGGTGTTAGGCGTGATTTTGTAGTCCAGACCGTCATGCTCTCCCCTACTCTTGCCCCTAGGTTTGGCGTGCTTCGTACTATTTTGTTTCCTGGGAGGAGACTTTTGATTTTTGCGATATTAACTCCTGCCATTATTGAGATTATTGTTTTGCCTTTGATTCCTTTGAGTCTGAGGGCTGCTTCGGTGAAATCCTGAGGCTTTACTGCGAAAAGATAGATGTCTGCCTCTGGAGTTTTGTTATTCTTGTCGATTATGTTGGCGGTGATCCCTTTTGTGGTTTTGAGGGAAGTTGCGAATGCGCTTCCCATTACTCCGTTTCCTATTATTGTGAGTTTCATTGTTTTTTTTTAATTAAGGACTTTTAAGTTGTCGCAATGTATTAATTCTTTTGCTTTTTTCTGTTCCTCTTTCGGACTTTCGTTGATCTCTTTTGCTTTTTTGCTATCAAAATTTGAGATTCCGAGGCCGATTCGTTCTCCTTTTGTGTCGAATACTTCTAGAGTGTCACCTTTTTTGAATCCACCATATACGTTTATGACTCCTACGAAGAGAAGGCTTTTTCTTTTTGAGACTGCTTGTGCTGCGCCTTCGTCAACTGTGACTTTTCCTGAGGCTTCTGAACCTGCAAGTAGCCAGTAGAATATACTCTTTTTCTCCTTTGCTTTGGCGTGAAAAGTTGTGCCAATGAATTCTTTTTTCATTACGTTTTCAAGTTTTTCTTTTTTACCATTCATTACTATGAATTCTATACCGAGTTCGGTTGCGATGTAGGCTGCTTTGATTTTGGATTTCATTCCGCCTGTGCCGAGTGTGGATTTGGAGTCTCCGCATGCGTAGATGAGTTTGCCGTCTACTTTGTGGACTTGGCATACGAGGGTGGCATCTTTGTTTGAAGGATCTTTGTCGTAGAATCCGTCTACTATTGTCATAATGATTAGTCTGTCTGCTCTGATAATGGCTGCTGTGTAGGCTGCAAGGATATCGTTGTCTCCAAAGCCTAGCTCTTCTGTTGAGACTACATCGTTCTCGTTAATTATAGGAACTATGCCTTCATCTAGAAGTGCGGTTAGAACTTGTTTCATGTTCAGGTATTTTTCTCTATTTGAAAAATCTGATCTTGTAAAAAGAGCTTGGGCTACTGTGATTCCGTGTTCTTTGAAAAAATTAGTATAAATTCCTATCAATTTGTTTTGTCCAATTGAAGCTAGTATTTGTTTTCGAACAACTTGGTCAGCTATATTTTCGAATTTATTAATCCCAAGACCTGCTCCTACGGCTCCTGAACTGACTAATATGACCCTGTGGCCTTGTTCTTTTAATGCGCTTATTTGTTTGACCAGAGACTGGATTTGGTCCAGGTCTAGGGTTTTGTCCTCTTTTGTCAGAACGTTGGTCCCTACTTTTATTAAGATTGTTTCAGTCATTTATAGATGGTATATTCCTTTTGCTTCAAACGGATTATAGGGCTTTTTATGACATACGTAAATCTTCACGGACATTCACACTACAGCTTGCTTGACGGGTTCGGTTCACCGAGGGCTCATGCTGAACGTGCAAAAGAGCTTGGGATGCCCGCAATTGCTCTGACTGAGCATGGGAATATGTATGGGGCTATTGAGCTTTATCAAGCGTGTAAAGATATTGGAATTAAGCCAATTATAGGTTGTGAAATTTATATAGCGCCTCGGACCAGATTTGATAAAACTCCACACGTAGATGTGCGGCCTTATCATTGTAGTTTGTTGGCCAAAAACGAAGTTGGTTACAAAAATTTGATTGAGATTGTGACGAAAGCTAATCTTGAAGGGTTTTATTACAAACCACGTGCGGACTACGGTTTGATCAAGGCTCATAGTGAAGGTTTGATAGCTTTGAGTGGTTGTTTGCAGGGGCATTTGCCTAGGACTATTTTGTCTGGGAACAATGACGAAGCTGAAGAGTTGATTCAACACTATATTGAGCTTTTTGGGGAAGAGAATTACTTCATGGAGATACAAGATCACCCTTTGAATGACGATCAACAAATAGTAAATCCAAAGATAATAATGTTGGCACAAAAGTTTGGGATAGATGTGGTTGCGACTACTGATTCTCATTACCCTAGGCCAAAGGACCATGAGGCTCATGATGCTTTGCTGTGTATGCAAACAGGAAGCATTATTAGCGACACTGACAGAATGAGATACACTGGAGATTTCTCTATCAAAGATCCTGAAGAGATGGCCAAGGCCTTTGCTCATATCCCTGAGGCCCTTGAGAATACTTTGAAAATTGCGGATATGTGTGACCTTGAGTTGAAGTTTGGAGAGAATTTGATTCCAGCCTTTGCTACTCCTCAAAACGAGAATCCGAAGAACTACTTGAGAAAGCTCTGCGACGAAGGTTTGTCTGATAGGTTTAAGGGGGAAAAGATTCCAAAAGAATATAATGATAGACTTGATTACGAACTTTCTCTTATAGAAAAGATGGGGTTCTCTACCTACTTTTTGATTGTTAATGACTTTATTGTTTTTGCGAAAGGTCAGGATATAGTTGTTGGACCAGGACGTGGTTCTGCTGCTGGTTCGATTGTTGCCTATAGTTTGAAGATTACTGAGCTTGATCCTATCAAGCATGGACTGCTCTTTGAGAGATTCTTGAATCCGGAGAGAGTGTCGATGCCTGATATAGATATCGATTTTGCGGACAATAGACGTCAGGAAGTTTTGGATTATGTTGTAAAGAAATATGGACGAAACAATGTTGCGCAGATTATTACTTTTGGAACAATGGCTCCAAAGGCTGCTATCCGTGACGTTGGAAGAGTTCTCGGATTTCCTTATTCAGAAATAGACCGATTGTCAAAATTGGTACCACCTCCTGTTCTAGGTAAGCATGCTCACCTAAAGGACTCTATTAAGGATGACCCTGACTTGAGTTCTGACTACAAAACCAATCCTCGTTCACAAAAAGTTCTAGACCTTGCTATACAATTAGAAGGAACTGTTCGGCACTCTGGTACTCATGCCTGTGCGGTTGTGATTTCGGAAAAGCCGGTAACTACCTATGCTCCACTACAAAGACCTACTTCTGGAGATGATAGTAGTTTGGTCACTCAGTATTCGATGAAACCTATTGAGGACCTTGGGCTTTTGAAGATGGACTTTTTGGGACTGAAGAACCTTACAATTATAGATAAAACTAAAAAGATTGTTAAAAGAACGAAAAAAATTGAGATAGACCTGGATAATTTGGATATGGAAGATAAGGCAACGTTCAAATTGTTGCAGGCTGGCGAAACCATGGGTGTGTTCCAATTGGAGTCCGATGGTATGCGAAGATATTTGAAAGAGCTGAAGCCTACCAAGTTCGAAGATATCGTTGCGATGGGAGCTTTGTATAGGCCTGGGCCTATGGATTGGATTCCAAGTTATATCAAAGGAAAACACAATGAGAAGAAAGTTCGGTATTTGCATGAATCTTTCAAATCTATTCTTTCTGAAACTTACGGTGTAGCTGTTTACCAGGAGCAAATCCTACAGATTGCGAGAGATTTCGCAGGGTTCTCTTTGGGAGAAGCTGATATTCTGAGAAAAGCTGTGGGAAAGAAAATTCCGAAACTTTTGGCCGAGCAGAGGGACAAGTTTGTAAAAGGTGCCGTGGACCAAAATCACAAAGAGAAATTTGCGAAAGAGGTTTTCGAAAAAGTAATTGAGCCTTTTGCAGGTTATGGATTTAATAAAGCGCATGCTGCTTGTTACGGGCTGATTGCTTATCATACGGCTTATCTCAAGGCCCACTACCCTACTGAGTACATGACAGCTCTGTTATGTGCTGATTATGGGGATACTGAGCGTGTTGTTTTGGAAATCAATAAATGTGAAGAGATGGGGATTTCTGTTTTGCCCCCTTCTGTCAATGAGTCCTTTGCGAACTTTACAGTCACCGAAAGTAAGATTGTCCGATTTGGGTTGATGGCGATTAAGGGTCTTGGAGAAGGTCCGGTTGGTGTGATTATTGCTGAGCGTGAATTGAATGGTCCTTACAAAAACATAGAAGAGTTTGCTAGGAGAGTTCCTGGCACAGTTTTGAATAAAAAAGTAATCCAGGCTCTGGCATATAGTGGCGCTATGGATATGCTTGGTGATCGAAGAGCTATTGCTGAGAGTTTTGAGGAGATATCTAAGTATGCGAAATACGTTCAAGCTTCGGCTCTGCAAGGACAAACTGATATATTTGGTGCTTTGGTGGAGGACGGAGAAGATGTTGAACACGACTTTCAGTTGAGGATTGTTGAAAAGTCCACTGAACTTCAGGAGCTGAAATGGGAAAAAGAGTTTATGGGAATGTACATATCTCAACATCCAATGAATGGCCTCAAAAGATATATTAAGAAAAAAGCTTATTTGATTGGCGATCTAGACAAAAAGATGGTTGGGAAACCGGTAAGTGTACTAGGTCTTGTCTCAGGGATTCGGAAAATACTGACGCGTTCTGGTGACTACATGGCTATCTTTACTGTTGAAGACACTTCTGCGAAGGTTGAATGTGCTATTTTCCCAAAGACTTATAACCAGTTGGCTGGGAATCTTTCGGAAGACGCTGTTTTGCTTATTGAAGGAAGGTTTGATACACGACGTGGTGGTCCTCAGATCATGTGTAGTAACTTGAAGGCTGTTTCTCTTGAGCGAATGATTGTGAAGGCAAAGGAGCTAAAGGCTTTTGATGCTGATGAAAAATTCGAGAGGCATATCCCTAATTTGGCTGACATCCTGGGGGTGGCTGAGGCAGAGGCTGTTATGGTTGATTTTGATATTGCTGATGTGACTTTGAAAGAGGGAGAGGTTCATGGAAAACCTGAAGGTGGTGAAGTTGTAGGGAAACAATCTCCGGAAAACATGCCTTATGTAATTGAGCTCAAAAAAGGTGCTGATGCTGAAAAGCTAGCCGCTATCAAAAAGCTTTTGACTGACCACAAGGGAGAAAAGAGCGTTGAGATACACATACCTGTAGGAGAGAGGACAAAAAGAGTCAAAGTTCCTTTCGGTGTTTTGGTCGATGATAAGTTTGAGAAGTCTTTGGCTGAGATCCTCTAATAAAACACGTTGCAATTGGGTACTTAAGAAATTATATTGAATAGGACTTAATCTTTTTTCATATGTATAGAACAAATTTACTGAATTCGCTTTCCAAAAAGAATGATGGCAAAGTCGTGACTGTTGCTGGCTGGGTCCATCGTAGAAGAGATCATGGGGGTATTATCTTTATTGACCTCAGAGATCGTTATGGGATTTTGCAGATCAAATCTGATCCTATCAAGTACAAAAAAGCTCACGATATGCTGGATTCCTGCAGATCTGAGTACGTAGTTTCTATTACGGGGACTGTGATTAATAGACCTACAGAAATGGTCAATCCGAAGATGGACACAGGCGAGATAGAATTGCTTGCTGAGGAAGTTACTGTACTGTCCGAGTCTTTACCACCTCCTTTTGAAGTGGATCAGGACAAGGATGTGTCCGAGGAGTTGCGTTTGAAATACAGGTATATTGATCTTCGTAGAGATCGTATGAAAACGAATGTGATTCAGAGATATCGTATGGTCAAGTTTATTAGGGATTTCTTGGACAAGGAGGATTTCTTGGAGATAGAGACTCCTATTCTGATTAAAGGAACTCCAGAAGGAAGTCGTGAATATATTGTTCCTTCTAGACTTTATCCTGGGAACTTTTATGTATTACCTCAGTCTCCACAACAATTGAAACAAATGTTGATGGTGGCTTCTTTTGATAAGTATTTCCAGGTTGCCAGATGTTTCCGTGATGAAGACCAACGTGGAGATCGACAACCAGAATTCACTCAATTAGACATTGAGATGTCTTTTGTTGATATGGAGGATGTTATTGAGGTGAATGAGAGGCTTTTGAGAGATTTATTCAAGAAATTTGCTCCAAAAAAGAAGATTGTCACAGATTTTATCAAGATTACTTATGATGAGGCGATGAATCTATATGGAAGCGACAAACCTGATTTGAGATTTGAGATGCCACTTTCTGATATTGGAGATATTGCAGCCGAATGCGGATTTTCTGTTTTTAAGAGTACTGTTGAAGGTGGAGGTGCGGTCAAAGCCTTGAGGGTTGAGGGCGGCGCTTCGTTTGCCAGATCTCAATTGGATAGGTACGAGGCTTTTGCCAAAGAGCTTGGAGCGAAAGGACTTGCCTACTTGATCATTCAAGAAGAAGGATTGAAATCCCCTATTGCTAAATTCTTTAGTGAAGAGGACCTGAAAGCTATCGTCGATAGATGTGGTGGAAAGGTTGGAGATGTTATTTTCTTTGCCGCTGATAAGTGGATGAAGGCTTGTGAATTGCTTGGAGCTTTGCGTTTGAAGATTGGAGATGACTTGAAGTTAAGGAGTCCTGACGAGTTTTCATTTTTGTGGGTGACACACTTCCCTCTTTTTGAATATGACGAGGAAGCGGACCGACTAAACAGTGTTCACCATCCGTTCACTTCTCCTTCTTTGGATCAACTTGAATTGTTGGACACCGAACCTGAGAAAGTATTGTCTGAGTCTTATGATATTGTTGTAAATGGTGTTGAGCTTGGTGGAGGAAGTATCAGGATCCATAATAGTGACCTACAGGCTAGAATGTTCAAACTTTTGGGTATTTCTGATGAAGATGCGGAGAAACGTTTTGGACATATATTGAAAGCTTTCAAATATGGAGTACCTCCTCATGGTGGTATTGCTTGGGGACTTGATAGGCTCGTTATGGTGGTTCAAGATGAACCTAATATTAGAGAAGTTATTCCGTTCCCAAAGGACCAACGTGCTAGAGACTTGTTACTAGACGCTCCTTCTGAACTACCTATAGAAACAATGAATGAGGTGCATATGCAGGTAAAGAAACCCAAGGATAAGTAGTTGGGTCGGACTGTTGTTCGGGGCTGAGTATTATGGTATAATATCAAGATAACTTTAAAGTTGAAAAATGAGTTTATGGTTAACATTATTATTGGTTGGGTTGGGCGTTGTAGCTGCTATTATTGCAGTGCTTGCCTTCGTTAGATTTCAGATGAATTTGAAGAGATCTCTTGATATGGTTTTTCTTGATGTAAGGGTTCCGAAAAAGGAATCTAAAGAAGATCGAGAGGTTGAAGGAGAACGTTATTCTACTCAAAAAGACTTTAAGGAGTTTTCAGGTGTTATGACTCATTTTTATGAGACTATACATAGTTTGTATACTGAGAGGTGGTATCGAATTTTCACTGCTCAGGATTTCTTCTCTTTTGAATTCGCTGCTATAGACGGTGAAATCCACTTCTATATAGTGTGTCCGAGAGAACTAGTTGATCATTTGGAGAAACAATTGACTGCGTTTTATCCTGATGCCTTTGTGGAAAGACATGATGATTACAATATTTTCCAACCTGAGGGGAAGGTTGCTAGTCACTACCTCCATATGGACAATCACTTTTCTTTTCCTATTAAAACTTACCAAAGGCTCACTTCTGATCCTATGAATGCTCTTGTGAATTCTTTATCTAAAGTAGAAAAAGATGAGGGTGCTGCTATACAAATCATGGTTAGGCCAAAAAGAGATGGTTGGCAGAAGAAAGGTCGTAAATATGCTGAGAAGAGATTTCATAATAGAACTTTCAAGGACTTCAAGGTTTACAATCCTATTACATGGTTTAGGACTTTGTTCGACCTAGTTTTCAGTGGAGAGAGAGGCCTTTTGAATAAAGATAATGATGGAGTTAATAGAACTACACCCGTTACTGACGATGAAGTTAAGGCTATGGAAGAAAAGAACTCAAAGATTGGTTTCGAAGTTGTTATAAGAGTAGTTGCTTCTTGTAAGACAAAGAGGCGCGCTACTGAGGCTGCAGTTGCATTGAAAAATTCCTTTGCTCAGTATTCTTATTCTAATAATAACAATTTCCATACTTCTTATTGGCACAATAATAAGACTCTTGTGAAGAATTTTATTTTTAGAAATTTCCGTAGAGGTTTTACTCAATACATACTGATGAAGAAAAACATAATGTGTAGTGAAGAATTGTCTTCGCTTTTCCATATTCCTAATATTAGATTTAATACTACTGCGAATATTGCTTGGCAGAATTATAAGATTGCCGCAGCTCCTGCTAACTTGCCAACTGAAGGTCTGTTAATAGGTCACAATATTTCTCGTGGCGACAAGGTTGAAGTCAGAATCAAGAATGAAGATAGGTTCCGACATTTCTATGTAATTGGACAGACTGGTACTGGTAAATCTTCTGTTTTGCAGGTGATGATCCGACAGGATCTAAAGGATGGAAAAGGTATTGCTGTGATTGATCCGCATGGATCTCTTGTGGAAGATATTCTTCCTTTCATTCCGCGTGAACGTGCTGATGATGTTATTTACTTCAACCCTTCCGATATGGAACGTCCTTTGGGTATTAACTTGCTCGAGGGTGAGAGTTGGGAAGAAAAGGAATTGGTAGCTTTGGAGGCTATGAATATTATGATCAAGCTCTTTAATGAAGAAGTGTTTGGACCTCGTATTCAGGATTACTTCCGTAATGGATGTTTGACCTTGATGTCAGATCCTGAGGGAGGTGCTTTGACTGATATTGTTCGACTCTTCACAGATGATGATTTCCAAAAGGTAAAAGCTAGACACGTTACAAACCCAATTGTTAGAAGTTTCTGGGAACACCAGATGGCCAAAACCGGTCAACGTGAGAAACAAGAGATGATCCCCTACTTTGCTGCGAAATTTGGTCAATTTGTGACTAATACAATGATGCGTAATATCATTGGTCAAACCAAGAGTGCTTTCGACTTTTATGATGTGATGCAGGAAGGAAAGATTCTACTTATGAACCTTTCAAAAGGTACAGTTGGTGAAATTAACTCAAGACTACTGGGACTTATTATCGTTCAGAAAATTCAGATGGCTGCCATGAAGAGGCAGGTTCTCGCAAAAGAAGATAGAAGGGATTTCTTCCTATACATCGATGAGTTCCAAAACTACATCACGGAGAGTATTGAATCTATCCTCTCTGAGGCGAGGAAGTATCGACTGGGACTTGTTGTCGCCCATCAGTATCTAGCGCAGCTAGAGGACTCAGGAAGTGGTGGTAAGGCAGGTCAGTCAAAGGTAAAGGACGCTGTGTTTGGGAATATCGGAACAATGATGTCTTACAAGATTGGTGCACAAGACGCGGAGCACATGGCAAAAGAAATGGCACCAGTGTTCAGTCAGCAAGATCTTATTAATATAGACAAGTATAAAGCTGTAATGAAACTCTCTATTGATACTCAGCCGAGTCGCCCATTCAGTGTGATTCCTGTCAATCCTTATACAGACGAGGGTGACAAGGAGGCATCTGAGGCATACAAACAACTTTCAAGGCTCAAGTATGGTAGGGATAGGGATTTTGTTGAGAGAGAGATTATAAAGAGGGTTGGTGCTGATGTTTAAGAAGAGAATGGTTTCAGCTATTGGCTCAACTCCTATTGCATAGTTACGCCATATTTGTTATATTCGGCAACCTCTCACGTTTAGTGTTAGAGGCGTTTTTGTGGTATAATTTCCTGAAAATTTAAAAACAAAAACAAATGAACAAACATCTACGAAACATATCAGTATTACTTACGCTCGCAACTTTGTTTGCGAACTATTCAATACTTGAAGCACCTATCCTCCGAGAGCAATTCTCAAAGGTAGCTCATGCTGAGGAGGCTCAATATCCTTATACTCAAAAGTTTGGGATAACAGCCTATTACTCTCCCCTACCAGGTCAAGCGAAATATGTAACCGGTTCTTATGCTGGTGATATTCGATTGAATGGACGTGGAACGAATGGTGCTGATGGAACTCCTGTTTACCCTGGTATGGTAGCTGCGCCTAGAACTTATGATTTTGGTATCAAGCTATTCATCCCTGGAATCGGTATGACTGCTGTCCATGATAGGGGTGGGGCAATCGTTGTAGCTGACGGTGACGACGGGAATGGTCCAGAGTATGACAGACTAGATATATGGATGGGATACGGCGACAAGGGGCTCGCTAGAGCTCTTGCATGGGGGTATCAGAAGGTAGATGTAACTGTTTACGGTATTGATACTACTATAGATGAGGACGTTACTATCAGTGATTTCGATCCTTCTGAAAAAACTAATCAAGAATATTTTTATATTCCTCAATATTATGTAGAGGATGATGATTTACCACTTCGACTGTTCCCAGACGATTTGTGGTATTTGGATGATGGAAAAAAAGTTAAGGAACTTCAAGAATACCTAGAACAACTCGGATATTACAATGGTGATATCAATGGTTATTTTGGTGACGAAACCAGAATGGCTATTTACCTTTTCCAAAAAGATAAAGGTCTAGTTCAGACTATTGCCGACTTGGGAGCTGGGCACTTTGGTGTTCAAACTAGAAGTGAACTGGAAGATACTATCCTGAATAGGAAAAAGAGTCTTTCTCCAAAAATGAACCTAGGCCCTGACGATGATGACGCTGGTAATGTTAAGAAATTACAAATGCTGTTGAGAATGGCCGGTTACAGTGTGAGTGAGTCTGGTAAATATGACACCAAGACTGTTACTGCTGTTTTTAACTTCCAAAAAGATAATGATATCGTATCGAGCCAAGCAGATTATGGAGCTGGATACTTTGGTCCAAAGACTTCAGCTACTTTGACTAAGAAACTTGATGACCTGTTTGAAGCGGGTGATATCAACATTCCTGTGGCTCATGCCAATGAGGAAGTTGTTGCGTTGGTTAATTCTAGAGCTGTCCTTACTCCATTCATGCATAACAATTTGAGTTTGGGAGATAGTGGTCCTGAAGTAACTAGACTTCAAACTGAACTAAAATCTCTAAGTCTTCTTCGTAAGAAACCTACCGGAACTTATGACGAAACAACTGAGCATGCTATCTACAAATTCCAACAAATTCATGGACTTGTAGCTATGAAAACTGATGAGGGTGCGGGAGTTTTCGGTCCACAAACTCGGTTGAAGTTGAACGAGATTCTTTCTTCAAAGAACTACTACAACAAAAAGATTGCTGAAAAGAGTGTTAATTAAAGAGACTAAAGAGCCTTTGTAGCTTTCTTGAGTTCTTTCTCTAATGCATATACTTTCTTTTCTAATTCTTTGATTTTGTTTGCGTTGTCTCCTGGTTTGGAGTTGCGTTTTTTGCCTGATTTGAATCGTTTTCTGAGGCTGACTTTTTTGCCCCCGTCTACGCGCTTATCAGCGTAGTATAGTATCTTCTCTTCCCATGTCTGGAGCTCGTCTATGGCTTTAAAATCATGCTTTAGGATGAGTTCTGCTATCTTTGTGTGTCCGAGTTCTTTGAGAATTTTGTGGGCAGCTTTGGTGTGCCCCATTTTGCCGAAAAGCTTTCTTTGCTGGAGCCATGCTTTGATGTCTACTGAGGTTACTCTTTGGGTGAGTTTGCTCAGTTCTAACTCACGAAAATCGCATACTCGCAGTAGATCGTGGAGTAGAGCTGCTTTTTCGAGTTTTTCTAGGTCTATCTTATGACCTTTCTTTATTAGTTTTTCAGCGAGTTCTTTTGCGAATTCGGCTACCCTTATCATATGTTCTATTACGTTTTTGGGTGTTCGGTATTGCTCGTACAGCGATTGAATTTCTTTTGTGGAAAGTTTCATTTGAGGGTGGAGGGTTGTGGATGGAGGAGGTGGTTTTTTAGAAAACGGTAATTTTTCTGGAAGTTGGGTCTATGTATTCGAAGCATACGTCGAGTCTGTTATCTGGAAGGTCGTCTTTTATCTTTTCTGCCCATTCTATTACGACTATGGCTCCTTTTTGGTTTATCATTTCTTCGATTTGTTCGAGTAGAAGGTCGTCTTTGCCTTCAAGGCGGTACAGGTCTATATGGAAGATTGTTCCTTTTGTGTATTTGTATTCTCTTATAAATGTAAAAGTTGGACTTTTGACTTTGAAGTCTCTTATCTCCAATGCTTTAGCTATTCCTTTTGTTAGTTCTGTTTTGCCGCTTCCCAAGTCTCCAAATAAGCATAGGACGTTTTTGCCCTCCGGAATGGAGTCCATTATTTTTTTTGCTATGTCCTCAGTGTCCTTTACTGAGCTTGATGTATAGGTGACCATTGATTTTTAACCTTAAATTTGGTATAATTATATGATTTAAAACTATCAAAAACAAATACAAAATGCATAAACACGACTTATTGATGCACAAGAAGTGGTTCAGAAACGCAGCCTGGGCTGTATTAGCAGTCTTCTTGAGCTTCTCTGTGACTATGGTAGACAATGCCTCAATCTTGAGGACTAGCATCTTGCCAAGTGCCACACACAAACCTTTTGACGGGCTTACTTATCCTATCAAACAAGTGCCTCAATGGTCTAATCTGACTGAAGCTGAGTATGACAATGTTTATACTCAAATTCCAAGCAGTAAACTTATGCCTACTCCTTATTACAATCCGTCTGATTTTCAGACTTCTTTTAATGATTTGACTTGGGGTGATCCTAATACTGAAGATCTTAGAAATAAAAAAATTACTTATAGTGTTCCTTATATGGGTGATTACTCTTTGGACGCTGTGGAATATTCAGGAAGTCATTTGGCCCTGGATATCAAAATCCCTTCTGGGACTCCAGTGTACGCCATCGGTAATGCGAAGGTTGTGAAGGTAAAGTACTTGTCTACAGGGTTCGGAAATCATGTAGTCCTTGAACACAACAACTTCCCTACTATTGAAAATCCTAATTCATTTACAACTTATTATTCAGCTTATTGCCATCTTCAGAGCATGTTAGTTTCTGAGGGTGATATTATTACCAAAGGACAACAACTTGGTCTGAGTGGAGATACTGGTACTGCCACTACTCCACATTTGCATTTCCAAATAGATAACAGCAATGCTGACTGGCATCCTTTCTGGCCTTTTACTTGGCAGGAAGTTAATGCGGCTGGGCTGAATTTTTGGAGTGCTGTGAACGCAGGACTTGGACAAAGCTTAGCAATGCAAACAACTATCAATCCTATGGTTTATGTACAAAAGTATATGGACCCTAGCGATGCTTTGGTTGAAAATGCAGCTGCTGTGACTGAGCCTGTGGTCGAACCGGAGCCTGAAGTTGTTCCTGAACCGGAAGTGGTTCCTGAGCCTGTGGTTGTGGTTGAACCAGTTGTAGAACCTGAACCTGAGGTCGTTGCTTCAAACGACACATACACTCCTGAGCCTGTAATTGAACCTAGACCAGAAGATGATGAGATGAAATTTTCTATTGCTGTGAGAGATGAGTACGATGAAGGAGATGTTGCTTATGTAACTCTTAATTTAACTGATCAACATGGTGGGACTTATGACAAATTCTTTGATGGAGTTGTCGTGGTTTCTTTGACTGAAAGAATTGGTTATGTAGATACAACAATGTTTACATTCAAAGACTTTACTGATGGATTGGCACAAGCAGTTGTGACTGATCTTGAACCTGGTAATTCTAAAGTGAAGGTTGCTTATGGTAACCAGACTTTTTATTCTGACTATTTTAAAGTTGCCGAAGAACCTTCAGTTCCTGTAGGAATTGATAGCTTCTCTGATGTTCCAACTTCTCATGCTAATTATGAAGCAATTATGTATTTGGTTGGGAAAGGTGTGATTACTGGATTTAATGATGGAACTTTCAAACCTAATAATACTGTTACTCGTGCTGAAGCACTGAAATTTATACTTGAAGGAGTTAATGCTCCGCTTTTGACAGATGATTTACCTTTCAATGATGTACCTGACTCAGATTGGGCTTACAAATACATCTCTACTAGTTACAAGAGAGCTATTGTAACTGGATACAAAGATGGTTCATTCAAGGGTGGCGTTACTGTTAACAAGGCTGAATTCTTGAAGATGTTGTTCACTGCAATGGATGCAAGAGTTTCAAAGAAGGTTAAGAAGGATCCGTTCTTGGATGTTGACGAAGATGATTGGTTCGCGAAATATTTCCAACATGCTTCTAAGAAGAAAATTATAGACAATAATCTCCGTGCCTGGCCTGAATCAGGGATGAGAAGAGGCGCTGTTGCCGAAGCCATCTATAGAATTATGAGGATGGAAGAAGAAGGATGGAGTTCGTATAAGGGGTAGGTTGTAACTTCTCTATTCGGATCTATTTCCTCTTTTTTCTGGTATGTTTTTTTACCGATATTGTGATGCCGACTATAGCTGCTGCTATTAGGGAAAGAAGGATTGCCATGGCCAGTACGTGTACTAATAGAGGTATTGACTCAACAGGGTTAAAGCTTGTTCCTCCCGCAAATGCATTCGCCATCATGTTTGGAGTTAGTAGTGCGAATAGCGTTATGTAGATGATTAGATTTTTTAATTTGTTCATTGTTTTTGGGTTAGGTTTTAAGTTTTTTCTCTGATACAGCGATCCAGACTATGCCTGCTATTATTAGTGAGACAATTGCTATAATACATAGCATCGCAACCCATTTAGGTCCCATAGACATGTTCCGCCCTCCCTTCCCATAACTTGGATTTCCTCCAATGGCAAATGCTATTTTTGAGAAGGCTGTTAGGGAAAATACTGTGATTATGAGCGCTATGGTTTTTGTTGATTTCATTGGGCGATTGGGTTATGAGATTGAATTTTACCGTTTTGTTAAAAACATTGCCATAGTCTTGGCAAGCCTTAGTGAACTGCTGACTAATAGCGTTTAGAGCCCATAAGTCAAAACTTCCTCGTAAGTTGATTCGAACCATTCTCCCCATTGCCCGTCTTGTTTCATTTGGCTGATTATTTGAGGAACTTTTTGTTCGTATTCTTCTTGGGAATATTCTTTGTTTAGAATGCAGTATTTTGCGTGGTTCAGCCCTGTGCATCCGAAGCAGTCGCTGCTGTTGAATACTGAGTCGCAATAGGTGAGATCGTTCGAGTCCCATGAACCGTAACAAAACATGCAGTTGTTGAGTCCTCCTCCGCTCATTATTTGGTAATCGAGCTCTGACCAACCGAGATGACTGCAATCGTAAAGATTTTTTGATTCGTCACAGTGGTATATGTATAGGCCATCCCATATTTGTTTTGAGTCAAAGCCCCAGTATACGTTTTTGCAGTTGTGAATGTTTTCTCCATACGAATTCTCATTGTGTTTGCCGTACATTGCCACTCTTGGGGTTGATGTGATCAATGGCTCCATTTTTTCTTTAATTTGATCGTCTGTCATCTGCTTGAGCTGTGGTAGATGTTTTTCGTAATCTTCTTTTGAGTATTCTTTGTTGAATATGTGATGTTTCTTCCTCATAAGTCCCACGCACCCAAAACAGTTTTCTGTACCAATACAAAAGTTACAGTGTCTGCAGTCGTTTGTGTTTTCGCAGTATACGCAGTAGTCACAGTTGTATGAGTTTATGCAATCCACACATTCGTAGCAAAGTGTTGATTTGTAGCTGAGTGTGCAGTCCATACAGTCTGTGCAGTAGAAGACCCTGGTATTGTAGTAGCAATCTTCAGATTGGTAACTTGCAAAAGACATGTAGCAGTTCTTGCTACGTTCTGTGTACTGGCAAAAAGGGCTGTTTGTGTTATCCACGGTCTGGAGGCCCAGGCGTGGCATTGAGAGGCGGAGTTGTTCGAATTCTTGGAGAAAAGTCATGAGTTGTTTTACGTGGTACCCGCGACAGGATTCGAACCTGTGACCTTTGCCTTAGAAGGGCACTGCTCTATCCAGCTGAGCTACGCGGGCACGTGGGGTATTCTTGATGAATAACGCGGTAATGTTAAAGATTCTTAGCCTAGAAATCAAGCTTAATCACTTCAAACAATAGAAGTAGCTGAAAAGTGAAGGCAATGCTGTTGACCATGAAGTGAAGCCAGATGCTTGGCCAGATCGATTTTGTTTGGATAAATAAGGCTGAAAGTATGAGCCCTATGATGAATAATGGGATGATGTTACCCAGTTGTAGGTGAAGAACTGAGAACAGTCCGGCGCTCACTATTGCCGCCCAGTACTTCCCTATTCGCTTCATGAGTCCTTGTAGTATGAATCCTCTGAAGAAGATCTCTTCTACAAATGGAGCCAGTATGGTGACTGTTATCGCTGTCAGTATTATTGTTAAGTTTGAACCTATTTCGACTGGCAAGGAGACTTCTTCGGGTTGGAATCCTGGGATTTTGACGTCCCACACTACTATCGCCAGACCTATTAAGAAAATTGCAAATACGTAAACCAAATACCCTGCGATTGCTGGGAGAATACCTTTGATTGACCATTTTTTTGTAAATCCGAAATCGGAAAATTTGATTTTACCGTACTTTTTTCTCAAATAAATCCACATCGGTATCAAGAAAAATAAACCTTGAATAACATATGCCAACAGAAAGCCTGAAGCGTTCAATCTCAGACTATCTTCTCCGAAAAATTTAAACAAAAATATCGCCAATGCACCTAGTGCCAAAACAGATATCGTGACAATTAGCACGTCTTTCGCGCCCCATTTAGATCCAAAAACCTTTTGATTTTGCTTGTTCATAAGATATGATGTTTACCGTTACATTTTAGAATAAATATGCATCTACGTGAAGGGGAACATATCTTGAAAATTTTCCACCACCATCCAACGCCATTTGTGCTGAATGTGGGGAAGATTATTATAGGGATTTTTCCTTTCTTCTTAATGCTTTATCTATTTGGACCTTCAATGACGACTGCTGCTTATGTTTGGGCTCATGTTATTATTGTGGGTATTTTTATTATGATCTTGGCTTATCACTCACTGGTTTACTGGATGGATAGGATGATTATTACCAATCAACGAGTTGTTTATATAAATTGGAAACATATAACTGTTCGTGATGAAGATGAGACTGAGCTAAATGATATCCAAGACATTCACACCAAGGAGAGAGGGCTTTTGGCCGCTATCGATGCTTTTGATTATGGAGTTTTTAAATTACAAACAGCTTCTCATACTACCGCTATTACTTTTGATGATGCACCGGATCCCGAGGGCATACGGCAATATATCTACAGCATAAAACCTAATTAATGATCATCCGAAACGAGAAATCTGACGAGAGTACTGCTGAGGCTACTGCTGCGGAAGAAGAAAGAATTATCTCGGCTACATCCAATGACAATCAAGCTTTTGAGAATACACTCAGGCCGTCTAGTTTTGACGAATATGTTGGACAGTCAAAAATTAAAAAGAATCTCAAGATATGCATCCAGGCAACAAAGAAACGTGACGAATCATTGGAGCACGTCCTACTACATGGGCCTCCCGGACTTGGGAAAACTACACTGGCGAATATCATCGCAAAAGAACTGGATGTTAATCTCAAAATCACTTCAGGTCCCGCGTTGGAAAAACAAGGAGACCTTGCGGCGATCATTTCGAACCTGCAAGACAAAGATGTTTTGTTTATAGATGAAATTCATAGAGTGAAGCCTGGTATTGAAGAACTCCTATACACTGCGATGGAAGACTACGGTATTGATATAGTTTTGGGAAAAGGGCCTTCTGCGAAAAGCATGAGACTGAATCTGCCAAAATTCACTTTGATAGGTGCTACTACAAAAGTATCGATGTTGTCAGCTCCATTGCGTGATCGTTTTGGTATTAATTTTCGGTTAGATTTTTATGACACTGATGAGATTCAAAATATTTTGGTTCGGTCTTCACGGATTTTGAATTGTGATATCGATGTCGAGGCAGCTGACTTATTGTCTTCTTGTTCTAGGCAGACTCCACGTATTGCGAATAGGTTGCTCAAAAGAGTTCGTGACTTTGCTGACTACCATGACAAGTCTAGTATTGATACTGCCTTAACAAAGGAAGCCCTGGATTCTCTCGGGGTAGACGCTAGAGGTTTGGACCATTTGGACAGAGAAATTTTGGTTTCTATTATTGAGAAGTTCGGTGGTGGACCGGTTGGTCTGAACACTATCGCGGCTTCAACTTCTGAAGAAGAATCTACTATCGAAGACATCTACGAACCTTTCCTTATCAAGCTTGGATTTCTAGAACGTACTTCTCGGGGCAGGATCGCAACGCGTCATGCCTACGACCACCTTGGCATAGACATACCCACCTCCCCTATTCTAGGTTGACGACTCTCTTGATATATTCTCGGATATAGCTATAATCTTCAAGCATATTTAACTTACACATTTTATGAACATCAAAAAGTATTTTGCTACTGGTTTATCTATCTTGTTTTTGCTTGGTGGATGTAGCTTGTTTGGACCTGCTGATGGGTTACAAGAATTCACTGGCGTACTCAAAAATCAATCTCCGAATGATGACCTGATAGGAACTCACTTCATTTTGACGGAGGATGGTTTGGAACTTCCCCTCAATAGCACCAGTCTTTCACTATCTAGTCCTCAATATGTTGGGAATAGAGTCGTTGTTCGTACTGAAATAAATGATGAGACTGGTATCTATGATGTTTCTAGTATTTCAGTGATTGAAACTTTGGACAAAGAAGGTGGTTCTGCTAACTGGATCACTTATATGAATGAGTATCTTGGATTCAAGGTGAAGTATTATGATAATTGGGAAGCTATATACGCTGACACTTCTTCTGTTGTATTCAGGTCTCCTTTGGACGAAGGTGCGGAGGCAATGTTTAGACAGTCACTGGTTATCGAGCTTTTTCCTTTGGAACAGGGTGATGACATCTGGTCTTCTATGGATGATTATCTTTCTGATAATTACGAAGCTGATATCGATTTTATTGTTCTTGAAGATGTAAAAATCGGCCTCAAGCAAATTTCTGCGAAAAGAATGATTTTGAACATTGAAGGTGATTATCAATATTTCGTACCAAGAGGTGCTGACTATTTTTATGTGATTTCTTACCAGGTTGGTAATGAAGATAATGATAGAGTTGCTCAGGAAATAATTTCTGAATTCCAAGTTGTCCCAATGACGGAGCATGAAATAGTTGCTTTAGAAAAGGGAGATGATGGTGTTAGTGGCAATGCTGTTATGAATACCGAAGACGTAGACGTAGAGGGTGCTGACACTGAAGACGACGCTGATATAGAGCCTGAAGATTTAGTTGTTGAACCTGAAGATACTGTTGAACCTGAAGATACTGAAGACGCAGTTAACCCTGAAGGATTGGCCGACAGCCCTGATGTTGACGAAAAATTCTACGACTATGCTAACTATGCTCAATACAAGAGTAATCCCCTATATGGATTTGAATTCAAAATTCCAAATGCTTGGTATTACGGAGGTTATACTGGCGATGATGAGACTACCCTTCACGGATACTCATTCAGTGACGAACCTGTAGATGAGACTAATACTATATTCGCTGTCTTGAAAGCCCATAATTATGAAGAGCTTCCTGCTGGGACAAAGGTTGAATTGCCCAATGGTGACGCCGTAGAGCAGGTCAAATTCGGAGATGTTGTCGTTTACGTAAAGGTTTTGGATCGTGTTTATAGCGTCCAAGGATCTAAAGATATAGAAGAGATCGTTTTGAAAATTGCTGGAAGTATTGAGAGGAATTCAGATTCCGATGAATAAGCGTTGAATATCCATTTCAATTAGTTGACATTCGTTTATTAGCACTCTAAAATGCAGAGTGCTAATTTATATAACACGGTAGGTTCAAGACATGTAAAGCTCAAAGGAGTACTACAGGTTAAAGGATGGAGTATTATATGGTAGAATGTATAGAATAAATAATAACAAAAATTAAGTATGTTTGATGGAAAGTTTGATAAATTTACAAAGGAAGCCAGACAGGCGCTAATCGTAGCGCAGGATTACGCAAAGGATTCAGGACAAAATTATGTAGGAACTGAACACGTTTTGCTGGGAATACTATCTCAGGAGAACTCTCTGGGAGCCTCTGTTCTGATTAATTTCGGAGTTTCTTTGGCTAATGTTGAATTAGTCCTCAAATCTGTTGGTAGGGTGGGGAAAGCTGACACTCAGGGACAACCTGGGGGACTTTCTAGCTTCGCAAAGGATACTATTGAGGAAAGCGTAAGGGTTGCACAGGAGTATGGACATAGCTTCGTAGGAACTGAGCATGTTTTATTTTCCTTGGTTCACCAAGAAAATACTGCTGCCACCGTTATCCTAGAGAATATGAGAATCAATCCAAATGATATCAAAGGACAGATCGTTGAGATTTTTGAGAGAGCCAAGGCTTCTGATATGGGTGAAGTTGAGTCTGGTGATAGCAAAGCTGCCACTGGTCAACAAAACAACAATAACAACCCTATAGAGATGTTCCTGAGTGGACTTCACGGGGTTCTTGCTGCGGGCCAAGGTCAAAAGGATCAACAGCCGCAAGATGCTTACAAGAATAAGGATAATAAGAAAAAAGATTCAAAGACCCCTGCTCTTGATTACTTCACATCTGATTTGGTTCAGGAAGCACGTGATGGCAAACTACCGGCTGTGGTTGGTAGAAAGAAAGAAATTGAACGTGTTGTCAGTATTCTTTGTAGAAAAACAAAGAATAACCCTGTTCTGATCGGAGAGCCTGGAGTTGGTAAAACTGCAGTTGCCGAAGGTCTTGCGTTGGCTATCGTCTCAGGAGATGTCACTGAAAACATGGTGGACAAGAAGATTCTTTCTCTTTCTATGACTTCTGTCGTAGCTGGAACCAAATACAGAGGTGAATTTGAAGAAAGAATGAAACAAATCGTTGATGAACTTGCTAGTCTTGATAATGTAATTCTATTTATTGATGAGTTGCACACAGTTATCGGCGCAGGTAGCGCTGAAGGTAGTTTGGATGCTGCGAATATCCTGAAGCCTGCCCTGTCTAGGGGCAAGATCCAGGTTGTTGGTGCTACCACTACAAAAGAATACCGAAAACATATCGAAAATGATCCTGCTCTAGAAAGAAGGTTCCAACCAGTTATGGTGGATGAGCCTTCTGAGGCAGATTCACTTGAGATGCTGAGAGGATTACAAGAAAGTTTTGAGGATCATCACAGCTTGGTGATCACCGAGGAGGCTCTGCAGGCAGCTGTAAAGCTTTCAAAAAGATATATAAATGACAGATTTTTGCCTGACAAAGCTATTGATTTGATTGACGAAGCTTCTTCTTTGAAGAGGATTAAGTCAAAAACAACTGACACTTCAAAATTGAAGAAATTTCAGGCCAAACTACAGGCTATAATCAAGAAGAAGGAAGGCTGTGTTTCAAAACAAGATTACGAAAAAGCTGCAGAATTCCGAAATGAAGAACTAGAAGTTTTGAATTCTATTGAGGAACAAAAGAGGGTTAAAGTCCCCCGCTCTCAAAGAAAGAAAATTGTAGAAGACGATATCGCAAAAGTAATAGCTGTGATGACTGGTATTCCAGCAAGCAAGCTTGTGAAAGATGATATCGAAAAATTGCAGGGACTGGAAGAGTCTCTAAAAAGCAGAATTATTGGACAAGATGATGCTATCAAAGCCATCGCCAAGGCTATTCGTAGATCTAGAGCCGGAATCTCTGATGAAAGACGCCCTATTGGATCTTTTATATTCATGGGACCTACTGGTGTTGGTAAAACTGAGCTTGTGAAGGCTATTACCGAGGAAGTTTACAATGACCGCAATGCATTGATAAAAATCGATATGAGTGAGTTTATGGAGCGTCACAACACTTCTAGACTAGTCGGTGCGACTGCAGGTTATGTAGGTTATGAAGATGGAGGACAACTTACCGAAGCTGTTCGTACAAAACCTTACTCTGTAATACTTTTTGATGAGATCGAAAAAGCTCATCCAGATGTGTTCAACCTACTTCTACAGATTCTTGAAGATGGAGAATTGACTGATGCAAAAGGTCGAAAAGTTAATTTCAAAAATACTATTATCATAATGACTTCCAATATAGGTGCTGACAAGTTGACCGAAAAAGCATCTTCTATGGGGTTCGGACTCAAATCCGAGGAGCTCAAAGAAGCTGAGAAAGATTATGAAGCTACAAAGGAGGACCTACTGAATAGTTTGAAGGAACAATTCAGACCTGAGTTCTTGAACAGGGTCGACAAATTGGTCGTTTTCAAACCTCTTACTCATGACAGTATCAAGAGGATTGTTGAACTGCATACAGGTTATCTACAAGATAGGCTTGAAAGTAGAAAAATAAAGGTAGCATTGACGCCAGGTGGTTTGGAATTCTTGGCTCTGAAGGGCTATGATCCTGCATTTGGTGCTCGTCCAGTTAGGAGAGCTATCCAGGATTATGTTGAAGATCCTCTTACTCAAAAAATCATTGATGGTGACATCAAAGAAGGTGATAACGTGAAGGTTGTCAAAAAGGGTGACGGGGTTGATGTCGTAAAAGATCTACCTCCAAAAGCAAAAGCTAAACCAAAGAAAAAGACTACTTCTACAAAATAATTGACACGAAGCGAGGTTTTCCCTTATAATCCCCTCGCTTTTTGTTAAATTGCAAATCCAAGCGGCAAGGCAGCATTTCTCACAAGAAGCCATCGTATTATATTAAAAAGCCTCGCCCAACAAGGAAAATGACACAAACAAAGTCAAAATATGTTTCTTCTGCTGTGATGGAAGAACTTATGGTTAAATCTCCTGAACTTGTTTCTCTGAAAGCCGGAGATACAGTTGATGGATCAATCTCAACTATCGCCAAGAATAAAATTTTGGTCGATATAGATGGTATCAATACTGGTATCATATCTGGTAAAGAAGCTCACGATAGTGCTGGAACTCTAAAATCTCTACAAGCTGGAGACACAATCTCAGCTTACGTTCTTGAAGAAGAGAACGAAGATGGTCTTTGCGTTCTATCTCTACGTAGAGCAAGTCAAGAAAAGACTTGGAATAAATTCAAGCAAGCTTACAAGGATCACGAAACTATCAAAGTTGTTCCTAATGAAGCTAACAAAGGTGGTCTACTTCTTAACATCGATGGAATCAAAGGATTCATCCCTGTTTCACAACTTGCTCCGCTCCACTACCCACGTGTAGATGGTGCTGACGCTGCTCGTATACTTGCTAGACTACAAAAACTAGTTGGTGTTGAGTTGGACGTACGAGTTATCAATCTTGACGAAGATGGAGGAAAGATGATTCTTTCTGAAAAAGCTGCTCAAAACGATGTTCGTGAGGGTGCTTTGAAAGGACTTGATATTGGTCAAAAGATCAAAGGTAAAGTTTCTGGAATCGTTAAATTTGGTATATTTGTTGCCTTTGACGGTCTAGAAGGTCTAGTTCATATCTCTGAAATTGCTTGGGGACATGTTAAAGATCCTTCAGACTACGGAAAACTTGGTGACGAAATAGATATCCTAGTTATCGGTAAAGAAAAAGATAAGATTAGCTTATCAATGAAGAGACTTACACCTGATCCATGGATCGAAGCTTCAAAGAATTACAAAGTTGGAAGCGTTGTAAATGGTATGGTTTCAAGAATCACTCAATTCGGAGCTTTTGTTAAACTGGACGATGAAATCAATGGTTTGATCCACGTTTCAGAAGTTGCTGACGGAGAGAATATTGATCTTGGTGAACACTTCAAAGTTGGAGACAAAGTTGAAGCAAAAATCATCAATATCGATTCTGACGAACATAGAGTTGGTCTTTCTCTGAAAGCTTTAACAGAAAAAGCTGAAAAGAAAGAGAAGGTTGAAAAAAAGGAGGAGCCAAAGGCTGAAGAAAAGGAAGTCGCTGAAGAAGCGGTCAAAGAAGAAGTAGAGGAACCAAAAGCGGAAGCTGCGTAAAGTAAAAAGACTTTACTAAAGAGTCGCGAAAAGGGAAAATGGGTCCACGATGAATGATGAATTTCTCCACAATCTAAATGAAAACCAAAAGGCTGCTGTCATGCATGATAGTGGCCCTTTGCTTATTGTAGCTGGAGCTGGTACTGGTAAGACTCGGGTTATTACTTCTAGAATTTTGAGACTGATTTCTGAGGGGAAGGCAAAGAGTGACGAGATTTTGGCGCTGACTTTTACTGAGAAGGCGGCTTCTGAAATGGTTGAGCGAGTCGATGTTGCGATGCCTCTGGGTTATGAGGAAGTTAATATCAAAACTTTTCATGGATTTTGCGAGAGGGTTTTGAGGGAAAGTGGATTGGATGTGGGGATTGATCCGTCTTACAAAATGCTCGACAAACTTTCTCAATGGATTTTTGTCAAAAAACATCTTTTTGATTTTGAACTGAATCATTTTAGACCACTTGGGAATCCTGGGAGTTTTATAAACACTTTGTTGACGCATTTTAGCCGTATAAAGGAGGAATACATTAGTCCACTGGAATATGTCGAATATGCTGAGAAAAAGCTCGAGGAGGTAAAGGGGAAGTCTGCTATGTCCGCTCAGGAAGAGATTGACCCAAAGTCTGTACTCGGAATTGAGATAATTGAAGCTGAGAAGGTTTTGGAGGCTGCGAAAGCTTACGAAACATACCAAGAGTTGATGTTGAAGGAAGGATGTATGGATTTTGGTGACTTGTCTTATTTTGTTTTGAAATTATTTGATGAGCATCCTGATGTGCTGAAGGAATACAGGGAGAGGTTCAAATATATTATGGTGGATGAATTTCAGGATACGAACTATGCACAGTTCAAGCTAATTTTGCTTTTGTCGGACAAAAACATCTGTGTTGTGGGAGATGACGACCAGAGTATCTTTCGATGGAGAGGTGCTTCCCTATCGAACATTTTACAATTCAAAAAAGCTTTTCCTGGGACCAAGCAAATTGTCCTGACTGAAAACTATAGAAGTAATCAGAATATTCTGGATTCTTCTCACCAATTTATCAAGAACAATGATCCTGACAGGCTGGAATTCAGGGATAATATTTCGAAGAAGCTGCGTAGTCAAAGTGATGAGGTTATTCCTATTATGTTGAATTCTTTCAAGAATTATTCGTCGGAAGTTGGTTTTGTTAGTGCGAAAATTGAGGAGATGGTGGGCACCGGAACTGCGCTGTCTGATATTGCTATTTTGGTGAGGTCCAATGCGTCGTCTGTCCCCTATGCAAATGCATTGAAGGAGAAGGGTATCCCCTACTATGTCAGGAATCCGAAGGGTCTGCTCTCTTATGATGAAGTAAAAGATGTGGTTTCGGTTATCAAAGTTCTGGCAAATCCATTGGACGATGTCGCTATGCTCAGAGTGCTTTCTTTTCCTTCGCTTGAAGTGCCTATGGCTCAGATTGTAGAGCTTTATCAGAAAGCCAAGTCTGCTCATTCACATGTTTATGAGGAACTTAATAAAATTGAAGATGATTCTACTTTGCCTGGGATAGAGCCGCCTGCGACGAAGTTTTTGAATTTGTTGGCTGAAGCCCAAGAGCATTCCAAGAATCTTTCTGCGGGGAGTGCTATCGAGTATTTTTTGAGAAAGTCTGGGTATCTTGGGGCTTTGTCTTCTGAAATTTCAAAGGAGTCCATGGATAAATCATCGAATATAGCTGCTTTTTCTAGAATCGTTTGGGACTTTGAGCAAAATAACACTGACAACTCTATTTTGGACTTTGCTTCGCATTTGGGGTTCATTGAAGAGTCTAACGTTCCTTTGAGCGAAGATAGTTCTTCTGATGCCGATTTTGATGCTGTGCAGATTTTTACCACTCATGGAGCGAAGGGTCTGGAGTTTGATACTGTTTTTGTTGTAAATCTTGTTAATCACAAATTCCCTGTCTTGAACAAGAGGGAGACTTTGAAAATACCTATTGAGCTAACTAAAGAAATTTTCCCTGAGGGAGATTTTCATATTGAGGAAGAGCGACGTCTTTTTTATGTAGCTTTGACGCGTGCCAAACGTAATTTGTTTTTGAGTTACTCTGATAAGTACGAAGGGAATAAGAAATGGAAACGTTCCCAGTTTTTGGATGAGGTTTGTGAAAGTGGGCTTGTTGTTGAAAAGGAAGAAAGTGAATCTGGCGCAGGTGCCGATCTTTTGTCTGCAAAATATAGTGCTCCAAAGATAATACACACCGCTCCAAAGAATTTCCTCGGAAGATCGTTGAGCTATTCACAGATAGATACCTTCAAGACTTGTCCGCTCAAGTATGCGTATAGGTATATGTTGAATGTTCCTACAAAACCTTCTCATGCTGCGAATTTTGGAACTTCTATTCACGAAACTTTGAATGATTTTTATAGAGCTTTGACCAATGGTGGTGAGGTTAATTTTGCCCTGATGACCAAGTTGTATGAGGAAAACTGGATTTCTGCGGGGTATGACAGTGGTGACCATGAAACTGCTAGAAAGGCTCAGGGACTCAATATGTTGGAAGAGTTTTATAACTCCAATTCAGATCCTTGGATTGTGCCGAAACATTTGGAAAAGAACTTTAATATCAAGGTTGGAGAACATATGTTTACTGGTAGGATTGATCGGATAGATGAAATGCCTGACGGGAGTTTTGAGGTGATTGATTACAAGACTGGTAAGTCAAAAGCTTTGAATGTGCAGCATAAGCTTCAAATGTCTATTTATGCTTTGGCCTGTAGAGATATTTTCCATATTCCGGCTTCGAAGCTTTCTCTATACTTCCTTGATGATAATAAAAAAGTGTCCATGAAAAAGGTTCCTTCTGATTTGGATTCAGTGAAAAATGATATTTTGTTTTATATCGAGGAGTTGAAGAAATCAGACTTCAGGCCTACGCCTGGGTTTCTGTGTTCCTTCTGTGACTACAAATTGATCTGCCCTGCTGTTTAAGGCCTGGCTTTTAAAGGGAGTAGTCTGCTTCGGCCATGTTGTTGTTTTCGTCGAGTTCTTCCACATTGTTATCTTTGTCCAATTCAAATCGGACTTTACCTGTGTCTGCGTATTGGTAGATCTCTTTGTCTATTGGATATGAAAAGCTAAATTTGTTCCCTGGAGCCATCTCTGCGAATGTGTCTGTGTTTGTCATGATTAGCTCGTCATTCAGGTAGAGTGAGTAGTTGTATTGGTCTGTGCCAAGAACTGGCCCCTCTCCTAGATTCTCCATTGTTGCTTTGATCCTCACATTCCCGTGCTCGTCTGGCTCTATGACCTCGAGCGTAGGCACTAGGTCTGGCAATTTGACTTCTATGTTTCTCAAGTCGTCTGCATCTAGTTTTCCTTGTATTAGAGAGGTGTTTGTTACTGAAATGACAGCGAGCCCTGCAACTACTAGGGCTATAAGTCCAGTCACAATTATTTTACTTTTAGGCATGATTAAGAGGTTATTTATAGGTCGTAACCTAGATTGTACCGAAATATAAGATACTTGCAAATTTCCTATAAATTTTATATTTTCTTAAGGCTTTAAATGTTTTACTAATTTTCATATGGATTCTGCTACTTTGTTACTTGGATTTGCTGCTCTGGCTGTTGCCGGGGTTTTTCTGTATCTGTTTTATCAAAAGTCTTCATCAAATAGCGGGACTCAATCTACCGAACTTTCTGAGAGAATTGATTCGTTGAGCCAGAACATGACCCAGAATATGAATGCTGTAACCAAAGCGATGTTGGATCAGTTGAATCAAGTGACTAACCAAGTTGGTTCACGTTTGAAAGAGAATTCTGATCGTCTGGATAATGCCGGAAAGGTCATCAATGATGTCACCAAGAGTCTTTCTCGTCTCGAGGAATCTAATAAGAAGGTTTATGAAATGGCGAAAGATTTGAATTCCCTTCAAGACATCCTGAAAATGCCGAAATTGCGTGGTGGTCTTGGAGAACTTTTCTTGGAAGAGCTTTTGTCTCAGATTTTTTCAAAGGATCAGTATGCTATTCAACATAGGTTCAAGTCTGGAGAAATAGTAGATGCTGTGGTGAAGTTAAGAGATAGTCAGATGGTTTCTGTTGATGCGAAGTTCCCACTAGAAAATTTCAAGAAAATGATTGAAGAAAAGGATGAGAAGGAATCTGGTCGTCTTCGAAAATCGTTTGTAGGAGATGTGAAAAAGCATATTGATGATATTGCGCGTAAATATATCTTGCCGGACGAAGGGACTCTGGATTTTGCGCTAATGTATATCCCTGCTGAGAATGTCTATTATGAGACTATTATCAAGGACAGTGCAGATGTTTCTATCAGTCAGTATGGTCTTTCCAAGAATGTTATTCCTGTTTCCCCAAACAGTTTCAATATTTATCTTCACACTATCTTGATGGGTCTGCGCGGAATGCAGATCGAAAAAAGTGCGCGTGACATATTCAACAATCTCTCTCGTTTGAAGACTGACTTTGGGAAATTTGGTGAGGATTTTGAATTGGTTGGCACACACCTTGGCCGAGCAAAAAATAGTTATGAGAAATCTGAGAAACGTCTGGAGAAGTTTTCTGGCAAGCTTGACCAGGTTGAATCTTCGAGCGCCAGAAATCACAAATCACTGGATGCTCCTGCCGGAGAAACTGGTGTTGTGGAGGATGTTGTTACTGAATCTGACAAGGTTGAGTCCTTCTAATAAAGACCTTTACTTAAGGGACCACTTCTCTTAGACTGTCTGCGTTATGAAATTAAATGACTTAGCAAAAGAGGCCAACCTTTCACCAGAAGAACTTCGAAAAAAACTCGAAGAACTTGGTTTTGGTGTAGGCGACAAGGCTCGAACTGTTGAAGATGATGTGGCTGAGCTAGTTTTGGCAGAACTTTCTGCTAGTGATGAGCTGTTGGCTGATGAAGCATCTGATGATGTGGCTGAGGTTTATGACGAACTGATTCATGCCGAGACACAGAAAGCGATTGTTAAGAGCCAAAGGAAGAAAATGGCTGGTAAAGACCAGAAACATGAACAAAAAGCTGAGGACCTTTTGGTTCCAGAAGTTATTTCTGCTTCTAAAGCAATAACGATTGGAGATCTGATTTCAGTTAAAGAACTTGCTGAGAGAACCGGTGTTTCTGTTGCAAAGATTATCGGAGAATTAATGAAGAATGGAATTTTGGCGAATATCAATCAACAAGTAGATTTTGAAACTGTTTTGATTATCGCTGACGACCTTGGAATCAAGATCAAAAAGAAACATACCACTGCTACTGCGAGTGAAATTTTGGAAAGAAATATAGACAATTTGATCAAGGAGGAGGATGAATCTGTACTCAAGGTAAGACCTCCCGTTGTTGTAGTTATGGGACATGTCGATCATGGTAAAACAAAACTTCTAGATGCAGTGCGTAAGACTGATGTTGTCGCCGGAGAATCTGGTGGGATCACTCAGCACATTGCAGCTTATCAAGTTTCTGTTCCGCCAAAAGATGGGAAAGGAGAAAATAGACTAATTACGTTCTTGGACACTCCAGGACATGAGGCCTTCACAGAGATGAGAGCTAGAGGAGCGCACGTGACTGATATCGCTATATTGGTAGTTGCTGCAGATGAGGGAATCAAACCTCAAACTGTGGAAGCTATCAACCATGCCAAAGAAGCTGGTGTTCCGATCATCGTTGCTATCAACAAAATAGACAAACCTAATGCAAATATTGATAAAGTTAAAGGAGAATTGGCTGAACATGACCTACAAGCTGAAGACTGGGGAGGCAAGACCATCACAGTGCCCATTTCGGCGCTGAATGGTGAAGGAATCCCTGATTTGCTTGATATGGTTCTGTTAACTGCAGATATCGAGAAATTTACTGCTAATCCGGATCGTAAAGCTGTTGGTTCTGTAGTTGAGGCTCACCTCGACCATAGTCTTGGACCTGTGGCTACATTGCTAGTAAATACTGGAACTTTGAAAAACGGAGATAGTTTTATCGTTGGCTCTACTTTTGGAAAGGTGAAATTGATGATGGATTCTTCAAAGAAACGTATTCCTGAGGCTGGACCTTCTACCCCTATTCTACTTGCTGGTCTCAACAAGACTCCTCTGAGTGGAGATGTTTTGCAGGTTGTAGCTGATGAAAAGACGGCTAGAGGTAAATCTGAGGAAATATCTAGAATTTCCGAGGAAGCTTCTAGGAACGAAGGTGGTTCTGTTATGAATAAGCTAATCGCCCATGTTCAATCTAATAAAATTTTGAAGATCATTTTGAAAGCTGATACGAAGGGTTCTATGGAAGCGATCAAGAGTTCTCTTGCAAAGATTAGGGATGATGAAGTTGCTTTCAAGATTATCCATAGTGGTGTCGGCCAGATTTCTGAATCTGATATCATGATGGCGAGTGCTTCTAAGGGGTTTGTAATTGGATTCCATGTGGATTTCGATTCCCCTCATGCAAAGCAAACTGCGGAAAGAGAAAAGACTGAGGTCAGAATGTACAAAATTATCTACGAACTTATCGATGAGGTTAAAAATATCCTTGGTGGACTTCTTGAACCTGAAATTGTTGTTGAGGAACTTGGTACTCTTGAGGTCTTACAAATCTTCTTGACCAAAAAGAAGGAGATGATCGTTGGTTGTACTGTAAAGAAAGGTAAAATTACAAAAAATTCATTGATAAGGATCATGAGGGGTGAAGAAGTGCTGGAAGCTGAGACCAAAATGCTCTCACTACAGAGAGGTGAGAACAATATAGACACTGTTAATCAAGGAGAAGAATGCGGTATCAAGTATGGCGGAAAGTTAAAATTGAAAGAGGGAGATACTATAGAAGCTTTTGTACGTACAGAAAAACACCGTTCTCTAGGAGATAAAATTACAGAGCCTGAACCTGAGGTTGTCGAAGGTGAAGAAGAAGCTGAGGGGGAAGAGGCTGTCGCTGAAGATGCTAAAGAGAGCGATTCTACAGAAAAATAAACATCCTTTATGAGGCTTGAACAAGTAAAATTTCCGACTTTTAATGACGAACGAGGTTCTCTCGTTCCTGTTGAGCTTAAGGATTATATCGACTGGGAGGTTAAGCGTGTTTATTACCTGGTAGACGTCAAAGGTGACCGAGGAGGTCATTGCGTAAAAGGTGAGAAGAAGATCTATGTATGCCAAAAAGGTAGCTTGAAGTGCAGATTCCACGACGGAAAGGATTGGGTGTCTTTTGAGATGACTGGACCTGATGATGCTATCGTTATGGAAGGAGATTATTACCGAGAGTTTACTGATTTTTCTGAAGACGCTGTACTCATGGCTATTTCTTCGGTAAACTACGATTCCAATGATTACATCTATGATTTGGATGAATTTGTGAAACATGTTGATGGCGGATCTGCGACTAAATAATATTAAATTTTATGGCTAAAAAAGTACTAATAACAGGAGGAGCTGGATTCATAGGGAGTAATTATGCTCACTATCATTTTGATAAATATCCTGATGACGAGATTTTTGTTTTGGACAAACTTACTTATGCCGGAAACAAGGATAATTTGGCTGAATTGCTACCAAAAGAAGAACGATTTCACTTTATCCAAGGAGATATCGCAGAAAAGAAATTTGTTGAGGATTTATTCGAGGCTGAGAAATTTGATACTGTTTTGAACTTTGCGGCAGAAACCCACGTGGATCGATCTATTGAAGAACCTAGTATTTTTGTGATGACTAATATTGTTGGAACCCATAATTTACTCGAGTCTGCACGTGAAACTGGTGTTCGTAGATATCACCAGATCTCTACTGATGAGGTTTATGGAGATTTGGGAATAGGTTCCAAGGATTTCTTTACTGAACAAACTGCTATTGCTCCAAATTGCCCTTATGCGGCAAGTAAAGCTTCTGCGGATCTACTTGTACGATCTGCTTTTGAAACTTATCAGATGCCAGTTACTCTATCTCGATGTAGCAATAACTATGGGCCGTATCAATTTCCCGAGAAACTGATCCCCTATTTCTTCAAACTAATGTCTGAGGGTAAGGAAGTGCCTGTATATGGTGATGGTTTGAATGTGAGGGATTGGTTATATGTGATTGATCATTGTAGAGCTATCGATATGATTGTGAATGAAGGCCGACTGGGAGAGGTTTATAATATTGGAGGTAATAATGAAAAAACTAACCTGGAAATCACCAAAATTCTTTTGGATTTCTTGGATAGAGATGAAGATTGTATTGTTTATGTTGATGATCGACGTGCACATGACCGTAGATACGCGATCGATTCTTCAAAGATACAATCTGAATTGAATTGGGAACCTTCTGTGAATTTCAAAGAAGGTATCTCAAAGACTTTTGCCTGGTATCAGGATCACAGAGAATGGGTCCAGAAACTAGAAAGCAACATCCAAGAGCGTAAACATCAGGTTGTTAGTAAGACTCCCCTATCTGCCAGCAGGTAAAACTTGTTTCAATTTGGCTCCAGAATTGATATATTGTAGTTCGATTTTCTACGATTTAATCTTTTCATATGAGGTATTCAAAAATGTTAGGAAGGACGCGTCACGACGCTCCATCTGATGCAGATAGTAAAAATGCACAATTACTTACTCAGGCAGGTTTTGTTGAGAAACAATCTGCTGGTATCTACAATTATCTTCCACTTGGACTACGAGTCTTGAAAAAGGTGAATGAAATCATTCGCCAAGAAATGGACGCTATTGATGGACAAGAGATTTTGATGCCTTGCTTGCACTTGAAGAGTGTTTGGGAGGTTACAGGTCGAGACAAGGTTATGGATGACATTATGTACAAGACCAAAGGAACTGGTGATCAAAATTATATTCTCGGGCCAAGTCATGAAGAGATTGTGACTCCACTCGTTCAGAAATACGTGAATTCTTATAAGGACTTGCCGCTTTCTGTGTATCAGATTCAGGCAAAATTCCGTGATGAACCTCGTGCCAAATCAGGTTTGCTGCGTGGTCGTGAGTTTGGAATGAAGGATATGTACAGTTTTCATATGAGTGAAGAGGATCTGGATGCTTATTACGAGAGGGCTATGGGAGCATATGCGAATGTTTATGAAAGATGTGGACTCAAGGCTTATGTCATTGAGGCTTCTGGTGGAGCTTTTACAGACAAGATTTCTCATGAATTCTCTATCGAGACTCCTGCTGGAGAAGATACTATTATTACTTGCGACAAATGTGGGACAGCTCAGAACCTAGAAATTGCTGAAGGAAAAGTTGTAGACCCTGACCAGCCAAACGAGGAAGAATTGCCTATGGAAGAGGTTGAGGTTGATAGGAAATTCTCTATTGATGCTTCTGCAAAGGCACACGGTGTAGAGGGTTGGAAAGTCCTCAAAACTGTTGTTTATGAAGTAGATGGTGGTGGTTTGGTTGGAGTATGTATTCGTGGTGACCTGAATGTGAATGAAACTAAATTGGAATTACATTTCGGCAAAGCGTTGAGAACCGCTTCTACTGAAACTTTGAAGAAAGCTGGGCTCGTCCGAGGATTTATTTCTCCTGTTGGGCTACCTGATTCTGTGAAGGATTTGGCTTTTTTGGCAGACCATTCAATTGCTAATGTCAAAAACTTTGTAACAGGTGCTAACAAGCTGAATGTTGACCTTGTGAATGTGAATATTGGCCGTGATTTTCAGATTGATGACTTTGTGGACCTGGTTGAGGTAAAGGGTGCGTTTAATTGTGCCAAATGTGGAGATGCTTTGAGCGAGATGAAAGCTGTGGAAGCTGGAAATATATTCAAACTTGGAACCAAATATACTGATTGCACAGGGTTTAGTGTTAACGATAAGGAAGGGAAGAAAATTCCTATTGTGATGGGATGTTATGGTATTGGAAATACTCGATTGGTAGGAACTATTGCCGAATCTAGTCATGATGAGAATGGAATCATCTGGCCAAAGAGTGTTGCTCCATATCATGTACATATCCTTTCTATTGGGAAGGATGACAAGGTTATAGAGACAGCTGATAAGCTTTATGAAGATCTATTGGCAGAGGGCATCGAGGTTTTGTATGACGATCGAAAGGATTCACCTGGTGTGAAGTTCAAAGATTCAGATCTGATTGGTATTCCTCTGAGAATTGTTATCAGCAACAGGACTTTGGAAAAAGAAGCTGTTGAGTGGAAAGAACGAACCGAAAGTGATGCAAAAGAGGTTTCTCTTGGTGAGGTGCTTGGTGAAATCAAAAAATTCGTTGAATAACCGTTGTTTCCTATGAAGATACTACTGTTGGGAGCTAATGGGATGCTTGGGAGTCAGTTCTCAAAACTTCTTTCAAAGGATTTATTTGCCGATGGCTTGGAATTGTTGGCTCTTGCTCGGAATAATGTAGATATTACTTCTTATAAGAATCTTGAGAGTGAATTTCGGGGTTTTGAACCTGATGTTGTTTTGAATTGCGTTGCTTATACAAATGTCGATGATGCGGAGTATACTGAGGAAAAGAAGACTGCTTTTGATGTAAATGCTGATGGTGCTCGCAATATTGCTACTCTTTGCAAGAAATTTGATGCAAAGATGATTCATTTCAGTACTGATTATGTTTTTGATGGTGCTAAAGCTCTTCCAGATGGATATGATGAGGACGCGGCTTGCAATCCTCTCAATGTGTATGGTGAATCCAAGTTAAAAGGAGAGCAATTGATAGAAAAAGAACTCTACAATTACTATATTGTGAGGACTTCTTGGCTTTATGGCCCTAGGAATGAGGTTAGAACTGGGAATTTTGTAGATACTATGCTCAAGCTCGGGGGTGAAGTGTTGAGTGGAGAGAGAGATGAGCTCGGTGTTGTTGATGATCAGTTCAGCTCCCCTACTTATACTGGAGATTTGGCTCATGCCGTTATTGATGAGTTCTTGGTACCGATGGGTTCGGGGAATAGCGAACAGACTCCTGAAAGTGGCATTTATCATCTGAAAAATGAAGGGATTACTTCTTGGCATGAATTTGCTGTGGAGATTTTCCGAATTTCCGAAATGGAGGTTCCTGTGAAGAAGATATCGACTGCTGAATTTGCACGTCCTGCCAAAAGACCGACCAATTCACTCCTATTAAACACAAAGTTACCAAAAATGAGAGATTGGCGCGAAGCCTTGGCTTCCTATCTTTACAAATCTCAAGATTAGTGTTAAATTTTCCTCATGAAAGGTATTATTCTTGCCGGGGGAACAGGTAGCAGACTTCAACCACTTACAAAGGTGACTAACAAGCATCTTCTGTCTGTTTATAATAAACCGATGATTTACTATCCCCTGTTCGCTTTGAAGAGAGCTGGTATTACTGATATCTTGATTGTTTCTGGAAAGGGCCATGCTGGGCATTTCTTGGAGCTGTTGGGTTCAGGCGCGCATCTTGGGCTAAAACTCTCTTACGAGGTACAAGAAGAGGCTGGAGGGATAGCTCAGGCTCTCGGTCTTGCTCAAAGTTTTGCGCAGGATGATAGAGTGTGTGTAATATTGGGTGATAATATTGTGCAGGATGATATATCTGGTGCTGTTGAGAATTTTATGATGCAACCACGTGGAGCAAAGATCTTTATCAAAAAAGTAGAAAGCCCTGAAAGTTATGGTGTTCCTGAAATAGATGGCAATAAGATTGTTGAGATTGAGGAAAAACCAAAACATCCAAAGTCTACATTCGCTGTAACAGGTGTATATATGTACGACAGTCAGATTTTCGATATTGTTAGAACTTTGAAACCTTCAAAACGTGGAGAACTAGAGATTACAGATGTGAACAACTTTTATATTGAGCAGGATTCACTCACATACGACGTTATGCAGGGGTTCTGGGGAGATTGTGGGGAATCTTTTGATAGTCTTCTCGATGCTGCTTTTATGATTCAACAAAGTGAACTTAGGTTCCTTACAGACAAGCTTGAGTTGCCTGATCGAATTCATAGACAGGTTGAATATGGAAAGAGAGTTGATGTTGAGACTGAAATGATCAAGAAACAAAAAACTTCTAGGAAGTATTTGATGGATAATAATATGTTATAGATGTCGCGTGCGGCGGGCTATATGCCGAGGGCTTTTTTGAGATGCTCTTCTACTTTTTGGAAGCTTTCTTCTTGGTGTTGAGTTATTCTTTCTAGTTTCTCTTGGATTTGTGCGTAGTTGTGTGAGATCTCTATTAGGAGTTTGTTTAGTTTTGCTGGGGTTACCTGGTCTAGCTCGAGTAGGTATTGGCTAAGTCCTAGTGTTTCTAGTATGTTTTGTACTTTGGGATTGTAGTTGAGTGCTATGAATGGAGTTCTGGTTCTAATTGCTAATAGAATTGAGTGAAGTCTCATTCCCAGGATTATTTTTGCTTTTGAATAAGATTCTAGCATCGCGTCTTTGTCTGAGTAATCTAGATGGTTTTCTGTAAATTCTTGCTGGTATTTGGCATCTTTTCTGTGGAAGTTGAGCGCTTTAACAGAGTAATTTTGTTGTTTTAGAAGTTTTGTGAAGTTTTTTATGTTTTGGTCGAAATCCTGTGGGCGTTCTTTGATTTTTCTGAGGGCTAGGACTGCCGTGTTTGCGGTGTTGGCAGTGGTGGTTTTGGATTTTTCGTCGTTTTGGGCGTTTTGTGTGTTGGGTTTTACAGGTATTTTGAAAACCAAATCAGGCATTACCATTATCTTCTTACCTTTTATGAATTTTCTTAGGAAGTTTTTTGAATCTTCATCCCGAACTGCTATGAATTCTGCTTTTCGGAAGAATCTTTTGACGTATTTGAGTGCTAATTTCGACTTTATTCCACCTAAATTCTGACCATACATTATTACTTTTCTCTTGAGGCGATATGCAAACCAAGCCTGTATTCCCCAGATTAGATTCGAGGCTTTGCGGGATTCGTCGAACAGTCCTCCCCCACCTAATATGAAGAAATCTGAACTTTTTACTTCTTTGTATGTTTTTTTGAAATTTCCATTAAATAGTCCTTTGAAAAAAGATCTAATTCCTGCTGGGAATTTATTTAGAGCTTTCACGTCGTATTTTGCGAATTTTTCTATAGTTTCTTGTGGATTTGCAGAAAGCACTGTTATTTCCATTTTTGTATTGAAATCTTTTAGCGTTCTGATCAATCCTTCCAAGATCAATTCGTCGCCAAAGTTCCCGTCCCCATAATTTCCGCAAAGTGTAATTTTCATCGTTTTATGCTGCTTTTAGTGCTTGTGCAACAGGAGTATAGCTTTTTCTGTGTATCTCGCAAGGCTTATGCTTCTTGAGTAGTTCTTGGTGAAGCCGTGTTCCATATCCTTTGTGGCGTTCGAATCCATAGTTTGGGTAAATTTTTGCGTATTCTTTCATCATTCTGTCCCTGGTGACTTTTGCTAGGATGGAAGCTGCCATTATTTGTCTAATTTTCGTATCCCCTTTTATGATTGTTTTGAACGGTGTCGTTAGGAGTTGTTTGTCGCGGCCGTCTATTAGGACGAGATCTGGTTTTGTTTTGAGTTTTTGAACTGCTAACAGGTTGGCTTTTTGGACTGCCTTGAGAATGTTGTGCTTGTCTATGTATTCGTGATCCAGTATTCCTATCCCGAATGCTATGGAATCTTTTGTTATTTTCTCAAAAAGTTCTTCCCTTTTTTGTTCGGAAAGTTGCTTGGAATCATTTAATCCTGGTAATCTTTGTCCTTTTTTTAAAATTACTGCGGCACAAACAACTGGCCCAGCTAGTGGGCCTCGACCTGCTTCATCAACTCCAGCCACAATTATTTGATTGTGTGGCATGTTGTTTTCAAGGTTAAAGGCTGATTAGTCCTCCTTTTTTTCCTCTTTCTCCTCTTCAGGTGCAGTTTCTGGAGCGGCAGCTTCTGGTTCAGCTGGTGCTTCTGGAGTGGCAGCTTCTTCAGGCTTTGGTTCTTCAGGAGTTTCAGCTGGTTTTTCTTCAGCTTCTGGAGCTGCTTCAGCCTCTACTGCTGGTGCTTCCTCCAATACCTCTGGCTCTTCATCTACGCCTCCTTCCATTTCTCTTTCTTTTTCTTCGTCTGATACGAATCTACCCTTCAATCTAGCTGATTTTCCGAATAGTTTTCTCATGTAATAAAGTTTTGACCGTCTAATTTTAGACTTCTTTATTACTTCTATTTTAGCAACGTTAGGAGAATGTATCGGGAAAATCTTTTCGACTCCGATACCTTCTACTATTTTTCGAACGGTAAAAGTTTTGTCTATACCGTATCCTGCTGAAATTTTGATAACCAATCCCTCAAAAATCTGGATTCTTTCTTTTTCTCCCTCCTTGATTTTTTGATGAACACGAATGGTCATACCAGCTTTGAGTACTGGCATTTTTTTCGTTTGGTGTTGTTGAATTTTTTGAACTTTTAAATTAGTCATAAGGTTTATTTAGCATTAATTCTTGGAAAAATATCGAGTGGAGTATACTTACTCTACCTGCTCAAATCAAGCTTTTTTATAGGAATCAGGTTCTCAGAGTCGTTTATTATTTCTGTAACGAATTTATCGTTACATTTGAGCCTGTATTCGAAGTCTTCTTTTGTCATTATTGTGAATCGGACAGGTCTTTCGAAGTTTAGGTCGTTGTTGAGGTAATTAGTGAGTTTTTCTCTGTCGATTTGGCCTACCATCATCATGTCTACGCTTGAGTCTTTGTTGAGGAATATACCTGATAAGACTAGTACTTGAGGAGATCCGAATGATTCGATTTTCTTCACTATTTCTGGAATTGATTGGGTTGCTTTTTGGAACATTGATCTCAATTCGTTGTAAAAAATAAAATCTTTATTGATAAAATAGTATTTTTTCCCAAGTTTTGTTTTGCTGCGTAAAAGCCCCGTCTTTTTGAGATTTTCTAATTCTCGTCTGATGGAGTTTATCTGCTCATCAAGTTGACGTGTAAGTTCACGAATATATCGCTCATCGTCCGGATTTAACAGGAATAACTTGAGCAACTTGATACGCGCGTTTGACGTAAAAAGCCGTTTTAACATGTTGTTTTGCCCTTAAATTGTGCCCTTGCTTTATCAGTCCCCTATAGACTGGCGAATACAAAAAGTATTCACAAAGCGATTGCAATGTATACATTTTTTGGACGGAGTGCAAGTTTTTTTGTTTAGCCAAGCACCTTCTCGAACATTTTTTGTAACATCAATTTATTTTTGATTTTTACAATTTCTTGGTCCTTGTCTTCAATCTTTTGGCCCATTGCCTCGAGGCTTTTCATCATTTTTTCTGCTTCCTCATCTGTAACTTCAATTTTTTCTTGTTCAATAATATGAGTTAGGGCAAGACGGATTTTGATTCTTTTCTCCGCTTCTGGTTTGTATTTCTTTTGAAGATCTTCGATAGTAGTCTTGTTGTCCTTGAGGAATTTCTCGAAATCAGTCACTCCTTTGTGAGCAAGATCGTGTTGCATGTCCTGAATAATAAAGTCTGTTTCCTCATCGATCAGAGTTCCTGGAATATCAACCTCTGTCTTTTTCAAAACTTCTTCCAAGAATTTATTTTCTCTATCAACCGATGCTTGTTGTTGTTTTTTTGCTTTGATGTTTTTTTCTATATCTTTCTTGAAATCTTCAACTGACATTTTTTGACCAGTGACTTTTTCTACAAATTCATCATCAACTTTTGCCTCTGTTGGCGCCTCAATTCTCTTCAATTCAACCTTGAATTTAACCTGTTTCTCTTCGAAATCTTTGTTGTGATAATCTTTTGGAAAAGTTACTTCAAACTCCTTTTTTTCATCTTTTTTCATGCCAATCAAATTGTCCTCAAATCCTGGGACTAGTGAACCCTCCCCTACTACTACAGGGTGGTTTTTTGATTCTGTATTTGGTATCGCTTTTGGTTCCCCTTTTTCGTCTTTTTCTTTTGCGTCGAATCCTTCGAAATCCAATTCAACTCTGTCTCCTTTTTTTACTTCACGTTCAACGTCGGTCCATGTTGTGAGGTATTTTTTTAGGTCTTCTATAGTGCTGTCGATTTCCTTTTTTTCAACTTTTGCCTCTGTTTTTTCTACCTTTATTGATTTGTAATCTTTCACTTTTACTTCTGGTAGAGTGGCTACTTCAGCTTCGAATTTTAATGGCTCGTCAGTCTTTGTAGTGTCTGACAAAAACTTAACTTTTGGTCGTGAGATCACTTGGATTTTTTCTTTTGTGACTGCCTCCGCATAGGCCATTTGTACTGCGATTTCTTGTGCTCGTGCATCTATATATGTTTTATCGACATGTTTTTCTACAACATCTAATGGTACTTTTCCTGGACGGAATCCTTTGATATCGAGCCCTTGGGAGATATCGTCTGCTGCTTTTTGTCTGTGCTTTTCTAAGTCGGCAACTTCTAGCTCAAATGTGATTGTAACCTGTGATTTGTCTGTTTTTACTGTGTATTTCATGATTTTTTGGGTTTAAATTTGTGAGTTTTTTATGAATTTTTAATTATTTTTGTGAGTTTTTTAATTAACACAATTTCCCCGGCATCCTATCAAGTTTGCCGTATTTTATCAAAGGAAACTTTTTGGTATTGCAGAATTCCCGGATTTTTGGTATAATTTCTTGATAACTTTTAAAAATATTCGTCAACAAAAACTAAAACAAAATAGAAATGAAAAATATTTTATTCAACAAATTACTAAGCCACCTAGGCGCTCACGACATTCCGCATGTTTCCGTGAGAGAGAGCCGGCTTGTGCGGAAGAATTTTGAGCAACACGTCTCAGTAGCCCCAGAGGGATCAGCTGCTGAGTATACCAACAATTCTAGCAGCTTGGATCAGATGACTGCGAGAGCAATAGTTATGAAGACTGCTATTGAACAAGCTCAGAAAACTGGCGATTCTGGTATCGACAGGTTGTATAAAGAAAAAAATGCTATCGAACGAAGAAAGGTCACTCTAGAGGCTAAAGTTAAAATCTATAGAAAATTTGCTGAATTGAATGAAGAATTTTATGGACAATTGGAAGGCGATGATGCTGAAGAAACTGAAGCTTATAAAAAGCAGCTAAAAGTTTTGGAGGATTTGAGGGCTGAAAAAGAAAATCTTGAATTAGAAGTTGAAAGATATGAAAATTTGGTAGAACAAGCAAAGTCTGCTTTGAGCCCTACTGTTGTAGAGGAGCAGATCGAAAGCCTGGAAGGTAGAAAGGCAGATGTTGTAGAAGATATTAATTCTTTGGAAAAGGATATTGCAGAAGATGAAGCCTCTTTGAAAGAAACAAAGGCTATTAAAAGCAGATGGCCTCATCAAAATTGGAGGATTTCGAGACTCGAGAATCGAATACCGGACAAGAAAGCTAAGCTCACAGAGCTCAATCTAGAAAAGGACAGGATTGATGAGGAAATTTCTCTATTAAACAAAGCAAAAGGTAGAGCGCTAAAGGGTGCTCAACTAAAATCTTTGACTGATTCGCTTGCTAGAAAGAGAGCTGCTGTAAAAGCAATTCAAGATATGCTAATACCTGCAGATCCTGAAAGGAAAGAATGCAAGACCTATTATGTACAACAAGCCGCTGAGTGGAATGAAAAGGCTGATGCTTATTCAGTAAAAATTGCTGAATTAAATGCAAAGCTTGTTTTGTTGCCAGGAGTTGTTAAGAATCCATCTGGTACTGCGGAAAAGCAATTAGCAGCACTTAAACAAGAGTTTGTTGATGATG
>Ga0307989_1000166_pt1 | contig 48179 bp, 38 predicted proteins | sample EllFjometagen185_FD_203164 | JGI IMG/M metagenome (GOLD analysis project Ga0307989, IMG submission 203164) | Marine microbial communities from Ellis Fjord, Antarctic Ocean - #185 | ecosystem: Environmental > Aquatic > Marine > Unclassified | place: Southern Ocean | collected 2014-10-08 | reverse complement strand
GGTGTATTTCTCAATACTTTACCACCATTATCGATAATGGGTTGTTCCATGGATTTGGGAATAGCGATGGTGCCAGGATTATCAGCAGTAGCAACTGAGCCTGTTGTCAAATTCATTCGAATATCTCGGGCCATTGCCATATAACCGAGAAAATCTGCTGCGTTTGTCATTCTCGGTTCAGCTTGGCCAGTCTGACAGGCGGCTAGAACTTTAATATAGTCATAAGCTTCTGGGTGCATATCTCGCTCTTCAAGCCAATCTTGAAGGGTTACAGTTGTCAACTTAGTAAGATCCTGGAATGTGAGCTTACTCATATCACCCAATTGAGCCATTGTTGCTGCAAATCCCTCTTCGGACATCCATGAATAGGGCTTATTTTTTTCAACCTGATGAGAAATGGTGGGTTTAACTGTTCCATCTTCGTTTAAACCTTGCCATTCGACAAAACCAAGCCCTCGATTCAGTGGCATCTCTACATGCTGCCCGAAATGTTTCAGTGCAATATCAGCACGGTTGTTGTTACCCCAGAAGAGCCCATGGCCGCCAGCTTCAAATGTACGTCCATCCAGCAGTCCTTTTTCGAAAATCGTATCTAGATCTGGTGTGCATTTGCCCAGATCACAATGGGCCAGAGGTAAGGACCTTCGGAAAGCATCTGCGTCCATCTCAACACCATCGGCAAAAACTTTATCACCTTCACCTACATAAGAGAGACACCGTCCACCTAAAAATGGGGCTCGTTCGAAGACAACTACCTTCTTTTTGCAGTCCTGCGTCAGCATTCCAGCTGCAGTCATTCCTGCAACGCCGGAGCCAATGACAATGGTATCGACTTTTTCAGTATTCATGATCAATCCCTTAATTAAGAATTTATATATGTCCCAATTTTGGTTTAGAATTGGGACACCGACATTGAGTTGCGTGAGGCTAAACCTCAAAAAGCTGTGAAATCTTGGTGAGTGATTCTGCAATAGAGATACCAAAATTTAAAAGTATAAATATAACAATTAAGAAGAATGAATTACATATGCAGTCAACTATTGGTTTTTACAATATGCTGATTCGGCAGTCAATATATTGACTGTTTTCCAAAGTACCCTTGTATAAGGCTGACTAGAAACCTATTACAGAAAATAAATTCGTTCCAATCCTTTGAAAACACGCGCCGGAAAAACAGTTCGGTCTATATATCGGCTCATGATTATTGGGGACTTTATTTGTAGTACCTGAACGAAGACCATGTAAAATTGCGCGATTATTTATTTAGCTAGAGCAACGCCGAATAGAACGGCAATAAAAGCGGTAAAAACTTCGGAGCCAGCCCTATTGGTGTAGCAGATTTTGGGCGTGGTAAATCAGCTGCTCTGTCAGGTCTTCCAATAACTTCGATTTCAGGTTCCAACAGTGCCAATATAACTTAACATGTAGGACGGTGTCCGGGCACAAATCAACCATCTCCCCTGAGGATAGAAATGGATTGCACTCCTGTTCTGGCAACAGTCCATATGCCAGACCAGATAAAATACAATTTGTATAAGCTCTATTTGAAGGGACAAAAAAGAGAGGTAACGGCTGGGGTATATCTTTCATGATAAGTCCGAAAAACTGTTTGTGCATTTTATCTTTTCGATCGAACAGGATAAGTGGTGCCTGTCTCATCCCATTCTTGTTTATTCCTTTAGGCAGCCATCTATCCTTGAAAGAGGGGGTTGCTACCAATCGATAATCCATACAACCAAGGGATTCTACCCGACACCCCTGAATAGGCTTTTCATTGACACTGATACACCCAACCAGCTCACCACTTTTCATTAGCTGATGAGTCTGTTCCTGATCATCTCCCCGAAAATCAATCACTATTTTGCGTTTCATCAAAAATGGAGAAATGGCGGGAAGTAGCCAGGTTGTCAGACAATCCCGGTTGGTTCCAATTGCCAAAGTTACGAAATCCTGTTCTCCATTTGGATTCAACTGATTAAACAGTTCGCCTTCCAACTGTTTTACCTGAAGAAAATGTTTAATCAACTGTTGACCCGCCAGTGTCGCCACAGGTGGGTTAGATCGTGCGATTAAAATCTGCCCAACTTGCTCTTCCAATTGCTTGATTCTTTGTGATACCGCCGGTTGAGTCAAATATAAGTGCTGCGCCGCCTTTTCAAACCCACCCTTCTGAACAACAACCGCCAACGCTTCCATGAGTCTATATTCGATCATTTAAATCCTCATAAGTGAAATTTATGGAGTGTAAATATTATTAATTTTACTTTTACTGAATATATCCGATAGACTTAAGTAGATCAACTAATTGTTTCATATTTTAGCTTTTTAACAAGGTTGAAGTGAAATTGACTCACTTCTGTTTCAATCTAAAAAACAGAGTATCTATAGACAAAGGAAAACCAAATGCGTTCAATTGTAATAACATGCGCCATCACCGGCGCTGAGACAACGCGGCAAGATCATCCAGAGCTACCGATCAGCCCACAGGAAATTGCAGATGCTGCATTTGAGTCTTATCTGGCAGGTGCCTCTATTCTCCATCTACATGTTAGAGATTCGGAAGGTCAACCCACGCAGAATTTAGCAGTTTTCAAAGAAGCGATAGCACAAATTCGTGCGAAATGCGACATCATCATTGAAGTTACAACCGGAGGAGCCGTTGGGATGGACCTTGATGAGAGATTACAGCCACTAATCCTTGAGCCGGAAATGGCATCATTGGATTGCGGAACCTGCAACTTTGGCGATGAGTATATTATAAATACACTACCCATGATTAAGGAAGCAGCAATACAAATGGAACGATATAAGATTCATCCGACACTGGAGTGTTTTGATTTGTCACATATTGACACAGCAAAAATACTGATCAAAGAAAGCTATCTTAAGCCGCCATTCCACTTTGGATTTGTCCTGAACGTTCCCGGAGGAATAAACTATGACGCTGAAACTCTGGGTATTTTTGAACGCAGGATCCCTGAAAATAGTTATTGGACAGCCATAGGTATCGGCAAAGCGAATCTAAATGCAATATACGGTGCGATCGCTTATGGCGGTTTTATCAGGGTTGGCTTCGAAGATAATATCTATTATACAAAAGGTGTTCTAGCCAAAAACAATGCACAATTAGTGGAGAGGGCAGCACGGATTATTGCTGCCGCTGGTTGTCGTGTTGCAACTGTGCAAGATGTTAGAAAGATGTTTCAACTAAACGGATAATTATTCATTAATCAATTTTATCAAGCAAGTTTGCAATATTTGCAAGAATAAATTCCAGTAAATTTTTAATATTATGTCAATAAGAGGTGAAAAGATGCAAACAATTCATAAAAATGGCAATCCATTCGGTAGCCATCGTGTTCTAGCACCAGCTGGAGTTCTACCGCAGCCCGCTGAAAAAGTTAATAACGACTTCAGTGGTATATGGGATAATGAAATCCTGATTCAGGTTGAAGTTCTCAATATTGATTCGGCCAGCTTCACCCAGATTAAAAACACGGTGAACGGAGACGAGCAAAAAATTGGTGAGCGGATTATTGAAATCGTGGGGCAAAGAGGAAAAATGCACAACCCTGTTACCGGTTCTGGTGGTGTTCTAATCGGCGAAGTTATCGGCATGGGTGATCGGATAAAAGATAAAAGGGATCTAGCTATCGGAGACAAAATTGTAACATTGGTCTCACTTTCTCTGACACCACTACGTGTTGACAAGATCCTAGGGGTGAAGAAAAATATTGATCAGGTTTTGATACAGGGGCAGGCTGTACTATTTGAGAGTGGTATATATGCCAAGCTTCCTGACGACTTACCAGAATCATTGGCACTGGCAGCACTAGACGTTGCCGGGGCTCCAGCCCAGACAGCACGACTGGTCAAACCTGGCGATACGGTAGTTATCATTGGCGCCACGGGAAAATCAGGTATTCTATGTTCATATGAAGCAAAAAAAAGAGCCGGTGTAACTGGCCGTGTCATTGGTACAGGAACCTCTGATGCCAGTGTTGAGCAACTAAAAGCGCTTAATCTCTGTGACGAGGTAATAAAATTAGATGCAACGGATGCACTGGCCTGTCATGAAGCAATCTTAAAACTAACTAAAGGGCGTTTGGCTGATGTCATCATCAACAATGTCAGCATCCCCAACACTGAACTTGGATCCATTTTGATGTGTCGGGATGAGGGAACGATATATTTTTTCAGCATGGCAACATCTTTTACAAAAGCAGCTCTGGGTGCAGAAGGCATCGGTAAAGATGTAAACATGATTATCGGGAATGGGTATACCAAGGGGCATGCGGAGATCACTTACAGTGTACTACGAGAATCTCCACAAATTATGGAATTGTTTAAAAAACTTTATTGCTGAGAGTCAAAGATGAGCCAATTCGCCACTATTGAGTATTGTAAAACAGAACTTTATAAAAATGTTACCCACGAGGAATGGAATAACTGGAAATGGCAACTTAAAAATGTCATCAGAGATATTCCCACCTTAAAGAAGATCATCAATTTAGGAGCAAAGGAAGAATCCGATCTGGAAAGCTGCCTGAAGAAATTCCGCATGGCGATCACACCGTACTATGCGTCGCTAATGGACAAGAAATATAAGCGATGTGTGATTAGGCTGCAAGCTGTTCCCAGAATTATGGAAACAGAAGACAAGCATGAAGATCAAGGCGATCCTTTGCATGAAGATGTGGACTCGCCGGCACCCGGGTTGACCCACCGATATCCGGACCGTGTGCTGTTTTTAATCACACATGTCTGTTCCATGTACTGTCGTTACTGTACACGAAGGAGGGTTGTCGGTGTCGAGGACTCCTTTTTTGCCCAAAAAGCGGTTGAAGAGGGCCTGGCATATATTCGGGACAATAAGTCTATCAGGGATGTCTTGCTTTCGGGGGGTGATCCACTGATGCTGCCTGATGACCGAATCGAATATGTTCTTAGTGAACTCAGGAAAATTCCTCATGTTGAAATTATCCGGATCGGTAGCCGCATGCCGGTTGTTCTGCCTCAGCGGATAACGGCAAAATTTGTTGAAATGATAAAAAAGTACCATCCGGTATATGTGAATACCCATTTCAACCATCCTCGAGAGATAACACTTGAATCCAAGAATGCCTGTTCGCGTCTAGCAGATGCCGGAGTGCCCATTGGGAATCAAAGTGTATTGCTCAAGGATATAAATGATTGTCCTTATATTATGAAGTCGTTGGTTCAAAAGCTGCTGGCTGTGCGTGTTAAACCATACTATATTTATCAATGCGATCTCTCAAAGGGTATTTCTCATTTCAGGACCTCGATTACAAAAGGAATAGAGATCATTGAAAATCTCAGGGGGCATACCACTGGTATGGCTGTACCCACTTTTGTTGTTGATGCGCCGGGTGGAGGTGGTAAAATTCCGTTAATGCCGAACTATCTGTTGGCTCAGTCGGACAGGAGGCTGGTCCTGCGAAACTATGAAGGTGTGATTACCACCTACACGCAACCGGATAATGTTTTTTCAGATTGTGGAAAGTGTCACATTTGTGATCGTGAATCGCTTAAACCTCTAGATGGAGTCGCTAAATTGTTAAGCGGCGAGAAGCTCACTCTGGAGCCGGAGGGCCTGATTAGACGAAAAAGGTAGTGGATGAAAACCTACTCTTACATCGGATCAGATAAAAACGCAGGAACAACCAATTTAAATTTTAATTAAGGATTAAAATGGTTTCAATTCATCTAAGTGATTCGCAAATTGCACGCGTCAAATCCACTGCTTCGGAAATTGCTGACGATATCCATCAATTCATCATCAATTATTCGTCTGATTCAGTCGAACGAACGGTGTTGAGACTGTATGGTGTAGATGGTGTCAATGAGGATGGAACACCGCTTCCAAACAAAATAGTTGAACGTGCCAGGGAACAGAAAGTACTGGAAAATGGAATCTCTCCCTGGTTTGCCAAAGCGATGATCATTTCAAAAAGGGATCCCCAAATAACCGCTGAATTAATAGATCGGGGCGAGATCAATCCGACGCTCAATTTCTTGATTACTCCCAGTGATATTCATAAAAAAGAAGCGGAGTTGGCTCAAAAAGCAATCGGTATTCTCAATCAAACAAAAGAGCAAAAAAGGAAAAAGCAAGAACAAACGAGTCTACCCCCTCAGCCCTGGCGCTATATCATCGTCGCATCCGGTAACATTTATGAGGACCGAACCCAGGCGGAATCGGCGGTGTTTAGTGGAGCGGATATTATTGCGGTGATCAGAAGTACAGCCCAATCCTTACTCGATTATGTCCCTTTTGGACCCACTACGGAAGGGTTCGGTGGAACTTATGCCACCCAGGAGAACTTCAAACTAATGCGGGAAGCACTGGATGAAGCCGGTGAAAAGCATAACCGATATATCCGACTGGTCAACTACTCTTCTGGACTCTGCATGGCAGAAATTGCAGCTTGCGCTGCTTTTGAAGACCTGGATATCCTACTGAACGATTCCATGTACGGGATTCTGTTTCGCGATATCAACATGAAGCGGACTTTTATCGATCAACATTTCAGCCGGTTAATTTGCTCCCAGGCGGATATTATAATAAATACCGGCGAAGACAACTATTTAACGACATCCGATGCCATAGACGCCGCCCATACAGTCACAGCATCACAATTGATAAATGAAGCCATGGCACGCAAGGCTGGATTGCCCAGCCGACTGATGGGTTTGGGACATGCGTTCGAGATCGACCCCAAAGTGGAAAATGCTTTTTTATACGAATTGGCCCATGCTCAATTGGCTCGTCAGTTGTTTCCAGAAGCCCCGCTCAAATACATGCCACCTACTAAATACAAAAGTACAGACGTGTTTCAGGCAAATTGCCTGGATACCATGTTCAACCTGGCATCTGTCACGACCAAACAGGGAATTCATCTTGCAGGCATTCCTACTGAAGCGATTCATACGCCGCTCATGCAGGACAGGTATCAATCGCTCAATAATATGAACTATGTATTTAATATTGCCAAAAACCTCGGAGATGAAATCGAATTTAAAAAAGATGGTTTAATTGCTGAAAGGGCTCGAACCGTTCTCAATGAAACAGAACAATTTCTGAATTCGATAAAAGAGCAAGGGCTGATGGCATCCATTTCTGAAGGCCTGTTTGCCGGTGTCAAACGTTATCCAGATAGTGGAAAGGGGCTAGAGGGCGTTTTTAAAAAAGCGCCTGAATATTCCAATCCATTAATGGACCTACTCGAAAAAAAATAACAACCCAAACACCTATTATGAAAAAAAATATAAAACCATATGGAGACACCCTAAACGACGGTGTCATTCAACTCTCATTTACACTACCGGTGGAATATGGGGGAAAAGCCATAAAAGCGGCTGAAGTGTACACGTCAAAACTAAATTTTGATCAGATAACGGTAGCTCATGCAAAAAAAATTGCTGAGGGATTTACTTATTTTGTCGTGTTCGCTCGAGCAATTCCATTCCTGGATTACTCAAGTATTGTCTCAAACGAAGTCAAATTTGATAAAATGGACTTCTACCAGATCAACAGCCTGATTCAGCTTGAATTCAAACGCCAGTTATCCGTTATCGGCGCAACTATCGGCACTGATGCCCATACAGTAGGTATCGATGCAATCCTGAATATGAAAGGATATAATCAGGATTATGGATTGGAACGATATCCCGAGATGAAAACGCTGAATATGGGATCACAGGTATTATGTGAAGATCTTATTAAAGCAGCCCTGGAACAAAATGCGGATGCACTGTTGGTTTCTCAAACCGTAACCCAGAAGGATTCTCATATTCGCAACTTTTCAGAACTCATTGAACTTTTGGAAGCTGAAAATTTGCGATCCCGCTTTATATTGCTGGCAGGTGGATCCAGAGTAACAAATGATCTGGCGATTGAACTGGGATACGATGCTGGCTTTGGCCCGGGCACTGTCCCTTCGGACGTAGCCTCATTTATTGTAACTAACCTATTGAAAAGAAGAGGAAAAAATGCTTGAGACAAGTATTCGATTACGAATGAGCCAGCACGACGCCCATTATGCCGGTAATTTAGTGGATGGGGCAAAAATGCTAAATTTATTTGGTGACGTAGCAACTGAATTACTCATCCGCTATGACGGCGATGAAGGATTGTTTAAAGCTTATGACCTGGTGGATTTTATCGCTCCGGTATATGCCGGCGATTTTATCGAGGCAAAAGGCCGGATAGTCAAAACTGGAAACACATCCAGAAAAATGGAATTTGAAGCGTGGAAATACATTTCTCCAGCCCCTGCGGCAGGAGAAACTGCAGCAGATGTTCTTGAAAATCCCATCCTGGTCTGCCGGGCAACGGGTACCTGCGTTACACCCAAAGTGTGCCAACGGGTCAGACATCTTAAATGAAAGTTTTAATTCTCATATTTTTGGAATAGAACCGAAAGGAACGTCAACCTACCTCCAAGTCATGATCGGATCGAGGTAGACCCACCCACACTCCACTATCAGACAGTCTGCTTAACATCTGATGAAGTGGTTTATGAAGATGTGAGCAACCAGTGGGACATACTCAGGTTTATCATAAAACCATCAACTCTACATTTATGGTTTTGGATTACTCAATTTCCATTATACCAGCGCTATATATTTTCCTGTTCATAAGCTTGAGTTTCGAACTGATTTTCGGCGTAAATTCCATTTGTCTAATAATATCTTTATCCAAGTCAATTCCGGGAGCGATCTCAATGAGTTCTAAACCATCGGTAGAAAGTTGGAAAACACATCGTTCTGTTACATATAAAATTGGTTTTGATTGGCTGGCAGCATGAAAACCACTGAAGGTTATATGTTCTACCTGTTCAATAAATTTCCTTGTTTTTCCTTCCTTTATGATTTTTATATGATCGTCATGAATATCTACTGTAAGTCCCTCAGCTGAAAAAGTCCCCATGAAGACAACCTTCTTAGCATTTTGGCTGATATTGATGAACCCGCCAGCACCTGCTAATTTGGTTCCGAATTTACTCACATTTACATTTCCCTTTAAATCAATTTGAGCCATACCCAGAAATGCACAGTCAAGTCCTCCACCATCGTAAAAATCAAATTGGCTGGGTTGATCAATGATAGCATCGGTATTCACTGCCGCACCAAAATTTAAACCATTACACGGCATACCACCAATAACACCGGGTTCTGCTGTCAACGTAAGGTATTCCAATATTTTTTCTTCATGTGCTATCTGGGCTACGCCCTCAGGCATGCCAATTCCCAGATTAACAATACTGTCCGCTTCCAGTTCCAGTGCTGCTCTCCTGGAGATTATTTTTCGAACACCCAACGCCATTGGAGCAATCTGGTTCATGGGTATTTTTAGCTCACCGCTCAGGGCTGGATTGTAGAAGTCGGCAAATGTTTGCCAGTGATATTGTGGTTCTGCAACGACAACATAATCCACCATTATACCGGGGATCTTAACCTCTTTTGGATTTAACGTTCTGCTTTTTGCAAGACGTTCTACCTGGACAATAACCTTACCGCCTGAATTTCTTACAGCCATAGCAATAGCTTGGGCTTCCAAGGTTAACGCCTCCTTTTCCATGGTGATATTTCCCTCTGTATCAGCTGTCGTACCGCGAAGAAGAGCGATATCAATGTCAAATGTTTTGTAGGAAAGATATTCACTTCCATCGATTGTAATGATGTCAACCATATTCTCAGTGGTAACTTTGTTGATTTTGCCACCATCCTGGCGTGGATCAACGAAGGTACCGATACCCACCCGGGTAATTGTCCGTGACTTTTTAGCTGCAATGTCTCGATACATGTGTGAAATAACCCCCTGGGGGAAATTATAGGCTTGGATCTTGTTTTCCAGCGCCAGTTTTTGCAACTTGGGAACCAAGGCCCAGTGACCGCCAATAACTCGCTTTATCAAACCTTCATAACCCAGGTGGTTTAAGCCGCGATCACCTCCATCTCCTTGTCCTGCCGCATACATCAAGGTTAGATTCCTAGGGCTGTCGGTTAATTGAAACCGTTTTTCCAAATTGATGGCCAGCCACTCAGGAAATCCTGTTCCCACAAAACCACCTGTCGCAATCGTATCATTATTATTAATTACAGCGATGGCTTTTTCAGCGGTAACAATTTTTTGATCGAACGGCCTCTTATGATGGAACTTTTTCTCATGGGGTAAATCAATCACATTTGCCATATTCCAAATCCTTTAGACTGATAGACTTCGTAAAAACTGAAGAATTATTTCGTTACATTCATCCGCTTGTTCAACCAAAACCATGTGGCCCCCCTGCTTGACAATTTTTAATTGTGCATGGGGAATCCTGTCAGCTAGAATTTTAGAGTTTTCAGGAGGAATCAGGGCATCTTCATCCGCGCCTAATACCAAGGTCGGTGCAGATATAAGCGGTAGTCGATCCCATGCATCAAAATCACCAACAGCTTCCCATTGTTTTATTAAAATCTCGGCTGAAACATTATGCTTTTGTGATACCTCTGCATATTTAAGAACCAGTTCCAGTCTTTTTTCCAGAGTTTCCGGTGCAAACAGTGCCGGACCGGCGGCAGCCTTTACTTCATCTGTTGGAGAGTAAACCATATCTTTAAATATTTTTGTCATTTTCTCGGTTGCTTTTGCCTGCTTTTCTCCACCACAATGAGTGACTGCTAAAACCAGACTTTTGACTCTTTCCGGATAGTTTAATGCAAGTTCCTGGGCAATCATACCCCCCATGGAAAGACTCACAATGTGAGCCTGTTGAAAACCAACTTGATCCATTAAGGCAATTGTATCCTGAACCATGCCCATAATTGAATAGGGTCCATCTGAATCAGCAGACCGAGCAATCCCCCGGTTATCAAACATCAAAATCCGGTACTCCTTTGACAATGCGGGGATTTGTGGATACCAATGGTCTAGGTTACTGCTCAAACCGCGAATCATTACCAAAGGTTCACCTTCACCAATAATTTCATAATATAGTTTACAGCCGTTAACTTCACAATATGACATAAAATGACCTCATTTAAAAATATTAAAAGTGATATTCTATTAATGTTTCTGACTCTGCCAAAGAGCAAGGTTTTTTTGTGAGAACAATTATTAATAATTAAAGAATCTAAAATAAAAAATCACTACCCGACAATTATAAACTAATATATTTCTCAACATCCGCTTTATTCTCAAGCAGTTCAGCTGTATTCCCTTGCCAGACGACAACTCCATTTTCAATAATGTACTGACGACCAGCGATTGAAAGTGGGATTTTCAGGTTCTGTTCAACCAGGAAAACAGCTGTTCCTTCATCGTTAATTTTAACAATGGCGTTTTTCACAATATTTACTAGTTTGGGGGCTAATCCTTCTGTCGGTTCATCTAGAAGAAGAATATCTGGGTTTGAAAGAACACCCCGGGCAATGGCAAGCATTTGCTGTTCACCTCCGGAAAGAGTATCACCGTTGTTTTTTTCCCTCCTTTTTATTTCAGGAAACAGATCAAATACTTTTTCAATTGTCCAAAAGCCAGGTTTATGATTTATCTGGGCAACCCGAAGATTGTCATAAACAGTTAAATCGGGAAAAATATCTCGGGTTTCAGGAACATAAGAAATTCCAGCACGGCTTAACTCATAAGATTTTTTGCGGGTGACATCCTTACCCTTTAGTATTCGTTTTCCATTCTTACACGGCAACAGTCCTATAATAGCTTTCAGCATTGTTGTCTTGCCTGTACCATTTCGGCCGACCATTGAAACAATCTCGTTGCGGCCAATACTAATATTGATATTGTGCAGCACTTGGGCTTTATCATAAAAAACATCCACATTTTCAAGCAATAGCATGATCTTCCTCCTCTTCACCAAGATAAACTTCCCGTACCTTTGGATTGGCTTGGATTTCAGTAGGTGTGCCTGTACACAGTACCTGTCCAGCAACCAAAACAATAATCATATCTGAAATTGACATGACCACATCAATATTGTGTTCAATAAGAACTACAGTCCGATCTTCAGCTACCTTTTTAATTAATTCGACCGTAGATTTGAGTTCGTGATGCCCGACACCGGCTAAGGGTTCATCAAGTAGAAGAACTTCTGGATTCAGCATTAATGCGATCCCCAATTCCAGGCTTCTTTGATAACCATGAGATAGAAGCGAGGCTTTCATATCCCGATACTGTTCAAGTCCAATAAAAGAGATCATTTCCTCGGCTGCTTCATTTAATTTTCGATACTGACCGACAGAACGCCATAAGGGTTGTATGCCGAATTTTATCGCTTGCCCAGCCAAACGCAAATTCTCAAAAACCGTCATTTCAGGAAAGATGTTGACAATCTGAAAGCTTCTCCCCATGCCTTTCATCGCACGGACATGTGGTTCAAGCCGGGTAATATCCTCATCTTTTAAAAAAACCTTACCTGCGGATGGTTTTTGTAAACCAGACAGTGCATTAATCAATGTCGTTTTACCTGCACCGTTCGGTCCGATAATGCTATACACCTTACCGGTTTCAATCTCAATGCTGACATTATCGATAGCACGAAAAGCGCCAAAATCCACCGTAATATCCTGACTTCTTAGTATAGCGGATTTCATGTTTTACCTCCTTTACCCATTCCAGCAACCAACTGCCAACCCGATTTGGCCAGTCCCATCATGCCAGTAGGGAAAAATATAGTGTATACAATAAAAACAATACCAATGATACCGTTCCAGTAGCTGGTATAAGAACTCAATACGATACTGAGCAACTGAAAAACGAATACCCCCAGTACAGGCCCCACCAGTGTTCCAAGACCTCCCAGGAGCACCATGATTACGACCTCAACCGACATTTGAAAAGTAAGATTTCCAGAATCAACAAAGAACATTAAGGAGGCCATTAGGGCCCCGGCAATTCCACTATAAAACCCTGAAATCACGAAAATGCCCAGTTTGAACCGTTTGATATTAAAACCAATCTGCTCTGCCCTGATTTCATTTTGCCTCATCCCTTTGAGAACTTGCCCGAAGGGTGACGAACGGATTACAGCTGATATGCAGAAGGCCGTAAAAAATATCAGTGCAATAAAAATATAGAATGAGCTGTTTTCGTAAAAATCGATACTCCAGAATTCCGGACGAGGTACACCGGATAAACCGTCCATACCGCCAGTGAAATTACGTAGTTTAAAGGTGGCTAAAATGTATATTAACTCCGCCAATGCCATGGTGGTTAAGGCAAAAAACAGAGCGGTGAGTCTGACTGCTAAAAAACCAAATAGCGTTGCGATAATTGAGGGAAATAATCCACTTGCCAGGAACGCCATTCCAAATGAAACTTCATAATTAATAGTCAGTATCGATAATGTATAGGCCCCGATACCAAAAAAGGCCGCATGTCCCAGTGACATCATTCCACTAACACCAAACACCAAATCCAATCCCATGGCAAAGATGGACATGATCATTACCATTGATAAAAAATAGACAATCGCTTCATTAAACCCAATGTAGGGAACAGCGAGAACAAAACCAATCAATACCCCTATCACTACCGTTTTTAATGGTTTCTCTTTCATGCTTTCCTCCCCCGACGGTTGAAAATTCCTTCCGGCAGAAATAGCAAAGTAACAATAAAAATTCCGAATGTTAAAATATTAACGGAGTCTGAAAAATAATACTGACCGTAAGCACGGGTCATTCCTATGATTAATGAACCGACAATAGCGCCATGAATATTACCCAGACCGCCCAGGATAACAACAATAAAGCAATCGACCAAAATATGGTCCCCCATATGCGAGTCAATGGGATATATGGCTGCGGCGACAACACCACCAATTGCAGCCAATGCCGACCCAAAACCAAAAACCGATGTCCTCAATACAGCGACATTGATCCCCAGACACTCAGCCATAGATGGATTTGAACTGGTAGCACGTACCGCAATCCCAAGACTTGTTTTTTCCAGTCCCCAAAATAAAACAAGGGCAAGTAGCAGACTTAGACAAATTATAAACAGACGGTATGGATCAAGATTAACTCCCAATACTTCTATCGTCTCTCTGAGTTGCACTGGTTTAAGGAATAGAAGATAATCGTCACCCCAGAGGATCCTGACTAAATCAATTAAAACATAAATAACACCAATTTGAATCATTAACTCAAAACTGTGCGTATTATACTTGTAAATGGGACGCATCAGAAAAAACTCAATGATTGCCCCGAGGATGCCAACACAAATTGGGGTCAGGGCTAAAGCCAGCCAAAAATTTCCGCTCCATTGAAAAATCTGGTAACCAACATATGCACCAATCATGTATATGGCACCATGTGAAAAATTGACCATGCGCAACACACCAAATATGAGGGTCAACCCCGAAGCGAGTAAAAACAAAATCATACTTATACTGATACCGATAATAAACAACGACATATATCCTCCGAACCTTCAGGCCGTCGAAAGACGGCCTGGGGTGTAGTTCAAGTTATTAAAATATTATTGATATAACGCTTTACCTTTATATACTTTTGAAAGTCCCCAGTAACATGATGTGGTCGGATATCCCCATGGATCCTTTGAACCTTTAGTTTGCATCGTATAGGTACCAAAAAAGCCATCCTGAGTCGCTTGATGGTTGCTGGCATTCATAACCATCTTCCCTTTCACACCATAATGTGAACTGTCTTCAAATGCTTCAATCCATTTTTCCTTGTCCCAACTCCCGGTCGCTTCAATAACATTCATGAACCAGGTTAATCCATCATAAAAATCGGGTGCCTGAGGTTCTTCATTATACAGCTTCCAATGGGATTTTATCAGCTTTTCATTCAACGGTGTTTTCAAAGCATAATTATAACGAGCGGTCATGGCAACATTTACGGAATAAGGAAGTGTTGCTTCACACAAGTCTTTCGTCAACAAAGTAGTGACCACTTTTCTGTTTTTAAATAGACCTTTTTGCCCAGCCTGCTTCATAAAAGCAATTAAGTCGTTTCCGAGCAATTCAGCAAAAATGGTATCGGCGTTACTCTGTGAAATTTTTTCGATAATTACGGAAAAATCCTTGGTTCCAAGCGCAGCAGATGATGTATCCACAATGGTTATCCCCGACCCTTTTAATCCATTTTTGACATCACTAACAATATCATGAAACAGCTTATAATCGGCATTTACAATATACATATTCTTAGCGTCGGAACTTTTAAGATATTCGATAACGATTTTGTTTTCTACACCCTGAGATGTTGACGTTCGAAATGTATACCTCGTTTTATGCTTGCCTGTAATATCATCATGAGTGGAAAGCATAGACAGATGGGGTATCTTTCGACGTTTCAAAATAGGCATCATCGCCAGGGTGGAGGATGAACTGAAGGCTCCGACGACAAATTGGGAACCGGCGGCAATCACTTTCATGGTTTTTTGAACAGCAACCTTAGGATTAGACGCACTATCTTCAAAAATCAGTTCAATGGGTTTACCTAAAAGCTTTCCGCCCCGATGTTCAACCGCCAATTCAAGAGCGTGTTTGAAATCTTTGCCATATGTCCCAAAATATCCAGTAAAAGGAACGACATTACCGATCTTAAATGTTGCTTCTTCACTCGTCGCCATCCCTGGAAAACAGATCCCTAGGATACACACCAAAAAAGCGATGAATATTAAATTATTTTTTCTTTTCATTGCTGTTAACTCCCCTTTTAATGTTTGAAAAAAGCATTTGACTGACAAAATGCTTTCGTTTTTAAAAATGGATAGCTCCCAATTCTCATAAATTGAATAGATTTCCATTCCAACCCAGTGAAACAGAATATTGCGATCAAAAATACAGCCGGAAATGGGCCCGATCGTTTGGTGAAGTGCTAACACCTATTTCTGTTACGTTGTGTGCCCTAATCTCTCAAAAAACTATTCTTCTCGAGTCGATCCTATACCCAAACCATCTATAAGATGGCTGGAGATGATTCCAAATCACATATAATAGATCTTTAAGCACATTGGTACGTTAGCAATAATCGTGGTCACCATATTGCAATTAGTTTTAATTGTGTTTTGAAATCTAATGAGTACCTTCTTCAAAACATGTGCCAATAATAATTTTAGGGGTAATTGTTCACTTCAGTCACAGCCGGTTAAACCCATATGTATCAGTTAGATTGGCTATATACAGACAAGAAAAAAGTGATAGACACCCTAAACGAAATCCGATTAAAAATTAATTGGGACAACCTGCAATGTGTTACAAATTAGCAACAAACCTTAAAATATTAAATTAGATTCACCCAGTATCAAGCCATGCCATAAATTGAATATAACAACTCTCAATTTCAAGTTTAATGATCTGCATATTGTATAATTACATTGCTTTAAATATTTATATATAAGATTTAGAGATTCAAGTTTATACCCTATAATCCGACAATAACTGAATGAATGTTGCACATTTGCAACATATGGCAATTCAGCAACACGATATTCATGAATGAGTAAAAAATGGATAATATACCTGACAACACGATGAGTTTATCAGAGAAAGAAAAGCGTGAGTTAATTAATCTAAGGGAAGAAGTGAAAGAGATTTCAGAACAGCTGGAAAGATCAAACCTTGTCTTTAACCATATTGAGAATGGAGCATTGGTTACTGACCCTGATGGATTTATTACTCATTTTAATAAACCCTATGCAGATTATTTGGAAGTTGACGCGAGTCGCTTGATTGGAAAACATGTTCAAGATGTCATCGACAATACACGAATGCATATTGTGGCGAAGACGGGGCAACCTGAATATATGCTTATCCAGGAAATAAAAGGAAAAGACCTGATTGTTCAACGAATTCCAATTAAGAAAAACGGCAAAGTCGAGGCTGTGTTTGGCCAAATCATGTTCAGAGGAGTGCAAGAAGTCCATTCATTGTCAAAAAAACTGGATATGATGGAGACCCGTGTAAAACTCTATGAGGAAGAGCTGACCTCACTTCGAAACACTCGTTATACTCTGGACAATATTAAAGGGAACAGTAAAGCGATTGTCCAGCTAAAAGAAGAAGTGGTTCAAGCTGCCTCCCATAATTTACCTGTCCTTATTACTGGAGAATCCGGAACCGGGAAGGAGGTAATCGCCCAGGCAATTCACCATACCAGTCAACGTCGTCGCGGATCATTTGTGAGAATTAACTGTGCGGCAATTCCCAGAGACCTGTTTGAATCCGAGCTCTTCGGTTATGCCAAAGGCGCTTTTACCGGAGCGTCATCTGAGGGAAAACCGGGCAAGTTCGAATTGGCACACGGCGGCACTGTTTTTCTGGATGAAATTGGAGAATTACCAATTGAAATGCAACCCAAACTCTTGCGTATTTTAGAAGAAAGAGAGTTTGAACGTGTTGGCGGGACCAAGCTGATAAATGCTGACTTTCGAGTCATTGCTGCCACAAACCAAAATCTTGAGGATATGTTGGTAAAAAAACATTTTCGAAAGGATCTGTTTTTTCGGTTAAATGTTATGAGAACAGAAATTCCACCGCTTCGGGAAAGGCCAGAGGATATTATTCCCATAACCGAATATCTGTTGGAGCAGATCAGTAAAAATGTCATGCATGGAGAGTTTCACTTAACCGCGGAGGCACAGAAAGTACTTTTAACCTATGACTGGCCGGGTAATGTTCGTGAACTATATAATGTTTTGGAACGAACGCTTTCAGGTCTCAAAGAGAGCACTATCCATACCAGAGATCTGCCATTTTACCTGAGAAGCAGCCCCAAAAAAAAATTAAGAGGAAATCAGTGGGACCTACGCGAAATTATAGATCAATCAGAAAAAAATGCTTTGTTGGATGCTTTATCATTGACCAATAATATTAAGACTCATGCTGCCAGGCTGCTTGGAATTGATCGAACCGTGCTTTATCGTAAGATGAAGAAACATGATATACCGATCAAGGAGGAATAAAAAACCGGCCTTCGAATGCTCAGTTTTGGCATGAATAGTGGAGTATCCTCATCGTGTTGGGCCATGATATACAAAGCCGACCTGTTTACTTGTTGATATTTTGTGCTATTGATATCTTAAAAGTGAAGCAACTCTAATTCACTTTTTTAGAGTAATAGCAATGTGATAAAAACAGTTTTCGTTCCGATACTCACCCGATACTCACCCGATGCCATTCGTTTAAAGCTGTAAAAACAATCAACCTAACTATCTTGTAGTTGAAAAAGATACAAAATTTGTAAGGCGGGTTGCAACCGGTATTGAATAAATGACATTAGATATGAAGCAATAAACCAGAAGGAGGTTTACGATGTTACGAAATAAAAGTGTAAAATTTACAACTGTTTTCTTGATGGGTTTACTTTTGTCATTTTTGATGAGTGGAAACATTTTTGCACAGATCACGCAATTAGGCTTTCAGGATGCACTTGATGAGGCGTTAGATTCTAGTACCAGAGGAGTTTCTGCGACAATTATCAAGGGCAACAGTGTGTGGAACACTGCTGCTAACAGGTTTTCAACCCATGCGGTTTCTACAAATATGCATTTTGGTATTGCAAGTATGACAAAAACTTACGTAGCAGCATTGATTTTTAAGCTTGTTGAACAAGGCGAACTAACGCTTGACACTACTATGGACACGTTGCTTTATACGGGTCCAAATCAATTGCTTGAGAGCGATTTCCAGAGTAAAGTTCCTTCAAATATTACAGTCCGGGACTTGCTGGATCATACCAGTGGAATTGCTGATTTTCTGACAATTTCCTATACTTTGGCCGTTATTATTGACAACAGCAGAGTATGGAGTCCCTATCAATCACTACAATACATGGACAGTCCAGATGGTTACGGAGACTTTAACTACACAAATTCAAGTTACATTATCCTCGGAATGATTGTTGAACATATCACGGGTATGAATATTGTGGCTGCTGTTAATAATTATCTTCTGGACCCACTAAATCTAAACAATACATTTATGCGTGGTTTGGAAACGATTCCCGAGCCAAAAGCGGTGGGATATGAAAAAAATTTGCTGGGTTTTTTCTACAAAACAAGCACATTAATCGGAGATGGAACGGCCTCGTACACATCAACGTATACATGTGGCAATATGGTATCTACAGCTGAAAACACCGCCAACTGGGCAAAGGTTTATTATGAACTACAAAATGGCATTTTTGATTTGGATAACATGGAATGGAATGCTATGAAAAGTGCCGACGGGTTTACAGTAGATTATGGCGTAGCTATTGAAAGATTTTCCAGAAATGGTGTTGTGTTGTGGGGTCACACCGGTAGCATCGTAGGGTTCAATGGCGTTTTTGTTTATTGGCCGGAAAGGGATATCAGTATCGCTATTTTGACCAACACACATAGTGCAAATCGAACTAAAATTTTAGCAGCAATTATGGATTATATTGAGGCCTCTTTTTAGTACTCGCTTAACGGGTATAAGTGGCTTAAAACATCTTGTTTAATTGGATTCTAAGATTAAGAGTATCCCATTTAAGTATCTTCCAGAAAAATATGGACTTTATTGAATAAATTTTTTGTGTTTATTAGATGAACTGGTTTGCCAAAAAAAGATTAAATACTTCATATTTACAACAGAATAAGCAATAGTCCATTTAGATAGAATGCTTGATGGTGTCATAAATCGTAACATGTTACATATAGTAACGTAGATGGATTAAAACCCGGTCTTAAAGAGGCAGAGCCTATTGGCTTTGACGCTTTAAGACCGGGTTTTTTGTTTTTATTGTAAAACAAAAAAAAACTGTTGTTGTTATACAACAGATTCGGCCCTTTCTATTTTTCACTTCCACGATCAACAGTCCTCAAAGCACCCTGTCATAAGAAAATATATTAAAAAACCTGTTTGGTATAAATATTGGAGTGTAACCATTGTGTTGGATAATAATGGTAATTATAAGCTAAAAGAATCGTTTTCGTTCTGGTGCAATCTCAATTTGATATTTAAAAATTATAAAAAATGGAAGGAGATTTTTATGATGATAAAAAGGATGTTTTTGGCAACACTATGTATGCTAACAATCGCAACAGGAGCGTTTGCTGAAAAACTAACAAAGACGCCTATAAATCTAGAATTTTATGGCGGAATAAAAACGACATACAAACAACAATCTAACTTTAGAGCGAGTCTTTTGGATTCAAAAGATAGATTAGCAGCTGCTGGAATTTCCGATATGGGAATAGATTCCCGGCACGGTGCAAACAATCGGGCCTCGCAAACAACCCGTGTTTCCGGAAGTTTAACCGGCATTGCCAAGGCAGGTGAACATGAGTACGAAGGGTCAAAATGGTACAACCTGATCGGAGTTATGCAAATTAGTCTGAGCCCCAAAGATCCAGATTCAAACCTTAGTGGTAACAAAGACGGAGGGATGGTGGATGTTATTGATACCGGTGATGTTTGGATACGCTACTCGCCATTTGTAGCTTTGGGGATCAAGGTCGGTGTCCAAACGATTGCGGCCACCGCTCCTGCTGATGCTATCGGACATGTATATGCGGGTGATCGGGATTCAGATTTTTCTTTTTACACCGTTAGTATCTTGTATGAGCAGCCAGGTATCTCTGCTGATTTTCACCTTTCAAAAGACATAGAATTTGGCGTCGGACTTATTCAGGGAATGGGTGACTTTTCGGAAATCATAACTGCGGGTAGTTCTTCACAAGCCAACAATAATGTTGCATGGGCCAGTGCGAAATTTGGATTCATCGACGCAACTATTGGATTCCAAGATATCAGTGTCGGAGGAAAGGAAACAGACAGTGCTACTGGAATACCCGATGAATGGCAGCATGAATACAAGCACATGATAATGAATTATACGTTGAAAGGAAACATCGCTGGATTTTCACCCTATTACTCTATTCAAACAGCCCAGGGCGATGCCGTTTCAGTCAACGGTTGGGAGACAGTGAATAAAACACTTAGTAGCGCAGGACTATCAACTCTGAAAAATAGCAATGGTGATAGAAATGTCGAAGGAACTTTCACTTCGATCGGACTGATTGGAAAACTGGGCAGCATGGGGTCATTTGCTATCGATTATACAACACTTTCTACACCCTCCTGGGGGGAAAGCGGAAACATAGCACTCGGAACTGAATTTGATAATGTCGTTCAAGTCAACTACGAATACCCCATCACCGAAGGTTGTAAAATTACACTTTTCTATAACTCCTTGTCTGCCAAGGTTGATAGCGTCTTACGCTCTGACATTCAAACCATGAAAAACAATGTTGTTACATCTTCCAAATTGGGTGTTGACAGTGCTACCCTTACACAATTAAAGGCTTTGGACGCATTATTGGACGCAACTGTTTTAACATCAACCCAATCTGTTGGAATTGAACTATCCATGACCTTTGGAAACTAATTGATACTTTTTTCAAGACAGGTTTGATAGAAAAAAAAGTCTTACTTAAACCATTCAACAAAAGGAAACAATGAAAACAACGTGGAAAAAGATGATGATTCCTCTCCTTGGATTAGGAGTCATAGGGATGTTCAGTTTAAATGGATGCAAATCTGATACTGAAGATTTCAATCCAACCGGAACCACTACTCCAGTGGCCAGTGTAGCGGAAAATACCACGACTTATAAAACAGCCGGATACTCAGGCTATAAAACAGAATGCTATGATTCCGTGCTCAGTGGAATGGATGTTAAAGCACAGAACTATCTTTTTATCAAGGCGTCGACAGCCAAATCTCCACTCGAAGGATTTGAACTGGCAGCGGGTGATGCAACTGCTGATCTGGATATGGTATTAATATCTTATACCTATCTGGCTTGTGATGCACAGCCGGTTTTGACACAGGTCTCCACTGCAATTGCAGATGTAACGACAGATGTTGCAGCTGCAACAGTTGCCACTATTGACAATAAAATTAAAGCGAGAGCAACTCTCAAAATGCATATCTCTGATATTACGTTTACACCAGGAGCTGGCTCGATTGTCTATTCGTTTTTGACAGCGACCAATTCAGATCTTTCCACAGATGTGGGTGATTCAATCACTTTAAAACGAAGTGATACGAATTACGGGGCAACCGGTTTCTGCGGTTTGACAGATTGGGCGGTTGGAAAAGTATCAAATCCAAGGTTACCTGGTGAAGTCCCAACAGGAGATACAACAGCGGATTCCTACCGGGATATGCTTTATGCGTCAAGTGGTGGACTTGGTGCTTGTGCACTCCCTCCAAAAGGAGATGCGTCACATGATATTTCAACCAGTGCAAGTCAGGCATATGGGCAACTTACTACTAAAACGTATGTAACAGATGTGATCGGATTTGATACAACAGAAAATTTTGATTTGGGTCATATTTCTACTAAAGATGTGGGGCATTTCACTTCCGAACTAAACACTATTTGGTTGACTGGCTTTAGTTATCTTGGATCCGGCGCATATGATGCCGTAGCAGGAGAAATAATTTCTGCAGGACAGGCACAGCTTTCGACATATATCGCATATCTAAATGGGACTCATGGTGCAGGTTTATCAGCTGGTGCGTCTTTGACAGATGTTATGATATTTATGGCGACTCTGACTTCTGCTCAACAAGGAGCAGCACAAGCTTTTGTTGCCGCCAACTATGCCGGAAATGTAACTGCTGCAAAAGCAGGAATAGAGGCAACTACAAAAGCTAGCTTAACTACAGCAAGTTCAGCAACAATGATCGGTGATTCCCAACAAAAATATGTCAAGTTTTAATTATTTGATTTTAGCACCTTACCAGCTATTTTCGACGTTTTTTAGTACCTTATAAATTATTTTCTGCGTTTTTTCAGCAGGAAGTAATTTGTTAAGGTACTTATCCTGAAAGGGCTCAGCAGGAAGTAATTTGTTAAGGTACTTATCCTGCTTATCGGGGCTTGGTAGAAAATGTTTTAAGGTACTAAAAGGCAGTAGGCAGGAAAAACTAACTTTACAACAAGACAACAATCTAACCCTGATAAGCGGGGTTAGATTGTTGTAAGGTACTAATATCCAAGGACAGTATCATCTTCTCCACGCAAAGTATCCGCTGCCCCTTCCATTTTTCCGTCCGGTCTCATTAATATTGCCTCTACCCTGCCAATGGACGGTGCAACCACCTGAATCGGAATTGTGACATGACCTTTAAATATTAGTTTGATCAAGTCAATACTACCAATTGCCCCGTTTTCAATCAAGACATAATCAGGAAGCCATTGCGAATGGATTCGTTTTGCAATCACGGCCTGCTGCATACTCATATTGTGTTCAAGGACGTTCATAATCACCTGGTATACGGTTGTGATTATTGAAGAGCCTCCTGGCGAACCGACAACCATAAAAAGTTCTTCATTTTTTTCTACAATGGTTGGCGTCATGCTGCTGAGCATCCTTTTTTCCGGTTGGATGGCGTTAGACTCGCCTCCGATTAGACCATAGGCATTGGGGAAGCCAGGTTTTACGCTGAAATCATCCATTTCACCGTTTAAAAGAAAGCCCGCTCCTTGAACAACGACGCAACTCCCAAAACCGGCATTCAAAGTCGTTGTCACAGACGCAGCATTATCCCATTTATCAACAATAGAAAAATGTGTGGTTTCCAGACTCTCCATGATGCCCGCTTTTCCTTCTTTGACATTCTGAGATGGCGTTTTGAAATCAGGATTAATATCAGACATACGAAGGGCGATATAAGAATCGTCGATCAATCGCTTAACCGGAATGGGGTGAAAATCAGCATCTCCCAAATAGGTCGCCCTGTCAGCATATACCCGACGTTCCATTTCCGTCATTAGATGAACAATCTTGGCGGTATTGTGTCCCAATTTAGAAAAATTGTATTTCTGCGATGCCTTGATCAACTGAATCAACGCAATACCCCCACTGGAAGGCGGAGGCATGGATATAATATTATAGTCGTTATAAGTCGCCGTAACGGGCTTACGCCAGACGGCATGATATGCAGTTAAGTCCTGGTGGCTGATCATCCCATCTCCTGCCTGCATCTCTTTAACAATCAAATCTGCTGTTTTCCCCGCATAGAAACCTGCTCTTCCATGGTCTCTGATCATGGCCAAGGTGACAGACAGATCTTTATGAAACATAACTTCACCTTCTTTCCAGGGAGATTTTTTAACCAGGTGAGTGGGGAATCTATTGTATTTCAGGAACCGCTCCTGACTCGAATTAAGGCTTCGCGCCCCTTTTTCAGTGAGTGGGTATCCGTTAGCAGCCAAATGTATGGCAGGCTGAATCAGCTCTTTAAAAGGCAACGAAGCGAGCTTCTGATGGATCTGGACCATTCCGTCAACAGATCCGGGAACGCCTGCCGATAGATGCCCGCGAAGGCTTTGTCCTTTTCTGACGTTCCCTTTTTCGTCCAGGTACATGTTCCGGGACGCTTTTTTAGGTGCTTTTTCCCTGAAGTCAAGGGAGCCCGTCTCGCCTTTACCCGTTCTATACACCATAAAACCGCCGCCACCAATATTACCCGCCTGAGGATAAACCACTGCCAGGGCAAATTGAACCGCAATAGCTGCATCAAAAGCGTTTCCGCCCTTTTTTAATATTTCAAGTCCTATTTTTGTTGCCAGCGGATTAGCGGTCGCAACCATCCCATTTTGGGTGATGATACCGGTTTTTGCAGCTTTGAGTATCGATTCGGCTTGATAATAATTGTATGAGTTCAGTGCGATTAAGACAGCAACAATGACAAATACAATTAACAGAACCGCCATTGATATTCGAATAATTATTTTCTTCACAAGACCTCAGAATTATATTTTATTAATCGGAACCAGAGCACCAACTGCCATTAGGAACAAAATAATGACAATTACACCTTGAAAATAGGCGTTTTTAAAAAGAGCAAACGAAAACACTGGTTTTTCTACGTCACCATGTTTCATAACACCTCTTAAAGTAGGGACAATAGAGAGTGCTACCAAAAACCCACTCGCGGCAGTTGTTAAACGTAAAAAACCAATGAAGTCGGTTATTCCGGTTATGGCAGCCAAAAAAGAAGGCAAAGTCGCAACAAGCCAGGCAACTCGGTTGCTTATACCGGTTCTCTCTTGAATAATCACAACAAGCGCAAATGAAAGGGCCCAGTAGGTTGTCAGCATGGCGAGAAGTATCAAGACACTTCCAATGCGCAAAGCCCAAGGGCTCAATGCCTTCCCCCAACCGGTTATAGCCACTGCTGTTATCTCATGGGAGACGTTTACCGCACAAAAGGTGATCACAGTGACCAACACCAGGTTAAAAACAAAACCGGTGACGATAGCCTTGGGAATGAGCTTCTTATTCCAATGAAGTCCTGAAGTTACCTGTTGGATGGAGAATGGAGCTGTAAAGCAGAACATTAACATGCTGAACAAGGCAAGAGACTCCGGGGCCCCTCCAGAATTCTTCCAATTTGGCTGAATAGGAGAATTCAGGGAAGCCACAGCAAGTACTCCCAGGATGATGGCAATGACCAAGAGAGCATATTTTTCACTGACAGCAATTGCTTTCAGCTCAAATAACACCACACTGGCAGCGACAATATATATAATGGTATATCCTCCCCATGCAGGTACCCCCAAAAGGTCCTTTAAAATCTCACCGCCACCTGAAATGTATGCGGTTAAATTTGTCATACATCCGACATATATCAAAATAAACACAACCCATATTAGTTTTGAAAATTTTCCACGGAAACAGTAGTTGGCAAATACTTCTACCAGTTGATGCGAAGATGAGTCACGGATAAGCATTTCGGCGATCATGAGATGGAAGGTAACACTAATAACAAAAGCGGTTATCATGATCGCCACAAATGATAACGGGTTTGAGAGTGCTGCCAGATAAGGTACGGCCATTACCGCACCTCCAATACTGAATCCGGCAACAACGCAGGATGCTTCGATAAAAGTTAATCTTTGATGATCTTCCATGTTTTTTTCCTTTGAAATTGAGTGGCTTCTTACCTGGTTTACAAAGATAAGCTAAAGGGTTATAAAATTCTAATAACGGCTGAAAGTCCTAATCGGTTAATCCATTTTCCTCCGCCCCCTAAACCGATATTGGAATACTATGCTTCTTCATTTTTCGGTAGATAATCGTTCGATGAATCCCTAACAACTTAGCCGCACGTGCTTTATTAAAATCAGTCTGAGACAATGCATCCAGCAGCGCATTTTTCTCCGCTTGGTTCATAATCTTCTCAAGTCCCCATGCCCCCACTTGTGATTTTATGGTTGATTTGTTTTTTCTACAAATTGATAAATCCTCTCCCTGAATGATGTTTCCTTCAAGAGCGGCCAGGGTGCGCTCCAGGACATTAAAAAGTTCACGGATATTGCCTGGCCAATCGTAGTTTAAGAGCATTTTCTCAGCATCTTTTGTGAGTTGAAAATCCCTGTGTTGCGCATTTAAACTAAAATTTTCAAGAAAACTGTCGCTCAGGGGAATAATATCTTCCGGTCTTTGCTGTAAGGGTGGGATAACAATCCGGATGACATTCAAGCGAAAAAACAGGTCTGACCGAAACTGTTTGGTTTTCAGCATATCTTCCAGATTTTGATTGGTAGCAGCAATGACTCTAAAATTCGTTTTTTCAGGGCTTGTTCCCCCAATTCTCTCAAATTCCTTCTCCTCTAAAACTCGAAGTAATTTTGGTTGCATTTCCATGGGCAGTTCACCAATCTCATCCAGAAAAATAGTCCCATTATTGGCCAAGGCAAATTTGCCGATTTTCCCATTGACTAAAGCGCCCGTGAAGGCCCCTTTTGCATAGCCGAACAGTTCTGATTCAAACAGGTCTCTGGGAATGGCTGCACAATTGATTCTTACAAACTTGTGATGACAACGGTCACTGGTATTATGAATGGCTTGAGCAATCACCTCTTTTCCGGTACCGGACTCCCCTGTAATGAGAACAGGCAAACTATGCTGTGTAGCCTGCTTGACCTCTTTTTTCAAGTGAATGATGGCGCCGCTTTTTCCTTTAATACTGTCTATCGTGTACCGAGTTCTTTTAAAAGGGGGTGATTCACTCTTCATAATGTTTAGCCTGGAGCAGCTTAAGTCAAACAGATTGGATGAATGGAACGAATAAAATAGTGTTAGAAGTAAATTAAACACTGAAAAGATAAAAATCTACCCCTAATTTGAGGGGTAGATCTCTTTTAATGAATATTCGTAAATTATGTTATGGTTGGTTTGATATATTTGGTGGGATGGGGATATGTCATCTATTGATAAAGAGTCAGATAGAAATATCAATGAATCCTTCTGAATTCTTATTTTTCATACACGATATTGCCGCCTACAATGGTCATCAGAACTTCAATATCTTTAATAGTCTCTGGGTTCACCTTTATTAAATCATCTGAAAGAACAACCATATCGGCAAGTTTACCTTTGGAAATAGAGCCTTTTTCATGTTCCATCATTTCAGCATACGCTGATCCCATGGTGTAACAGTAAAGTGCCTCTTCCGGGGTAAAGCATTCATCCGGATTCAAAGGACCCGCTGAACCCATCTTATCCATACGGGTCACCGCATAATAGATACCGAGCAGTGGGTTATAATCAATTTCAGCAGGGACATCGGAACCAAAAGAGACGGGAATCTTTGACTTCAACATTGTATGAAAAGGATAGGCTGTTTTTGCTTGTTCCAATCCGAGTATGTCGATGTCTTTTTCTGGATTACACAAGGAAAATGGTTGAAGACAGGCGATTACACCTAGTTGTGCCATTCGTTGTATATTATGTTGATCAATCAGCTGAAGATGCTCAATCCTGATGCGGAGTTTATTAACCCAGGGATAATGTTTCCCCGCTTTTTCAATTGAATTCAGTATTTGGTTGACTGCACCATCTCCGATGGCATGAATTGCAATTTGAGTATGGTTACGAGCGGCTTTTGCTACAATTTTGTCCATCTCTTGCTGGGAGTAACCAGGAGATCCATTGTTGTCAGGCTCATCAGTATATGAGTATGAATCCAGCCAAGCTGTTCGCGCAGAAAAAGCCCCATCGGCAAGGTATTTTATCGGACCTTTTCGAATCCATACATCATCGTAGGAAGCAAACTTCATCAAATGGTGAAGTCCCTTAAGATAACCAATAGACCAACAAGTGAAACGACAGGTAAGATCACCTTTCTTTTTTAAGCTGTTAAGATACCAGACTGTAAATGGCACCCACGTGTTATCCTGGACCGATGTTATACCAAACGCCCTGTAGTTTTCAAGAGCCTTACGGATGATTTTTTTATGCTGTTTGGGAATTAATATATCCTTTAGCTCATCAGAAAAAGCAGATAGCTTCATTGACTGAGGTTCTCTAAGAATACCCGTTGGATCTCCGGCTTCATCTCTGACAATCTGACCTCCTTTTGGATCTGGACTGTTTTTCATTATACCCAACTTTGCCAACATCAAGGAATTGACCCAGGCAGCATGGCCGGAATACTGGGTCAGAAAAACAGGATTGTTCGGCGCGGCTCTATCCAGAATATCTTTATGCGGATTTGGACAGGCTGGATAGTCCCATGATGTTCCGGAAATGATCTCTCCTGGTTTTTTGGTTTTTGCTTCTTCTCGAATGATGTGTTCTATCTCCTCACAGGTCTTTCCCTGGAGATTAGGGAGATAGAAAGATCGTCCGGCATAAAAGGAATGGGTATGATTGTCATTAAAACCAGGCACAACTGTCTTACCATGCAGATCTATCTCCTTGAGATTTGAAGATGTCAGGGATAAAGCCTGTTCGCGACTGCCAACATATTGAATCCTGTCATTTGAAATCAAGACAGCATCAGCATTAGGATTTAAAGCATCAACGGTAATAACATTTGCGTTATATAGCAGGAGGTCAGAGGATTGTTCTTTTTGAACATCTCGCTTCATATTAAATTCCTTTATGGTACAATAGGTTATGTTTAATCTTCTTGTTGAAATATAGAATGTAATTCTGATGGCAACTCTTGATAATTCACGGCAGAGGCTTCTGTAGACATATCCACGGAATTAAAAGTATGCCAATACAAAATGGGACACTTAGAAGGAGAAAGCTCTTTTATATAGTCAAGCATTGCAGCACATGCTTTTGCAGTGTATACAGATTCCAGCCTGATATTTTCTTTTGACCGGAAGAGCTCTAAAACCTCCTGTCCTGCTGGGGTGGGATATCCATACCCATCTCCAAAATAACCTTCGATCATGTGCGGTGGTGCTATTTTAATGGCAGGTACCTGTGCACCATTTTTTTTAAGGAATTCATATGTTTTTTGCATGGTCTTTTTGACGGTTTTCGGTGTGTTAAACTCGATCGGCCCGATCCTGTCTAAACCCACACGTACACCAATAACACTGGTTTTCATGCCCGTTAGCAACACCCCGAGGCTCAAACCAGCCATACCGCCATTTGAAGCTGTTGGATAAAAAATATACCGGGGCTCCGGCATGAGTCCTTCATCGATCTGTTTTTTTAGTTCAAAAATGTCATTAATGGCACCCAGGATTCCTAGAAAAGAAGATCCGCCCGCTTCAATAAAATATGCATTGGGATGTTTGATTCGTTGCTTCAGATAATGATCGAAGGCAAAACGTGGATAGGTTCTAGAATATTTTATTTTAGCCCCGTACTTGTGAAAAAGCAGAAGGTTTTCCTTCACCAAAGGGGTGATCGGTTGATCATATAACGAAACGTTACAGGATATATTTAATTTCTGACAAAAGATCGCGGTGGCAAGACAGTGATTGCTACCTAATCCCCCCATGGTGATAATTTCTTTTTTTGCTTTCTTCAAAACATCGCCCAGAATAAACTCCAGACGGCAAACCTTGTTGCCACCATATATGGGGGATACTAAATCATTTCTTTTGATCCAAAGGTCGGGGTAGCCCAGGTTTTCCAGCGGGTGAACAGGCGCAGGGGAAATTCCCAGGCTTATCCAATTAATATTACGTTCCAGTTCAGGAAAATACTCAAAGATAAGTGGGTGTCTGTCAGATATAGACATCTTGATTCCTTAAAAATAGTTATCCCCTCAAGATGACAATAAATGAAACTTAAGAAAACGACATTGTAATTTAATTATAACCATCATGATGTAATGTTGAAACCATTTTTTTCAATATTTATGCCAAATGGGAGTTTTGTAATAGGTGCAAAGGGTACACGGCCTCAAGACATAGTAGTCTGAAAAATAAAAAGCCTTAAGACTGCATATGTTGCATACCTACGACAATTTCATTTAACCCACATGATGTTATGATGAAAGCTGAATGGTTAAATTCTTGCGGAACCAAAGTCTATAGGCATTACACCCGTTGGTTTCTTATCTCAGTCAGTAAATGTTCTATTTTGGCCACATGTTACAATTTGTGACACTGGCAACCATTTCTTCTGAGTAATTTGCTATTAATGATCTTGATTCATTCACTAATTATATTTCTTAAGGTATCATTCTAAATAGATACACTCCTCCCTGCAAAATAAAGGCTGTTTTTTCGCTTCAAACAAAAAGCCTATTAATTAACCGGTAGAATCAATGTATTAAATAATAATCCGACTGTTTTCTAAGTGTTTCTCACTAACATAAAAGAAACACATTGTTCAATCTTCCTAATAACCAAAAAATCTTTGATCAAGTCAAGGAACGATTTATAGTTGGAAAACCTGTCTTTGAAACAGCATCTTGTTATGTTTAAGTCCCGCAGCGTAAAATTGTGAATTTATTAATCAACTTTTTCATCACTATGTACCATCCCTTTTCTGCCTTTATAATCTGTAACACAATCACCAAGTCCCACCATTAACGCCATTTTTCCCAAGATGCCATTGGGTACCAAACCGCGTAGAATCATGGGTATATAAATTTGTCGAGGCCTGACCACCAAGTGGCGCCCTCTTTTTAGTCCGGATTCGACTATGCCCTTGGCGATCACATCGTGGTCTTTCACCGCTGGAGAAAACAGTCTTCCGATCACATTCAACTTAAACCCTTCAAACATGCCCGTGCTAATATTCCCGGGATGAACCGAAGTGAATTTAACTCCTTTCTTGCCTGCTACCATCATCTCCAGCCTGAGAACATCGGTCATTCCCCAGACAGCCCATTTCGAAGTGGTGTAGGCAGCCAGGCCAGGAGCACTTTGTATCGCCACACCCGATGAGACGTTAACAATATGCCCGGAATTGCGCTCCATCATTTTAGGCAAAAACTCATGAATCGCATAGAACAGTGCATTAACGTTGACATCCATCTGCTTAATGGCATTTTCAACCGGTTGTTCCCAGAACATCCCGTGCCTGACGAATCCGGCATTGTTGATCAATATGTCCACCTGTCCCATATCATTTCTGGCCTGTTCTGCCAGCTCCCTGATCCGCTCTTTGTTGGAAACATCACATACATACGCATACACATTGACACCGTCAACGTTAAGTTGATTCTTTGCCGCTGCCAGCGCCTGCTCATTCAAATCCCAGATAGTCAGATCACATCCCTCGGCTGCCAGCCGCTTGCAGACAGCCAGGCCAATTCCCATGGCACCACCGGTAACAATTGCTTTCTTTCCTTTTAGTTGGTTCATTCCAGACTCCCTATTATTTTATTGATAAAGTACGATTAAGACACCAAACATTCACTGAGTGATTTTAATTTACAATATGTCAATTCTGCTCCGCCAAATGCTATGGCAATGCGGTTTGATTTATTTCAGTTTAATAGCAGGCCGAAAGATTGAGAGTAGTGCTGGCAGAACAAGCAGAGACCCTAAGGCTGTTGTGAACATAGAAATGGCCACAATCCAGCCGAAACTGGCAATGACAAGATATTCTGAAAACAGTAACACGAGAAAGCCGATTCCAACAGCAGTGGCATTGGAGAGAATCGCACGGGATGTTTCGGCAATTGCCTTTATCAATGCCTTATCATAGCCTTCTCCACTGCTCAGTATTCGCCGAAATCGAGTGAAATAGTGAATGGAATAATCGATCCCCACACCCATACCTACTGAAGCAATAATGGAAGTCCCGATGTTCAGACTGACATTAAAAAGCCACATTATGGCAAAATTGAACAACACCGCTATAAACACCGGCAACGCATTAATCTTCCCCACCGACAGCGACCGAAATATCAAGGCCATCAGAACTGTAATGGTGATCAAAACGGTAATCAAGCTGTATATCTGGCTGTCAATGATCAAGTCCATATATAATGATTGGCAAATTGAACCGACGCCTTTCCTGCAAATTGTTGGTTGAAATAGGGTCTGATTTTCGTCACGAGGTTCTTTAACTCACGACTGCTCATATCCCTTAGCCGGACATTAATACGGGCAGTTTGAAAGGATTTATCTACATACTGATCAATGGATTCACCGCCGTTCATCTCATAGAGCAGTAAAAACTGAGCGTTCTGCTGAAAACCACTGATACGATCTATTTTTTCCACCAGCCGTTTTTTGCCGTTAATGGTTTCAAATCTGCTGTAGTGGACCTCTTCGATCTCCTTTGCCAGCCTTTCATATGCAGGATCATTATCATGAAGTACAAAATTGATCCGTTTCAGCAAATCCACCAGGGAAAGAGAATAACTGACCAGTTCATCCTTTTCACAAAAGCGTTGGAGGTTCTCCATCACTTTCAATACTTCTGGTTTTTTGAAAAAGTCTTTCTCCTTTCCCTCTATAATAATATCAAGGCTGGCAATACCTCCCAAATTATCTTGGATAGACTCTGTGGCCACCCGAAATTCATTGTCGTTTTTCAAATAGCGGACTTCATCTGATTCCACCTGAATATTAAAAATACCAAAAAAGGAAATTAAAAGCATCAAAAACGCACCCAAGGCGATCAGTTTCTTCCTGCGGATCACCCCGATTCCAACACGAAAGGAAAATTGGTAAAACCGGGATTGATCTAACTCCGCCTCCTGACTTTGGAACTTCATATCAGGAGAATTTGGAGACAGGCTTTTAACATGGCCGGCCCGGAAAAACTGAACTTTATATCGGGATATCGCTTTTCAAGTTCAGCAATCTTTTGCAAAAAATTCTTTTTAAGAAAATCCAGTACTTCCTCTTTCATGGAAAATTCAAAGAGAACAGCCGCCATCACAACAGCACTTCGCTCATCTTCGCTGACCAGTTTTCCACGGAATAATGGGTTGCCTCGAACGTTATTCCTTAATTTTTCGATAGCAGCTTCATCCAATTCCTCCAGTGCATCCTCATCAATCATTGGTTCTATGATCAATTCTCCGTTGCTGCTACGCATATCATCGATATTGGTTAAGCTGATGACATCATCCTCATCGATTTCGTCAAGTTTCTCACAAAATTCAGTCAGCTCCCGAATAGCATTTATTGAATCTTTGGTATAAATGCCTTTCTCAGAAGAGACACCAATCACCACCTGGTCAAACGCCCCGAACATCTCTTCCATTTTTTCAGAAAACAGGGACGCCGGGTGGGACTTTGGTATCAGCGAGGAGAGACTGGCATCAGTGGTCAGTCGTGGGAGATTAATCCAAAAAGGCAACGTCAATAAAACAAGAAAAATTATCAGGGCAACCCTGTACTTAATGATAAATTGACTCATATCTTATCCATCCTTAAAATACCATCATTACATAATTTTAATTGATTATTAATTTCAACTCCAAGGTGCATAGCTATCCGGGACTCCTTTCTCATTGTGGAAACGAATTTCAGCTTTTTGACTTTCCAATTCAGATTGGTTCTTCATTTTACAGCCTGGCATTACTGATAAGTTGAGTACAGCAATCATGCTGATCAATAGTCTACTTCTGATGCCTTTCATGACCACTTTTGGGAGAGTTGGAGTGCGTTTTTTTGATTGAACAACATCAACCAATCAACTATAGTTCATTTTTAGAAGATAATCGAAGGTCTTTCATGTCATTAACACCCAATTCCAAAAATGAAAACTATTTCTAAAAGATATACGACGACAATCAACAGTTGGATGTTTCCCCTTTTGGAAACATTAGAAAGCCGTAATATTGATCATAGACCCCTATTAAAAGAAGCAGGCATTGACCAAGCCAAGCTATCAAATCCGATTGCCCGAATCAGGGTGGATCGGATGAATACACTGTGGAATCTTGCAAAAGAAGCAACTGGCGATGAATGCCTTGGCATGACTTCAGCGGTTAACATTCGCCCCACGACAATTCACGCTTTGGGGTTTGCCTTGATGGTCTCAAACAGCTTGTATGACGCCTTCGAACGACTTCACCGTTTTTATCGTATTATCAGTGATACAATTGAATTGAAACTGGAAACGATTGACAATATGTTTGTAGTAAATGTGAATTATAACGAATCCGAACCCAGTCCGGTAAAAGAGTCAATAGACATGGCATTGGCAGCCATTACCCATTTTGCCAGAACCCTGATGAATGAAGATATAAAACCCCTGTCAGTGGAATTCAATCGAGCAAAGCCCCAGAATCCGAATAAATATACTCAGGTATTTCAGTGCCCGGTCGTATTTGAACAGGCAACCAATCGGCTTGTTTTCAGGCTAGACGATATACTACGGACACTACCTTTAGCAAATGCGGAAATAGCGAGGTGTAATGACGATATAGTGATTAAATATCTGGCGGGTTTTGAGGGGGAAAAAATATCGGATCGCGTTCAAAAAAAAATGATTGAGTTATTGCCGCTGGGAGAGCCCTCCATGAAAAAGCTGGCTGAGGCTCTTGGAATTGGTACCAAGAGCCTGCACCGCTCCTTGAAAAAAGAGGAGGTTTCCTATCGGTCGATACTTGAAAATCTGCGGAAGCATCTGGCAATCGAGTATTTAAAAAAGCCAGAACACTCAATCATTGAAATCGCTTTTCAACTGGGATATTCCGACTCAGGGAACTTCACAAGAGCTTTTAAACGCTGGTACAAAATTTCTCCCAGTCGCTTCAGGGAAGGCGTAAAAAGCTGAAACCAGGCAGGATGTTGGGTTCTGTTGCAAAAACACCACTCATATTAATCCAACGATGCGGCTAAAAAGTATCATATGCTGGCCGTACTTTAGGCAGATTTATTCTTCTTTTTTACCTGATCTTTTATGATCAAACGTGACTTTGCGACAGAACCCTTTTTTTATCACGATAGTATTTTGTGGAAGCACAACTGACACAAATAGCATTGAATACTTAGCTGCAATTACAACATATGATTGCTTTAAAAAATTAAGCTTCTATTTGGCATAATCTGATCAAACAACCCCGATCATTTCCCCAGGGCGACCTCGCTCTGTTTCCGAACCTACTTTCAAGGTATGAGAAAAATGCGGTTTAACTTCGAAAATGCACACTCTGAATATTTTTAATATTTATAGAAAGAGATCTACCGGCGTTTCATTTTCAAAACCCGTCTGGTCAAAAAAGTAAAATCAGTGCAAATCCTTAACTGGATAGATTTTAAATGAAAATTTATCAAAATCAGTATGAAAAATATTTTAATGTGCAGTTTCCATCACCTCCACCTCTCTGGTCTAACAGTCGGTTAATCTTTCCTGTTATATCCATTTTGAACAGCCTGCTCCAATGTTGAAAGTTCTTCATCTGTCAGGAATTCAAAATGGGAGGACTTTTTTCTGTCAGATAGCTTTCCATTGTTCTGAAGGCAAAACTGGATGAACAGATCGATCAGTCGATCTGGCATATCAATGATGTCCTGAATCTCTTTTTTCGTTTTGTCATAATTAGCTAGGAAGTTGAGTTCTTCAACAAGTTCCTCTTCAATAGTCTTGCTCACAAAACCATATAACGCTTCCGCTTGGGCTGTCATATCGATGTATTGGTACCAACAAGCGGTGTCATTTTCTACTGTCATTTCACCCGTTTCATCAAGCCTATATTCAACCAATTGCAACAGAGGTTTGGAAAACGCTTCAAGTGAGGCATCGTAATCGAGTGGATTTTTGAGCATCGTTGCAGAAACAGGAAACATTAACCCCGGCGGTACCAATCCCTGCGTTGATAGAATATTGTGTATAAGAAAGCGATGGATTCGACCGTTACCATCTTCGAATGGATGCATGAAGACAAATCCATAAGCAATAACTGCTGCATGAATCACCGGACCAACCCCCCCTTCTTTCATTCTTTTATGAGTTTTGATGATTCCCTCCATCAGATCCAGCAAATCTTCGGGCTTTGGACAGATGAAATGAATCACTTCATTCTGGTAGGATACTATCTGACCAACATAGTTCTGATTCATTCGATAATCACTATCCATGAATCGCAGATCGACAATTCGGTTCTGTATATCAATTAATAAGTCCTTTCGACAAAAATCCTCCTTCTCGGCCAGTTCCAGCAACGAGATAAATCTTTCAACACGGGAGGCATTGGGCTTTACGTGTTCTATTTCAAACGAGGATTTTGTCTCCTTTTTGTAGAGATAGGTCAATGCTCTATGAAGCAACTCGGCTGGATAGGAAGCAACAAGGCTTTCACACTTTTTCCGTAAATTGACAGATTCCATCATTTGGAGTGGTTCGGTTTTTCGAACAATGGGGCAGAATTTTTTGTCCCCCAGAAGGTTATCAACAATGCGATGACGTTTGGATTTCTTCCCTGTCTTCATGGTGTAGTAATGCTTTGGATCTAAAGCTTCTACATAATTCCCTTGTGTGATATTTTCAATGGGAAGTTGCGTCTCCATGATGAACTCATAATAGAACCAGACTCTACGAGCATACTTTCCTGTTGGTTTTGATTTGATGTAGTTCGTTATTTCAACTTGTGGAGATGCCTCAAATATCTGTTTCAGAAGGCTAAGGTTGACACCATCATATTTAAGAGCAAATTCAAGGTGATCACCAACCTTGTCTCCAGGCCAATAGGTTGCTGGATACACCTCCTCAATTAATCCTTCCTGAACTTGAGAGCGATGCGTGCCAGAAGACAATACAAATGATGTGTGCCAATTGGGCATTCCTGAAATCTTGAGCTTTTCCAGCAGAAAAGCATAACCAGCAAGTCGATCATCCAAAACGTTTACCTCAATGAAGTGGCTTAAAAACTGTTGTTGATGTTTTAAAATAGTTATATATTGCTTTATTGTCAATAAAATGATTATTTTTTGCTATATTTCTCTAAAAATTATTACACTTATGCATTAAGTATTAGAAATGGGCTTTCAATTGAAAAAACTGTTATTTTAATGGACGAAAGAGTAAAAAAGGCTGTGGTCGTCAGGTCAATAAAGTAAAATCTCCGTCAAACATCAAGTACAGAGGTATCACCTAGGTTTTTAGTGGTATTTTTGGATCTGTCGCAAAGTCACGTTTTACTCTTTAAATGAGATTTGCTATTGTCTTTTTTATTTTGAAAAGGACACGATATGTCTCAGTTGACCTTCAAAGGATCCCACTTCCCAAAATGTGTAATTCGCCAAGCAGTTTTTTGGTATCTCAGGTATTCTTTGAGTTACAGAGATATTGAAGAATTGATGGCGGAAAGAGGAATCAAAAATCAACCAAAAAGTTTCTCATCAAGGCAATAACTGACAATGGATTGCCTGAAAAAATCGACATCGATAAAAGCGGTGCTAACCTCTCAGCAATCAAAGCTTACAATATCGAACGTCAAACAAACATAGAAATTCGCCAAGTTAAATATCTCAACAATATCGTGGAACATGATCATCGAGCTATTAAGAGAATTGTAAAAGGAATGCTTGGCTTCAAATCATTCGTCTCCGCATCAATCACGCTTAACGGAATTGAAATGGTAAGAATGATCAAAAAGGGTCAGATAGAAATAGAGGATAAATATGTCCAAAGTATAGCGAATATATTTTACTATTTGGCTGCATAATTGGATCAAAATGAGGGCCGATTTGTGGCTAGTATTTTTTTGCGACAGAACCGTTTATAAGACCGAAAATACCAAATTGATGAGATTGCTCCGCGGGTTGACCAAATTTCTGTCGCAAGATTTATGCTTTTCCTGTACATAAGATTCTTCAACCAAATACATACGGTCGTTTTATGACAAAAACTCAAGAAGACGATTCTAATACCCACGCAAATTATGCAGATATCAACCAAGCTTAATATCCCCCAGGCTGTCCCTTTTTTAATTGAGAGGCAACGGCTTAAAGATCAACTGGAAAATGGGTTGGCGGGTAAAGTAACGTACGTTTCCGCACCAGCAGGATCTGGAAAGACAACCTTAATTTCGTCCTGTCTGCAGGAGTGTGATAGAAAAGTTGTTTGGTATTCTCTTGATGAAAGCGATAACGATATCAGACAGTTTTTTGCTTATGTCGTAGACGGTTTCAGAAAAACAGATCCGGGTTTTGGGAAAAACATTCGTTCGGCTTTATCTTCTGAAAATGAAATTATTGGCAAGAATATCATTATTGAAATGATAAATGAGCTAGTTAACTTCACCGATCAATATGTTTTGGTCTTAGATGATTTCCATTTTATTCACAGTATGGAGATCCAAAAAAGTATCGAATTATTGGTTAAGCATATTCCTGATAACCTTCATCTAATAATTCTCTCAAGAGCAACCCCCGGATTTTCAACTCACAATCTGAAGCTGCACCATCAGCTAACCGAGATTACCGCCAAAAATCTGTGCTTTAATCGGGAGGAAACGAAGCGGTACTACCAAAAAGTCGCTAAATCTAACCCCAAAGACAATATTATTGATGCCATTGAATTAAAAACAGAGGGCTGGATTGCTGCAATTCAATTAATCATCAAAGCCTTGTGTGATGACAACACATCCGATTTTCTACAAAAGTTTTCCGGGAAGCAAGAATCCATTATGGAATACCTGATGGAAGAAGTCATAAAGCGAATCCCTTCGTCTGTCTTGGATTTTTTAGAATCAACAGCAATGTTTCAGTCGTTTTGTGTTTCTTTGTGTGATTTTCTGGATTTTGGTGAAAAAGAAGGGTCCCTTAAAAACAGTGAACAGATCATCGACTATCTGAAAAATCATAACCTTTTTCTAATTCCTCTGGATGATTCCGGAACATGGTACCGCTATCATCATCTTTTTTCGGATTTTTTAAAAGACCATTTTTCAGATCATAAAAAAAGTAAGCATATCTATTCAAAAGCTGCAAAGTGGTTTGAAGAGAACAATCAAATAGAACAGGCCATTGAATATGCATTGATGACCAACGACAATGACTATACCGCCCAACTGATTGAGTCCGTCTCGTTAAAACTTTTGAAAAATCACCAGCTTATTCAACTGGGTCGATGGTTTGAAAAACTAACAGAAGAATGCCTTGAAAAACACCCCTTGCTCTGTATTGTATTTTGTGTCATCTGTGTTTGGCGCAATGATAAGTCTACTGCTGAGCATTTACATCAAATCGCCCTGAAAGGTCGACACTATATGCCTGACCTGCCAATGGAGATATACCTAAGTGCTTTGAAGTATTCTATCAGTAGTATTTATTCATTCAGTATTATAGATGACAATAAAATCAAGGAATTAATTACATTTCTGGAAGGAAGACCCGATGAATTTTCAGTTTTTGTCCTTTGTTGCAGCATGTACTTATCCGCACTAAATATTGAAAAAAAATGCCCTCAAGATGGTGTCCAACTGTATATAAAGATTATGCAACTGACCCGCAGAACAAAAAATTTCTTGATCTTACAATCTACGATTATTTCATACGCCTCTTTGCTGATCCAAATGGGAAAATTGGGTAAAAGCATGGATGTGCTGAGAGAATGTCATGATTATTTAAATTTTCAAAATCAAAAACATTCTGACCAAAATTTGGAAATCAGCATTGACCCACAAACAACATATCTTTTCAGCATAATTTACTACGAGCAGAACGAGCTGACAAAAGCAGAAGACCTTTTAAATAAAAGTCTGAATCCCCTGATTAAAGGTAAATCTGATCATTTGTCGGTGATTTATTGTTTGTTGGCCATTATTGCAGATATCAAGGGTGAAACAGACAAAGCCTTAGCGTTGTTGAAAAACGCAACCCATTATACCGATATTGGGAAATACGAAACAGGGACTTTTTTTAATTTTAGAGATCTCATACCCGGAAAACTATTGCTTTTCTCACGGAACAAGGAGCACAGGACACTTTTGGAAGACGTCGAAGCGGACCTGAATTTTGCAGTTAAAAAACTGAACGACGAAAACCAACAAGACGTCAGTGCGGAGTTTATCCAGTTTCAGCAAGCCAGGCTGCATTATTTTAAAGCGGAATATGATCAAGCTATTAAACTGATTAATCCAATAATTGATATTGGTAAAGAAGAAGAGAGATACGCCCAGGTGATTCAGTATACTGTTTTGCTTTGCTCCGTGTTAACAAAGAAAAATAAACACATGGAAGCTAGAAATCATTTGGATATCGCTCTAGTCTATGGGGAAAAAGAAGGCTTCATCCGCAGTTTTGTGGATGGAGGGCCGGAAATAGAAGAACTATTACGTGAAGGCCCCGATTTTTCTGTTCCAGACATTTACATCAATGACATTTTATCTGCTTTTGCCAAAGACCACAGAAACTATCGTAATATTAAGAGCGATATTACCAGCCAGGATTTCATCAGTCCCAAAATCAAGAACATTCAAAATAGAGAAATCCATGTAATAGTAGCTCTGGAGAAAGCGATGTCCGATAAAGAGATTGCACAAGAGCTTCATATGTCCATTCATACTGTTCGAAGCTACCTAAAAAGTATTTACAGAAAGCTTAACGTACACAGCCGCATGGAAGCAGTTCAAAAAGCAAAAACTTTGGGAATCATAGCGGGTTGAAATGAGATTCTGGCATGCAGTGTCGCCCGTTTAATCTCCAAAGTTTTTGCACTTTTTATTTGATAGGCTGAGAGCTGCGGATTTGAATAGAGTTTGGATAATTATTAGCAAGATTGAAAAAAATCTGACCCGAATTTGATACATTTTTGGAATGCTCCGTAGGATAATTTTTCTGTGAAATATGAAATTTATCGAAATTTTGTAGGATAATCAACGGGTCATGGCATTCATTAACCAATTGAAAATATTGATGCGATAAGGTTTTAAAGATAGACACCTGTATAAAGAATAATTAAAAACCAGATAATTTAGACTTGACTTTGAAAAATTCGTTAACTAGACTCCAAAGAAAATTATAAATAAGTAAGCACTTAAACAATATTTAAAAATGGTTTTCCATGGGAAGGAAAAGTAAATCAGACGAGCGGAAGCCGGAGATACTGCAAAATCTATATGAGGTTCTCAGCAAGGAAGGGCTTGAGGGCACCACGCTGTCCAAGGTAGCTGATCATATGGGCGTTAATTCGGGTTTGCTGGTGCACTATTTTAAAACAAAAGAAGAGATGATCCTTGCGATGGTAGATTTTATGCTGGATAAGTATGCAAATATCTACATTGCAAAGTTAAATGAGTATAGTGACCCACAAGACCGCTTGAACAATGTGCTGAATACGTTTTTTGAGCCGGATTGGACAAAACGCGGGGATGCTAGTGTCTTCTGGTCCTGTTTTTCTCTCAGTTTCAGAAATGAACGAGTAAAAGAGCGGTTCGAGAAGATGTACGATGGGTTCAGAAATGTTCTGGCGGATGAGATCGCGATGTACATTGATGCAGGGATCGTACACGTTAAGGATCCGGTAAAAACTGCGGATATCATCATCACTCTGATTGAGGGGTTGAATTTCAACCGTTCGGTCAGGGAAGAGGATAAAGTTCTGGCCGAAACAGCTCTGTTTTTCAAACAGTCTGTGTCATTGCTGTTGGCAAACGGCTAGTTATGAAGGGTTCAGGAGAGTTTTTAAAGTCATGATTGCATTTAACCACACAATTATCTGACAGGGAATTAGCTAAGGTGAAGCATCATCAACCGCCCCTTTTTGAAAAATACCCTGATCTGCGTGAAAAGGTCGGGTGGCTGGATTTGGGTTTAGCAGAAGCCCCCGTCCAGCGATTGGAAAATTTGGGACATGACCATCTTTGGATTAAACGCAACGATCTTATCTCTGATGTAATGGGGGGGAATAAGACCCGGAGGCTTGAATTTATACTGGCGGAGTTGGTTAGGCAAAAAAAGGAACATGTTATTACGCTGGGTGGAATTGGTAGTAATCACTGCCTGGCGGTGGCCATTTTTTGCAAGCGCTTGGGAATCCGCTGTACGCTTTGCCTGTTCGAACAGCCGCTGACCTACTATGTGCGCGAGAATCTGCTTTTGTACCATTACTATGGTGCTGAGCTCATATTTGCCAAAGGCATCTGGAGTTCAGCCTATAACTTTTACCTGCGTCTGAAACTCAAGTACCCGGGAGCTTATTTTATTGAGTCGGGTGGATCTTCGGAGAGAGGCGCTCTGGGGGACTTAAACGCTGTGCTTGAACTGGAAAAACAGATCAGCAAACAAAACCTGGCTGAACCGGGGTTTGTTTTTTGTCCTACAGCATCCAATGGGGGCATAGCAGGATTAATTTTGGGTTTTTTACTCCTGGGATGGAAGACTACCGTGATGGGTGTGCGGACGGGTCGATCCCGTTTGGGACCCATTGAACTGAATACAACCGGTACAATAGTGAAGAAAATTAAAAAAGCCAGTCCGATTTTTGAAAAAGAATTCCGGATTGATTCCTGAAATTGAAATTCCAAAACCAATCTTGATAGATGACTATTTTGGAGAGGGGTATGGTTTCCCTACGCCGGAAGGGGAACATGCTTTGCTGGAATTTAGAAATAAGGAAAACATTAACTTGGAACCGGTATACACAGCCAAAACGTGTGCAGCACTGCTGGACATGCTGAATCAAAAACCTTTCTCTGAAAAACCGATTCTATATTGGCATACATTTAATTCCGTTGATCTGTCCAAAGAAGCTGCCACTATCGAATTCAGGGATTTACCACCTGAATTGCATTGGTGTTTCAAGGACAATCAGCAGGTGCTCTAACAATCAGCAGGGAGATGACTAATATGACAACGATCGTAAAAATTGAGTTAACACCGGTATTTGTGCCTTTTTTTAAGGAGATACTGGAAACTATGCGAGGCAGCGAAGGCGGTCTGGGGATGGCGATAGCGGCTGAAGAAGAGTGGAATGGGGGTGATTTTGTCATCTGTAGACTCACTACGGACACAGGACAAAGCGGTGTGGGAGAGGCTTTTGTCTGGCTGCCTGAAACGGGTGTGTCACCAGAACAACTGGTCGACATCATCACAAAATCCCTAGGACGATATGTCATTGGGGAAAGTCCGTTCAACGTAGAACGTATCCGACATCGCATGGAAATTAATGTCAATCGCAGCGATGTAGCCAAAGGGCTACTTGATATGGCCTGTTACGATTTGATGGGACAGATTACCGGTCGACCGGCCCACGATTTCATGGGAGGGCGCTGTGTAGATGAAGTGCCTTTGGCCGGGCTGATTCCGTTGATGGATACCGAAACCATGGTTGGTATCTGCCAATTGGGTTATGAAGCAGGTATGCGAACCTTTCGTCTTAAACTGGGGCAAAACATCCAAAGAGATGTGGAGGTCATCACCCAAGTTCGAAAAAAATTGGGAGATGAAGTTCATTTAAGGGTGGATTACAATCAAGCGTACACGCCTCCAGATGCGGTGCGAGCGATCAAGGCCATCGAACCCTATGGAATCGACTTTGCGGAGCAACCGGTCGCAGCGACAAACTATACGGGCATGGCATATGTGCAGAAACGGGTTGATGTCCCGGTGATGGCCCATGAGGGTTGCTTTTCGCTGCAGGATATCACTACTCTGGTAAAAATGGGTGGGATTAATATGATTGGGCTGAATTCTGAACGACCCGGTGGTGTCACCAATATGCTGCGTGCTATATCATATGCGGAAATGGAAGGCATGGGGGCGGTGCTGCATAACCAACCTTTAGGAATCGCTTCAGCCATGCATATTCATGTGGCCTCAGCCCGACACCACTCTTTGGGATATGCCACTGAACTATTCGGCCAGGTCATGCTGGAGGATGATCTGATCATTAACCCCATCAACTATGAAAACGGGACAGCCACTGTTCCTGTCGGCCCTGGCTGGGGCGTAGAACTTGACGAAAAAGCGCTGAAAAAATATGCAACAGGCGAAACCGTTGTGATCAAAGCATAAACCTTAAAAAAAAAGCATATGAAAAACAAAAAATTGAGTCTTTTTGAAGCCGCATCGGTTGTGGCTGGCTTGGGTGTGGGGGGTGGTATCATGGCAGTCCCCTATCTGGCATCCGTCAACGGAGTCTTGACGCTAATCGTGATACTGGCGGTCGCATACGGACTCAGCTTACTACTGCACTTGATGATCACCGAGATGGTCATGCGAGATAAAGAGGGCACACAACTGGTGGAAACTTTTGGAAAATTCATGTTCCAGAAACGCGGTCGAGTCTTCTTCACCTGGATCTTTTTCGGGCTAGTGGTGTTGAACTTTTATGCGTTGCTGGCCGCGTTTATTGTTGGCGCTGGTGACCTGCTGGTGAACCTTACTGCTATGCCACCCTGGTCTGCAAAGCTGATTGTCTATGTCTGTGCAGCGGGTCCTGTTTTCTTCGGTTTAAAAGCGCTCGGGATCAGTGAAAAACTCGCCATCGCTGGAATTCTGGTTCTGGTTGGCGTTCTGGTTGTCGGATCTTTGAACAGGCCCTTTAATTCTCTTAACCTGGTATCAGGATCGATCAGTTCTGCGTTAGCCCTTTATGGGATGGTGATGTTTGCCTTTGCCAGTTTTTTTTCCATTCCTCAAGCAGTTAAGGGGTTACAGCACAATAAAAAGCTGGTGCCTAAAGCTGTTTCCCTGGGTATTGGTATTAACCTTCTGCTGGTGTTCGTCATTACGTTGATGACAATGCTGGTTTCAGACAAAGTCACTGAAATGGCAATAATTGGGTGGGGGAACGCTATTGGCCAATGGGCGGTCATACTGGGATCTTGTTTCGTGTTTCTGGCCATTCTGACCAGCTACTGGAGCACTTCTTATGCTTTAGCGATTGTGCTTGAGGAGCGCCTGAAATGGGACTACCGGATCTGCTGGCTGGCAGCAACCCTTCCCACACTGGTACTTGCCATGGCAGGACTTAGTGGTTTCCTCGGTTTTATGCGCCTAGCCGGTGGCCTGCTGGCGGTCATGATTTCCATTATGGTGATCCCGGCCTTTTTGGGTAGTCGCAAATACGGCACTATCAAGGACCCTGAATTCAAACTGAACCGGCTTGGACATCCTATTTTTCAAGGGCTGATTATTCTAGCGTACATTTTTGTTGTTATCGGCTCAGTGATATCCGTTCCTTGATGCCTTCTCAACCGGACACCAAAATCACTGAACCCGACCCCAACAGAGGCGTTTCTGTAGCCAAAAGGATAAAGAATTACCCTCAAGCGAACTTGCAATTTGGGATTGGGTGACAGGGCAAATTTACAAATGTTTGGCAATAAACGGACAAACCATGGAAAAAAACGAACAGCTCTACTATGGCGGGACTATTTTAACCGTCGATAAGGCCTGCCCTACAGCTGAAGCTGTGGCTCTCAAAGAGGGAATAATAGTGAACGTAGGCAGCTATGCCAGTTGTCGTGAAACACTGGGAGCATCTCCTGAGTTATTTGATTTAAAGGGATCTGTAATGCTACCCGGATTCATTGACACACATCTGCATCCGCCCCTGATGATTATTTTTGAGTTGAATCTGAATCTTTTGAAGATTAATTCCGTAGAGAAACTTCAGATCCTCCTGTCAAACGAGGCTGCTGGTGACGAAACCGAACAATGGCTGCTGGGACTCCAGTTCGACAAACAGGTGTTGCAAAGCGTCAAACAACCGGTACGTCAATTTCTGGATGGGGTTTGCCCGAATCAGCCTGTAGTTCTGATCACCAGAGATGGTCATTCTGTATTGGCTAACTCAAAAGCGATGGAAGTCGCGGGTATTACAAAGTCCACTTTAGAACCAGATGGTGGTGAAATTGAACGTCTGCCCTCGGGAGAACCATCGGGCATATTCCGGGAGACTGCTTTACCCCTCCTGATGGGTGCCATGCCGATGCCTCCATTGGAATCCATCCTCTCTGGTGGGATCCGGGTATTTGACCGTATTGCCAGCACTGGAATCACATCTGCAGGCATGATTCTACAGACTGATTCTGAAGGTGTTGCCGGCGACCAGGGAGCTTATGATATGGCTTTAATGGAGATGCTGCTGGCGCATATCCCTATTAATCTCTATTCACTGCTGGTGACAAAAGATATCTCCAAAATAGGCGATTGGCAGAAATCAGCGCTTAATCAACCTGCTGGAAGTCTCGGTCGTTCCATCGGAGGGGTCAAATTCTGGGCGGACGGCACATTTTCTTCCTGCACAGCCTTTATGGAACAACCCTTCTCCGATTTTCCTGATCGGCGGGGATTCTTAATTCACACCCCGAAAGAAATGTATGAGCGCATGGTGAAAGCACACCAAGCCGGAATGCAGATTGCTATCCATTCAATCGGCGATGCATCTACCCGTGTCTGCCTGGATCTTTTTAAGCAGCTACTCAACGAGTTTCCGAAACCAGACTGTCGACATCGATTAGAGCATGCCTCCCAACTCAGTGCGGAATTGATTGCCGAGGTGGCCCGTTTAAAACTGGTTGTTTCCACTCAGCCCCTGTTTATCCATTCTGAAAAGGGGTTTTTACCTAAGCGACTGGGACTTGATCGTATCAAATGGACCTATCCCTTTCGTTCATTGCTGGATGCTGGAATCGTCGTTGCAGGTGCTTCAGACTCGCCCATTGAAGAAGTGAATGTCCTGCAGGCCATCGGTTGCTGTGTGGATCGGGAAGGATTTGAGACTCAGCAAGCCATCACAACTGAGGAAGCCATCCGCATGTTCACACTGGATGCAGCTTATGCCCAGTTTGAAGAGTCCATCAAAGGCAGCATTAGTACCGGAAAAAGAGCCGATCTGGTTATTCTGGACCAGAACCCACTGACTGTATCACCAGAGCAAATTCAAAATATTCAAATAGAAAAAACCATCTGTGGTGGAAAAATAATTTATGATGATCATCATAAAAGGCGGGACTGATATTTTTAACGATCCCTTAGTAACAAAAAACAAATGGGAATAAAACTGGAGAGAGAATGGAATTATTGCCAATTTTAGAGAAAATTGCTGTACCCAGACCGAATCACAGCGAAACGGTTAAACAGACGGCTGTTTATCTTAAGGACCTGCTAACTTCCCGATACATTCCCTTTACTACCCAAGAATTCTCAGTTCGGTACCACCAATCCATGTTACAGGGAGCGGTAATTATTATCCTGTCTGTCTTGTTTTTACTGTTTATTAAATCCAAACGACCGGATTTGGCCCTAATCAGTGTGCTGGCAATTTTGGGGGTGATAGTCCTGGAAAATGAGACATCATTTCATGCAGTCTCTTCTGTATTCCAGCGTCCCGGCCAGAATATTGTGCTCGAATTCAAAGCTCCCGACAGTCAACGCGAACTGATCTTTGCCGCACATTATGATTCTAAGACAGATGTCTTAGATCATGTCCAGCGTACTATATTTACGCGGATGATGCCCTTTATGTTAGTCATGGGCTTGTTGATTTCAATCCTGACGTATCTAGCTGGTAAATTCAAGATTCTGAATGCCAAACCCCTGAGGGCCATTTATCTGATGGGGGCAACTTCTCTTGTCATCTTTAGCATGTCGGCCTTCGCATGGCTGGGTGGCTATATCTTTCTGGGAGATAAGGATCACAGCCCAGGCGCTGTCGACGATGGGGCGTCTGTGGTCGCCTTACTGAAGATCGCAGATGACATTCATCTTGGTAACCTGGATATTGGCCACTCAGATGTAACAATTCTACTGACAGATGGTGAAGAAGTTGGGTACCAAGGGGCATATCATTACACACAAGACCGTTTCGGAGAAACGTCGGAACAGTTGGAAAAGCCTGTTTACCTGGTCAATCTTGAGCTGGTGGGGCAGAGAGGCACCATCTTTCACAGCCAGAAAACCTATTGTTCCAATAGCCCGTTGGATTTAGGCTTCAAGTACCTGTGACCAAAACAAATTTTCGTTATTTTCTAGTTTTTTAGGCATAGCAATAACATTGTCTGGAAGTTCCCAATGATTTTTAA
>Ga0307989_1000164_pt1 | contig 48446 bp, 44 predicted proteins | sample EllFjometagen185_FD_203164 | JGI IMG/M metagenome (GOLD analysis project Ga0307989, IMG submission 203164) | Marine microbial communities from Ellis Fjord, Antarctic Ocean - #185 | ecosystem: Environmental > Aquatic > Marine > Unclassified | place: Southern Ocean | collected 2014-10-08 | reverse complement strand
CAAAACTTGCACAAAAATCATTGCAAAAGTGAGAAAAATTGAGGATGAATTTTGGGAAGGTGATTCTGAGCTTGATGAACAGAAAACTGTATAAAAATGGTATCAATTCATATGGGAAGACCTATAGCAGGTGGTGCAATGCTGATCACCGGTTGTTTAAGTCTTAAGGATGCAGGAAAAAGTGTTGATTTTAATACATTGATTGTCATTGCCAGTGCCATCGGTTTGGAATCTTCAGTCAGCAACAGCGGATTATCAACATTGATTTCAAATGGGTTGATGTCCTTAGGCGATGGAAATTTGATCTTGTCCCTGACAATGGTTTTTCTGGGATGTATTTTGATGGATACATTTGTAACCAACGTTGCTTCTGCTGTTTTTATGTTTCCGATAGCTCTGCAAATGGCTAGTAGTTTTCAGGTCAGTTTTATGCCGTTTGTGATGACTGTATTGGTGGGCGCATCCTGCAGTTTTATTTCACCCATGGGTTACCAAACCAATTTAATGGTTTATGGACCAGGAAGTTACAAATTTTCTGACTATATAACTATGGGAATACCCTTGACTGCTGTGGTGGGAGTTGTAACTATCCTGCTGATGCCTATCCTTTTTCCGTTTTAATAATGAACCCCAATTTGGGGGGCAAAATTCATATGAAGATGACAGCCCTGATCTGTTTTAATTCTAATCTGATTTCCGGGATAAAACCATTTCAGTAGCTGTTAACAGGGTCACTGGTTCTTGAATTTTGCTTTTTTGTTTTATTGAATTAGCGAGAAAGACCCCAAGTAAAACAACAAATCCTCCTAATAGTTGGATCAAAGTCATTTTCTCACCTAAAATAAACCAGGCACTAATAACGGTGACAACAGGTACACCATTTAGGAAAACGGATGCCTGTGTTGCGGAAATTTTGGCTAAAGCATAGTTATAACAGAGGAAGGCACCAATAGAGGCAAATATCGCTAACGAGACCACCGCAGCTATCGCATTCAATTGAATTATATTCCAATTTATCTCATTCAGTTCCAAAAAAAATTCCGGTGCAAAAAGAAGCGTTCCATAGATAAACTGCATGGCCGTTATTTCAAAGGGTGAGTATCGACCTCCTAATCGATTGACCAACAACATGTAGATGGCAGCAGAAATAACAGCGCCAAAAAGCAATAAATCCCCCGATAATGAACCACTGATTTTCCATTCAAATCCTTCCTGTCCGGAAATCAGTAAGAAAACACCTGTCAGGGAACAGACAATGCCGGCGACACTTAAAAGCCTGATTCTTTCTTTTGCAAAAACAACAGACAGGATAAGTACCACTACAGGAATAGTCGAAATAATAAGCGACGCTTTTGAAGCTGATGTCAGCTGTAACCCATTCGTTTCAAAAATAAAATATAACCAGGGTTGAAAGATAGAAATCAAAAACATCATCGCATGATCCTTTAACTTCAACTTGGGAAATCCTTTCCAGAACATCCAAACGATAAAAAATATTGACGCAATAAAGGCCCTGATAAAAATAAGACTAAATGGCGAGAATCCTGTTAATGCAATTTTGGTGGCAACAAATGAAAGTCCCCAAAAGAGCAATGCCAAGCTTATTGCTATATACGGTAACATCAGATTTTTTCGTTCCATTACTACTATTTATCTCCATTATATTGATCGACTTCAGGCCGACTATTATAATTTCTCATTTTATCTGCTGACTGTTCAATCAAAAATAGGAAAGAACTATGATGTGAATCTGAAGATATTTGATTAAAAATTATGATAGAATTCCATGCAAAACTTCACCATACAGTCCGTTTCAATTGAAAATTTAATTTGTTTCTATAAATAAGAACAAAAACTCTTGACGTCTATAAACAGATTTACTAATATCTAAATTTTACGGCTTTTATTGAAATGTTTGTTTCTATAAATAAGAACAAAATATCTTGACGTCCATAAACCGGTTTATGAATTTTTAAACTTTATGGCTTTTATTGAAATAATTGTTCTGACATAGCCTTATTGATACTGTTCACAAACTTGAAACTGCCTGATTCAGCTTCCGGCAGATGTGAACAGGCAGAGTTAAACATTTGCAGTTTTGATAACTTAAAGGGTAAATATATGAATGATTATTTTAAAAGAACTCCGAATGTGGATGGACAATTCGGAGAATACGGGGGAAGTTTTATTCCACCGGATTTGCAGATAGAGATGAATAAAATAACCGATGCTTACTATGCAATAAGTAAATCCCATCAGTTTATTTCTGAGTTAAGGAGTATCCGCAAGCATTTCCAGGGGCGTCCTACGCCGATTTATTTCGCCAGAACACTATCTGAAGAGTGTGGCGGACGGATCTATTTGAAGAGGGAGGACCTGAACCACACAGGAGCCCATAAACTGAACCACTGCATGGGTGAAGCATTGCTGGCGAAATACATGGGAAAGAAGAAGCTGATTGCTGAAACAGGTGCCGGTCAGCATGGTGTGGCACTTGCGACCGCAGCAGCCTATTTTGGTTTGGCATGTGAAATTCATATGGGGGAAGTGGATATAGTTAAAGAGCATCCTAACGTGATTCGCATGAAAATTCTGGGAGCGAAAGTCGTTCCGGTGAGCCACGGCCTCAAGACCTTGAAGGAAGCTGTTGATAGTGCATTTGAAGCCTACCTGAAGGACCCTATAACCACCATGTACTGTATCGGTTCGGTGGTTGGGCCTCATCCCTTCCCCATGATGGTACGGGATTTTCAACGAGTTGTGGGTATCGAATCAAAAGAACAGTTTTATGATATGACGGGCGAAATGCCGGACAACGTGGTGGCATGTGTGGGTGGTGGCAGTAATGCGATGGGTATTTTTTCAGCTTTTTTGGATGATCCTGATATTTCTCTGTATGGCGTGGAACCGATGGGTAGGGGGGAGCAAACAGGTGATAATGCGGCAACTATATCCTTTGGAAAGCCAGGCATTATTCATGGATTCAAGTGCTACCTGCTGCAAGATGAAAAAGGAGAACCCTCTCCGGTGTACTCGATTGCCAGCGGATTGGACTATCCAGGTATTGGTCCGGAACATTCCATGCTGTTTGACGAGAAGAAGGTGCATTACAAAACGGCTACGGATCAGGAGTGCCTAGATGCATTTTTTGCTCTGAGTCGTAAGGAGGGGATTATACCTGCTTTGGAAAGTGCTCATGCCGTGTCCTATGCCCTTCAGTTGGCAAAGGAGAAGCCACGTCAATCCATTCTAGTTAACCTCAGTGGACGTGGGGATAAAGATCTCGACTTTGTGGTGGATAACTATGGTTATGGTGACGAGTAATTAACCATCTAAAGTAAAAAGGGCGCTATTTTGCTGAAGCTGGCAAATAGCGCCCTTTTTTTTTCGGTTATTTATCCACCATAGTCTTTAACTCTCTACCCGCACGAAATACCGGTAACCTTTTGGGTTTAACATCAACTTTGGCACCCGTTTTTGGATTCCTACCTGTGTATCCCTCATATTCCCTGATGCTGAAAGAACCGAATCCCCGAAGTTCTACTCTATCCCCTGAAACCAGAGTTTCCTTAATCGAATTAAAAAACAGGTTGACGGACTCCCGGGCGACTTCTGTTTTTTCCCTATGGTTGGTTTCATCATCAATAAAACTATCCATCTCTACGACCAGCTTTTCAATTAAGTCTGATTTCTTTAATTTCATGGTTTCAATCTCCTCATTTTTTTGTTTTTAAATTAGAATTTCCTCTTTGTGCAACACTATTTCCAGTAGTTCACTTGAGTTTAAAATTAAAAGAGGTGAATAGTTGCGCTTTATTTTATTTTCACCGGTTTTTAACCCCTAAATGTGAGTGATCCATCTTTCATTTTTGAGTTGTATTCTTTGGAAAAAAATATCAGAAAAAGTAATTTTATGAGTCCATATCATATTGCTTTACCGGAAGGTTTGTCAATATTATTAAATATTTAACACAAACAGATAATTAAGTCTGGGAGAACCTAAATCTAAATAATCCGGCATTCAAATGTCGAAGGGTTTTGAGAAAACCATAAAATATCTTAATAATATCCGGTTAGTTTTTGCAGAATATTCACTGAAATGGAATCCCTGATTCTTAGCATAAGAATTAAAAGCACGATTCAGGGATCCCATTCCAGCTCTTGCATTAACCTAACCGGACATTAATGAAAAAATCTATTTTAATGAGGTAATGATGTTTCATTGTTTATACTCTGGAATAAATGATTTCAAAAGTGTATCGTGGAGTATACATAAGATAAAACAATATAGTTTTTACTATTTTTTCGCTGTTTAAAATCGATTGATTTGCTAAGTGAGAATGAAACAAAATTTACACCCTTATTCAATATTTATACAGTGCTATGAAAAAAGCTAAAATACTTATCGTTGAAGATGAAATAATAATTGCACTGGAAATTAAAGCAACTTTAAAGAGATTGGGATATGAAGTAACTTCAATTGTCGATACCGGAGAAAATGCAATTAAAAACACCTCAGTGGACAAACCTGATCTGATTTTGATGGATATTCGAATCAAAGGTAAAATAGATGGAATAGAAGCTGCTGAAATCATTCGATCCCAATTTGGCATTCCCGTCATTTTCTCGACGGCCCACCTTAATGAAGACAAAATTGATCGGGCAAAAATTACGATTCCTTTTGGATATTTGCCGAAACCTATCCATGAAAAAGATTTAAAAGTAACCGTCGAAATGGCATTATATGCAGCAACTATTGATAAAAAGCGCAAGCAGGCAGAGAAAAAATTATATGAAAGTGAAATAAAACATAGACAGCTTCTTAATAATTTAAATGCAGGTGTTGTTGTTCATGCTGCTGACACTTCAATAATTTTCAGTAACCACCAAGCAAGTGAAATTTTGGGTTTAACTACGGATCAATTGAGAGGAAAAAAGACGGTGGACTCTCAATGGCACTTTCTATCCGAAAATGGTTCACCGATTCCCCCGGAGGATTACCCGGTCAATCGCATTATTTCAACACATCGGATCCTTCAGAATTTCAAAATGGGTGTAAATCGTCCGCAAACAAATAATATTGTGTGGGTTTTAGTGAATGGACTTCCCATTTTAAATTCAAATCAGGAAATCGAGGAAGTAATTATCAATTTTATTGATATCTCAGATCGTATAGAAGCAGAAGAGAATCTCGTAGAATCTGAACTTAAAATCCGCAATCTATACAATCAGTTAACCAAAACAGTAATTGATGTCAAAAAATTAATGGCAGGGGCAAGTAAAGACAATGATCTTTCAGCCCGATTTAAAAATCGTGACCTGTTACTTTGCTGGGAAGAAACAAGCTGTGAACGTAATAGTTGTACAGCTTTTAAAAATCATGACAATCTAAGATGTTGGGAACTGGGAGGGACATTTGGCGGAGGAGTGGTTAGGGGTATATTTGCTCAAAAACTATCCAGTTGCTCTGAATGTGAAATATATCAAAATGCGCGTAAAAATCCTATTTTAGATCTTGGAGAGACATTTAATCATATGATGGCTTTCTTACAGAACAAACAAGCCGCTTTGATTAAAGCGCTTGAAGAGGCCAAATTGGCAAACCAGGTAAAAGGTGAGTTTTTAGCTAATATGAGCCATGAGATCCGTACACCTATGAATGGGGTGATCGGTATGATTGGAATTCTGCTGGATACAGATCTTGATCCCGATCAGAGAAGTTATGCCGAAACCGTATCGAAAAGTGCAGATGCTCTTTTGTCTTTAATCAACGATATTTTAGATTTTTCAAAAATTGAAGCGGGTAAATTAGACCTGGAAGTAATTGATTTCGATTTAAATACTACCCTTGAGGATGTCACTGAAATGCTCTCCTTTAAGGCAAATGAGAAGGGGATTGAATTAATCTGCTCAGTCTCAGGAGATATTCCTGATCGATTAAAAGGGGACCCCGGAAGACTTCGCCAGATTTTGATTAATCTGGGTGGCAATGCAATTAAATTTACAGAAAAAGGAGAAGTCTCTCTTAATGCTACAGTTGAAAATAGTGATAATAATTTAGTAACAATAAAATTTGAAGTATCCGACACAGGTGTTGGAATTCCTGAGGCCAGCTTGAACAAACTCTTTGAATCATTTACCCAGGTTGATGCCTCCATAACGCGAAAATACGGAGGTACAGGGTTAGGGCTAACCATCTCAAAACAATTGACAGACCTAATGGGTGGCGAAATCGGTGTTGAAAGTATAGAGGGCCAAGGATCAACATTCTGGTTTACAGCATGTTTTGAAACACAATATGACACACTAAGAAAAAATATCCATATGCTAAATGATTTACAGGATCAACCGGTATTAATTATTGATAGCAATGCAACAGATCGTCAAGTCATAATCGAATATCTGACATTCTGGAACTGTCAATTTGAAGAGGCTGAAGATGAAGAGGAAGCCCTCATGATGTTAAGACATGCTGCAACACAGAAACAGCCATTTAGAATTGCCATAATCGATATGCAATTATCTAAAATATGCGGAGATACTCTGGGACGGAAAATTAAAAATGATCCGAACCTACATGGCACAACTTTGGTAATGGCAGCTTCTATTGGTAAAAGAGGTGATGCGGCTAAGGCAAAAGATGCCGGCTTTTCAGCCTACCTGACAAAACCAATGGAAAAAGAGCTCCTATTTAAATGTTTAACGACTCTATTGGCACCTGACTATAAGAGTACACAGCTTATAACCAAACACACTTTAAATGAATGTTCAAACATAGATATTGAAACAAGCAAAAGTTTAAAAATACTACTAGTTGAAGATAACCTAACAAACCAGTTGGTTACAAGAATAATTTTAAAAAAAATGGATCACTCAGTCACTATAGCCAATAATGGATTGGAAGCTGTTAATGCGATCAATGAATCCGAATTTGATTTGGTGTTGATGGATGGCCAAATGCCGGTAATGGATGGCTTGGAAGCAACCAGGCAAGTGAGAGGCCTTGAAATGCGTAAGGGTCATCCAATGGAAAACAGACATATTCCAATCATCGCATTGACAGCAAATGCTATGAAAGGTGATCGTGAACGATTTTTGGAAGCGGGTATGGATGATTATGTTACCAAGCCAATTCGAAGAAAAGAACTGGCAGACGCAATAAGACGAATGTGTTGCTAATTTAGCCTGATACCAATATGACCATAGTATCTGTTCTTTCCATACTCTTTAAGGTAAAATAGACATTATTATGATAATTTATTTTAGTCTAAGAAAACCCTGCTCTCTGAGCAAGGTCAGGTTTAAAGGCTTTGCCGTTTTTCTTACTCTTAATCGTGCTCGTAATCTTACTCGATTTTTTAAATTGTATGCAATTATAAAAGCAACTTTTTGAATAGTATAAAATTAGAAGATGGTCTCTTTTCATGAAATCAAACTTCGATTAAGAGTAAGATTACGATTAAGAGTATGAGAGTTGATATCGCAACCTAATCCCTTTCAGGGGTGACCAATACCGGACTCTCTGAGGTCGGTTTTTTATTCAATAATTGTTACCAAATCTTCCTTACTCTTTCTCACTTTGGTGAGATTAACCAACCAATCTTTTTCCGCATCTCTATATCCAATGGGTAACATTACACAACTTCTCAAATTTTTCGCTTTCAGGTCTAATATTTCATCTAGTGCGATGGGGTCAAATCCTTCCATCGGAGTACAATCGACTCCCTCAAAAGCCGCGGCAGCAATCGCTTGAGAAAAGGCAATATAGGCCTGTTTAGCCGCATGATTAAAATTAGTCTCTGCATCACGCTGAGGATACATGCCCAATAACATTTGCCGATAGTTTTCCCACCCTTCATTTTTAGTCCCTCGAATCGTATTGGTATCGTCGAACACTTTATTTATACGTTCAGCTGTATAGGTATCCCAGGCCGCAAAAACCAGAAGATGAGAACAGTCTGTAACCACGGGCTGATTCCAAGCAATTTTTCTGATTTTTGCTTTTATTTCAGCGTTTGTTATCACCATGATTTCAAATGGTTGTAAACCACTTGATGTAGGGGCAAGAGATGCTGCTTCAAGAATAATATCGATCTTTTCCTGCGAAACGCTTTGTCCATTCATCGCTTTTGTCGCATACCGCCATTTTAATTTTTCTAATAGTTCCACAATATTTCCTGTTATTTGTTAATAAAATTGGATTTTAAAGTGCACAATAAAGCTGTATCGAAATTACTCTTTTTTTCTCGTATTAAAGTAAACCCATACACAAAATAATATTGTTTATCATCTTTGTGATAGGGTATCTTTTGTATTATTTTAATAATCATTTAGACCTGTCTTCCAGATAAATTAATACAAAGACAGGTCCTTAAAGATTCTTAAATCGTTTCTACGGCTTTTTATTCCAACGTATCAGGTGGTCTTTTCTCATTTTGTCTTTTTCAGCTGCACTCGCGCGAAAATTTCCGCCAATGACAGCAGCTTCCCATTCACCATAGCTCGGATTGGGAAGAACAATATATTTTGTACCCCAGGCTTCTTTGACTTCGTCGGTTAAGGCAAATCGCTGTTCAACGGATTTTTTGGCAAAACCACTTTCGAAATCATTCAGATTATCTCCCATATACAATGCGACAGCATAGTCTTTCAGTACAATATCACGTCGGGCTTGTTTATTACTGCTCTTGGTTCTCAACAACAGGTGTTTCTTATCCACATCAGGAAATCCCAAAGCTTCCAAGTTGGTTTTGGTGCCTTCATAGCCAACCATTTTCCGATTGGTTATATAAAACGTCTCTACGCCCTTGGAGTTGGCATATTGCAGAAATTCACCCGCACCTGGAATCGCTTTTGCTTCTGCTGCATTCATCCAGGGAACCCAAGTTTTAGATGAATATCCAGAATTCTGTCCGATCAGAAATGCCTCATATGCAGAATTGTCGATGACTGCTTCATCGGCATCAACGATAATCGCCACCGGTTTATCGCCCTTATAACTGTCTAAAAATGAATCCAGATTCATTCGAGCTAAGTTGAACGATTGATAACACAATGCTCTATATTCTGCCGCCGTTTGCATCCACAAGGTTGCCATAACCAATTGTTCGTTCAGATCCTTATTGGAAAACGTGGGCGCCATTGGAGCAGGAGCTTTGCTCTGGCAGCCTATTGAAATAAAACTCACCATCAAAATAAGCACCAAAGTCGATTTAACTTTTTTCCGAATTCTTTTCATTTTGAACTCTCCTTAAATTTTGATATTTAATAAAACCATTATAAAACAAGCTTTCAACCACCAGCTACAATCATAAGAGATAACAATCTGTACGTCAAGTTGTGAAATCAAACCATGTGTAAAGTCTTTGACCTGATCAAATCACTAGATTAAGAAAGATTAAAGCCGGGGAATCAGTACGGGTGTTTTTTCCTTATATTCTTCGTAATCCATCTGGCATCCCCTTTTCTCATCTGATGCTTTAAACACCACAAATTCTTAAGCGCGCCTAAAAAGGGCGAACCCAAGCTGCAATTTCACGAATATCATCAGGAGTTGTTTTGCAGCATCCACCAATTAATTGAGCACCCTTTTTATGCCAAAGCAATGATTTTTCTTCGTATGATAAATCCTCAGAACCACTATGCCAGGTCTTTTTTACAACATCGTAAAGTTCGCCACTATTTGGGTAAACGATAATGGGTTTATTCGTTTCCTTTCGTATCCTTTCAATCAGGGATTCAATATACTTCGGAGCCGTGCAGTTAATCCCGACAGCCGCTACCTGTTCATGACTGTCTAACCAACGAGCACAATCTTCAATACGTTCACCATTACTTATGTGTTCACCGTCTTTGGCACTGAAACTAATCCAACCATAAATGCCAGTAATTTCTTCCATTAATCGCACCACGGCTTTTGCTTCCACTAAGCAGGGAATGGTTTCACAAGCAAGAATATCTGGCTTGGCAGCGACGAGAGTTTCCAGACGTTTTTGGTGAAACCGCATTAAGGCTTTCTCATTAAGATCATAGTCACCTCGATATTCGGAACCATCTGCCAGATATGCGCCATAAGGTCCCACCGAAGCTGCTACAAGAGGACGTGGACGATTAACCCTGTTTTTAGCTTTTTCCCAGAACGTATCCCTGGCTTCTCTGGCCAGGTTAACAGAAGATGCAATCAACTCGCTCGCTTCCTCTTCACTGAGTCCTCGTTTCATAAAGCCTTCAAATGTTGCCTGGTAACTGGCAGTAATAACACAATCGGCCCCAGCTTTAAAGTAATCCTCATGCACTGCTACTATTTCCCTGGGATTTTCCATGAGAATTTTAGCTGACCACAACGGGTCATTTAAATCATACCCTCTTCGCTCAAGCTCTGTGGAAAAAGCACCATCCAGGATTAAAACAGATTGTTTTTGCAGGATACTATCTATTGGATTCATCTCTTAATTCCTTAATTAATTCTGGTAAATCATTTTCAATAAGGCCGAAGCCAGCCTGCAAACTTATATATTAATACTACCAAGCTCCGGTGTGTTGCAACCCTACATTATCCCAAATCCCACCACTTGCAAAAATTCTTTTCAATTTCTAAAACTAAAATGACAGCTGGTTAATTATTTACATTTACCATTGTCATTGTTGATCATAATTTTCAATAATATTTTCATTGAATTTCTTTGCCCAATACCTCTAATATGCTAATGTTTCATCAGAATTTAAATACAACCAAACAACGACAAATAATTTGAAGAATTCTCCCTATTAATAAACTAATCAAAATATATCAATGAATCTTACCCGAGTAGAAAAACTTGAAAAGATCATTCAATTGAATGCTCTGCTCAATAGATCCGATAACTTTAACAACATCCTGAATATCATTCTCAAAGAAACCGAAAAAATATTCAATGTTGAGGGGACTTCGATCCTGTTAAAAGATGAAGAGACAGGAAATCTTCACTTTTATGTTGTCACCGGAAAGAAAAAGGATGAATTGAATTCCATACAGATGAAACATGGTGAAGGTGTTTGCGGCCATGTATTCCAATCCGGTGAACCTCTAATAGAAAACAATCCTGAAGAAAGTAATTTTTTCTCTAACAAAGTTGATAAAGAAACAAATTTTCAGACTCTAAATCTCCTGGCAGTCCCTCTAAACATTGATGACAAGAAAATCGGCGTATTAGAACTCGTCAACAAAACAGAAGGAGATTTCACGCAAGATGATCTTGATTTTCTTGAATTCGTGGCGACACAAATATCGATAACCTTAGAACGTGCCAGATCTGTTGAAGAAAAGATAAAATCAGAGCGTCTTGCAAGTATTGGGGAGACTGTTGCCAGTCTCTCCCATTGCATTAAAAATATCCTGCATGGTTTTCAGGGAGGTGCAACAATAATTGAAATGCATCTCAATAAATTAGAAAAAAATAATAAAATCATAAAGGGCTGGGAAATCATTAAACCAAATATTGAAAGGGTGTCGGATTTAGCCATGGGAATGCTTGAATATTCAAAGGAACGACCGCCGGATTATCAGAAAATAAATATAAATTCGATTATCAATAACATTATCCAATTAAAGAAACACCATGAAGAATATAAAAACATTACAATCGATGTGGATCTTGAATTAGAACAGGAGGCAATTGATATTGATCCGGACCGGATATTCAGGTGTTTTTTAAACATTTATTCCAATGCATTAGATGCGACATTGAATAAAACAGATGGACTAATTTCTGTTTCAACAAAAAAGCAAGGTAGTTTCATTGAAATAGAATTCAAAGATAATGGAATTGGTATTGAGAAGGATCACATTGATAAACTGTTCACAAAATTTTTCAGTACCAAAGGATCTAAAGGCACAGGTTTGGGATTGCCAACCTCTCATAAAATTATTACAGAGCATAAAGGTACTGTCAGTATAGAATCTGAAATTGATGTAGGCACTTCGGTTATCATCCAATTACCTATCCACAGGATCTAAAATAAGAAAATCAAGAAAAGAGCAAACGGGATTACACATAACATCCAATCAAATCCACATTAGCACATAGGTCGTAACTAAATAATTTATCCTTTAGTTACGATATTCATTCCAGCAAAATCTAAAATCCAAAATAATATTTTTGATTTTATCCTCATTGTATTTCCAACATCACATAAAAATTTTCAATATTTTTAAAACCTACAAAAAAACGGGTTGTTTTAACAAGTTTAAAACTCCATTTTCTGCCTTGTTTGATACCTTAAGCTATCTAAACCATGTTTTTCGATTTTAGCCAGTTTTAGTGACGTTTTTAGCTGCACACCCATTTATCAATATAATAAAAAGCACTTTTGTTTTCAATCCCATTGATATTGGCTATTCGCACAAAATCGCAAATAAGATAATTCCCAATTTAGCTATTGAATGTCTTAAAAAATGGTGCTATTTTTTTTGATGTATGGATAATGCTATTTATCCTTACATTTGATATTTTGGCACTCACATTTCACGCTTTTTCCGTTTAGTCGTTAATATGAAAAATGTTTTAACCTCTTTTGAAACTCAACCTTCAAGATTTGATTCCTGGGAACAGGCAACAGCAGCAAAAAAAAAGAAAGCCTGGAAAGCACTTGCGGAAATCAATATTCAGTCAGCAATTCAAATATGGTTGGACACTTTAAATGTTCACACGTCAAAGGCTTATCGATGTGGGCTGAAGAAATTATATGATTTGGGTTTAATTGACTTTGACAGCAGTCTACAGGCGTTTTCCCAAGTGAACCATAATTCGGTTATTGATCAAATCAAGCTGGTTGATGAATGGTCGGAAGCAACTCGGCAGGCACGGGCAGCTTGCTATATTTCTTTCACCGGTTTTCTTTCCCGCAGAACCAATGGAATTATTTTAAAAGGAATTCCATTACGTGAGGGTTCTGCAAAAACGTTCTTTAAAATAAGGCATAAAGTAAAAACACGAGCAATGAGTAAAAAACAATGGCCATTTTTTTTTGAACAACTTGAAATGATAAATCCGAGGGATACATTGATTGGTAAATTAATGCTTCAAGGTGGAAAGAGGGTATCTGAGGTGCTATCTGCAAAAATACAAGATATCAATTGGCCGGAAAGAGAAATTACCTATCAGCAATCAAAAACAAAAGGGATGGAACATGAAATAGTGATTACTCATCCTGAAAACATCATTCAGGATCTCAAGAAATACTTATCAGGGAGAGTTGATGGATTTATCTTTATTACACGGAATCATCGAAAAATTCATCCGGGTCAGATCGAGCGGAATTTCTCAAAAGCAGGAAATCGTGCAGGAATACCCTTTAAGGTAACCCCACACGTATTGAGGGCGTCTCTGGTAACGTATCTTAAAATGAACGGGTACAATGACACAGACATCATGAAAGTTACCGGACATCATTCAGCGGAAATGGTTGCTTCATACGATAAGTTAATTGACAGTGACAACTTATCAAAGAATGTCAGTCTAATCTAACTATATATCAACTCCAGATATAAGCTCTAAATAATTAGCGTTTACTTCTGGTTCTCGAGCTATATCTACTTTTTTTAGGACCTTGAGACTTCCCCCGGGGACGTTGTCCAGCTCGATGATCAACGTTGGGCGTTTTAGGCTTTTTTCCCTGAATAGGGCGGCGATCCAATCTAGACGGTGGTAAGGTGTTAACCGGTTCAAAACCAGTAACCATCCTACGATCAAGTACCTGCTTAAGTAAGCGCTCAATATCTGCAAGCAATTTAAATTCTTCGGCACTAACCAGAGAAACTGCCTGTCCTTTCAAGCCTGCTCTCCCTGTACGACCAATTCTATGGACATAATCTTCCGGCACATTGGGCAGATCAAAATTAACGACCTGAGGCAGATGATCGATATCTAATCCTCTGGCCGCAATGTCGGTGGCAACCAGAATCTGAACCGACCCTTTTTTAAATTCAGCCAGGGCTCTGGTTCGCGCCCCCTGGCTTTTATTACCATGAATCGCCAATGCCGTAATCTTCTTTTTTATCAATTGACCGGTTAATCGATTGGCACCATGCTTGGTTCTACAAAATACCAAGACCTGTCCCCAATGGCTATCTTTAATCAATTGAGTCAGCATAGCTGTTTTCTGTTTCTTATCCACTGGACAGATCCAATGTTCGACTGTCTTAACGGCGGTATTTCGAGGAGTAACTGAAATTTCCACCGGATCACGGACCAGCGTCTTTGCCAGTTGGCGAATCTCTGCAGAAAAGGTAGCAGAAAACATCAAGGTTTGACGCTGTTTGGGTAAAAGAGCCAGAATTCTCCGAATGTCATGGATAAACCCCATATCTAACATGCGATCAGCTTCATCCAGTACCAACACTTCCAACTGCTTAAACCGTACAGCCTTCTGACTATATAGATCCAATAGACGACCCGGGGTTGCTACCAATACATCCACCCCCCTGCGCAATTTATTTATTTGAGGACTTATCTTCACACCACCAAAAACTACAGTGGAACTTAAAGGCAAATTTTTACCATAGGTGACCACACTTTCACCAATCTGAGCAGCCAATTCACGAGTAGGTGTCAGAACGAGCACCCGCGCCTGATTAGCCTGAACCCGGCTCCCCTTTGACAAAATTTCCAGAATAGGCAGGGTGAAACCCGCTGTTTTACCTGTGCCGGTCTGAGCAGCAGCCATGACGTCTCTGCCTTCAAGCACGGCAGGGATGGACTCAGCTTGAACAGGCGTCGGGGTTTCGTATCCTTCGTCAGCCACAGCTTCAAGAATTGGGGCGGATAACCCCAGGGAGGAAAAGTTCATAGAATTGTCTCTTATTGATATCACAATATATTAAAAAAAACCGGTTAATAAATCTCTTTGACTCGCCCAACATCCCCGCAGGTCAATCTTACTTTAATACCATGAGGATGTGTTGGTGAATTGGTCAGGATATCCTTGACAACTCCTTCCGTTAATCGCCCACTTCTCTGATCCTTTTTTAAGACGATCTTCACGTTAAGACCCGGCTTAATATTCAATCGTTTGTTTCCATCCATTCTTATTTTCCCTGCTCCAAACTTCAATTATAATAATCACCTTATCTTTTTAACTGTAGTCCAAAAGCTCGATAAAACATATATAAATTATTCACAACCGGTCAATTCATTAAAATAACAGACGAAAGAGCGCCTGAAGATCCTGACCAAAGAGACATCTCATTCCCAGCTACAGATAATAAAACCTATTATTATTAGATTCAAATTTACCTAATGCCATTAAAATCAAAGAATTTAGACTGTTATATCAACCACAAGTAATATCAGAAACAGAAGAGGTTTTTGGGGCAGATGCGCTAATCAGATCGCAACGCCCCGAGGAGGGCTTGGTATCTCCAGCGGAATTCATCCCCTTGGCAGAAAAAAAAGACTCATTGTCGGTGAAATCTGCATTCATCCTAGAGCATGATCCCAGTCACACTTTATAATCTCCCCAATATTATATTTTTCTAAGTCTGGTAATATCTATATTCCCTCTTTTCTTTTTTTAATGCCAAAATATCATCCAAAAAAATGTAAACGTTCTATGGGAAATAATTTTATGGAATACTTAACACATATAACGTTACCCGACAAACGAGTAACGTTATTTCGTAAAAAAGGTAACATGATGATATGGGATCTATCCATATGAAATAGTTTATATAGTGATTATTTTTGGTTTAATTAAGTGTTACTTATAACATTTTTAAAATCTGTAAATCCAGAAATAGAATCTCTTTCAAAATATTTATAACCTACAAAAACAACCCATTAAATATTAATTAGTTTAAACATATAGTGTTATGGTAAGATTCTTGAAGCTACACTCCGATTAGCTATAATGCTACTACCGTTCGACTTGGTTTACACAGCTATCATCCGAAAAAACTTAATCGTTATACTGGAGAATTGAATGACGGATAAAATTTCAAGACGGTCTTTTCTCAAAGGAGGAGCTGCGGCTTCTTGTACACTGGCAGTTGCCAAGGTACCTGATGTATCTGCAGCCTCAAATGATAAACAACAATTGGCCACTCTCATTGATATTAGTAAATGCGTGGGTTGCGGTGATTGTGTCGATGCTTGCCAGGAAACAAACGGCCATAAATTTCCAGAACCAGAAAAACCATTTCCTAAAATGATACCGGCTAAGGTTCCGGTTATGGATTGGTCCGATAAAAGAGATGAAAACGAAAGATTAACCCCTTACAATTGGCTTTTTATCCAATCAGCAACTGTTGAAAAAGATGGTGAAGAATTGGAACTGACCATCCCGCGAAGATGCATGCATTGTGTCAACCCTCCTTGTGTAAAACTATGTCCCTTCGGTGCCGCTCAGCAGGAGGAAAATGGTCTTTCAAGAATCGATTCCGATATATGTCTGGGTGGTTCTAAGTGTAAGGCTGTCTGTCCCTGGCATATCCCTGAAAGACAAACCGGTGTTGGGATTTATCTTGATGTACTGCCATCATTAGCTGGTAACGGTGTAATGTTTAAATGTGACCGATGTTATGACCGATTAGAAAAGGGACAATCTCCAGCCTGTATTGAAGCCTGTGAAGAAGACGTACAAATCATTGGAAACCGGGATGAAATTATTCAAAAAGCCCATCAACTCGCTGAAGAAACTGATGGCTACATTTACGGTGAAACAGAAAACGGGGGAACAAATACAATTTACGTATCTCCAGTACCTTTTAAAGACCTTAATAAAGCAGTAGAAAAAGGAAAGGGAAAGCCACATTTTAAACCCGTCAAAAATACAATGGATGATGCAGAAAACTTCACCAAGGCCATGTTTTTAGCTCCAGTAGCAGGCATTGCCGCTGCAGTTGGAAAGTTTTATGCCTTTACTAAAAACAATAAAGAGGAAAAATAGATGAAATCCATAAAGACAGGTAACCAGAAAATTTTAACTAAATGGTTATACCGAATAACCGTTTTAGTTCTGGCAATATCAGGCGCTGGACAACTGCCCATCTCCAGACGATACTATATTTCCGATATTCCGGGAATGGGGTGGTCAGCAAAGTTCTATACCACCCATTATCTACATTATTTGGCAGCAACCATCTTTATCGCATTAGTGTTTTATAGTTTTTCAGAATACTGGATAAATCGCCGTCTTGAAAACAAGGAAACTTCCCATTCTAATTTCCGTGTTTTATTAATAGTTGGTATTATTCTGACAGGTTTTCTGCTGGTCATAAAGAATTTTTCAGGTTCACAATTTTCAGCAAACAGTATTATTGCCTTGGATATTTCACACTTGTTGCTAGCGATAGTTTTGGGACTAGCCGCCTTGAGTCGAAAATTATTCCATAAAAAATAAGATTATAAAAGCAAATTCTCACCATTTTTACTTTTGAATTGCTTTGTATATTAAGCTAATTTCAATCTTGAATAATCAATAAATATTAATAACTATTTAACACTTCTAAAATATAGCGGGCAAAAGCCATGTCTCTGGTGGTGCTTAAGGGAAGTTAAGCGTTTCCCGCTAGCTTTGGGTCATTAGTTATAATAGGGGATAAAGGTGAAAATAAAATATTGACCCAACACATTTTTCTATATCTATCAATCAGAAACTGACAGCAATTTATGGCTGCTGGTAACACTTTTAATTACCAACTTTTTATTGGAAAAAACGAAGGGAATATGGACAAATACTTCAATTAAACTTGAAGAAGGAACAGAATATCCTTTTAACGAAAAATAGTTAGCTGTAATATTCATGTTTTTAACACCAAAAGGAAAACTACCAAGAGTTCCTTTAAACAGAACTATTTCTAATGAATCCGTTGTAAAATACATATCTCCGATTATATGTTTTGCTGTTTCCCCTTTTGGAATCACCTTCAACTGATAGCAGTCCTGATCTCCAATTTTTTTATAGCCGATCACCTTAACGTTATAATATTTTTCTCCATTTTCATCAAAAACATTATGGATCGTTTCACCTTCTTCAGATTTATAATCTGACAGCGGTTGTTTTTTGCCATCCTTATAATATGTTAAAGGTGTTATCTCCGCTTCTTTATTGTTATACATCCTTCTTAATAACAACACAGTGGTTGTCTCATCCAACTCCCCTGTTTTTGAATTAAATATTTGAGTCGTAACATCTTCAACAAACTTTGCACCTTTATATTTTCGATTTATTTGAATTGTCCCTGCTCTAATTTTATCCACAATCTGTTTGGACAACTCCGGAGTAATCACCGGATTCTCAACCCCGAAGACGTTATTCGAATAAACAAACAAAAAGCCAATTAAACAAAATATACTTACTTTCAAAACTCGTACTCTCATCTTATTTCCATTAAAATTAATTAGCGAATCATTTTTCAATTAACTGATACAACTTATGCTTCGTCTTCCAATCCAAAAACATTTGATAGCGTGTTGATGTAATTAAAGTAGCATCTCTTCAATCTCAGGTAGTTTAATATGTGCCATGTTTTTTTCTATTTTTAAGTTTTGCTGTGAAGGGGGCCAGAGGGGAGAAGGTTGATGGTTTATACGATGCACCTTCCAAAGTCATTTTATCAGCTGATCTGGTAGCCAAACAAAATGCAAAAGCCTATTATTTCCCAGTAAATTCCTGTTAGATTTTTGCAGAACATTCACTAAAATGGAATCCCTGATTCTTAGCATAAGAATTAAAAAAGTTTCTATGTTCGCTTCGCGAAAAAACGCCAAACTCGCTCGTACCTTTCACTCAAACAAGGCTTGTTTTCGCTGCGATTCACTAAGAATCTCTATTTTTATTCCTATAAGCACTACGATCAACCTTCACCACATACAGTGCCATCTCAATTGTAACTTTCAGATCCCTTTCCTGCGAGAGCGGGAGCCGCACCCTTTTTGATTTGTTAAAAAGAAAAGTCCTTTTTTCTGTTCCGGCTATGGCGAGGAGTCACAACCTATTTGCCGTTAGAGTATTAAATCTCCAGATGAGTCATAATCCTGAAAGGACCCCTCATTAAATAAAACCCGAAAAACATCGTTATCAACCAAAAGTCCGACTCCGACAATAACTCTCTTATCCAAAAATGTCACTGAAAAACTACTATTATAATCATCATCTGGACCTCCCAAGAGCAATCCATCCACCGACATCAATTTTACAAGACGTTCAATGCTTTTCGCTGAATAATTGCTATCATCATCAATAACATGATAATTCATATCTCTGTGAACCTGTAATGAACGACTAGTAAAAAATGCTTCAAACATAATGACCTTTATTAAATAAATGAAAAAATTTCTAAAAAATAGGACCTAATATGAGCTGTGACTCGTCAAGTTTACATCGCCAGCCATGGCTCGCTCATAATTATATTTTTTCCTTATTTTGTAATTCTGTGGAGATTAATTTACCGGCTATAAACCCGGTTGTCCAAGCAGACTGAAAATTATAACCGCCGGTAATTCCATCAATATCCACCAGTTCTCCCGCAAAGTATAGATTTTTACAAACGGTACTTTGCATTGTCTTCACATCAATACTTTTCCAGCTCACCCCACCACAGGTTACAAACTCATCTCTAAATGATGTTTTTCCGTTCACCGAATAAACATCATTCGTCAGTACACTTACCAATTTATTCATTCCCTTCTTTCCGAGTTCTCCCCACTTTTTTTTACCTGATAAATCACTCTTCTCAAGTAAATAGCTCCATAATCTGTCAGGTAGTAAATAGGGTCTAAAGTTTGACAAGATTTTATTTGTCTGCTCAGTAACAATTTCTTCCAATTTATCTTTAACAATCGATGTGTTATACTCATTTACCCAATTCACCTGAATGTTAAATTCATATCCTTTTTCATTGAGTAACTTTGCTCCAAAAGCAGATAGTTTTAAAATTGCCGGGCCGCTCATTCCCCAATGTGTCACAAGTAATGGACCTATAGATTTAAGTTTTGTTCCCTGGATGCTTACCAACGTTTTTTCCACCACGATCCCCATAAGTTTTGTGATTGATTCCGTTGGCATATTGAACGTGAATAATGAAGGAACCGGTTTCTCTATTTGGTGATTTAGCTTTTCAAGCCATTCCAATCCCTCTTTTTTGGGGCAGCCTCCAGTTGCGACAATGACCTTATCAAACATTCTCGCTGGAACATCTTTACCCATAAAATGAAGCTGCAACTTCTCATCAACCTGTTTAATGGCTTTTACACCTCTTTTTACCTGAATATCAACCTGTAGTCTTTTTGTTTCGTTTAAAAAACAATCAATGATACTTTGTGAATTCTGAGATTTCGGGAAAACACAATTATCATTTTGAATTATTAAAGGAACACCTCTCGATTCAAACCACTGCATTGCATGTTTGGTGTTGAATATTCGAAAGGCTTTTTTCAACGCATTTCCTCCTCGGGGATACGCTTCAACCAGTTCCCTTATAGAGGTGCAGCCGTTGGTAACATTGCACCTTCCGCCCCCTGAGATTTTAACCTTGCTCAAGAGTTTATTTGACTTTTCAAAAATAACAATTTTAGCATCCGGATAGTTTTCTGCGGCTGCAATTGCCGAAAAAAAACCGGCGGCTCCTCCTCCAATGATAGCAACTTCCATAGTCATAACTCACTAATTTAAATTACTCTATTGTTGGGTATTATCTCTAAACGAGGATTCTTGCGAAAGCAAACCATCTGTAATGATATAGGTAATCAGTTTTTTATTGATAATCGATCTTTTTTTCCGCCCTTATTATTTAATCAAATCCAAACCGCAGTTATTAAATATTTTTATAAAATTTAGGCATCGTTATCATTTTAGCAGCGATTCAAAGCAATCAGGAACTTTTGTCTCAAAAGTCATCTCTTCCTTTGTGGAAGGGTGTATTACTGTCATTGAGGCCGAGTGAAGCATAAGCCTGCTGATCCCCTTTCCCTTATTCCCGTACTTTTTATCCCCAGCAACGGGGAAACCTTTTTCTGAAAAATGAACCCGAATTTGATTTTTCCTACCAGTGAGTAATTCAATTTCCAGCAGGCTGTACTTTTTTGATTCTTTCAGGACTTTATATTTGGTTTTAGAAAGCTTTCCTTTTTTGGGATCATTCACAGAATACATTTTATACGCTTTGTTTTCAGCAAGGTATGAAGTAATTGTCTCTTCTTTCTTTGGCGGGGTCCCATTTACAACCGCATAATATTTTTTTGTAAAGCTTTTCCACTCATCCTGAAGATAACGCTTGGCTTTTTCATTTTTAGCAAAAATTATAACTCCTGAAGTATCCTTGTCCAAACGGTGTACTATAAAAATTCGGTTTTTCGATTTTTGAATTCCTTTTCGTACATATTCATTTAATACAAAGTAAGCTGTATTTTCTCTGACTTTTGCGTTACCCATTGTTAATAGACCACTTACCTTATCTACAACGAGTATGTCATAATCTTCATAGAGTACCGTAACCCCTTTCGGTTGATACCGCTTGGGAGGGCTCTTAAATATTTTCTTTCTTTCACTCATATTTTCCGATTTCATTAGTAGAGTACTTCCATCTATCTATGTCTGTTCCATTGAAATTGAACAAACTAACTTCTTCCATTTCTATTTAGGTTATGAGCTTTAAGCTTAAAACACAATGCGAATATCCACCAGAAAAAGATCTGAATACGTTGGAGCATAAAACTCTGCGAATAAGATATAAAAGAGATCAATTATATATCTTTCCTTAATATCCACTGTTTAAAAAGAGTTTCAAGGGCTTCGGATAGATTTTCAATGCTTTTCATCAGGTAAACACAGCCCGGCGGGAAGGACTCTTTTAAGAATTGTTGTGTGAAGGGGGTACAACCGCAACCGATGGTAAAAATCTGGATTCCCTTACTCTCGCAATAGTCCACAGCATCCGTCAGGGGTAATCCGCTATTGGGAGCACCATCTGTTATATGTATGATCATATTTTTTTTATATTTACGATCAAGCAGTGTGGCTACGGCCATAATCGCTTGTCCGGACGGAGTCTGACCCGAAGGTTTAATGGTATATAGCTGATTACCGTGAAATAACCGGGTTATTGTACATTTATTTGATGTTCCAAAATAAGCGTAGATATCGATTCGGTTTTTGAATTGCCGGCCTGCCTGGATGACTGTGGCGAAGGTTCTTTCCGCAATTCTCCAGGGTCGCATATTACCCCCTTTTCCTGACATGGAAGCTGAGGCATCCGCCACAATGCAGATCTGCCACAAATCATCAAAACCTGGGACCTGTTTGCTCTTGAACGTTTTTCCGTCAATCGGAACGCGATATAACCTTCTTGGGTCCAGTTTCCCTTCCAGCAATCCTCGCTTTTGAACTCGGTTTCTTGCGCGTCGCACTTGGGTAACATGTTCCCTGAAAATTCTTTGCAATCGCTTCACCTGGGCGGTATCCGGCTGATAGTTCGCCAATACCGACCCTTTTTTCAGGAAGGTTTCCAGAGATTTGGCATTAGGATTTTGTATCGCTTCCAGGATCTCCTGCGAAAGATCAATTTCTCCTTCCTCCAATATCCAGCTGATTTCATCGAGCATATTTGGGTCTAATGTGCCTGTATCCTGGTTGTGCTTATCATCTGCGACATCCACCTGAGGGTCGGGCTTGGGAACTAACTCCGTTCTTGAGCGAAACATTTCCCATTCAGAAACCACTTCCCATACTTCTGACCAGATTTTTTTATATAAATCGGAACGCCGGTCTCTTCTTTCCTGGGAAGTGGCTATTACAGCCAGTTCCTGCAAAGACCGGATATGGCTATTCAATATTTTCAAAACATCGTCATAGTTAAGATGCAGATGTCTTGGTTTCTGATCTAGTAATGCCTTTTTTTTCCAAATCTGAAGCAGGCTTTTTGAACTTGGCGGGCGCAGCGGATCTCTTTCCAACTCGTTAAGGGATTGTTTCCAGAATTCAGCCAGATAAAGGGACCAGACCGATGGCCCGGCTAAAGCGTCGATATATATCTCTTCAGCTGAATCCAGAAATTCGTTCAGAAAGGACAGAGCGGCATCGGGCAGGTCGTCGAAGCTTTTTTGAAGCGTTTCCCTGACCTGGTCTGTCCATTCAATTGAAGACAAGCCTTCCAAAACCACCTTACCGACCAGGAGATCAAAATTCTCAGGCGAAATAGGAAACCGGTCCGGAAGCAGCTCTGCATCCAGTAGAATTGTATCGTCAGTCGCATCCGCCATACCTTTCCAGTAAACCGGCTTTACATCTTCTCCAATATGGTCAGCAACCTTACGTAGGGATCTCAATCCAAGAGCCAATTCTACAGCTTTCTGCCTTGAGCGATTTTTCCGCCAGTAATCAGAATAGGCACTCATTTTTTCACTGACTCTTTTTCCGGAACGTATAACACGTACCCGCCACGTTCTGCTTTTGTCTCCCCGGTTTCCACATGTATAGATAACAGCAGCGATTCTAGGCTATCTTTGGATATCTGAAGGCTGTACATTAGGGCTTCCCTCAGTGAAGCCCCAAGGGAAACCATCTCGGCTATCATCAGACTGTGGCGGACGGAAATGGTGATGCCCATCTCTTTGTTATTTCGTATGCGATTCACCAATTTCAGAACTTGCAGCGCTTTTTGTTCAGAAATACCCGTTTTCCGCAACAATACTTCTTTTTCCACTTCCTCCGGCAGGTATTCCAAATGAAAACGATAGAAACGGTCCTTCAAGGCAGCATCCAGCATGTCTGTACCCGTAAATTCATCTCCTTCGTTCATCGTGGCAAAAAACATCACCTCTGGAGCGACTTCCACAGTTCCCAACTCATCGATCCAGATGCTCCTGTCCTCGGAAAGAACGGAGAAGAGTTCATTTAAAGCATGGGGACTTTCCGTGCGGTTGATCTCTTCCAGGTGAATTATGCAACCGGGAGTCTGGATGGCTTTTGGGAATAAATACTCACGATAATATGTTTCACCATCTTTGAGCCGGGTCTGCCCGAATAACTGACCGGATTCCAGCAAGAGTCCTATCTGAAAAGTGGCCATTGGGCGATGATAGATAGCAGCAAATTGCCTAACGAGCGAAGACTTTCCGCAACCCTGGTTCCCTGTGATCAGTATATTAACAGGATGTCTGTTTGACATTTTTTCAAACCGGTTCAAATTGGTGCCGTCCTCTTCAAGGATAAAAAAACCAGGGTCACTTCGGGGTATATTCAGCTGAGTAGATGGTTCAGTCATAGTTTTTATTCATCGATTTTTTAGTATTCAACCCGGTGATCGGTAACTCCAGCAGGTTTTCTAGAACTGTCATTAGAGCGAGGGGTTGTTAAGCAGAAACTGTTCATTTATACCATACATCCAGACAGGAAAAAAAATGATATTTTGTTTCAATATAAATACAAGTCAATGAAACAACTACTCCCAGGAGGATCGTCGAAATTCGTTTTTCCTAAGTCAAGTCCTTTTCCCTGTCTGTTGGGATTTTCTTTAAAACTTACTTGGTCAAAATATTAGTTGTAGCCTAATCCCTCACCAACAGAAAAGCTTGGCCTAAATATAAAGGTATATTCCATCGGTTTTCTTCAACATTGCCCCAGGAAGGCGATTTTGATAGACTTCCATTTACATTCTGATTATTCTGTATTTAAAATTATTTTGGAGGAAAAAGCGAGTGTCGGTCGCATCTGGGCGGTGTGATAAACGACTACTATAGAGAGACTGACTAATAAAGATGATGATTTAATGTAAATTACTCTGTTAATACCTTTCAATAAATAATCTAGAACGTTTTGGTTTTTTTTAACGAGACGGGAAGTAAGCATAGGAAGTTTTAAGTGCTTGTTCTAAAATTGTACCATTTTGATTTGTATTAAAGTTTTTTGTCCTATTGCCGATAAAAAAATAAGGAGTCCGTTACATTTTTTGTCTAACTTAAATTCAGGGAAAATTATGAAAATACCAATATTCTTGCTATTTATATTATTGATTCCCGCATCACTTCTAGCTGTTGATAATGTGAATTATAAATTGTCAATTGGCACGATCATCTCACCTACCATTGCTTCGAAAATAGAATTAGAAAAGGATAATACTAATCTTACATTGGAAGAATATGAAGGAAAAAGTGGTGGTATAGAATTTTCTTTCGCGATAATTTTAGATCAAATGGAACTGAGTTACATCATGCAAAAATATGAGGCAGAAAAAGCGACAGCATATGAAATAGGAAAAATTGCCTTTGATGTTGAGACACTTGAAGCAATGTATTATTTCGCTGATCCAATGAAAGATTCTGGAATAAACTTGGGTATTGGAGCCGGAAAAGGTGTCGTTAAACTGACCGTTGATAAAGAAGTTAATGGAACTAAAATAATTGAAGAAGGTGTTGTTTTCGCCAAAGAATATCACCTTGGATTAGGATTATTGTATAATTTTAATAAAAACAACGTCATTTCACTAAAGTATTATTCTCAGACAATATATACAGTTACCGGTGATCCGTTTACAAACTCCCTAGGTGAGTTATTGTATAGCTTTCAGTTTTGATTAGATAATGCGTCTTTGAGAAAACTAAAAAAAGGGAATGAAAAATGAGACAAATTAAATGGGTTTACCTCTTATTGATCAGTCTGGTTTTAGTGCTGACCATGGGGTGTAAAGAGGATAACAACGGCAATGTGATTTCAAGTCTGGCTCCGTCTGATTCCTCATCTAGTGTTTCTGGTTGCAGAGGACGTGAATCCGACATCATCAAAGAAGATGGACCACAAGATTTATTCCTGCCTTATCCGAATACTGCCTCTTACTTAGTTTCTCAAACGTGGGAGGGGACGTATTCTCATAATTTAGTAGGAAGCGAGCATGCACTCGATTTTCCCATGCCGGTGAATAGTCCAATCTGGCCAGTCGCACCAGGTAGAGTGATGGCGGTGAAAGAGGATTCCAATACAAATTGCACTTCAAACTGTTCAGACGCCAATTATGTTCTGATTGATCATGGAGGCGGTTTTTATGGCAAATATTTCCATTTTTGTCAGGATTGCGTGGATGTCAGTGTCGGCGATAATATTGTAAGTAGTCAGACTCAGATAGGGAGAGCCGGAAACACTGGATGGAGTACGGCATCACACCTTCACTTTGAACTCGTCGATTGGGAAGAAAATTGTACTGTCAAATATGGTTTTGCCAATATCGCTGGTGGAGCCAGAACAGCCTTAACAGTCGATACATCATATACCTCTGCCAATTCAGGAGGTTCACCCATTACCCCATCTACCATTACAGGGAATACCTATAAAAATGTTGGCGTCACCCTGACAAGTTCAATTGCCTGGTATCTAACTGGTGGTGATACAATCACTATTCAGGGTAGTTTGACATCAGAAGCGCAAGCGGAAAGTAGCAACCGGATTGCTGTTTTTCTAGTGAGTATGTCTGGCACACTGGTAACTGCTCCTACGACTTTGGTGTTTGAAACAGGCGTGAGCACAACTTTTGATTTCAGTTATACTGTCCCGTCTGTTCCCGCCGGAACCTATTATCTTGGAATTAGCAAATCAAAAGACGGTTCATATTCTTGGAATAATCCGCCTATTATTGTTGTTCATTAGACTAATCAACCTTTGGTTCCTCAAATAACCTGTATGGTCAAAACAGTGGACAGAGTTTTTTTGCATGTAAAAAGCGAATACAATAAATTGATTTTAATCAATTTAATAAAATAAATAAATATTAACCCTTGCGCATTTAGTATTTTTAAAATATATTTTTATATCGAGTCTGAAAATTTCAGACACAAATCGGTTTCCTTTGGAATCGATTACGATCTGATTGAAAGTGCCATTTATAATGTAGGTGGATGCTGGATGTTAGTAAAATAAAAAATAATCAAATGGAGTATCCACATGATTGAAGGTACAGTTAAATGGTTTAACGATAGTAAAGGTTTTGGTTTTATTGAGCAGGAAAATGGCGATGATGTATTTGTTCATCATTCTGCAATCAACAGCTCCGGTTTCAAATCTTTAAATGAAGGTGATCGTGTTAGTTTTGAAATCGAGCAAGGCGAAAAAGGACTTGCCGCTGCTAACGTTACAACTATATAAGCAGATTTAAGCATTACTGGTCTATAACAAGACCAGTTAATCTGATATAAAAAGCCTCCTACTGGGAGGTTTTTTTTTGCCCAAAATTCTTTGTCAGGAAAATAATGAGCTAAGCCGATTCTGCCTATTATGCTGATTTATGAATAAATTAGGTTCTTTCTGCTACGCTTGATGTGAGAAAACTACCTTGTTGGAAAGGCATTTGTCAAAACCTGAGATTCCGGTTTTTTGCGCTCTAGTCTGTCATACATTTGCAGCATATTGTAATAGTCCTCATGAAGGGTGGCATCAATAAAGAACGCTTCACCATTTATAATGCGCAAGGCTTTTTCGACTTTTTCTCGTCCAAAAATGTTAAGGAGAGACGTTTTATACTCCTCCAAAACCAGATTTTCCTGGTCCATCCGGATCAATTCTGCGACGACATGTCCCAGCTTATTGGTGCCGAATTCCAAGGTGGCCAGAGCCTCCTCGGTATTACCCATACTGAGATAAATTTGAGCTCTGAATTCAAGCATCGTGAAATTACGCTCGAATATAACACCGATATATTTCTCCATATCGAGTGAATCTTCCAGAGAGTCAATCGCGTCCAGGATATCTTCACAATCATACTCCTCAAAATGTAAAACCATCTGTCGGATCCGTTTGCCGCTGTTCCTGTTGTTATAGATCAGGTCCTCAATCGGGTAGACTTCGGAAACCCATGGGACAAGCATCTGGCATGAATAAAATCCAAGATAACTGTATTCCCGCAGATACATCTTTTTGTCCATCTTGGCCAAAATATCGGTCAGATAGTCAAATTCAGCTTTATTACCTTCGCCCTGATAACACCACGGCGTATATGCAAAACTTTTTGAAGTGGATAAGAATCTAAAACCCAGTTTTCCGTTAGAGTCAATAAAATGGGACTCAAGATTAGAACCGTCTGAGACGATACCCATGTCAAAGGTCGGGACCTCAAACCCATCAAGATTTTCCAGTCCACGGCCCTGCATCAATTCTGTCATCGTCCGTTCAAGAGAAACTTCAAGAATGGGATGCGCGCCAAAGGAGACAAAAAGAGAAGCGTTCTCCTGATTGATCAATGAAATTGCCGTAACAGGGTACTTTCCCCCTAAAGAGGCATCAAGAACCTTTACGATATATCCTGCCTTCCGCAGCGTCAGGACATCACGATGCACTCGTTTAAAGGATCGTACGATATCGTCAGGGAATTCGGGCAAGGCATATCCGCTTTTAATGGTCAAAATTTTGACATATCGTTCAAAAATCTCACTCAGGGCTTGTACCTGGGCTTCATGGGGTGTATTCCCCGATGCCAGACCGTTGCTGACGTAAAGATTACTCAAAATATTGAGTGGAAAATATACTGTATCCCCAGTAACTTGATTTATAAAAGGAATGGCCACGATTTTGTCTTCATAATCACTATTAAAATCGACCAGGTCTTCATCATGCAGCTCTTCATCCGGATTATACAGGTGACGCAGTTCATCGTTGAGGTACGCTCCACCATAATCAAAGGCGACCTCGTCCGGATAATATTTTCGATTTCCCAGGTGGAAGTCAATGAAGAAATTATTGGTCTGGAGCCGTTCAATATACTCACCCAGGGCACTCGCCAACGAAGCCTCTGATAAGATCCCTTTTCCATTGGAGTAGATATGATCGGGGGCTTCAACCGAAGCAAGGTTCACAGAGTAACAATTCTCCAGTGGATGTTTTTCAGGTAAAGCGGTCGTTTGACAACCAACATCTGCTAAAACCGCTCGCATTCTAGCTATAGACTCTTCCAATGGAGCGTTTTTCGATAATAGTTTCATTTATTCTGGTTCTCATTTTGTCTGGCAGAAAAGTATCACAAAAACATGCCCAGTTTGCTGCTTTCAGGTAATGACCGGTTTACTGGTGCAGCACACAATGCCAAAGATACGTCCCTGATTTACATAACACAACGCGACACTATTTTTTCAGGATTATCACAGCAGCGTGCTCTTTTGAGTGGCAAGATATAAATCCTCGACCTCTTTTCTTGCCCAAGGGTTCTTGCGTAGAAATTTTAGGCTGGACTTAACGGATGGTTCGTTGAAGAAACAACGTATTTTGATGCGTCTGGCCAGATTCCTCCAGCCATAATGCACAACCAGTCTATTCAAGACCTGCTCCAGGGTAATACCGTGCAACGGGTTATTCGGTTGTTTCTCAGTCATCAATGGAAGAATGTCTTTCATGGGGTTATCAAATGGTTTCAGGCATTATTAAATGAGTATAACAGAGAATTGACCTATCTTCAATCTTCTCAGTAAAAGGACGGGGGCGCACTGTTATTTTTTACTTCACATCCTGTTTATAGGGTAGCAAAAAACTAAAGGTCGATCCACCTGCAAGATTATTTTCTGCCCATATCATACCTCCATGGGCTTCTATAATCTTCTTGCAAATTGCCAACCCTAACCCGGTCCCTCCGGCACCTGTTTTGGTTTTGCTGCTTTGGGAAAACCCATCAAAAATGAATTCCAGTTCATCATCTGGAACTCCCGGTCCTTCATCTTTTATTGAAACAGACAAAGATGATTTTTGTTTGCCGAATAAAACGGCAATGTTTTTATTCTTCGGGCTAAATTTTATTGAATTTGATAAAAGATTCTGAATAACCTGGTTGATTCGAAAAATATCACAAACGATTTTGGATGAGACGTCAGGTTGATCTATCAAAATAGAGAGTTCTTTCTCTTCAAGTTGTTGACTGAATTTGGATATGCTATCCTTAATCATTCGAAAAACATCGTTTTCCTCAAATGAATATTCTATATTGCCGGTTTCCAGTCTTGAAAGATCAAATAAATCATCTACCAAAACCATCATTCTATTATTCGCGGAAATTACATTTTCGAAGCATTTTTTAACTTTTTCATTATCAGTATTAATTTTCTTGATTCCTATAAGTGAGAAGTTGCCAATATGATGCATCGGAGTTCTTAGTTCATGGGACATATTCGTCAGGAACTCACTTTTCAATAGATTTGCTTGTGTTAGCTTTTTGGCTAACGTTTCTGATTGATGAAAAGCATGGGAAAAATATCTTGAAAGGATGATAGACTGCGAAAAAATAAATATAAATATTCCAAAGGGTACCAGATAAACAGAATCAATAACCTCATTTTTTGATAGAAAATCATTTATGGCTGTGGCGAAAAGGACCAGAAACCCAGCTATAAAGATCAATCCACCCTCCCGCTTATTGATGACCGAACGAATCAGGACATAAAACATATAAGCAAACAGTAATAAAGCAAAAACCTCATATATAAAGCTTATTCTGCTATAAATAGCGGCAGATGTGAGCAAGGCGATAAGTGTGAAGGTTGCCCCAAAAAAAACACTAAGGTTTCGAATAACTTTGTTGAACTCTATTGGGTAGAAGCTTGAAAGGAATAGGGAAAAACCCGGTGGAAGCAGAAAAAAAGTGATATAACCCAGTTTTACGATGAACTCCCAATTCGTTTGAGGAAAGAAAGTAGCAAAGTAGAATTCACCAGAAAAAAGTACGCGAACCGCTGTCACAATGCAGATACCGCCAAAAAAGGCCGGGAACTTCTGGCGCCTTCGCAGGAAATAGATACCAAAGTGGTATAATCCCATAATGAACAATGCACCAAAGATAATCATATCAAAGGCGAATTTTTTGTCCTTTGATTTTACAATCTGTTCTCTGGTTCCAAACTCGATTCGTTCCCAGGGACCTCCTTTCGGATGGATATAGTTCGATATCTGTATTACGATTTCTATGGTTGATCCTTTACTTTTAAAAAAGGTGGTTTGAGGCCGGTATTCTGGTTCAGACCCGCTGCTGTTTTTTGAAATCTTTCCGTTGGATGCCAACATCTCCCCATCAACCCACAACTGATAAGCGGTACCCAAATCCAGAAGCTTTAAACCATACCAAGCCTGATTTTCGTCAATCGTTACATTCAACCGATAGGAAGCATAACCATTACCCGATAATGCTTCGCCGTCAACATTGTAACCATTCCAAGCTCCTGGAACATTGAAGTAGCCTGTCCTTTCAGGATTTGCGCGGCTTGTTTTTATTGGATACAAAAACGCTTTCCAGTAAAACTCCCATGCACCATCCAGAAAGATGGTTTCAGATTCTTTGTTGCGCCAACCCCTCAAATCCAGAGAGCCCTCAACAATTTTTGACGACTTCCCTGGTTGAAACCCTTCCGGCGAATCGTCCGCATATAACGGGTGCAGATTTGAGATCAGAAAAAGAACCATTGCAAGTAAAACACTTTTCATTACCTTTGTTTTCATAGAGGATAGTGATTTTGAGGTACTATAACAGGGGAACATCCGCCGTGTCTCAGTAATGTCATTTAGAATTAATAACGTAAGTTATCAAAAAAAAACGGATGCATAAAGATATTTATTGCAGTTTCTGGGATTATAAGTACAACTGATTAGCCCGTAGAGTATTGTATTAGTATATTATATCTCAATTTTATTAAATACTTAAGGTGGGAAATAATTGAGTTCAGTAAGCACCCAAAACTTACCTCTCATATCATTTAATCAAATCCACCACAGCAGATATGCTTGTATCCAAGGCCGAAACCCATAAGTTATACTCTTAACCTTTCCTTTTTTATCGATAACAGCGATAGCAGGGATGACTTGAATATTTAGCTTTCTTGAAAGCTCTCCTTTGTCTCGATAAATTGGAAAACGAATAGAGGTTTTAGTAAGGAACTTATCAATTGTTTCCTGAGATTCACTTTGATTAACACCGATCAATTGCTTATCACCTCCTACAAGACTGGAATAGATAGCGTTCAGGAGTGGAATTTCCAATCGGCAGGGAACACACCAAGAGGCCCAGAAATTGATAATCAAGGGCTTTCCTTTAAATTCTGAGAGATAAACTGATCGTCCGGTTTCGTCTTCGATCTGAAGGTTCGAAACATCTGTTCCTTGCAATGCTGTTGCTTTATTCCAAAGCGGAATCCATGTAAATACAACCTGATATGCTATAAATACAACCAGAGCAATCCAGATGAAACGGGATAAAGATAATTTGAACATAAGTTTTGGAATCGATGATTTGTATATTTACTTATTCTCATTCCATTGAATCGTATTCTAAAATTTTGGATTTTGTGTTATCAAGAATCTCTGATACCTTTCTAACTTCTTTCTTTGAAGCCATTAAATAGTGGATACCAATGGATGATTTATAAATGTGTGATTCCTTTGAGTTTTTATACTTAATGGTTAAAAATCCTTTTTTAACTTTGCATAGTGCTTTTAATCCATAGGTTGACTCATAAATTGAAGTAACCTGATAAAATACGAATTCGTTATCAGTATTTATTTTTAGTATTGTGCCTGTTTTTATCATTGTCATACTCCATTAGCTTTTAATCGATAGTAAACATATGTACACTATTATGCCAATAGAGAATGTATCAGATCTTATTTTTTGATTTTAATATATTGAAAATTTTAATATATTAAAATTTCCCAAAGTGGGACCTGTGATATAGCTCCAAAGTGGGACCTGTGATATAGCTCCAAAGTGGGACCTGTGATATAGCTATTTAATAAACTTTCAGATCTTATTTGTGAGTATAAACCTTGGACAGCGACGTATAATCTTCTTGATTTTGTTTTAGCGTCTTTAAGGATACCCGTTTTTAATGAAATTTGAAACTGACTTTTCACTAAATAATAGGAATTAAATTATATAACATTAATCAACTGATATTTAAAACCTGATAATGTTTTGAGTAGACACAGGTTGAATAAATGTGTGAAGAAATGGCGATTATTACGGTTTTTGGGCAATTAACTTTGTGTCTATTATTACTTGACTACATCAGGGATACTGAAGTAGCCTTTCGCTTGAAGCATTATAGGGCAATCTGGATAAGGTGTCATAAGTCTGGCAAAACTCTAGCTATAATGCATTACAAGCGATGAATTTTCGAGGAATATTAAACATCTCCGTGTAGACGGGTGACAAATCAGTACCGATTGGGATAGGAAACAGTCGACCAGAGGTTCCACAGGAGATTCAACAACGAATGTTTAATCTGTTTTTCACTACCAAACCTGGCGGTGAGGGAAGCGGTATGGGACTCGATATTACCCGACGAATTACTGAAAGACATTATGGGGATATTACGTTTCAATTCAAAATAGGGAAGGATACCTGCTTTCAGGTGAAGTTGCCGTTGCAAATTGATCAATGAGGATATGTCATGGGCAAAAAAGTTGTTTTGTGTATTGATGATGAGGAGATTATCCTGGAAGCCCTGGAAAATGAGCTTTCTGGACACCTAGACAATTGTATCATTGAATGCGCCTTGGGCGGTCAGGAAGCTTTGTGTTTGATTGATGAGTTAACGGCTGAAAAAGCTGAAATTGCAGTTGCCATATGTGATTTTATTATGCCGGGAATGAATGGAGATGAATTTCTGATCGCCCTTCATCAAAAACTGCCCTCCACCCAGACAATCATGCTGACAGGACAAAGCCAGGTAGATGGGGTCACAAAGGCAATCAATCAGGCCAATCTGTTCCGCTTCGTCGCCAAGCCATGGGATAAACAAGACCTGCAGCTGACCCTGAAAACTGCCATTGGAAAATATGAACTGGATCGGCAATTAGAGCAGCAAGAAAAAGTGATCAAAGAGTTGAACGAGCGACTGTCTTCCAATGCGAATGAACATAGCGCAGAAGAGCAGCTTGAATTGGATGTTGTATATGACCAGGTCTCTTTTCACAACTTTTTTCATTCTCTGACGGAAAAAGAAAAAAAATGGACTGGAGATGCTTTAATAGCAATGATTATTTCCGATGGACGTATTACCAAAAAAGAGTTGGAATACATCAAGATCATCATCAAAGATGATCATAGGGAAGAGATCGTAAAAGAACATATGGACAACCTGAAAAAAATGACACTCCCTGAATTAGTACCCCTGCGAACGTCCAGAGAAAAAGCCTTTCTGATCTTCAAAAACCTGATGGTTTTTCAAACAGCAAAAAAGGAGATTAATGAAGGAGAAAAGAAAAAGATTTACCAGATCGGAAGTGCACTAGAAATTGAAGTGCCCATTATTACTCAACTGTTGAAAATTACAAAAAACCGTATATTGGATGATTTTAGGGAGCGTCAATTATACATAGAATTAGTCGAAAAGGAAGATTATGTTGAATTCGACGGACCTGAAATAACAATTTAGGGCAGATGGTGTTTTTTTTGGCTCCTCACTCACCTTCTCCAATGGTTCCAAATCCCATTTCAGATCCATCTTTTCAAAACTCTTCCTTTCGATAGTCTTCTGCTCGAGGGGTCAAAAAAGTATTTTCTATCTAAAGCCACTGTTTACAGCAGTTACAAAATAGATTTGATCAATAATTCCGTCCATCATACCGATTGAGCTTCTCCAACGGCTCTACTAATCGTCCTGAATGCAATTAGTTCTCCTATAAATTTAGACTATTACAATACATGAAAGGGGGCATAATGGAAGCTATGGAAGCGTTAGCACTTTTGAATCAGATTCATGTTCCTCGAACACTTCTCATTTAATATTTTTCTAACATACAAGAGTGTTGGGATTTAATTCACTGGTATTATTAACGGGATCGTCTTATAATTGTTCTTAAATAGGAGTAGGTTGCTGAAAAAACGATGAATGATCAGCAATATCATCCGTTCTGAGTTGAAAAAACAGACGAAGTAGATTTATGAAAACATCAAACCGATGATCAAAAATCTACGCTGGGATCATCAGGTTCACTCAACCCACACGATTAATAGCTTTATCACCCCAATCTGGTGAAATGGGGCGTACAGTGATTGCTGCGGGTGAAGTCCCGCCCGGTCATGAATGGAAATCCATCTCATTTCCTTCAACCAGAGGGCAAAACATTCAGGGTTGGTTGGGTTTGCCTGATGGGAATGGCCCGTTCCCAACAATAATCGAAACGCATGGCGGGCCAGCAGATGTCCAGGGAAATATTTTTTTTCACCCAGTTCTCAAGCTTGGTTAGATCATGGGTTTGCCTACCTCACAATAAACTATAGCGGATCAACAACCTTCGGGCGTGAATTTGAACAAAAAATATGGGGTCAACTGGGTCATTGGGAAATTGAAGACATGGTGGCCGGTCGTCAATGGCTCGTGGATCAAAACATCGCTAAAGCGGATTTGATATTTCTCACAGGTTGGTCTTATGGAGGGTATTTAACACTTTTTGGTTTAGGAAAGACTCCAGAATTATGGGCCGGTGGCATGGCTGGCATCGCCATCACGGACTGGGTCATGTCCTATGAAGACTCAGCAGAAACCTTACGCGGTTACCAAGCCGCTCTATTTGGCGGTACTCCCGAAGAGAAGCCAGAACAATTTCGTCTCAGTTCGCCTATCATTTATGCCGAGAGCGTTAAAGCTCCAGTGGAGATTATTCAAGGTCGCAATGATAGTCGCACACCGGCCAGGCCAGTCGAAGTCTATGAAGCTTAAATGAAATATTTGGGCAAAGACATTGAAGTTTTTTGGTACGACACCGTACACGCTGGTTCTTTCACATCCGCTGAGGAAGGTATTCGACATCAAGAATTGATGTTACATTTTGCAAATCGCGTTTGTGTTTAGTACTACAAATAGGCATAACTGGATGGCCGGGTTTTTCTTCTCCCCCACACCCCCAGGGTTATAACGATTGCGAGACTGACCCGTGATGTTGCTGAATTGAGGAAGATCGAGGCCCGATCCAATAACAAATTTGAGGAATTACGAAGAGAAGCCCAAGAATTTAGCCCTATTCAACAGAGAATTGCGAAGGATGCATCCGCACAGGATCTGTCACCACCGGTTGAAACAAGCATGTCAAAGGATGGAGGATACCGTTGCGCACAACGGGGTGAAAAAGGCTGGTTCCAGCATCGGCCTGAATCAACCAGTCCCCCTTGAAAAGGAGATTGCCGAATTCGAAACAGGAAAGAAGTCTTAAGAGATTCAGAGGTATCGTAAATCAGTGTGAATCCCGCTCTGAACGGCGAGTTTCGCTTATTCAGTACGGAAGTGACGAGACATAGAGTCAGTATTTTTTCGTATATAAAAAGCGAGTATAATAAACTGATAAAATCGGTTAAACTGTATAAATAAATATAACTTTCTGTATATATGGCATTAATTATGCTTTATTATTAAATGAGTCGAAAAAACTCAGACAATAAATCGCTTCTATTTTAGAACCGATTCCGATCTGATTGAAAGTACCATTGATAATGTAGGTGGATACTGGACGTTAGTAGAATAAAAAATAATCAAATGGAGTATCCGTAATGATTGAAGGTACAGTTAAATGGTTTAACGATAGTAAAGGTTTCGGTTTTATTGAAAGAGAAGATGGCGACGATGTATTTGTTCATCATTCAGCTATTAATAGCGACGGTTTCAAATCCTTGAGTGAAGGTCAGCGAGTTTCTTTTGATGTCGAAGAAGGACAAAAGGGACCAGCCGCAGCTAATGTTACTGCAATAAAATAACAACAGCCACGCTTATGAAAAGGAACCTCCTGCTGGGAGGTTTTTTTTTGCCTAAAATTTCATATTTACCCTAAATTTGTTTACCAATTTATTGGGGAAAGATTTTCCCTGTTATACAGTTTTGTAATATTCCTCAGTCTTTTCCTCCTTTCCCCTTGGTATCTGTCCATCGTCAATATAACATCTTTCCATAATTTCAACCAGTTATTACACACCATTCTTGATTGAAAATACCACAAATTCCAAGTACATTTTTCACTTCAAACAAATTTTTAAATGGAGTGTACCATTGCTTGAATTTAAAGGGATTACGGGCATCAAGGTGTCCCTGCCAAGCGATAATTGGACCATTTAATAGACTGATAATGTTCAGTAATTTAAAAATATTATATCCGTAGATTTTGAAATCGAAAAATCACTTCCTTTTTTGGGTAAAAAGTCAGATAACGTAGTAGAAACATCATTTTTATGAAATTTATTTGCTAACAAAACGGAGAATTTATGGATCCCCAAAAAGCATCGTACGGTTTTCTCAGTCCCCAACCCTATGGAAAAAGCAATTGAAGATATGCGACAGCGTGTCATTGTTGAGGAATGTCGATCGAAAGCTATCATTGCTGTCGGTAGATTTGCCCAGAAAGATGCTTTTCACCATATCCTGATCAACAAAGGTTGTAGAACTATTGTCGCTCACAATGAATCATTTGATCGAAATGTCCTGCAAAAAACATTGGCAGATTGTGGAATAGATTATTCTGATCTTGAAATAAGCGATAATTGGGATTGTACTTTAAAAATCTACCGTCAGAAAGGATATGCACCCGCTACTTTGAGTGCTTGTTGTAAGATCCAAGAAATAGAACTTGAGCATCACGAAGCCCTTTCTGATGCTAGGGCTTGTGCTCAATTGTATTTAAAAAGATAATCATGTTTCTCTTGGTTACGGTGTCTTCCAATTAGGAAGAGGAAACTAAGCGTTCTCCCATTGATAATATGGAGAGTTATGGATATTTATTGACAGAATGTAACCATAATGATTACATTTAAACGCTACACTACAGTAGTTATTAATCTTAGTAATAAGATAAATGATAAAAACGTTTTCGGATAAACGAACACAATTGTTATTCGATAAAGGAAATCATAAAAAAACTGATGCAGTAATAGCTAAAAAGGCACAAAAACAACTTGACCGTGTAAATGCAGCTACTAGGATAAATGATTTTTATTTTCCACCATCAAACCATTTTGAAAGCCTGGAAGGACATAATCCGACACGTTATTCAATTATGGTTAACAAACAGTGGAGAATAAGTTTCGAATGGCAGGGCAACGACGCATATAAAGTGCTATTCGAGGATTACCATTAGGCCGTCGCGGTACGTAAAGAAGACACACTGTACGCTAATGCGATCAGTATAAACATGAGGGGATAAGATGAGAATAACACAAGGGCGGTGCCCTACGCATCCAGGGAAATATATCAAAGAGGATATCCTGGAAGAAATGAATTTGACACAGCAACAACTCGCAGAGCGATTATATGTATCCAGACGAACCATAAACCAGATTGTAAACCTTAAAAGGTCAATAACAACTGAAATGGCTCTAAGGCTTGGGATGTTTACCAGAACAAGCCCGGAAATGTGGATCAATCTTCAATCTGCTTTTGATTTATGGAATGCGCGTGAGGACATCAATAAAACAAACATTAACGATATTAAGCCTATTCTAGAAGAAACTATTCTTGAAAAGGCTTGATTAAAATTGGTGAGGGACAACTTGTACAAATATGACCGTAGTAATGAAGAAACAAAAAGAGTTCATTGCTTATACCGTTTCCTTAATCATGAAAGCTGCATTATTGGCATCAGTTTGGGCAAACAAGCCGCTTTAAGTGTGACTATTCTGGCAAGATGGGAAAACAGTGATAGTCACTATTGTAACGACACGACGATTCATGGTAATGTGATCACGTTGCATGAGAAAGAATCATATCATCGATTTCAAAAGACTTGATATCAGAAACCGGCCGCTACCGAATATTCAGCGTACCCGCATACAATTGCCACTAATATGAGAGAATCCCCATTAAAACACCTCTTAAACTTATTTCCTCATATCGGACGTGCAAAGACACCACTTTTTGTTATTTCGGCTCTGCTGGAGGCGGCTGGAACTATCATGCTTGCGTTCACCATCTCATTTATCCTAAGCGGAGCACTTCTTCAAAAAATCGTTGATTACCGCTATTTTTTTTTATTTTTAGGAATAAGTCTGGCCGCAAGGTTAATTGCTGACTTGCTCCAAAAACGGATCACTTTGGTTACAGCGGCGTTGTTTGATATTGAGATTCGCCAAAAGGTTATAACAAGGTTATCCGAAAACCAGCACAACATCGACGGAGAGACATTCAGCACGTTATTTTCACGCGCTATCTCTTTAATCAGTAACTACTACCGCAATTATCTACCTGTCTTTAAAAAAGCGATGGTAGTGCCGCCGGTTTTATTACTTGCTGTTTTTTATACCGACCCGATTTCCGGTCTGATCCTGCTGGTGGCGGCATTTTCCACGATCCTTCTTTTGGTATTGACTGGAAACCTTTCCCGGTTAAAGAAAAACCAGCAGTGGCAGGAATTGAGGTCTATCAGACGCCATTTTATTGAAATAATGGCGGGTGGTGAGACTATGCGGCAATTGGGGGCTGTAGATCGTTTCAGAAAATCGATAGAGGAGCGAGCGGACAGGTATCGGGAGATAACACTGGGGGTTCTGAAAACAGTTTTTGTATCGACTTTTGTCATGGAGTTAATGTCTTCCATCAGTGTCGCTATGGTGGCAGTTATACTAGGAATTCGTCTCATTGATGGATCGTGTTCGTATCATAAAGCGTTGGTGGTGCTGATCCTTGTCCCCGAGCTTTTCAGTTATGTCAGGCAACTGGGCGCAGCAAGGCATACAGTGATGGAAGCTGAAAGTGCTGCACCACTGGTTCGGAGCTTTCTGTTTGATACCTCTCCTCTCGAAACAACGCCGGATGATCCACCGAAATTCGAGCCTAAAACAACTCCAAAACGCTCTCTCAAACTAAGCACAACCATTTTTTTTGCTGCATCACTCACCTTGGCAGCGCATTTCAGCCAAATGGGATTGATGGTAGTGAGCGCAGTATTATTGGCAAGGTGCGCCCTTCAAACACCCCTTTCATCGTTACATGCCATCATCGCCGGTGTTCGCTTTTTTGGTGTGGCCAAACCAATCTTGAGATATGTCGAGCGATTGTCAACCCATTATACCGCCTTGTTATTTTTTAAAAAGATCCGCTTGTACTTATTTGACAAGCTCGGCGGACTGGATTCTCGGACCCTTCGTCAATTGCATTCAGGTGAAGTGCTTCGGGCTATGGATTCTGACCTGGAAACACTCGACATGTTTGGTCCAAAAATCGTTTGGCCTCTATTTACGGCGACTATCGTCGTCATCTTTTTACCGTTTATCCCGCCTTTCAGTTCCATCTCACCCAGATGGTTTTTCATCATGCTTTTATGGCTGATTGTGGTTCTACCGTGGTTATTTTATACCCAACTCCCAGAACTTTCAGGACCGACAGGAATTGAAAGGCAGGCGCTCGATTATGCGCATGGACTGAAGGACGCCGCTGTTTTCGACCCTGACTCAAAGTTGTCACAGCGTTTAATTCGTTCCGCTGAAGAAGAGATATCAAAAAATACGGCTTCTCAGTGGCGAATAACCCTGTTACGAGGGGTATCACTTGTTCTGATTTATATGATGTGGGGCCTAACGTTGGTTAACCAAGGGAACCTGGGTGGTGAAAACCTGGCTCTGGTTGTTTTTGGCATCATGAGTTTTACAGAATTGCTTAATTCCATACCTTTCATCATGGGAAGTACCAAAGAATCAGTCGCCGCTTATCACCGGATCCTGAATTTTATCTCTCAGCCGGCGGCACAAGTTAAAAAATCTTCACCGGGGCTACCAGACACTGACAAGTTTTTGAGGATTAAAAACCTGACCTGGACTTGGCCCGGAAATAGTGAACCCCTTTTTAAGAACCTGAATCTTAACTTGGAGAAAGGGAAGACTTACGGATGGGTCGGACCGGTTGGATCAGGCAAATCCACCCTGTTGGATATTTTAACCGGTTTCCAATCGATTCCCAAGGGGCAGGTGTTCCTTCAAGGGCATGATGTCTGTGAGACTAAACAAAGCGTACTGCTCAAAAATGTTGGCTACGTTTCACAACGAAGTTTTGTGTTTGAAGGTTCAATGAAGGATAACATTCAGCTGGCCAATCCGTCTATCAGCGACGTTGAATTGAATAAGATGCTCAATCTCGTCGGACTTTCCCCGGAGCAATACGATATCGAAAAGGACCTAGGAGAAAACGCTGTCGTCTTGAGTGGGGGGGAGAGACAACGATTAATTCTGGCTCGTGCGATGGCCCAGCACAAGGAAATCATGTTGCTAGATGAGCCCTTCAACAACCTTGATCGCGATACTCAGGACCGGATTCTGCAATGGATGACAAGCAAGGCTGCCGAGATAACTTTCGTAATGATTACTCACCAGACATATGGACTTGAGATCATGGATGAGGTGATATCCGTTTTTGATGACCAAGAAACCGACCAGAGCGATTGATTTTTTCAAGAAAAGCAAAATGCTCAATCCTGAAAAAACAACCCATCCATATTGACACACCTGCTAAATCGATTGCAATTTATTGTATTTTTTAATGGTCTCAGGTTTAAAAGAAGGGTTGTAAAGAAGAGCTATTATCCAAGCGAACTATAGTTTTTTGCCTTCAGGGTATTAACTTTGTATTTCATTATCTCTTCATCATTCGTGATTATCGAAAGATGATTGTTTTGAGCCTGTACAATTAGCATTCGATCAAATGGGTCTTTGTGCAATAAGGGGAGTTTTTCTATTGATTCTCCATCAAACATCGTCACATCAAGAGCTGTAAACCCCTTTTTTTCACAAATAGAAGCTAATTTTCCAGGTGCTTCAAGCTTGCCTATTGTTTTTTTAATTGATATTTCCCACAGCAAAATTGGGCTAACATATATTTCATTCTCAGGATTACTTATTTCCTGTTTGCATATCTCGCCAAGCTTTTCAGAGTTTTTGAGCCACCAAAGCAATACATGTGTGTCTAATAGATAGCTACTCATCGCCAGCCATATAAAAAGAGTTTATGATATCATCAGGAGTTTTATCAAAATCGTCCGATATTTTTATTTCATTTTCATACCCCCCGGGGATCCTAACTTTTCTATAATGAGTATGCGGGACTAAATCAAGAATCGGCTTTCCAGCTTTAGCAATAACAACCTTCTCACCTCTTAGTACTTTTTCAGCCAACTCTGATAACCTCGATTTCGCTTCGTGCATATTAACTTGCATTTTTAACCTCGAAATTGTGTTTTAATTCATTCTGACTTAGTTTAGCTTAGCTAATCTAAAAATACAAGCATTTATCCATAATTAGATCTGTGAAATCGCCTTTTAAAGAACTTCCATTCTAAATTTTCACTGAATATATACAGTGAAAACATGGCAGAAGTAGCAGGTTAAAAAATTAAGAAATAGAAACCCGGTTGGCATCTGCCATCAGGGATTTTCGGTTCAATTTTTGGTGTTCTGTCAGATTTACTGGAATACACAAAAAGCATTCAAAGCTTATAAAAGTGTTTTGAGTGATTTCTGGACATGGGTTGTCAGAAGAGAAAAACGAAAAAGCGGAAGATACTGGTTGACTTCAAAAAACCAATTTCTTATCATCTCATTGAAAGCTCGTTTCTACATCAAATTTCACCTTCTCTGTGAGCATCAAATGACAATTATTAACGTCGAACTGGAAGAAGATCTTTCAGCCGATAAAGTCGCGCAAATTATGGATCTGCTGAGTTTGATCAGAGGTGTCGCAGGGGTGACAAGTGATGAGTCTTATCAAACAGTGACTTTGAGCTCTCCAGAACCCAAAGGAATCTTGGTTCCTTCTGGGAGAACAAAGCAGGAAATTAACCTTGATAATATAAATCCCGGACAGAAAAAACATATCATTTCCCAAGCAATCGCCTGGGGCTCCCGAAACCGCAAGATAACCCTGAATATTCTGGAAAAATTGAGCCCTGAAGAGATGGTGAGTCTGGCCACTAATTTTCTCAGCGAAATGTCAAATGACGAAAAAGATGACATTTTCCGGGGAATAACTTGAGCGCTGTCCATTGTCAAAATAACATCTTTCAAACCACGACCTGTCCGACATTTGTTTCTATTTTTCACCTCCAGTCTCTTACACGATTCCATTTCTGGACTTCAAAAAACCAATTTCCTATCACCTGGAGATTTTACAGAGAGCATGATGAAAATGGCGCAGAAATCTAATGCCATGAAAAATATATAGGCGGGGTCATAGGATCCGAAACGATCAAAACTCTGTCCATCAATTACGAGTCCAATAAGGTTTAACATTAAAAATAGCGAGATATATTTCATCACTATGGGAAAGGATCTTCTTCCAAAATAATAGGAAACCACTATGGGATAGGTACCCGAAGCACCTCCCACTGCAAAACCAAAAATCAAGATAAAGAGAATTGTAGCGGTCAATGAATTTGGGATCAACGAAAATGAGATTCCCAAAGAATTGCTGGCAAGGAAGAACGCAATTACTTTTTTCGGATCATATTTATCGCACATATACCCCCAAAAGACCTTTCCAAACACGCCAATCAAGGCTGTAATGGCCATCATAATCATTGCTTCCAGATCAGAAAAACCCTGACTCGTAAATCTTGGTTTCAATTGAGTCATAGTACCTGTTAGCACCATCATTGCGCATATATAGACAGCTCCAATTTTCCAGAAATTACCTGATAAAAAAATCCGTTTAGCCGTCCAAATGTCGTTATTCTCCAATGATATCTGGTCCAATGAATTCGCTATGCTTTTTTTCTCTTTTCCATCGGGTTGCAATCCGTATGTTTCTGGCCAGTTTCTAACAAATATCCAGGATAATGGCCCAACGAGCATGATTGTAAAACCGATAATCCGAGTGGAAGTTATGATATCAGTGTTGTGTAAGATGAGCATGGCCAATAACGGCAAACTTGCACCAGACAAAGAAAAACCGATGGTGGCAATACCCAACGCTCGTCCCCTTTTTTCAATAAACCAATTGTTCACTACTGTTCCAGTGACTAGAGTGCCGAAAGCAGCGTTAGCTGCAAACAGAACGATACACCATAGGGTAAATTGTAGCAGGTTGTTAGCTTGAAACAAAAAGATGAAGGCAGTTCCTGACACAAAAGGTCCTACAGTCATCAAAATGCGTGGACCCACCTTCGTAACGACCATTCCATAACAAAAGGAAGCGATAGACGCGGAAAGCATGCCTCCCGCAATCCCAAGATTAATATCCGTTCGACTCCATGCCTTGGCTTGGCATAAGGGTTCCATGAAGGCATTAAAAATATAAAAGCCTGTTCCAATGGAGATATAATTAGCAAACAACACAATACTAACGATAGTCCATCCATAAAAGACTTTATTTCCTTGCTTATTCTGTTTTAACATTATCATTTAGTAGTTTGTGACTCAGAATCTACTTCAATCGTTCTTGGATCCATTTGTAATTTAAAAGACCTCACTTACACCAATATCACACTTAACAAACTAAAATGGCGGTGACCAGAATCAGAAAAAAAGCAATCCCAACTATTTTCCACATAAAGCCAATATTAAAGGGACTTAACAAAGGAAAATAGAACCATCAAATTTCTTCGCGATCCGTCTCCGAAAGCATTCCAGCATTGTTTCAGGTTTAACAATACAAACAATATCTCTTTGTGCTTTAAATCCGATTTGTTTTCTCCATTGACCGAATCTGGATCTTAGGCTCTGAGATCATCTCGTTTTGAATATATTTGACTTTTATCAGTATTTTTATCTCATGAAGGCAGATATTTATGAAAACTTTTAGTAGTGATATTAAAACCAAAACAATCAACTACTGCCAAAAAAGGGGATAAATTATATGAGCCGGTTAAGAATTAGATTATTTATCAGTCTGGGTTTGATATTTCTGTTTATCATCGTAAATGTCCTTCTTTTCAATCATAAGAACTATAGTTACAAATCAATACAAAAAACTGATCCATTAACAACGGTTAAATTGTCTCAACTTAAGGACCTATTTAGCCAAAAAATGGACTATATAAAAGACAATGCTACTGTTTTTCAGCCCTATGATTCGCAACAGTTTTCAATCCTGGAGGAGAAGTTAAATGGATCAGACCTGACATTGGATGTACTGGGCCAATTAAACATGATTACACCGCTTTCAAACTTCGGATATGAACCAATCACGAAACAAGCCGGACCTCCCATCAGCACAACTTGTCTTCAATTTAATCAAGGTACTAGTGGCTGGTACTGGCTTTATGGTACGTTTATCAATGAAGATGGAGCGCTAAGCTCTTATATGTTTTATATTCTCCGAATGGATCTAGCTCCGACAGAGGTACTGCGTAAAAATAAATTAAGACCTGGCGAAGCCTCATTATATTATATTTCCAGTGGCGTTGGCATTAATGGTGAGTGGAAGTTCTCACCTTACATGTATGTTAGAGGAACCTATGAGTGTTTATCCGAATCAACATTTGCATTTAAAGCCATTGATGTGCCGCACAATGGGGCTGTAAAGATGTCAAGTTTAGAGCCGATGAACTATAATCTATCCGTCAAGTGGCAGGATCCACAGAGCAATAAGCAATTCGGATTCGATGTGAATATGGTGTCAAACAAGCCACCTGAATTTAATTCAAAAGATGGATGTGCGCCATGTATTGGTGGAGAAGGCACTCTATACTGGGCTTACACAGATTTACATATCAATGGTAATTTAACCTTTGATAGTAATACCATTAAGGCAGAAAAGGGCGTTGGATGGATGGATCATCAATGGGGATTCAGTTATCTCAAACCCTTATATCTTCAATTAATGTACAATATCCAGAGACTGGCTTCTGAAAAAAAGTATTTGGGCCGTTATTTATGGATGAACATTCATCTGCCGGATAAAGAATTTCTAATCTATACGTTTCCAGAATCCACTATCAAAAAATCCGATGTATATGACAAGGTTGGTGTTAATATATATTCAGACAATAAGGAGACGCAATATGACCTGGAAGGGAAACTGCATGTTCTGGAAACCACTACGGTTGACAATGTAGACTATCCTGTTAAGTACAAATTTCAAATTGGCAACGAAACATATATTATTGACAGCAAACCCTTTGGTGAGAATGTAACCCTGGATCCATCTGGAAACCTCCATTGGTCAGGCTCTGCTCTGTTATATGATGGGGAAGAAAAAAAGATGGGTTCTGCCTTTATAGAAGCCAATCAACTTCAGGACCCAACAGATTTCCTGAGGGTTCAATTTAAATACGCAGATCTAGATGAGAAGCATCTCCCACTGTTTGACACAAAAAGTTTGTCATTTTCAGATGTATTACCGTCTTTTGCTTTTATATTATTTTATATATCTGTATTTATTGCGGTAATTTTATCGCTATGCCGCTTAATAAAAGAGTTTAAGAAATCAAGAAGCCATTGATTTAAATATCCGCAAGCATTCATCGCGGTTTCACTATAAATTGCTGAACAAGCGTTTTGTGGATATTGTCCCTCCTCATAATTACATCATCCTATAATTACAATCGGTTATTCTCCCCAATAGCCGGTTGATTATTCCACAAAATACCGATACATTTCATGCTTCAAATAAAAATATTCTATGGAGCATACCAGAAATGTATCAAATCCTGATCAACGTTTTTACAATTTTCCTCAAAATCCTCTAGACTCTTTTCAAATCAAAAGTGATTTGTTGGTAGAAAACTTAGCATGAAGGCAGCAGCTCTCAACCCTTTGAACGTCAACTTAGAGTGAAACCAAAAGTTACTTCTTACGGAAGTCCTTGGCAAAATGGAATAGCTGAACGGTTCTTTTTAAGTACAAGAACAGACTTACTCAATCACGTTGTTATCTTTATTGAGGATCATTTCCACCATTTGATGAGTGAATATATTGACTATTACAATGGAGATCGTTACCATTTATCAGTGGGAAGGGATTCACCATTAGGTAGAAAGATTCAACAGAAACTATTTGAATACTGCAAAGTAAAGTCAGTTCCAATACTTGGTGGTTTACAGCACAGATACGAGTGGAAGCAGGTAGCTTAATTTATACTGCCTTTTTCCATCAACTTCTACACGATTATTTTCAGTGGATTGCTACGTTTTCCAATCCCAGAAACAGTTTATTTTCCTTTCAAAAATGAAACTTTCATACTAACTTTTCCTGAACATCTGAGTTTTAAACCGGGAATTTTAATAAGAATATACCAAATTGTGTCTGGATAGTATTTTGACGAGGCACAACCCGCTGTATGAATTCTGGATTTCCGAAATAAAAATAACGATAGAGATCAATAATGAGATAATACTCGTGACAAAGTTCATACTTATTTTATTTTTAATGATGAATTCAACGGTATATGGAGAAGACTTCCACCGTTACAATAATGTCACCCGTTATGATAATTACTTCTCAAAATACACCAAACGTAATTTTGGCCCGGCTTTCAATTGGCACCATTTTAAAGCTCAAGCAATAGCGGAATCGAGACTTAATAAAAATGCGAAATCTCATGTAGGCGCTATTGGGCTTATGCAAATTATGCCGACTACTTATGAAGAAATTATTAAACGTCATCAATATATAAAAGGTAGTGGTAATAGCCCACGGTGGAATATTGCCGCGGGTATTTCTTATAACCGTTCTATTTGGAATTTATTTAAGGCTGATCGGTCTTTTCAAGACCGCCTGAATTTCACATTTGGCGCTTATAACGCGGGTAAAGGGAATATTATTAAAGCGCAAAAACGCGCAAAACGTTCAGGTGTAAATCCTAATTTATGGAGTTCCATAGAACAATTTTTGCATGAGGTTACAGGTAAAAATAGTAAAGAAACTTTGGTCTATGTAACGAAAATTAAATCAATTAAACAGATATTAAAATAGTTGTGAATCATGGAAATAGCCATTGTTGTATCAAATTTTATATATGCGATTTTAGGTGCTTTATTGACCATTTTATTTATGGTATTGGGTTATAAGATACTGGACTGGATTACGCCTTTTGATACGTCGAAGCATTTAGCCGAAGGTAATGTCGCTATTGGTATTGTTATAGGGTCTATGTTTGTTGGTTTAGGTATTGCTGTGGGTTTAGTGGTTGGCTTAGGGTTAAACTAAAAACTGACATCGCAGAGCGCGAAGCAGAGAAAAAAACGGGCAGAAAAAGAATCAGGTCAAAAAAGTATTCCCTTTCAAAATTCCCTGTTTGAAATACTTACAGAGATAAAGCAAGCAATAGTCCCGTCTGCCCTACCAATTGTGCTTCTCTAGCTCTGCTGTTAAGCTTCCAAAAAGCAAGTAATTCTCCCATAAAATTAGAACAGTACAATGCTTAAAGAAGGATACAATGGAAGCATTAGCTCTGGTAAGTGGATATGTTCGTCAGTTACTATTTGATAATGTTTGCAGGACAGATATACAAGTAGTGCCAAATCAAAGAAAATGATTTCTATTAAGTATTTATCATAAACGGATCCGCGGCCCCCAGGGAAAATCGTTTCGTTGATAAATTGTTCAAAATCGCGAC
>Ga0307989_1000162_pt1 | contig 48611 bp, 43 predicted proteins | sample EllFjometagen185_FD_203164 | JGI IMG/M metagenome (GOLD analysis project Ga0307989, IMG submission 203164) | Marine microbial communities from Ellis Fjord, Antarctic Ocean - #185 | ecosystem: Environmental > Aquatic > Marine > Unclassified | place: Southern Ocean | collected 2014-10-08 | reverse complement strand
GTTCGGGAAGACATTAAATCAGGGTTCATATCGACCTCCATTTCCATTTTTTGTAGAAATATCAAGTAGATAATCGCCTAAGACCATTCAAAGGTCAATTATGATTTTGTTACGTCAAGTAATATAATAAATTTACTGAGCATTTCTGGCTAAAGTTAAGACCGACATTTTTTAAATTAACACCGGACTTGGAAATGCAGCTAAATACACTCAGACCCTTGTCAAGTTCTTAAAAGAATTAACCCGGTTCAGAGAGGACGACTGGCAGGATGTATCGCAAGAAAAAGCGATAGCTGATCTTGGGGCCATCAAAGGTCTGATCGAGAGTTAACTTCTAACAAAAACACGGTTTTTAATATGACAATTCGACTTAAATAGCTTTTTGTTTATTCTTTTCTTTAACTATCATTTTATAATGCTCTACCAGATCAGGATATTGTTCCAACGCTTTTTTCCCTTGGGGATGGAGCTTATAAATCCCTCTTTTAACCCGTTCAAACCACCCGTAATGATTCTTGGATAAAATGTGTTGTGTATTTTTTGATGTTCCAAACCGCCGAAGTTTAACCGGGGATAATTCATTATATTCCAAAAGAAAGCAGGCGATATGAATGACGCTCTCCCTATAAGCTGTCATGATCTGTCTACCCGTACTACCACCTGTATTAAAATTTCCGGTCCTCCCTGAAATTTCTCTGATGATATTGCGTCTTACCTTATGACTTTTCCTTTTTTTAAATTCAGATGGATGAAATATGATTTCCACTTTTGTTTTTGTTTTTAAAAATGAAACAAAAATCAGACCCAGCTCCAGTCTCTTTAGAAGATGGCAGGCACCTTTAAAGTTTCTGGGCAACGTTCCATTAGGTTTTATGGCGATGGCAACATAAACAGAATCTGCAAATTTTTGTCTGTTTGCTGCCTGGATTAACAGGGAAATATTTAGGCTTTTTATATCACAATGAAGGACCTCTGCTTTCACACTGTAGCCCTGGGTGGTCAGATATTGTTGAACAGGAACAAACAGATCAGATTCGCTTATGGATTTCATAGTCTTTTTATTAAAAAAATATTTGTAATATATTGTTGCCTCGAAAATGGGGATTTCCTAAAAGTCAAATGATCCTATCATATCCAATTTTGAACCAAAAAGCTAATATTTTGCTGGTCGCGCAAAAGCATATCAGGCATAAACTTATGCCAGGGTCCGGCCCTGGTTACCTGAATTTTTTTTCAAACAAGGATTCTCCTATCTGTTCCATTTTAATGGCACCTTCAGGGCATCCTGTGGCGCAGACACCGCATCCCCTGCATTTTTCAGCATCAATTACAGGTACCATACGTTTTTTCCCCTTGATATTTTTTTCCTGGGATATGATTCCAAAAGGGCATCGTTTGACGCATTTTCCGCATTTGATACAGTCCTGGGTGGGAGGCTGTGCCAGGTAACGGCTGATGGGCCAGTGTTTTTGAACATTAAGCTTTTGGGAGAGCTGATGGGGAAAGCAGCAGTCGCTGCAGCAATTGCAAAGGGCACCTGTAATCATGCCATGTTTATCCAGCCCAAGTTCTGCATTCTGCATCAATCCATTTTTATTGGCATCCTTTACAATGTCCAACGCTTTTTCTCTTGAAATCTCCCACCCGATTCCCTTGTCATCTGAAAATCGGATACAGGTATATTTTGGTTTGGCACAGTTTCCAATCATTGCCCGGCAATTGCAGGGCCATAAATAAAATTTAGGGATTTGCTTGAAAAGCGCCTCAACTTCGTTCAGCAATACATATTCCGGACACACTTTATAAGGATCTCTTTGTTTCCCGGCTTTCAGGTCCTTGGCAATTTGGGCATGAGATTCAATGTAATCATTTAATTCCCAATGGTTTAACTTGCTCTTTATTTCAAGCGGGATATCTTTCCATCCTTCAAATAATGCCCAAAAATCATACCTGACATGGAAATCTGCAGGTTCGAACTGCTGGTCGGCAAGACGTTTTATAACACCCCTTTTTAATGCTCTTTCCAAAAACAGATCAAAATCATTATCCTCTTTCAAAGTATGGTTCTTTTCCAAAAGCGTTCGTATCTGTTTTTTTTCAAGTGGCTTGTGGGCAAGTATTTGTAAAAGATCCATTTCCAGGGGTTCATAGAAACGGTCCAGCCAAGGGGATAAAAAATCAGGCAGGTTCATTTTTTTAATTTTCAACATATAAGTCTTTCCTCAGATTGTTTTAAGTGAAGGTGTCATTTGAGTTGTCCTTAAAAATCCTTCCATACTTTTTCGTAATCTTCATCAGGCACATCAAATCTGGCATTGGTGGGTGGAAGGCTTTCTTCTTTAAGCCACTGGGGCAATTTTTCCTGTTCAGGACCTAACCCGGCCTTTCGGTTAAAGGCTATCTCCATTCGGATCATATCTTCCCCCATTTTCAGATATTGGCGGGTATCCCAGTGAAAGCCGTACAAGGCATTGATCATGGGGCATAAAAGATCATGGCTGCCGTTGATAAAAGTAAACCAGCACATACCCAGACTATCAAAGGCGGCCATGCTGATCTGTGAGTATCGTGAGCGCTCTGCATTTCCATGGGGGCTTAAAGGGTTGTGGGGCACGAAACCTGCCGTGTGGTCTGCTCCCTGAGGGCTGGTAGCATAACCTACCCCCCGGCCTTTTTGGGAACGGACCATGTGGGCAGGAATACCCAGACCTCTAATAGCAGGCACTCGGTCAATTCCAAAAACTTTGCAGGCAGTTTCTGTTCCAGAACCCAGGATCATGCCCAAAGGAGTTGCTTTCTCAATCTCACGGATATATTCCAAAGCTTTTTGTCCATCACCAAAATCAAACATGCCGGCATGATTCAAAGCGCCCAGGGTATTTCCCGTTTCTATGGTGTCAATGCCAAGTTCATCACAATAACGATCCAGTTTTGCAATGATATCCAGATCGTCTATCCCCAGATTAGAACCCATCATGGCAAGGGTTTCATATTCCAGGGCACTGGTAATGAATTCTCCGTCAGGTCCCATATAGGTATTGGAGCAGCGGACGACGCATCCCGGCATGCATGCATGACCCATTTGCCCCCCCCTTTCAGTCACGGTTTTAGCCAGTGCAGGTCCATTAATGGCATTTTTTTTATTCCATGCGCCAAGAGTATGGTTAAGGGTTGGCATCTCCCCTGTGTAATCACAGGGATCAATCCAGGTGGCTGTACCCTCGGCCCTTAAATCTTTTCCCACCTGCATGGAATTTATAATTTTAACCGCATTTTTAACGGCTTGTTTAAAGGCTTCCGGATTTTTTGGATCTCGGGATTGGCAACCTTTGCCATCCAGAAGAATTGCCTTTAGACCTTTGGCTCCCATGACGGCTCCAATGCCTCCTCTTGCAGCATGGCGCGCAGGCCTGCCATGGACATCACTTACGGCCACTGTGGAATTGGCCATGCCCTTTTCACCGGCTGGTCCGGTGAGAACGATACTGATTTTTTCACCATATTTTTCACGCAACTTTTTGCAGGCTTCATAGTTTTTTAATCCAGAAACAAAAGAGGCATCCTCAAGCTTTGCTCCCTGGGAATTTATAATCAATAGTTTAGGGTTTTGGCTTTTCCCTTTAGCCATAACCGCCATAACACCCAGCCTGCCCATGATATCGCCGGCGGTTCCCCCGCTGTTGGCTTCTTTGATCCCACCTGTTAAAAGGCTTTTTCCTCCAACGGAAATACGGCTGCTGTTGGGGGCGGATGTACCAGCCAGCATGCCACATGCAAGGACAAAAACACTATCGGCAGACAAAGGATGGCTGTTGGGGTTCATGTTTTGGGTCAGCAGATGATCAACAAGGCCCCTGCCACCCCATGTAAAATCATCTGATAATTTTTCTTCAATGATTTTATTATGGGTCATATCAAGTTTTAATATTTTCATTTATTTCTCCTGATCCGGATTATTGTCAAATTGTACTAATATAACAAGTCTGGATAGTGTCTGCTATATCTATTTTTAAATTTCAAGTGGAAAGCCAACTGGTAAAATTCTAAAAAAAGAAGATCAAGGGCTGTAATGCTCTTCACACCCTTTGCCGGAGCATTGCAAAAAGCCTGAATGTATAAGAAGGTGCTATCGAAAATAGGGTGAGCCGTTGGTTAAAGAAAGATATCCTTGAAATAATTTAAATTAATCTGTAAGCCCCGGCGGTGTCTGCAAATGCCAATTGGTTAATTGTTCATAAGCATAAGCCGCTTGGATAATAGCAGCTTCGCCATGAAGGGAACCAACTAATTGTAAACCAAGTGGCATCCTGCTTGAACTCTCAAATCCACAAGGCAGCGTAATGGTCGGTGATCCGGAATAATTAAACGGGACAGTATACATCCATAAAAAAACAGCGGCTTCCGGTGGTATTATTGCCTGTGGTCCAAGGCCTTTAATAATTCCTGTAGGCACGGGTGATGCCGGACAGGCAATGATGTCGACATCCTTTAACGCCTTAGATATAATTTCACGAGCCTGCAGAACAATAGTTTGCACTGCCTCATAATCTGCAGATTTAATTTCTAAGCCACTTTTTAAAAAATTTTTAAAGACTGGGCCATATTCTTCAGCGCGGGACGGGTAATATTCCCTATGAATTTGAACTGCTTCATAAGAAACGATTGAGCCCCAGAGGTTGCCCATATCGACAAGACCCGCTATGTCAACAGATACAATTTTTGCGCCTGCAGCTTTAAGAACATCCAAAGCATCACGAACGGACTGAGACACTTCAGGGTGAACACCCTTTACAGCAATGAATGCTTCATCCACACCAATGCGCATGCCCTTTACGCCATTCTTCATAGAAACCAGGTAGTCAGATACACCCACATCGGCAGAATAAATATCACGAAAATCATATCCAGCAATGGCTTGTAACATAACTGCTGCATCTTCTACACAGCGTGTAATTGGCCCAATATGATCCAGGGTATAAGATAAGGGAAAGCACCCATATCGGGAAACAGAACCAAAGGTGGGTTTAATTCCTACAACGCCATTTGATGATGCAGGAAAAATTATAGATCCTCCCGTATCAGTCCCTATGGTTCCATAGGCCATGCCTGCTGCTGTTGCGACCCCTGAGCCGCTAGAGGAGCTGCCGGGCCAGTAATCCCCATTCCACGGATTAACAGGCATCGGCATATCCGGATGATAGCCTGACATTGGAAGTTCAGGATAGCCTGACATTGCAAATTCAGGCATATTCAATTTTCCGAGAACAACAGCACCTGCAGCCTTTAACTTTTCAACAACTGCGGCATCATATTGCGACACACTTCCTCTTAAAATAGCGGAACCAACAGCCATGGGTTTGCCGGCGATGTGCAGAATATCCTTTACAGCAACCGGAATCCCATGCAGCCTTCCTTTATACTTGCCATCAAAAATTTCCTGATCAGCGGTTTTTGCCTGTTCAAGTGCCGCACTCCCACACGTAAGGGTATAGGCTTTGTAGTAATCATCCACTTTCTCAATGCGAGCCAACATAGCCTTTGTCAGTTCAACAGACGTCACTTCTCCTGTTCGAAGCCGCTTTGCTGCATCAACCAGGGTTTCCAGATACCACGGGCAATTTTCAGACATTATTTACCTGGAAGTAGAATATTGAATTTTTCTCGGATGGCAGCATCAATGTCATCCGGGATATATGACTTTTCATTGGTCAAAAGTTTTTTTGCCATTACCAGGGCGCGGTGCCGAGTATCCTGAAAACCCTCTGATTCCCATTTCCCCCGGGCTTTTCTGTCGGTGACCCCGTTCCCCATATAATATTCTTTGCGCAGATGGGACATGGTGTGTGGAGAGGTCATGAAATCGCCGCCAGGACCCACTGAATCAATCACCTCCAGAGCCAGATGTTCTTCATCCACCTCAATCCCTTTAAGCACCTTGCAGCAATTTCCAATGATTTCGTCATCAATGACAAATTGTTCATGGGCAATGGTGAGCATGGATTCCAGCATGCCGGCAGCGTGGTGGATAAAATTGGATCCGCCCATGGATGCAAGAACAGATGTAAAGGCTTTTTCATACCCTGCCTGGGCATCTGGTACTTTGGAGTCAGAAAGACCGGATGAATTATAATTGGGGACTTTAATATGACTGGATAACTGGTGAATGGCTGCATTCATCATTCCGCACTCCACAGCCCCGCCGGAATATCCCATGGTTTTTAGATTTGCCATGCCTGGAATTCCTCCATAGAGCAAAGGAGCCCCTGGATTTGTCAATTGGCAGATGGTGATACCGGCCAATTGCTCGGCATGGAGTTGGGCCAGGGTGCCTGCCATGGTCAAAGGAGATGTGGAACCTGCCATGGGTGCACTGGACAATGCCACCGGGATAAAATTACGGATGGCTTCCTGCATGATCCGGGTGGACTGGGTACAAAGTTTTAGGGGACTGATGGCAAAACAGGCAGAAATAGAGATTATGGGTCTTTTTTTAAGATTTTCCTTCCCACCCAGGATCATGGCTGCCAATTCCATTACCCTGTGGAGGCCTTCTTCATCGTTGACTCCGGACATCACATGCTTGCCGGATGCGGCCAGGCAGGCATAAAACATATTGATATCATAGTCTTTTTTATCAATATCTGTTGGAATACAGGGCCTCACCAGAAAATGAATATTGGAAAGCTGGTCTACCAGGCGTGAGACCTTGTACAGGTCATCCAGGGTGGTGGAACGTATCTTGCCGGTATCTGGGTCCAGGATCTTGATGGCAGCACCCCCGGTTCCAAGATGGACACGGTCTTCGGTTAAATTCATATCATTTTCAGGGTTTTGGCCGCATAGCAGAACTTTTTCAGGGGCCAGTGCCACCTGGGTGGTGACCAATTCTTTTGGGAATATGATGCGTTTCTGGTCCTTGTCAATGGAGGCGCCATTGGTTTCTAACAGTTTTATTGTTTCCTCCAGCCCGGCTTCATAGGTAATCCCGGTATGTCCCAGAATTTTTAATGATGCTTCATGTATGGTTGTAATTTGTTCCGGTGACAGAGGCTTATATTGTCCTCCCTGTAAACCCATTAAATTCATGACGATCTCCTTGTGTCTTTGCTTGTAGTATGGTTGATGGCGTATTTTTTAATAGTTTATCGCCTAAATGACATGGACTTAATTGATAGTCAAGAAAAATGTAACAAAACCTATCAAATTTATGAATTTTTGATAAGTCTACAATTATTTTGACATTTTTCAATAGCAAAATGGACAAAAACTTGACATGGAAATCTAAAAATGTAACAAAACCTATAAATTTTACTTTTTATCAGGGAATGCCAATGGACACCTTTAATAATTCGCTTCAGAAAATTATTCATGAAAAATATGAGTCTTTAGCTGCCAAGGGGAGGATTCTTGCCGAGTTTGTATTATCCAGCCCGGACAAAGCTGTTTTTATGACCACCCGGCAATTGGCGTCTGCAGTCGGGGTAAGTGAGGCCACTGTGATACGGTTTGTCCGCCAGATAGGTTTTGACAGCTATGCCTTGTTTATCACAACGCTAAAAGATCTCATTGACAGAAAATTGACCCTGATCGAAAGGGGACAGCTAAACCATCCGGTTATGGAAAGTGAGGATAAGGAGCTGGACCGGCTCATCCGGCAGGATATTCAAAGCATCAATGCCATGCACAAGAATATTGACTTCACCCATGCCAAAGAAATAAAAACAACATTGAAAACGGCTGCTGCCGTATATGTAATGGGTGCCAGGCTGTCCTATGCCCCGGCATACTATATGGGCTGGACCCTGGCAAAAATCAGAAAGGCTGTTTTCATTCTCAATGGCAGTGACAGAACTTGCATTGATCAGATGGTATCTGCCCCCACTGGTTCTGCCATCGTGATTATTGCAACCTCAAGGTACCCCAATGAATTGATTCGAATGGGAAAAATAGCCCGCCGCCAGAATATAAAACAAATACTTATCACGGACAGTCCGTCCTGTCCCCTGGTACAGTTTAGTGAGCATGTCCTGATATCGCCCCAGAAAACCATACCCTTTCTCGGCAATCCCGTCTCCCTGATCAGTCTGATTCATTATCTGCTCCACACCCTTGCCGCAGATATGGGGGAGGAAGTGAAAAATCATCAGGAGAAACTGGAACAGGCTTACCTGGAAAACGATATCTGGTTTAACTAAGTCTTTTTTTAATATGATCCTTTGTTATTTTAGATTTCTATTTTTAAATTTTGTGTTATTCTGGCAAAAAAAATGGAAAAAAACATTTGTTTACAACTTGATCAGATCAGGAATAATGAGTCACCATGCAAAATATTTCTAAACAAATCCACAAAGCTTCCCTTGAAATTTTAAATGATCCCGGTGTCTGTCTCCATGATCCCATTGTTCTAAAGGCATTAAAAAATCAGGGATTTCAGGTGGAGGGTCAACAAGTAAAGTTTACCGAAGAGCAGATCATGAGCGGCCTTGCCACAGCGCCTTCAACTTTTACTCTCAAGGGGCGTAATGCTCTTAACAACATTTCCATCGGCAATAACAGCCGCTGCATGGCTCCTGCCTATGGCGCTCCTGAAGTGGTCATGGCTGATCATCAGCGACGGCCGGCCTGTCTTAACGATTATATACGAATTGCAAAACTGGTACAGGCCACTGACCTTCTGCACTTAAGTGGCGGTATCCTTGCTCAGCCGGGTGAACTTGAGCCAGACCTGGCAAGCCTGATCATGATTTATACAGCGCTTACCCTTGGTGATAAACCCCTGATTGGAATACAAGGGACTGAATACGAGGTTCGGCGTATTATGGAGCTTGGCTGCATCGCCTTTGGAAGTGAAGCGCAATTTAAAAGCTGTCCCAGATTTCTTTTTCTGGTAAATACCTTAAGCCCCCTTCAGATGGATGCCAATGCCCTGGCAACCCTGCGCATCTGCGCTGAATACAACCAGGCGGCCATCATTACCCCTGGTTTGATGTTTGGCGCCACTTCACCCATCACCCCTGCCGGCAGCATGGTTCAGGCTAATGCAGAGTTTCTGGCCGGGGCATGTGTTGCCCAGATCCTTTCCCCTGGGATGCCCGTGGTTTACGGATGTCTGGGATGTCCTGCCGATCTGAGAACCGGGGGTCTTTCCCTGGGATCGCCTTCCCGTTTTGTTTTTAAGAGAATGGCAACGCAAATGGCTGAAAAATACGCATTGCCCAACCGGGGAATCGGTGCTGAGACGGATGCGGGACAGGTTTCCGCACAGAGCGGATATGAGGCAATGATGACTTTGAGCAGTGATTATCAATATCGTACAAGCCTTGTTGTTCATAGCGCCGGTATATTGAACAGTTTTTCACAGTTCAGTTTTGAACAATTTATGGTGGATTTGGAAATCATTAGAATGTTGAACAAAATTAATGAACCCCTAATGGTTGATGAGGCATCTCTTGCCCTGGATGTTATCCGCAAGGCAGGACCCGGAGGAGAGTTTCTGACCAGTCCCCATACCTTGAAACATTGCAGGACTTTGTTGTTCCAGCCGGAACTGGCCCCACCCAAAACAGATTCCCCCCAGGCTTACGAGAATGCTTTTGCCCGTACCATTGAAAAAGGGCTTTTAAGACTGGAGAAAAAATACTGCACCCCGGATATGCCCAAAAGCATTCAACACGGCATGGACGATTATATGAAAAGCTGCGGGATTTCATCTCTTACACTTGAAAAGGTGCTCTCGGCCAAACAATAATAATTCATGGACTTTTTTTAAAGGAGTTTTAAGTATGCATCAAAACAGAGATTTCGGCATAACAAACATACGAAGCAGAAACGTGCACTGCTCGGGAATGGGCCTTGGCATTATTCTTCTGGATGAAACCTACCCGGGCTTTCCCGGAGATGTGAGAAATCCCAGTGCATATCCATACCCTATCCAGTATGAGGTGGCACAAGGCCTGGATATTGATAAACTGGTTCGCGGCAAAGATAAGGATCAATACCTTGATACAATACTGACAGCCGCTTTTAAACTTCAGAAAATGGGATGCCGTGCCATTGCTGCCGAGTGCGGTTATTTTGCTTTTTTCCAGAAAGAGGTGAGAGCAAAGCTTGATATTCCCGTGTTCATGTCAAGTCTGCTGCAGGTTCCCTGGGCCCAGTCCATTATCAACCCAGATAAAGTTGTGGGGATACTCATGGCCACCAAAAAGGATCTGCTTGAAAAACATTTGTCCAGCGTGGGTGTACATCCGGGATCAAACTATGTTGTAGGAGGTGCCATGGATGACGGTAAGTGTCCGGAATTTGATAATCTCTGGACCGAAGGGTTGAGACCGGAAATACCACAGGCTGACTACGGGCAGGCTCAAGAGGATTTTCTCAGGGCAGGTACTGCATTTTATGAAAACCATCCCAATATGGGGGCCATGGTGCTGGAATGCACCGGTTTTCCACCCTTTGCCAGGGCATTGCAAAGAGCCATCAATATCCCGGTTTTCTCTTGGGGAACCCTTATGGATTATGCCCATATGGTAACGGTACATAGAGATTATTATGGCTGTGTATAAACCCTAAAATTATATAGAGGATTTTATTTGCCTCCCTAGTCTTTTGTTTCCAATTTTGATTCTGTTTGATCAACTTCCGAGCGCGGGTCGATCTCTATGGCCATTTGCGTGGTGTGCTTCATGATCATGAAATCCACCTGGTCTTCCACTGGAATCACCCGGGCCAATTCTTTGTGCCTTAAAAATAAAGCAGTCAGTGCAAAGGCTGTGCTGACACCTGAAAAATAAACATAGAACCCATAGGGCGAGTTCAGCATTTCCATGACAGAAGATGAGGCAATGGGGCCGATCACCGCACCAATACCAAAAAAAAGCAAAAGTGCAGAGCTGACATTAACCACGTCTTTAGGTTCAAACATGTCATGAGCCCGTGCCACAGCAGCCGGATAAATAGTGAACATAAGACCGGAAAACAGAGCAGTTGCTGCCATGAAAGCCCAAAATGAGCTTTGAGACAGGCCAATCATCAGGACGCTTACCACAGCAAAAACAATGCCTAAACCAGGAATTACCTTTGATCTGTCAAAACGATCTAAAAACATGCCCAGGGGCCATTGGAATAAAAGTCCCCCCAATACAGAGATGGTCATGAAATAAGATATCTGGGAAACACTTAAATTAATTTGATGGCAAAATACAGGCCCCATGGTGTAAAAAGAACTGTTTGCCAAACCTGCTGTAAAACATCCGAGTATTCCCAGGGGGGCTTTTTGAATAATAATTTTAAGTTTAACCGGTTCAGTCTTTGGAATTTCAGGGCGAATGGCCCGGGTTAAGGCAATGGGAATAATACAGGATACTATCAAAAAACCAATGACAAAAAACAGGGTTTGATCCTTTACTTCTCCAATGTTGAGAAGCTGCTGTCCAACACTGCTCCCCAGATAGCACATGACCATGTAAATGGAAAAAACCCTTCCCCTTGTATGGGATTCAGCTCTTTCGTTGAACCAGCTTTCAATGACCATGAACAGCCCGATGGTGGCAATACCCGTGAAAAATCTGAAAACAGCCCATGCTGGTCCTGAAATATAAGCGCCATGAAGCATGATCATGGCAGTGGCAAGGGCGGCAAATGCGGCAAAGGCTCTAATATGTCCGACGCTTCTTATAATTCGGCGGCAATAAATGGCGCCTGTTACAGAACCGATAAAATATGAAGTTAAGATCAACCCCGTCATCTGGGTGGAAAATCCTTCAATGGTTAATCTCAAACTCAGAAAGGTTGCCAGCAATCCCAAACTCATGGCCAACAAGAGCATGGAGGTATATAAAGCAATAAAGGATTTTAATATGGATATCATTTTAGATTTTCCAATAATTGTTCTGTAAAGAACATGATATTTTTTTTATCTGAACCGGCTGATGCCAAAGGGTGCGATATTGATTTGCGGTGTATTGCCATAAACCATGTCGCACACAATTTTTCCCGTTCCCGTTGCCAGGGTCAGCCCCAGCATTCCGTGACCGGAGGCTATAATAAGGTTTTCCCGTGAAGGTGCCCTGTCTATTATGGGCAAGTCATCATAGGTCATGGGTCGCAGGCTGGTCCATTCTTCAATAACAGGCCGGCCCACAGGCTCCTTAAGAAAGACCTCTGCTCCTGAAATAAGCTTTGACAGGCGTTTGGAGTTTAAACTGTCACTATACCCTGAAAATTCCATGGTTCCGCCCAGGCGGTAACCGCTTTTCCAAGGGGTAGCAACCATATTTTTTTCATGGAGATAACATGGATAGGTGGGACAAATGCCTGGTCTTTCCATGGTGATACTATACCCTTTCCCCGGCTGAACCGGCAAATCAAGATTTAATTGCCGCAGCATCTGGGGTGCCCATGCACCGGTTGCCAGTACAAATTCATCTGCCTTAAAACTGCCTTTGACCGTATCCACGCCGGTAATTTTATTTCCTTTGGTTTCAAATTCCAAGACATTGCAGTGTTCTTCTATGATAAGTCCTTTTTGGCTCAGATGTTTTCGCCAGGAAGTCACAAGCATGTCTGGTTTGAGATGCCAGTCCGCTTTATTGAGCCAGGCACCGGCCATATCATTTTTCAGGGCAGGCTCGAACTCCCCCAAATCTTTTTTATCAATCCTTTGGGCTCCCAAATGAAAGGTGTTCAAAAATTCATTAGTTGCCTGGAAATTTTCAAAATTTTTTCTGTCCTTATAAACGGTTAATATGCCTTTTTTTTCAAAATCACACCGCATGTTGTCCGTGGCAAGAAGTTTATCAAACAGCTGTATGGAGTAATTCAGGAGTTCGAATTTTTCTTTGGCGGCCTGTTTCATATGGGAGTCATTACACTTTGAGGCAAATTTTAACAGCCAGATCAATCGCTTTATATCCAGGGTGGGTTTTATATATAAAGGAGAAGTTCCTTTCAGGGTTCTTGCAAGTTCATGGGTTACTGCACCGGGAGAACACAAAGGAATGACATCGCTGAAATAAAGCAGCCCACAGTTTCCATGGGATGCCCCTTCCCCGACTTTACCTCTTTCAATGAGTCTTACACTGGCACCTTTATCAATTAAATAATAAGCGCAGGCAAGACCAATGACTCCGCCCCCGATGATAATGACTTCCTTTTTGGCTACCATTTAATTTTTCCTTTTGCAGGCAGATTATCTGATTGAGAATTTTAATTTCAAATTGAATTTTAGGATATTTTATTAATATCTTTACCAATATTAAGTATAGTTCGGCAATAATGAATGCTTTTTTTAATGGTTTCAATTTCCAGTTGCAAGGCAGTGTCCTTGTCTTCCAGGTTTATTCCCATCTCAGTTTCAATATTTATCCTTTTTGTGGGAGAGTATTTTTTAATGAGATCATAGGCTTTTTGCATATCAATATCTCCTTCACCCACGGCCACTCCTCTGACCCTGAAACCATCCCGGCAGAATTCAACACGATCATCTCTGAAATGGTTTGTAAATGCGACAGGTGCAAGATTTTCAATAGCCTTCATGGGGTCTTCTGCCATATGCCAGGCATTAACAGTATCAATACAGGCCCCTACAAAGGGATGATTCACTTGATTTAGTACCCATAGAATTTCATCTGAAAAACTATCGCAATGATTTTCAAGGGCCAGGCAGATGCCATATTCCTCTGCCATTGGTGCGGTTTTTTCCAGAAGATCGGCGGTCTGTTGCAGAAAAGGCATGACCTCTGGATGAAACCTGGAGCCGGCCCTTGGCCTGGGCCTGGGTAAATCCATACTGATCTTTACCACATCTGCTCCTATAAAATGAGCCGTGGCCAGGCCGTCTTCCAGATTATGCTGGATACCAATACCAAAATTTCCCAGATCAAGGGACATATTGTATTCCAGGTAAAGATTTTTCTCTTTTGCTGCCACTCCCACTTCTTTGAGGAAAGAAGGCTCCAAATTTTCCAGGACCCCGTCATCCAGATGAAATCCGTCCAGCCCCAATTCAATGCCCAGATCAAAAAGCTGGAATGTGCTTAATTGTCTTTCCCACGGTAGTTTAAAACCTGCCCATGCCTGGCCGATCCCATGCAGATATAAACTATAGGTATGCAGCCCCAATAACATTTGATTGTTTTCTGTTTTATTTACAGCTATTTTTGACGGCATAAAAGGTTTCCTTTTATTGCTTTTTTTTGATAATTAAAGCCTTATTCCCATATTTGTCCCTGCATTATTAGGAACCTTTGTTTTTGTCAAGAGAATCTGGAAAAAATTGAATAAATTATATTTTTTAAAGCCGTATAAAGAAAGGTAATTCGGTCATATATAACAAATATTCATGTATTATATTATAATTATTATTTTGACTTATAGTTATCCATATCAATATAACCATAACTTGGCAAAGCAAAGGGATTGAGCAAATTCACTCCCAAGCATTTTATACTGTTTTGCCTGGCAGGATTTAAGCGGAAAAACAAATTAAAGGGACAATATTAATTATTATTATTAATTATCATTGAAATTAATGGGGGAACAAGAATGGACAGAGAGCCAACCTTAAGAAGGAAAACGGCACTTTCCTACAAAACCGAAGAAAAAACAGTGATGAGAGGCTATAGTTTAAGCGATATGGCTGAGGAGGGCTATTCATTTTATGATGCCATGTTTGTGCTATTCCAGAGCCGGATTCCAACCCAAAAGGAAGAAAAAATGCTCAAGTATGAAATGGGTGTGTTTCTTGAACATTCCATGTCTCCATCAGCAGTTGGCGCAATTGGTGTAAGCGCAGGCAGGCCAAATCTTCCGGTTTGCGTTGCAGCCGCCGTTTCTACCTTTGGAGGTGTTCATGGCCCGGGCGCAGCCCATGGATACATGCTGAATAAATACCTGGAAAGAGGCTATAAAGAAGGAAAAACTGTGGATGAAATGGCTAAGGCCCTTGTGGATGACTACCTGGATAATGGGACACCCGTCATGGGCATGGGGCAACCCCAGCATATTGACAGTGATCCCAGGGCGGAACCGATCCATCTTAAACAGGAAGAGCTTGAGCTGGAGGGTGTCTATCTTGAATTTCAAAGAGCTTTGGAAAAATATTTTCATGCAAGACGCAAAGCGGACGGACGTTCCTATGTTGGTGTTAATGTCGTAGGTTCCGGGAATACTGCATTGATGGAAATTGGGTTTTCACCCAATGCCGGTTGGTGTATCGGCAGTGTTGTGCGCGGATTCAGTTGTGCTGCCCATGCATTGTATAATATGAAAAAAGGCCGCGCATGGGGTGCTTCCAGAAACGAACCCATGGTTCAGATGATTGATTTGTCCATGATTAAATATGTGGGACCAGAGGACAGAATTGTGCCAAAACAGGAAGAAAGACAGGAATATGCAAAAAAACAGAAAGAAGAAGGAGAATATAAAAAATGGGTTATCTAGATCAGGAAAAAACCGATGCACTCAACAAGCTGAAGAGAGAACGTGGGGTCGGTAATCTGGACAGCGAGAAAAATCCATTTGATTATCACGCCAGAGAATACGGTACTATGCCGCAGGATAACAAACGTGCCCCGTTTCAGTGGGTTTCTGAAGTTTCCTATAAAAATGTCCATAGGATCGTGACCAGGGGATATGACACAACAGAGCTGATGGAAGAGGGTTATGGCGTTATTGAAGTTCTGTTTGTAGATTATCAGGCACGCATACCCACAATTGAAGAAGAGAAAATGCTTAATTATGTAATGATTATGATGATGGAGGATGGACTTTCCGGGCCTGCCGCTATCTCCAGAATCGTTGCTAAATCCAAAACTTTTCTGACCCAGGCATGCGGTGCATCAATCATGGCGTTTGGACACGCCTATGGTGCCTATTCAAGCTTTGGGAACAGGCTTGAAGATTATATAAAACGCGCTGAACTCGAAAATATTACCCTGAATCAAGCTGCCAAACTTCTTGTTCAGGAGAATGGTATTGACGAAGCTTTGGGTGTTTCATGCCTTATGCTCAAAGATCCGGCAGCAAAACGAATGATCGCCCGTGCTCAAAAACTGGGTGTGGCCGGCGTCAATATCGAGTTTATGACAGAAGTGGTCAAGGCTGCTCAGGGTGCAAGTTCCGAACCTGTAGACATTGATATGCTCGGTGCAACCGGTGCTGTGATGCAGGATCTTGGGTTTACCCCTGAAGCGACCTGGGCAATCCTTGCCATTACACGTTCGTTTGGTGCCGGTGCCCATTATATTGAAGAGGTGGAAAGAGAAGAATTGTCAAGAATGGGCCAGCAATTATCACCTAAAGAGGATTATGATGGACCTGCCGACCGGCCTGTTCCACCACTCAAAGACAGAGAAAAAGTTTCCAAGTCAGCAATATGTAAGACACCCGAAGAATGGAAAAAGCGGTTTGAGGAAATGAAAGGAGTTATGGGTAGTGGTTTCTCAATCATTGAAGAAGTTGCAGATCCAAGCAAGAAGTCTGGAATGAAAAAGGTAGGAAAATTATAAGATTTTTATCATTTTTAAGGACCTCAAATGAAATAAATTGAGCAGAAATAGCGAAGGATTTTGGTTCATCTACAAGGCGCATCAAATGTTTAATACTTTACGTATTAGGCCTTTGGTGCAACGCAGTAGATGGGGCAAAAGACAAGCAATTTCGTTCAAGTTATAAAATTTGTGGTCCCAAGAGGGAGAAGATAAGATGGAAGTTGTCAAACCCGTTAAAAGAAATGTCCTTCTCAATCCAGGACCCGCCACAACAAGTGATGCAGTTAAATATGCCCAGGTCATACCTGATATTTGCCCGAGAGAGCAGGAATTCGTAGATATTATGACCGGTGTTCGTAAGGATCTGGTCAAAGTAGTACACGGAGATCCTGAAAAATACACTTCAGTGATATTTGCAGGATCAGGAACCATTGTTCAGGATGTCCTGGTAAACTCTCTGGTTCCTGGAGGCAAAAAAATCTTGGTTGTGAACAATGGTGCTTATGCGGCAAGAATGGTTAAAATAGCCAAGTTTTACCATATTGATTGTGTGGATCTTCAGTCCTCAACAACGGGACTGCCGGATCTTGCAAAGGTAAAAAAGGCCATTGAAGAGGATAAGGACATAGCTGTGGTTGCAGCCGTCCACCACGAAACCGGGACCGGAGTTTTAAATCCTATCAGGGAAATCGGTAAGATGGCCCATGATAATGATTGTATCTTTATTGTGGACACTATTTCCACCTATGGATTAAGACCCATTGATATTGAAGAAGAAAATATTGATTTTCTGATGTCCTCGGCTCAAAAAGGCCTTGCAGCAATGACGGGTGCATCCTGGACCGTGGGAAATATCAAAGCCATTGAAAAATCAAAAAATCATCCCACAAGATCTTATTATTGCAATCTTTTCATGCAGTATGATTTCTTTAACAGGGTTGGGGAAATGCACTTTACCCCTCCTGTTCAGACAATCTATGCCCTTGCCCAGGCTCTTAAGGAATATTTTGAAGAAGGGGAACAAAACCGCTGGAATCGCCTTAAAAAATGTTGGGAGGCAATCCACAAGGGTTTAGAACAGATCGGACTTGATTCTGTTATTGATAAGCAGATCCAGGGCAAGCTTGTTGTTACAATCAAAGCCCCGGATGATGATAAATTTGATTTTGCCACCCTCCATGATTATTGCTTTGAGCGGGGGTTTACAATTTACCCGGGCAAAATGTTCGGCCTTAAAACATTCAGGCTTTGCAACCTTGGATTAATCTCCCATTGTGACATTGAAGATTATTTTGTGACGGCCAGGGAAGCATTTAAACAGATGGGGTATACACTTCCCATAAAATAGTGGTTTTAATAATGACATAATAGGTATGAATTTTTGTAATTGTTCAGCCCGTTAAAAGCGGTTATCTCAAAGCCCTGTCTGATGGATATTTTCAGGAGGTTAAGCGTTTAGCATCGAAAAAAATATCTATCAGACAGGGCGACGTCAAGCATAAGAGCTGAATAGTTACGAATTTTTTTTAATATATTTTTTAAATAATTTAGACGGAGAAAAAACATGGAAGACAATGTTCAGGAAATGTATGAGAAAGGCAGAAAAGCATTTGAAGAAATTGAATTCTGGCCCCAGGAAAAAGTTGATATGATGGTACAGGCCGTTGCATGGGAACTGGTAAAAGACGATGTCAGAAAAAAACTGGGGGATATGGCTGTAGACGAGTCCGGCATAGGGAACAAAGAAGACAAGTGTGCTAAAATTAAAAATAAAACTTTGGGTACGCTCTGGGATCAAAAGGGCGTAAAAACCTGCGGCATGATCAGTGAAGACAAGGAGCAGGGTATTAGGACATTTGCAAAACCCATTGGTGTGATTGCCAATGTTGTGCCCTGCACAAATCCTGAATCCACCATCTGTTGTCTTGCCTTAAGCACCCTTAAAACCCGTAATGCCATGATCGTCACCCCCCACCCCAGGACTCAGAAGACGTCATACGAAACTGTTCAGCATGTTCGCAAGGGGCTTGAAAAAGTGGGTGCACCTGCGGATTTGGTCCAATGTATCAAACAGACAAGTCATGCTGCAACTTCAGCTTTGATGAGCGTCTGTGATTATGCCGTTGCAACGGGTGGAGCAGCCCTGGTCAAGGTTGTGTATGCTGCCGGAAAACCAGCACAAACCGTTGGTGCGGGGAACGTGGTCTCAATTGTGGATAAGAGTGCCAATCTGGCTGAAGCTGCAGAAAAGATCAAGATTTCTAAAATCGCCAACAATTCTGCTTCCTGCTCATCTGAAAATGCCGTGGCCATTTATGAATCATCCTATGATTCCATGATAGAAGAACTAAAAAAACAGGGTGGTTACATGTGTTCCACCAAAGAGCGGGAAACGCTCAGACAGTATATGTGGCCTGATGGAACACATTTGAACCGGGATGTTGTGGCTAAACCTGCGACAGTGAATGCAAAAAATGCGGGTTTATCTGTTCCTGATGATACCAAGTTCCTCATGGTCATCGGCGAAAAAGTCGGGCCGGAAGACCGCTTTTCCGGTGAGAAAATATCTCCTGTCCTAACTGTGTGGAAATGGGATGACTTTGATGAAATACTGGACCGTCTGGAGAAAATTCTTAAATTTTCAGGGGAAGGCCATTCTGTTTCCATCCATACGGAAAATGATGATCAGCGCGTGAAACTGGCCCTTAGCGCCAATGTGGGACGTGTGGTCTGTAATTTCCCCCATGCCCATGCAAACAGCGGCGGGTGGGACTGCGGACTTCCCTGCACTGATACGCTTGGCGGAGGCTCCTGGGCTGGAAATAACACCAGTGGAAATATAAACTGGAGCCATTTTTTAAATTATACTCTTCTTTCCATTCCCAAAGAAAAATATATGCCCAGTGAGGAAGAATTTTTCGGGGAATATATTGAACAACATGGAAAAGATTAACCTATGTATTAAATGACATAAGATTGAATTTTTTCTTCACCAATATTTATAGTCATTTCATTTTACCCCGGGGTTAAAAATGACCCCGGGGCCAAAATAGTGGATGTAATATAATGATAAAGGCCATAATTTTCGATTTTGGGCAAACCCTGGTTGATTCCGCTGATGGGTTTAGAACTGCTGAAAAAATAGCCAAAAAAAAAGTGTTCTCAAGCCTGTTTCCCAATGCAGGCGATGATCAACTGCAAATTTTTCTAACAGAATACCGGCAGATTCGCAAAAGCTTTCATGCCAAATCCATTTTTTCCCGGTTTGAAATCTGGCAGGCAGTTTACGAAAGGTTCAATTGCAGGGCTGATTTTAAAAAACTTACACAAATGGAAACAGATTACTGGAAGCTTGTCCAGTCTATGACAAAACCATTTCCCGAAACCATAGGTGTTTTGGAAAAACTGGTGAAACAATTCAAACTGGGTATAATTACCAATACCCAGGGACAAAAAACTTCTGGGACCCATCGCATAACCCTTTTCCCGGGTATTGAGAAATTTTTTGAAACCATTATTGTTGCCGGAGAATCAGAAATGCCGGCAAAACCTGATCCCAAACCTTTTAACCATAGTTTGAAAAAAATGGATATCAAGGCCTGCGAAGCAGTGTATGTGGGAGATGATTTTCAAAAAGATGTCCTTGGAGCCGGTTCTGTCGGGATGAATCCCGTATGGCTGAAACATTCTCTTGTGAAGCGGTCCTGGCCTGATCCGGATACCTCCACAAAGTTTCGTGTTATTACAAATCTTAATCAACTTCTAAAAATCAGTGCCAACAGGCACGATTAGTGACTAATGATTAGGGATTAGTGGATAGTACATCATCATCCTTTCAGATGACTGATGTCTTAATTAATTATTTTATCTTTAATCGAACGGTGATATTCAAGTGCCCAGTCATCAACTTTTTTAATCAATTGTTTGAGTACCTCAGAAAAATATTTGTCTTTATGATGCACAATATAAAATTTGTGCGTGATCGGTGGCCCGGGGAACGGCAGCACCGAAAGTTTTTTTTGTTGAATATGACCATAAACAGTATTCCTTGAAACCAATGCAATGCCAAGGCCGTCTTCCACAGCTTTTTTGATGGCCCTGTTGCTTGAAAGTTCAAGGGAAACAACAATATCCACTTTGTTTTTCTTTAAAAAATCATGTGTGATTTGAAAGGAAAGAGACCCTTTCTCATGAACAATCATGGATTGCCCTGAAAGATCCATATAGGTTAACTTTTTTTTCTTTACAAGGGGATGGGATGGTGAAGCAACAAAAATCATATGATCTTCAAGGATTTCACGGCAAATCACTTTTTCGTTTTTTATGGGATAGGATATAAACCCGATGTCATTATTCAGGTTGGCAACATTTTCCATAACAAGGTCGGAGGGTAAGATATTAACTGAAAAGCGTACATTGGGGTGTCCTTTGCTGACCGGGTTCAATATTGATGGCAGATAATAAGCTCCAAAACTTTCACTTGCATCAATACGGATATGACCCTGTTTCTGCTGTAAGAATTCCCTGATCGTAGCCTCGGCATGGATTTCAAGATCAAAAATTTTTTCAGCAATTTTATACAATGCAATGCCGGCATCCGTTAAAACCAGTTTTTTGCCGAATCGGTTAAAAAGCTTTATGTCATAGTATTCCTGGAGACGCTGAATACCTTTTGTTATGGCCGGTTGGGTAACATTGAGTTCTACTGCAGCTTTGCTTAAAGATCCCATTTTGCTTGAAAGGTAAAAAATTTTAAGTTGACCGAGATTCATATCAATAACTCTTTATTATGAAAATTTAATTTATCATGACAAAATTATATACACTTCATAAAATACCAATTCAAGTTCTTTTATTGTTTTGCAGGATTTTGTTCATATAAAGGTTTTATGGGTTATTGATCAGATTAATAAATCGCTTGAGTGGTCCAAAAATATGCTTCTCTCTATGATGGATCATGTAAAATGTTCGATATAACGGTGTGGATGACAACGAAAGTGCGATGAGTTTTCCCGACTCTATCTCCTTTGCCGCTACTTTTTTTGAAATCGGGGCGATTCCAGTACCACCTTCCACAGCTCTTTTAATCGCTTCATTATTGGAAAAGGTTATGGGCATGGTTACAGAAATATTGCTGGCTTCAAGCAGGTCATGGATCATTTTCTGGAAATAGGACCCCTGCTCATGCATGATGATCATATGCCCTTCAAGGTCAGTGGCCTTGATTTTTGTTTTTTGTGCCAAAGGGTGAGAAGGAGCCATGATGATCACTATTTCATCTTTAACGATCTCAATAGTGCACATTTTTTTATCTTTTACGGGAAAGGAAACAAAACCTATATCATTTTTTAAGTTAATTGTATTTTCAACAACCATCTGGTTGGAAAGGACCTCTAAAGTGACCCGGACCTTAGGAGACTTCACATTAAACTGGTTGATGAATTCCGGAAGAAAATATGCCCCAAAGCTTTCAGAAGCGCTGATCTTAATGTGTTTTAAGTTTTCATTTTGAAAGTCAGCCATGCAGTCATCAGCAAGTTTATCCAGTTCAAATATTTTTTTTGCAATATGGAAGAGATTGTCGCCGGCCAGGGTCAACTCCATATTTTTGCCCAGCTTATGAACAAGGGGGACTTCATAATATTCCTGAAGTCTTTGAATCCCTTTTGTTACAGCCGGCTGGGTAATGTTTAATTCCCGGGCCGCATAACTCAGGCTTTTGTGCTTGACTGCAAGATAAAAAAGTTTGAGTTGGTTGAGGTTCATGGGTTTCCATCTTAAATCATTACCCAAATTAGTCAAGTAACAACAGGGAGCAAATGTATATGTCAGCTTTTGAAATTGGTTTTATGTTTTTATTGTCAAAAATCAACTATTGTTAATAAAATACCAATTTAGAAACATCGCTATTATTTTTGACTGAAAGTGTTGCCCACACTATAACTGGTATCCTGGTAAAATTCTAAAAGCCCGGAGCTGGTTGGTCATGCAAGATAATTACGATCTATGGATATCAAAACCGACACTCAAAGGTAATTACTCTATGGATTCCTGACATAGGGCATCAAGAGTATCTCTTGATATCAATTCAAATCTTGATAAATTTTTTAATATAAAACAGGTCAGATTGAGGGACCTTTGGGAGTTTACTACTATAATCAGGATCAAAAATTTTCAAAAAGACACCGGACGTATAGTCCGCACCATTTCAGAATGATTGTCGGTTCATTTTATCTCCAATTAACTGTAATAGGATCTTGGTTAATTTGATTATGCCCTTTTCCATATACTTGAATTACTTTTTGAAAAATTATCTGTCTTGCACCTCTATTTTTATGATATAAAGAGCTTACTGGCCATTGATTTTTTAATTACATCTATTTTTCCATATTATATTTGCTTTTACCATTGCACAGATAAAAAGGAGAACAGGTTATGAAAGAGTTGATTCAGTATATTGCTCAAGCTCTGGTTGATAATCCGGATCAGGTTGTTGTTGAGGAAATCATGACTCCGCAGACCTTTGTGTTGGAATTAAGGGTCGCAAAAGAAGATATTGGTAAAATCATTGGTAAAAAAGGCAGGACTGTCCAGGCCGTGCGAACTATTTTATCGTGTGCCTCTGCAAAAGAAAAAAAAAGGGCCATCCTGGAAATAGTTGAATAATAGCCGAACCGATCCTTACGAAGTGGGGGGAGTTAAAAGCAACCACTGGAAGAATAAATCATGGGTATTTTGATTCATACCCACCGTGCCTTTTACTTTTTGATACTTTTAAAATGACAATCATTCCGCTTGTGGATAGCTGAAAAAAAGCGAAGGTCATTATTGAAAAATCATGTTGTAGATATGAATAAATTCCCCATACCAATCCATCTGACATGGATAGCAACCATGTTCCAAGAGATAGATCTGAAAGATTGGATTCTTTATATGCAACCCAAAGCTGGGGAATATTGGCAGCAAGAATACTGACCGCTAAAACCAACCCCAATCCATTTTCTCCTGCTAAATTATATGATAAAAATAAAATGCAAAGCCAGAGTGGAGCTACTTTGAATTCTTTCACAGTACGGCCAAATCGCAGAGAAAAAATTGTTATAAGGAAAAAGATGATTCCCGAAGAGCCTGTTGCAAGGCAGACAAAGGGTTGATTGGTTAAAGAACCATACGCCGCCCAGCCGAAGCTAACAATTGAACTTGTTGCTGTTGTGTCTACGGAAACACCAGAGGCTTTTTGAGCTCGAATAACACCTATAAACTGAGGCAATGCACGAACAAGTCCTATAATTGTTCCGATAAATCCAAAAATGGAAGATGGATTCAAGTTTCCTCCAAATTATTGTCTTTTCCTATTGAATTTCACTTTGGTTGAGTATCAAACAAACAAACAAATGTGTAGTGTAAGTTGGCATTTCATTCGTTCCCAGTTTTTTATAAACGATTTTAAACTTTATTTCTTACTAAAAGCCAGGAGTCCCCCGGCAAAAAAAAGTATCGTTGCGGTGACTTTGTTTTGAATTCTTGCCAAGTTCCTTTTTCGCATCCACTGAAATACTTTGGCACCAAACAGGGCATATGTAAAAGCGCTACTGCCTTGAATGATAAAAAAGGTTGCTGCAAGAATGACAAAATGATTGCATAAGCCATTTTAATTCTCCTGTTTAAATTGTTTTCAACTCTATTTTTAAGACTCAAAAGGAATCATACACAAGCATAAATTCTTTTTTTGGCCATTTCTTCGGCAATATATTCTGAAGGTTTCCCCTCATCCTGAGACCGCTCAAGGATCGTGGTTATTGTGGTGAAGAGCCCTTCGATGTCAGCCAAGGCATTTTCTCGGTTGGGTGTGGAGAAGATCACTGTTGATGCACCCATCATACCCCCAGCATTCACAACAAAGTCTGGTACATATGCTATATTACGATCGAATAAGTTTTGGCCGTGTTCGGCTCGCTCAAGCTGATTGTTAGCTAAACCACACACAGCACTTGCCTTAAGCTCTGGGATGGTTGTATCGTTTAACACTGCACCAAGAGCACAGGGGGCGAACACATCCACGTCCAATGTGTGAATGATGCTGGGATCAACAGCTGTTACGGAATATTGATCGACTAACTGGGAAACTGCACTTTCATTCACATCAGCAACAGTGACAACAGCACCATGATCAACCAGATGTCTTGTCAGTTCTGCTCCGGTTGCACCCACCCCTTGAATGGCCACACGTAAACCACGCAGTTCATCTGTCCCTCGAAGATGATGGGCGACTGCTCGTATACCATGGAATCCACCCAATGCAGTGAAGTGGGATGGATTGAAGTTATCAGAATATTCACTCGCACGGGCGAATATGTAATCGCATTCTTTAGCCATAATATCAGCATCCTCGGGACCAACACCCATATCTATGGCAGTCCAGAATCGCCCCCCGAGTCGTTGCACATGTTTTCCCATTGCTTTAAGTCTTGCCTTTTTCCCTGGTGAATTTGGATCAGCAATGATGACACACTTACCGCCGCCTAAGGGTAGTCCGGCAACTGAGCTTTTCATTGTCATACCCCGAGAAAGTCGCAGAACATCGTAAAGAGCCTTATCCACGCTTTCATAGGGCTGCATTCGACAGCCACCTGCTGCAGGTCCGAGAACGGAGTTGTGGATGGCAATGATACCCCGCAAATCAGCAGCAGGGTCATTAACGAATATCACTTGCTCATGGTTATCAAAACCTGGGTTTAAGAATACATCGGTCATTTTATACCTCCTGGTGCTATTATACTAAATAATTCGTGTTTCAGTAATCTGGCTATAAATTAATCAAAAAAGCTTTGGATCAGGATCAAGGTTATTAGCATCGCCCTCTATCAGAAGAATTCTGGCCTCGGATGATGCATGGCGAAAGGCCTTGGCTTCTTTATATTCAGGATCTGCCATCCAATCCAACACCGATTGTTTTGATGGAAATTCAAGGATCACCATTCTATCCTGATAGGCTTCTCCTTCTATAGTGGTTATATCACCGCCACGGGCTAAAAATTTACCGCCATAACGTTTCACAATTGGTGGGGTTCTATCAGTATACTTTTTATAGGTCTTTGGGTCTTGGATCGACATCATAGATACCACATAAGCAGCCATTTTATAATTCTCCTCTTTCAAAATTATTTTATTACCTATTGCTTTTATACGCCGTCCATATTGATAAGTAAAATTAATCAAAAAGATACATAGGTCCAGTTGTGCGTATATTAAAAAATATCGGATTTGATAGACTTAAAGTATTTTACTTTGTGTTTTCTAAACAGAGTGTCATTTTCGCTGCAAAAGCATTGAACATTTCTCAATCTGCAATAAGCCGAAGTATCCAAAAACTTGAACTCGAACTTAAAAGTCAGCTGTTTACCCGCCTTCACAAGCAATTGATACCGGCGAAATTCACAGACCATTAAAGCCTGGTTCAAGCATCATTTTAAAAAATCAAATTTATCACTTCAGTCAGTTCTTACCGTTGACAGCCATCAAGCAATTATTAAGGCTATTCAGCATCATGTGGGTATGGGGATTATCGCATCTCATCTGGTGAGTAAAGAAATTAACGAGGGTCAAATTATTGCGATTAAAACCTCTAAGTCTGAAATCAAAAACGAAATAAGCCTGACCCAATTACTGGACAAAATTCCAACAGTCACAGAAAAAGTTTTTTTAAAGTTTTTGTTGAATGAGATCGAATCGATTGGCCTTGAGATAAAGGTAAAGAACGCAGGGTTAGGTGATTTTTAAAAATGAAAAGTCCGAGTATGAATCGGACCCTTCAGATAAAGGAACTAAGTTATAATAACATAGGAGGTGCCCAAAATGTAAGAAAGGGTCAATGTTATTACAGATCAATAATTATTATAAAAAACTATCCATGTAAATAGGTATAAACCCCTATTTTTCAACAAATTAGATGTTTTTTACTTGTTTTTTCACATTTTTTATCAGATATAGTCTCTTTCTAAAAAGTACAACTAATAATATTATCAAAATCACTTCTCACAGATTTTAAAGATGTCTATCTTGAATCTGAAGAAAAATGGTTTTGATGAAAGTTGACTGAAACGTAATCGGTTATATTAATCAGAATCTCCAATAAGGAGCATTCTGGCAGATACTCCCTGAATAAATTATATTTTCATTAAATTCTATTTTTTAATATCTTTACTGATTTCTAAAATATTGTTACTTTTGAATCCGGTTATTATATTTATCTGGCCGGATATCATTAACATTTACAAAACAAACAAATTTGTATAATTTAAATATTCGTCGGCAGGGATAGCACCAGAAATTTCTTAATGCACAAAAACTTACGAAAAGTGCTATGAAGGAGGTATTATGAAAGGTATTGTTTTTTCAGAATTTCTCGCTATGGTTGATGAGAGGTTTTCCATGGAAATGAGTGAACGTCTTATCGATGAAGTAAATCTACCTTCCGGTGGTGCTTATACAACTGTGGGCACTTACGATGCCCAAGAAATCGTGGATCTTGTGGCAAAGCTGTCTGAGCTTACCAAAATTTCAGTACCCGATCTTTTGAAGACTTTCGGTCGTTATTTGTTTGCGCGGTTCTTCAAAATCTTCCCGCAATTTTTTAAAGATGTGACATCGACCCTTGATTTTCTGCCTAAGGTGGAAAGTTATATTCATCTGGAGGTCAAAAAACTTTACAGTGATGCAGAATTGCCTTCCTTCACTTGTGTATACCCGTATCCCGACAGGCTTGAAATGGAATACCGCTCTGCCCGTAATTTACCGGACTTGGCCGAAGGCTTGATTTTAGGCGCTGCGGATCATTTTAATGAACGTATCAAGGTGGAACGGGAGACTATTCCAGGAGACCCTTCGGCGGAATTATTCATCGTCACTAAGCTTGAGAATTAAATATGAATGATGATCAAATCGAACTGCTGAAGCGAAGACTTCAAAGAGAAAAGAACATACGGCAACAGGCCGAGACGATAGCTGAAGAGAAAAGCAGTGAGCTTTACCTAAAGGGCGAAGAATTGAAGAATGCCCTTCAGGCTGAGGAAAAGGCAAGAAAAGAAATTGAGATTTTATATAAAGAGGTCGAACGACTTTCCCTCATCGATCCACTCACGGGATTGAACAACCGCCGTAGTTTCTTTACTGATGCCCATCACACTTTACAGTTAGCAATCCGTCATCAAAAAAAACTGTCCTGTGCCATGCTGGATATTGATTTTTTCAAGAAAGTTAACGACACCTGTGGTCATGCTTTCGGAGACAAGGTGCTGATAGCTGTAGCAAAGGTATGTAAAAAGGAAATGCGCGAGACAGATTTAGTGGCTCGGTACGGCGGAGAGGAATTCTGCTTTCTGTTTCCTGAAACCGGCCTCAACGCCACTGCTTTAATAGCTGAACGAATCAGACATGCGATATCACAATTGGAGTTTGATGCTGATAAAAACAGCTTTTCAGTGACTGTCAGCATCGGCGTATCAAAATTGCTGGACTCGAACGACAACATGGAAAACATGCTCAAAAGAAGTGATGAATGCCTTTATAAGGCAAAAGAAACCGGACGAAACAGAGTTGTTCTCTGGGAAGGTTGAAAAAATTGAAGTGAGCCATTCTGACCATAACTGCAATCCATCCTTTTTATTATCTTGCAAAGCACAGAAGATCGTTTGTTTTTTTAAAAAATATCCGCCAGTTTTTTAAGTTCCCCTGTATTCAATCAATTTTTTTTCAATCAGAGATTTAATTTGCCTTTCCAGTATTTTTACAGAACGGTTGTCAAGAAAGACTGATTTCAACCATCGTTTCAATGGACTCTATGGTTGATAAATCTCTTTCTTAAAAATATGACATGAGGTTATATAAAATTAAAATTAGTATTTTGACTTGTAACATGAAGACCTTGATAAAGAGGGGAAAAAGTTATGCTGGAATTATAGACGATTTAATTGAAGTAGCCCAGGCTTTAGCCGGGATTTTTAAAAGATAAAAGGAGCGAATCATGAGAGATCAGGCCAAGGTAGTTATCATAGGTGGTGGTGTTTTCGGGACCAGTGTGGCATATCATCTTGCCAAAGCCGGCTGTACGGATATTGTCCTTGTGGACAAGGGCGAATTAACAAGCGGGACTACTTTTCATTCTGTTGGTCTGGTTTCCCAGTTCAGGACATCGCCATCTTTGATGAAGATAATGAACTATACTATTAAATTGTTTAACGATCTGAAAAAAGAAGTTGGAGAAAATCTTGGCTGGCATACGGTGGGAAGCCTGCGCCTTGCATCAAGTAAAGAGCGCCTGATGTCGCTTCGTCGAGAGGTCAGCCGGGCAAGGGCCATCGGCATTGAAGCCGAGGTCATCACACCTTCCGAAGCGCTTGAAATAGCACCTTTTATGTCGGGTGAGGGGCTACACGGAGCAGTCTGGGTTCCGGATGACGGCCATATTGACCCAAGCTCCATAACCTATGAACTGGCTCGCCAGGCAAAACGACTGGGAGCCCAGATTAATACAGGCGTAAGGGTAACCGACATTGAAGTGGATGCAAAAGGGCAGGTCACCAAGGTCATCACTGATAAAGGTGATATTCTCACAGAGTGCGTTGTAAATGCTGCAGGAGAATGGGCTCCACGTATCGGAGCTATGGTGGGTGTGAATATTCCCATGGTGCCCTTAATGCACCAATACCTGACCACCAAACCCATTCCAGGGCATGAGCTGCCCTCCAAAACCCCGGTTATAAGAGATCCTGACAAATTGTTTTATTGCCGCGAAGATGTCGGGTCCTTTCTTATCGGCGCATTTGAAACCAATCCAAAAGAATGGGCGACCAAAGGTGTTCCCTGGGAATTTAATCAGCAATTGCTGCCTGCGGAATGGGATTTGTTTGAACCGGTCATGGAAATGGCTATGAAAAGATTACCCATTCTTGAGCAGGCAGAGGTAATAGAGCTGATTAACGGGCCTGACGCCTTTACCCCGGATGGTCATTATGCCTTGGGTCCTGTTCCGGGATTAAAGGGTTTTCTGGTTGCAGCCGGTGGTTCAATCAATGGTATTGCAGGCGCAGGCGGGGTAGGCAAATTAATATGTGAATGGATTCTGGAAGGAGAACCTTCCATAGATACCCACGAAATGAATGTAAGACGTTTCGGACCCCATCTTAAAAATCTTGACTATGTTACCCAGCATTGCCGGGAAGTGTACCGTAATTATTATCACCTTCATTTTCCCAATGATGAAAATATATGGGGACGTCCCTTAAGGACCAGTCCTTTTTATCCGCGGCTCAAAGAGTTAGGTGCTGTATTCGGGGAGAAAAACGGGTGGGAACGTGTGAATTATTTTGAACCGGGCAAACCCTGGCGACAGGCGGGTTATGATCAAAATAACTGGGGCTGGGGAAAACCCGACTTTTTTGACCGGGTCAAGAAAGAATCCCTTTCGGCGCGGCAGAATGTTGCAGTTCTTGACATGACCTCATTCGGCAAAATAGATGTTAAAGGCAAAGATGCCCTTGATCTATTACAAAAACTTGCAATATCCAATCTTGATAAAGCATTGGGATCGCTCACCTATACACAGTTTTTAAATGAAACAGCCGGCATTGAAAGTGATGTAACTGTCTGTAGAATTGCAAAGGATCATTTCAGAATAGTTTCCGGAACCTCATTTGTTTCCAATGATTTAGGCTGGATAAAAATGCATGCGCAAAAAGGCTATGATGTGGCAATCAAAGATGTTACAAATGAATTTGCCTGTTTAAGTCTGTTCGGCCCCAATGCCAGAAAAGTGCTTGAAAAGATCACTCAGGCAGATGTGTCCAATAAAGCCTTTGCATATCTGACTGCAAAAAATCTTGATATGGGAGGGGTTAATGTCTGGGCCCAGAGAGTCAGTTATACAGGAGAGCTTGGATGGGAACTCTACATGGCTAATGCCGATGCACTAAAGATCTGGGATGCCATAATGGCTGCGGGTAAACAATTTGATATCTCACCCATCGGTTATAAAGCGCTTGACGGTCTGAGAATTGAGAAAGGGTATTTGTACTGGAGTGGCGACATTTCTCCAGGGGACAATCCCCTTGAGGCAGGTCTTGGATTCTGTGTTGATTTCACTAAAGATGATTTTATAGGGAAGAGCGCTCTTTTAAAAATAAAGGAAGCAGGCTTAAAAACAAAGTTATGCGGTCTTACCCTGGATGCAGAATATTGCCTGTTTGGGGGTGAATCTGTTTACAAAGACGGCAAGATTGTCGATCGTATCAGAAGTGCCAACCATGGTTATTGTGCCAACACTGATATTGCTCTTATATATCTGCCCCTTGAAATGTCTGAACCCGGCACAGAGCTGGAAGTTGAAGTAATGGGTAAGATTATTAAAGCTAAAGTGGCTTCAATGCCCATTGTTGATCCAAAAGGCGCACGCATACGTGCTTAAAAAATAAACCCAAAAAATAAAACCAGGTAAAAATATGTTGTAATAATTGTAACTATTCAGCTCTTATGTTTGAAACCGCCCTATCCGATGGATATTTTTGTTCGATGCTAAACGCTTAACCTCCTGCAAATATCCATCAGACAGGGCTTTGAGATAACCTCTTTTAACTGGCTAAACAATTACTAATAATAAATTAATATGGGAGATCCAACCGTGCTGAATCAAGCAAGAATCGTCGTTATTGGTGGGGGTATCACAGGATGCAGTGTTTTGTATCACCTTGCCAAAGCCGGTGTTAAAGATGTGGTTTTGGTGGAAAAAGGAGAACTCACTTCAGGAGCCACCTGCCAGGCCGCAGGCATGCTGACCCAGTTCAATACCTCACAGACCATAATGCGGATGCGTCAATACAGTACTAAGCTTTATAAAAGCCTTAATGCCTTTAGCGAAGTGGGAAGTGTAAATATTGCATCAAGTCCGGAAATGCTAAAAACATTTCAACGTAATGTGAGCCGCGCAAGGGGCATTGGTCTTGACGTTGGTATTATTTCAGCACAGGAAACCATTGACTTGCTGCCCTGGGCATCGGAAGACAGCCTTTATGGTGCTTTCCATTTACCAGGGGACGGTCACATCGATCCCCATACTACAACCTATGCAGTGGCCAAAGCAGCTACAAATCTTGGTGCACAGATTTTAACAAACACCCGCGTGACCGGTATCGAACTATCTCTAAACGGTGAGATCCGAAAAGTCATTACGGATAAGGGCGATATTGAATGTGAAATTATTGTAAATGCAGCAGGCATCTGGTCAGGGCAGGTGGCTGCAATGGCCGGGGTTTGTATTCCATGTACGCCCGTTGTGCATCAACATATTGCAATGGAAGCGGTTGCCGGCAGCGAGATCCCGGCGGACAGCCCGACATTTCGCGATTATGATTATCTTGTCTATGGACGTCCCGAAGGCGGAAGCTATCTTGTGGGTGGCTGGGAAATGCATCCTAATGCTATCTGGATAGATGGTGTTCCCTGGAACCATGGATCCTCAGAAGTACCCAATGATTTTGATTTGTTTGCTCCCATGCTTGAAGAAACTATCAAACGATTTCCCTTTATAGGTGATGCCGGCGTGATTCGCCTGGTGGCTCACCCGGATGCTTTTACACCGGATGGAGGTCCTTTACTTGGACCCTGGCCCGGCCTGAAAGGATTCTGGATGGCTGCAGTATCTAATATGCAGGGTTTTGGCGGAGGTGGCGGTATTGGTAAAACTATTGCTGAATGGATCACCCAGGGTCAAACAGAATGGGATGTATTCCCGTATCGCGCCTGGCGGTTTAGTAAACATCACAATCAACCGCGTTATGCTGCCGAATGTGCCAAAGAGGTTTACAGATATTATTATCGCACAAAGTATCCCCACGATGAAAATGTTTCCATGCGTCCTGTTCGAATGAGCCCATTCCATAACAGGCTTCAGGATTTAGGTGCAGTTTTTGGAACAAAAAACGGGTGGGAGCGTGCCAATTATTTTGATCCAAAAAAATCCTGGCGCTTAGCAGGTGAAGACCAGCGGGAATGGGGTGGCTGGGTCAAACCCTCTTTTTTTGAAAACATTGCTGCGGAGTCAGAAGCCGTCCGAAATAAAGTCGGCCTTTTTGACATGAGCGCTTTTGGCAAAATTGAACTTAAGGGCCCGGGCGCATTGCCATTAATCCAGCAACTTACAGATAATGATCTGGATCGTCCCATAGGATCTGTTACTTATACTCAATTTCTCAATGATCAGGGCGGTATTGTAGGGGATGTAATGATTACCCGTCTGGATTCTCAAACCTTTCGAATTATTACCGGCTCAGCTCTTGTTGACTCCGACCTGGGATGGATTCGATTGAATCAAAAAGAGGATGACCTGTTCGTTAACATCAAAGATGTGACGGAAGACTATGCAGTGATAGGCCTGTGGGGGCCTAATGCCCGGAAAGTATTACAGAAAATCACAACAACAGATATTTCCCACACATCTTTTTCTTATATGTCTGCTCAAAACATAGAAGTAGATTCATTGCCCGTTTTTGCCCAACGCGTCACCTATGTGGGTGAATTGGGCTGGGAATTATACATTCCAAAAGATAAATCCATTTTTGTGTGGGATAAACTATGGACAGCAGGCCAGGACTACGGGATAAGACCCTGTGGATTCAAAACCATAGATTCTCTTAGGCTGGAAAAAGGCTTTCTCGCATTAACAAGCGATATCACACCATTGGAAACCCCATTTGAAGCAAGACTTGATCATTGTGTAAAAATGGGTAAAGCGAGTGATTTTAACGGGAAAAAAGCCCTTGCGGCTCTTAAAAATCAAGGTATAAAACAGCGCCTGCATACACTTGTAATAGGTGATGAAGAATATTTGACCTTATACGGTGGCGAAGCTGTAACCCTGAACGGGAAAACAATTTCACGCCTGCGAAGCACAGGATATGGGCATTCAATCAAAAAAAATATTGGTTTTGCATATCTGCCGATAGATTGTACTGAAACTAAATTTTTTGTGGAAATATTTGGAGAAATGATATCGGCAAAAATTGTACCTGATGTATTATACGATCCCGAAAGCCGGGCAATCCGGAGATGATTTCAGCAATGGCAGCCATTAATACAAATTATAAAAATGATATAGCCAGTATTGAAGCAATTGAAGAACAATTGAAAAATATTGCAGACACAGGTTTTTCACATGTGCAGTGGTGTCATGACTGGCTGGGCGAATATGTGTATAGCCATATTGAAATGGTGCAGATTAAACAGATGTTGGAAAAGTACAATTTCAAGTTAAAAGGACTGCATGCGGCAGAAGGTGGAGTGCCCGGTCTTACACAGGATGGCAACCTTGATTTCGGCCACAGATTTGAAAACAGAAAAAATTATACATCGCTTAACGAATATAACAGGCTTGCAGGCGTTGAGTTAATTAAGAACAGGGTAGATTTGGCTCATATTATCGAAGCAAAAGAAATTGTACTGCACATGCAATTGCCCTATATCGAATTAAGAGAAGATGAAGATTTCAAAAAAAAATACTGGGAACAGGCTTTTAGATCATTTGATGAATTAAAGCCTTATTGCAAGACAAGAGGTGTGAAAATAGCAATTGAAAATTTGATTTGTACACCCAAACAGGAACAAATGGATCAATTAGACACCTTGTTTGAGAGGTATGATTTTGATTTTATGGGATTTTGTTTTGATTCAGGCCATGGCTCTATGGTTTGTATAGATGATCCCTTGTTTTTTGCTAAAAGATATAAAGAAAGAATAATAGCATTACACCTGCAGGATACGGACGGCATTGCACCAGAATTAATTGAAGATGGAATGGCTGCGTTAAAACATGACAAACATGCTCTCCCTTTTACAGGTATTATTAACTGGGATGATTTAGCAAAAATTGTAGCCAGGTCACCATATAACTTACCTGTAACATTAGAGGTGCATCTTAAAAGTGATACCTATGATCAAGAAATGTTTAATCTTAAAGATGCATTGGGAAAAACACAAAAACTTGATGAAATGGTTAAAAATTATAGAAGATAGTCAATAAAAGTTGCTGTTTGCTTCCAAAAAGATTACCTGAAAGTTACGACATTACAGGAGAGGCCATAATGGAAAAACACCAGGTTGTCATAAAATGCGGTGGCTGAAGGGGCTTTTTTGCTGCTCATTAATTGTATGAAAAAATTTGGGCCTGTCCATCGTTTTGTTTATCATCATGGATGGATGGGTCCCAGCCGGGAAAATAAAGGATGGAATCTGGGTTATTAAAAGCTTTAAAGGAAAAAACAATTGCAGGGTGCGGCCTGGATGTTTTCTCGGAAGAACCGCTTCGAAAAGAGGGGCATTTTTTAAGCGAGTTATTAACCATGGATAATGTTGTGATTACTCCCCATATAGCAGCCTGGACCCATGAAACATGGGATGGTCTGCAAAACGAAGCCTTGCAAAACGTAATCGATGTTTTAGAAGGGCGAGACAGTATGATTCGATCTTTGGATCCTCGATTGCAAAATCAATCCAATTGTATATATCCAGCACCATGATCATGAGGGCAAAATACTGAAATATAAATTCTATCTATTTGACTAAGATTATGTGAGGGATTATTGTAAAAACCCTGGTTTTCAGGACCCGGTTATTTATGATTTAGTGTTGAGGAGGACATATTATGTGGAAACGAGCGGTTTGCACCAAGGATTGCCCTGATAGCTGTGGCCTGTTGGTCAAGGTGGACGCCGGTCGGGTTGTAAGTGTCAAAGGCGACCCGGATCATCCTTTCACCAATGGCTTTATCTGCCAAAAAGCCGCCCACTTTCCCGGGCACGTCCACTCGAACGAACGCATCACAACCCCGCTCAGGCGGACCGGTCCAAAGGGTACGGGTAAATTTGAACCGATTACTTGGAGCGAGGCTCTGGATGAAGTGTCCTCCCGGATGAAATCCATATCCGCGGAATTCGGCCCTGAGGCCATCCTGCCATATTCCTATGCCGGGCACATGGGTCTGGTTCATCGCAACGCCGGTCATGCTTTTTTCAATCGATTGGGGGCCAGTCGTCTGAACTACACAATCTGCGGTCCGGCCGCTACGACTGGCTATGAAGCCAGTATTGGCAGCGGACCCAGCACAGAGATCGAATCGGCTTCCCAGTCGGACTACATCATTATTTGGGGCAGTAACACCCTAACCACCAACGTTCATGCCTGGCCCCATTTTAACCTGGCCCGGAAAGCCGGGGCCACCCTGATAGTTATCGATCCATACCGCAATCGAACTGCCAAACGAGCTGATATTCATTTGATGATAAAACCAGGTACGGATGCAGCCCTGGCACTGGCTATGATGCAAGTGCTCATTGACCGGGATATGATTGATCATGATTTTATCGCCCAAAAAACAATTGGTTTTGAAGAGCTGAGGGTCAGGGCTGCAGAATACACCCCGGCTCGGGCAGCCGATATCTGTGGTCTGTCTGAGGAGATGATTGTTCGACTGGCCGAGGGTTATGGTTGTGCCAGGGCGCCCTACATCCGAAGCGGGTGGGGACCGGCACGCCAGCTCAAAGGTGCCATGGCAATGCGGACCATTGCACTTTTGCCCGCTTTGGTGGGGGCTTTTGATAAACCGGGTGGGGGGATCACTCGCACAGTGGGCGGTGCACCCTCTGACCTGAGTGGATTGATACGATCGGACTTAAGTCCGCCCGGCACACGGACCGTCAATATGGTTGAACTGGGCAAAGCCCTGACCATCCTGAACAATCCGCCAATCAAACTATTGTACGTCTATCTATCCAACCCGGCAGTGGTGGCTCCGCAATCCCGAGAGGTATTGGCCGGGTTAGGCCGCGAAGATCTGTTTGTAGTTGTTCAAGAGATGTTTCATACCGACACCACCAGGTATGCGGATATCATTCTACCGGGAGCCAGTTTTCTAGAAGTCACCGATCTTTACCGGGCGTACGGCCACAATTATATCCAAATGGCCCAACCTGTCATTCCGCCAGTGGGGCAAAGCCGTTCCACTCTGAGCATTTTCCAGGATCTGGCGGTCTGTCTTGGTTTTAAAAACAAGGTTTTTTCCATTACTGAGATGGACTTTATTGAAGATTTTTTACGTAAAGAGTCGCCATATCTTGAAGGGGTGAATTTTGAAGCGTTAAAATCCGGAAGTCCCGTGAGGCTGAACATACCGTCCAACCCTTATGCCTATGGATTCTCCACGCCATCAGGCCGGGTGGAGTTTTTTTCACAGACATTAGCCGATCAGGGCTTTGATCCACTTCCCGACGGGCAGCCATTAAGGGATCCGGATGGTGGGGATAGCTACAGCCTGGAGTTCATTACCCCGCCCCATCACTTTTTTCTCAATTCAGCCTTCAATGAGATTGACAAAATCAGGGAAAAGGCCGGAGAGGCCCAGGTGATGATCCATCCTGAAACAGCCCGGGTCAGGGGTATAGCAGATGGCGAATCGGTGAGAGTCTTCAATGATCGGGGAGAATGCTGTTTAAAAGCCAAAGTGACCGATGATACCCAAGCCGGGCTTTTAGTGGCCGAAGGCCTTCACTCTCCCTGTTTTTCACCGGGCGGCGGCGTTAACCAACTGACCAGTCAGCGGCTGACAGACATGGGTGAGACATGCGCCTTTCATTGCAACTTGGTTGAAGTTCAGGCTCTGCATAAATAAAAATACGTGTCATTTATCGTTCAAAAACGATATCACCACCTATAAAACACTTTTTTACCTGTATATCTTTGATCTGCTCCGGATTTATTTTAGAAATATCATTGCCTGAACTCGGCTTCAATTTCCAAGATTGATTCTTCAAGAATATTGAGTGCCTTATCCATTTGTTCTTTTGTTATGATTAGAGGTGGTGTCAAAGTAAGGATATTGCCCATGGTAATTTTGAAACTCAATCCCCTGGAAAGCGCAGCATACATGACAGCTTCAGCTTCATTTATCGCCCTTTCTTTTGTGATCCTGTCCTTTACAAGTTCAACCCCTAAAAAAAGACCAAGACCCCTCACATCTCCGATCAAGGGGAGGCGTTCCTGCATTTTTCTTAATTGGGACAGGGCATAATCGCCGACTATTTGAGCATTTTGGGCAAGTTTGTTTTTTTCGATATAATTGATTGTGGCAAGGGCTGCGGCACATCCTACAGGGCTTTTTTCATGGGTGTAATGTCCAAGCGCACGGGTTTCGGCAAGATCCAGACCTTTGCGGACAACAAGTGCAGCCAGGGGGAAGATACCACCGCCAAGGCCTTTGCCAATGACAACCATATCCGGTTCAACATCAAAGTTTTCAAATGTGAACATTTTGCCTGTCCTCCCGAGACAATGGGGAACCTCATCGAAAATGAGCAGCGCCCCATGCTTGTCACAAGCCTTTCGGATGATCTGCCAGTATTCAGGCTTTGGGATATAGGGAGTGCTGCGGATGGGTTCTGCTATAACTGCGGCAACGTCACCTTCTTTTTCCAGCATATACTCAACATACTTTGCACAAGTGTAATCACACCCGCCTCTATCGGCACAGCCAAAAATACACCGGTATTCATCAGGGGGAGGAGCATGCTCCGTTCCCGGCATCATGGGGCCCATATCCTGGCGGAAGATGGCTTCACCGCCTATGGATATGGCATCCAGTGATGCCCCGTGGAAGCTGTCCCACATGGAAATGGTTTTATGCCGCCCCGTTGCAATACGGGCAAGTTTCAATGCCATTCCAATGGCCCCTGTACCACCCGGGCATAAAAGAATTTTATCAAAACTGTCCGGGGCTATTTGTATCAACTTTTTAGCCAGATCCACAGCAACCTGGTTTGTATATCGGCGGGTACAAAAGGACAGCTCATCAAGCTGTTTCTTAACAGCATCTAAAACTTCCGGGTTGGCAAAGCCGACCTGATGGACATTGTTGCCATGAAAATCCATGTACCTTCTACCCTGTAGATCTTCAATATAAATACCTTCACATGTTTTCATGCCGTTCAGACAGGGGGTGGAAAGAGACTGTTTTAGAAAATAGCGGGAATCTTCTTCCAAAAGTGATTGTGTCGCATCATCAAGATTTTCTTTCTGCCATTTTTTTCTGCGCAAAGAAAGATTGATATCGCCTTCTGATCTGTGTAATTTTGCCATTATTATCTCCCGATATCAATAAGGTTTTTTACGACATTTTTCTTGTTAAATTAAAAGGGTATATATTAATTTTGATGATTGACCGATGATCATATTAAAGTCAAAGTAATAATTATTATGTCATAAATAATGTCAGGTTATATGTACTGGGTGTTGATGAGCCTTGTTCAAAAAAAAACTTTGAGAAAGACGATACTGTCTTTTGGGTCATCAGGCCTGAAACAGTTCACGCAATACCCAAAAAGGCATGATTATCAGGGAATTTTTAAAATTTGCTTGAATCGGAATTGAATAAATCTATGTTTTGATCTTAGAGGACAAACCATACCTGCCAAAAAGACAAAAGCCTAAATGGCAGATATGGTTTGTAACTGATTTAAACCGCTTTTTTCGTCAATTTTTTTTGATATTCTATAATATCCTCTATGGTCAGAACAGGAAAACCATTTTCTATTGCAAACTCAACTACTCGAGGAAGTCTTGCCATGGTTCCGTCGACATTTGTAAGCTCGCAAAGGACACCACAGGGTTTAAGTCCTGCCAGACGCATGAGATCAACTGTGGCTTCCGTATGACCACCTCTTTCCATTACGCCCCCGGGTTTTGCCTTTAAAGGAAACACATGTCCGGGACTGTTCAAATCCTCGGGTCCGGCATCATCAGCACTTGCCGCCTTAATGGTTTTAACCCTGTCATAAGCTGACACCCCGGTGGTAACACCCTTGGCAGCTTCTATGGACACGGTAAAAGCCGTCTGATAATGACTGGAATTGTGTTTGACCATCATTGGCAGGCCCAGGGATGTTATCTTTTCATCAGTCATGCACAGACACACAATCCCGCTGCACTCCCGGATCAGCATAGCCATCTGGCTCTCAGTGATGAATTCTGCGGAAAAAATCAGATCCCCTTCATTTTCCCTGTTCTCATCATCCGTGACCAGAACACCATTGCCTTGTTGAAGCGCCTTAAGCGCATTTTCCACTCTTTTAATCGGATCTCCAAATCTCGATAGAAGACTCTGATTCATGATACTACTCCTTACAAAAAAATGTTAACGTACATGAATCAGGGCGTAGGAATAAAGAACGACCAGAGCGAACACTTTTAAATCTTTGCATGCGCAAAGATATACAAGTATCGCATGGGTTTATCCTCTTCCATCCGGACTATAACCGTCGGCTCTGGAATCACACCAGATCTGCTGACCTCCATCAAATTCTATGGAGCGCTCGCGGGCTTTCCGGATCATTCCGGGATACCGCCGGTGGGGAATTTCACCCCGCCCTGAGAATAAATTACAAACTCGAGGATCTATATCATATTTGACAGTTATATTAAACCATTATAATTCTTTTTATTTGATCTAAATTCCAGAATTTATCCGACCCTGGTTGACAGAATTTCAATAAACAAGTAGTGTCAACGCTTTAACTTTTCGAGACACATAAGGTACCCTCCATATGAAACAGACAGCAGCCACTCGCGCTGAATCGGATGCCTTCCGGTTTGAGTTGGCCAGATGGTCAATATTTGCCATTCTCGTCCTCACTTATATTTTGGTCTATTTTCACCGCATGGCCCCGGGAGTGGTCTCTGAATTCCTCATGGCAGACTTTAACACCAGCGGTACCCGTCTGGGAGCCCTGTCCGCCATCTATTTTGCAGTCTATGCCCTGATGCAGATCCCCTCAGGTGTTATTGCCGATACTCTGGGAACGCGGACATCCATTATCTCCGGGAATCTGGTGGCCGGCCTGGGTTCGATCCTTTTCGGCCTTGCGACCGGGTTTGAAATGGCCTGTGCCGGCCGTTTCCTGGTGGGGCTCGGGGTTTCCGTGGTCTTTATTTCCATCATGAAGAACAACTCGGTCTGGTTTCACGAAAAGGTTTTTGGCATCATGAGCGGCCTGACCCTTTTTTTCGGAAATCTTGGAGCTGTCCTGGCTGCAGGCCCCCTGGCTCATATCCTAACGATATTTCACTGGCGCACAGTTTTCATAGGGATAGGCGTCCTTTCAATCTGCCTGGGCCTGGTTGGATTTTTATTGGTCAGAAACAAGCCTCAGGATATGGGGTTTGATCCGCCCAACTCCTATAAAGGTCAATCCCAGACTCAAAACAGGCATTGGCTGAGCAATCTCAAGGATGTGATCATGACCTTAAAAGTATGGCCCGGATTCTGGGTGCAACTCGGCATGATCGGTAGCAGCTATGCCTTTATGGGACTCTGGGGCATGCCCTATCTGCGGGATGTCCATAACCTGAGCCGGGCATTTGCAGCCAATTACATGACGGTCCAATTGCTGACTTTTGCCCTGGGCGCCCTTTTCTGGGGATGGGTGTCAGATAAAACCGGCAGGAGAAAACCCTTTCTTATATCTGCAGCAGCAGCTTATGTCTTGTCATGGCTCATGCTCAGCTATCTGCCGTGGACACCAGGAATAACCGGCTATATGATCTTTGCCTTCATGGGGTTTTCTGCATCTGGTTTTGTCATCACCTTTGCCGCAGCCAAGGAAATTGTCCATCCACAGCTTTCCGGCATGGGTGTCAGCGTGGTCAACACAGGTTGCTTCATCGGCACGGCACTGACCCAACCTCTGTTTGGTTATATTGCCGACCTGACCTGGGATGGTACCATGGCAAAAGGGGTCCGGATTTACAGCACCAACGACTACCATAACGGCTTTATTGCCATGATCATCTTCTCAATTATAGCCTTGGCAGCAACCTTCAAGGTCAGAGAAACCTTTTGCCGGAACAGTTTTGAAGGGTAGAATCTCTTTCAGTCAAGAACATTTCCGATACTGCCAAGCCCTTCAAACTGGACATGTTGCAAATAATGTACTCGCACATTTATCTCCTTTCAAATTAACTTGTATTGTTCTCTAAGGTTTTCAGAAAGCTTTTGTGTTAATTGGAATGCCTTTTCAACTGTTCTCTCTTTGTCCTGGTTGACCAGGCAGCAGGTGGCGGGAGATATCAGGCTTTGATTTAGAATCTGCTCCATTGGAATGCCTTTTTTAGTTAAAGTCTTCCAGATAGTCTTTAACTTAAAAGCAAGTAAATCAAGGTTCTCTTTTTCAAAGGTTTCAATACCTGTTGGAACGATTCCCCAAACAAGTATCCCACCTCTGTCTAAAAAGCTTTTTATAGAACGGCTGCAGGATGAAAATATCTGTGCATTGGTATAAACATCAAATGACAATACATCCATATCGAGGCCCAATAGAAAATCCCAGTCTGGATTGCCGCAAAGATGGATTCCCTTTGGGGCATCAATTGTGGAAAAGAACAGATCCAAATCTTCCTTGGCTTTTTGTTCTCCGTATCCGGACATGGCCGAGAAAATAAATTGCATACCGGGTTCGTCAATAAACATGAATGCATTGGTATTTTTTTCTTTCAGCCTTTTTAATTGAACATTTATCCGTTTGGCCATGATCTCAAACATAAACGGCCTGATATTGTCGTCAAACAATATGGGACGGTCATCCTGATCCAGAATATTAAACCCAAAACTGACCGGACCTTCAAGCTGCCCGCGAATTGCTGGCCTGTCCTTAAGATCAATGTCTAAAAACTTGTGATATACTGAAGAATAAGTGGGACTGACATCAAAATATTCTGGTTCTTCAAAATGAGTCATGGTTTCTTCAAATTCTTCTATAAATTTATCCATGGAAAACCGCAGGGTTTTGTTTACCATATCAAGCAGTATTCCTGGAAAATGCTCGGCCGCCTGTACATACATATCTTCATAATAATTGTAGTTGGGCAGTTGAGGCCAAAATGGTATGTCAAGACTCAATGCAGTTTTAAGCGCCTGATCTACATCAGTATGTGGCATGACTGCCATTGCAGTGGTTAATAGTTTTCCTGGTATAGGCATTTTAATCTCCCTTTTCTTTGACAGACTGATTCATTTGAGTTCTTTGCGCCTGAATATTTTTCATGGCCCTCATCATCTTCTCCATTTTTTCAGGATCAATCTGTCCAGTTGAATCCATTGGCATTGTGCTTTGTATCACATACCTAAGGTATGCAGGTTTTGTGATTTGATTCTGCCATTTACCTGATACTTTGGCCATAAAAATTCCCATAAAAAACATGAGGACCAATATCAATGCAGTTGCAGTCTGCCCAAGCTGTATATTGCCGGGATAGATTGAAAAATCAATAGCCTTTTTTTCAGGGCAAGTTTGAACACAGGTCATGCATGCTGTGCATTCTGAAGAGTGAATGTGTTCCTTTTGCCTGATTTTTATGAGGCCTGGACATTTTGTTTCACATTTGCCGCAATTTGTGCAATGGGATGGATTTCGTTTGATTTTCCCGATACTCAAAAAGCTGACCACCCCCAGGACTGCCCCATAGGGACAAAGGTATCTGCACCAGAAATAAGGGATGACCAATGATAATATAAACAAAACAAAAATAACGATTAAAGCCGTATCAGAAATATAGGTAAAAAAGTGCAACATCTTAATATCGGCGAATCGATTGTAAGGACTTTGAATAAATTGCTCAATGCTTTGTATCGGCATTTTGAAAAAAATAGTCCATACAAAAAAACCTGCCAATCCATATTTAATCGTTCTCAAGAGCAGATCAGCCGAAAATGGCAGAACGATTTTTATTTTAAATACGAGGCGATTCAATTTTGCAAGGAGATCCGAAAGCAGGCCTATGGGACAAATCCAGCTGCAAAACCCTTTTTTCACGATCAAGGCAGTCATGCAGATGATGAGAAAAATCACCAAAGCTGACGGATGAATGGTGTTTATTTCCCCGGTATATAATAAGTGTTTTAGACTGACCAGGGCGCTGATGGGAAGAAAGGCTTCAACACCCGGTGGCCTTTCAAAGCTCGGTATGATCCCAGCTTCAAGCTGGGTAACAAACAGATAGAATTTTAATCCGATAAAAAGCACAATCAAACATGAGAATATCTGCATCAGCCTTCTTATCGAAAAAAGTGATGTTTGTGCTTTGTAAACTTGAAACCATTTTTTCATTTTTCCATCTCTCTTTAATATGAGTATTTTCTTTTCTACCATTACTGACGAACAAGAAACTTGATCTATATCAAGGAGAGTTACTATTTTTTGATATAATATTGTCATGCTAAATGTCGATAAAATACGTATTACACCTTTACTTTACAGTAGTTATGGTAACTAATGGTTGTTGAATATGATTTTGTTAACATAAAACAATAAGCTTTTCCTAAAATAACTTTCAACCCAAATTAGGAGAAAGATAAAATGACATTCAGTTCACTCAATGAGTGCAGACAATCAATCACAGAAGATGATATTTTGGAAGCAATGAAAAAGATACCCGGATATCTGGATATCACACCTTCAGATTGCATGGAATTGTATCGGGTGGCTTTTGACCATGCCATATCAAAACTAAAAAATGCCATAAAAGCAGATCAGATTATGACCCGTGATGTAATAATAGTCACTGAGAATGATACACTGATAGAGGTGGTTAAAAAAATGGCTGACAATGAAATTTCCGGTCTCCCGGTTTTGAAAAAGGACCAAACTGTCGCAGGCATAATATCAGAAAAAGATTTTTTAAAAAGAATGAATGATGATAAGAAGCCGTCTTTTATGCGAGTTGTTTTACAATGCCTTCAAACAACCGGCTGTATTGCTGCGGATTTTAATAATCTTGTGGCCTCTGATATCATGTCATCCCCTCCGTTAACGACATCGCCTCGAACACCCGTATTAGAGGTAGCCAATATCATGGATAAAAAAAATATAAATAGAGTCCCTGTTGTTGATGATCAGCTAAAGCTTGTCGGAATTATTGCCAGATCTGATATTGTTCAGACCTTGTGTTAAGTCTCTAAACTGTAAGAGAGGTACTTTAATGTCATTTTTTGAAAAAATGAAGGGGGGCAAAAAAAGCCCTTCAAGAGTGAGTCTTTCAGAAATCGCATGGTCCTGGGTTGGGGCTTTTTTAGGGATAGCACCGATCGCTTTTTTAAATTATAACCTTTTTAGCGGCGATGATTTTATATTTATTATTGGATCTTTTGGTGCATCAGCTGTATTAATATATGGTGCAGTCAGAAGTCCATTAGCACAACCCAGAAATCTTGTCGGTGGACATATCGTATCAGCAGTCATTGGGGTGATTGCCTATAAACTATTTTACCCTTATCCTTGGTTTGCATCGGCTTTTGCAGTTGCCACAGCAATTGCGGTCATGCATGCCACAAAAACGCTGCATCCACCCGGTGGGGCTACAGCGTTGATTGCAGTTATCGGAAGTGAAAAAATTCATGCGCTTGGATTTTTGTATGTACTCATCCCGGTTGGCATTGGGGTTTTGATCATGTTAATTGTGGCCGTTGTCGTTAATAATATCGCAAAATCAAGGAAGTACCCTGAATACTGGTTCTAACTGTCGCAGGCAATTTAGTATTCATACCAGATGTTAATTTTTGGGACATATTTCTTTACACATAATATTTAAAAAAATAATTCATTTGGTATTATTTAGAGTCACACCGCATTTGGAAAGAGAAGGTTGTTTTCGAGATGGACATGCCTGTGTAAATCATCCTCAAACTCATTGAGTTTTTTGTATGTGAGAGCAAAGGTATTGCAGCCATCTTCCGGAATTGCATAATCACTGGCAAGATGACGTATCTCATGGACTGCATCACCGATTTCTTCGTGTTCGCCATACAGTTTTTCAAGAGATATTTTGATAATTTTCACGTCTTTGCTGTCAGGAAGTGAATCCTCCTTTTTTGATGCCTCGACTCGTTTAATCGCTGGGAACAAAATTTCCTCTTCTTCACGAAGATGCTCCACCATATCTGATTTTATTTTGGCAAAGATATTTGCAATTTTGATTACCTCAGGATGATTTACACCATGGACATCAGCAATTTTATGGGTGTATGAATTGATTGTAATCAACTCATTGTTAATGTAGGCATGGTGAGTATTGACGATGTAATCTGCAAGAAATGATAAACTCCATGCTGCATAATTATGTCTCTGTTCAATTGGTTCTTTTGTCGCTGTTTCAATTTCCAGCTGTACTGCATCTATATCAAGTTTTTTTGTTTGACAGGCTGTGGCAAGGGACACCTGGCCACCACAGCAGAAGTCAATCCCGTATTTTTCGAAAACTGCCGCACTCCGATAATCCTCGGCAACTATCTTGCCGATCGTTTTTTGAGAATTATTTTTTGTTTCTGGTGTTGTAGATTCTGTCATGATAACTCCTATTTGTGCGTCATAGTTTAATTTTTATGAGACCGTCGGCCTCTATCTTCATTTTTCAATAAGTTAAAAATTCATATGGCAGATAGTTTTTGGGTCATATTTTCCAATCACAAGCTTTCAACAAAGGGTTTCCGATCCTTTGAGTATTTTAGCCCCATTCTTAGTGCAATAAATCGGCGGACCAATCCGGATATTCTCCTTTCATAAAATCAGCTAAAATATTTCATAAAATTGAAAAGATGAAAAGTCATAGAGGCAGACACGTTCCATTAAGGCTGTCTGGGGATATTGCCTTTGCTATTCTTATGATATGTTATTACGTGTCTCGTGAATCATTTTTTCTGCTTCAAATTTTTCTGTTTCTGGCAATGATCGTAAAGCTGCCTTCATTTCTCCTTGAGCCTTTTTATTCCTATCGCAATAGTAATTTTTAGAAAACTTATCATGATCTACTTTGTTGAATTTTTCTATAAACTCTTCCAAGCTTTCCCCTCCTGATTGTATGGTTCGGGCAAGTTATGGTTTAATAGTATGTACTCATTATCGTACACTAAAAATTATTCGAATGCAAAAATATAGAATATTTAATGAATTACTACTATTTATTTATGGTATATCGCTCACAAGTCAAATCTCTCAATATAGGGTTGCAGGTTAATTTTAAAAACACTGTTTGTTTATATTATGTGTGTTGTAAATCCATTTCGCTAAAATTAGAACAATTATTTATCCATCCATGCTTGAAGAGAGTTTTGATTGCAGTGGAGATTTGGCGTTGAGTAAATTGTATAATATCATGAACTTAAATTAGGGTTGTAAACTTTAACTTGTTAGAGAAAAGATACAAATGATAAATTTACTTCCATTACTGGAATAATGAATTATAAAATGATATAAATCATTCCACACAAAATAGATAATAATTTGAACAAAAAACAACATTTAACAAAGGCGGTACGATGAAAGTAACAATATTACAAGGAAGTGCCAGAAAAAAAGGAAATACTGCCAGGGTTTTAACCTGGATTGAAGAAGAACTGCTAGGTCTCGGTCATGAAGTTGATAGTATTTACCTGCATTCCAAAAACTTAAAAGGCTGTCTGGGATGCGCCAAGTGTAAGGAAAAACCAGATACCATCGGGTGTGTTCAAAAAGATGACGTACCAGAAGTTTTGGAAAAAATGATCGACTCACAGTTGATTATCTTTAGTTCTCCATTATATTTTTGGGGATTTTCTGCCCAGATAAAGGCAGTGATTGACAGAACATACAGCCTTTATACCAATTATAATCTGCCAGATCATGCATCTCTTATCGATGGCCGGCGGCAAGCGCTTGTTGCAACAGGAGCTGGACCATATGACGATAATGCAGAAGGCATGGTGGCCGCTTTTGGACGTATGCAAAAATACCATAAGGCGATTAATGCCGGCGAACTTTTTATTGATTCCTGTACAACACCGGATGCGTTGGGTGATTCAGTTCAGCAAAAGGCCATTGAATTTGCCAGAAAGATTGTTGCATAGCGAGTCATAAGGTAATCAATACGTTTTTTACATAGAAAGGCGGATTGTGGATTCAAAATTTCCGGGATATGATTCTTCATCTCAAAAAAAAGTGCACCATTCATTTGGTGCGCTTTTTTCATAGACTCACCAACGCCGGGACAATATCCGTATTATCGCTGAATCATTGGGATCAAAAAGTTTAATCTGTGATAATTTTCGCATAAAGTTGCTCATATGCAAGGCGCAAGGCTCGAAGAGATGCGAACGCATACAATTTTGAAACCGGAGTGTACTGTAGTACATGAGACCCGATTTATAATTTGGCAAAATTTTGCAGCAACGAAGCAGATGAGTGAGTTTTCGTTCAAACACTAACTATGAGAACAGATGATATGATGGAAATTAAGGAACTGAATATAAAGACTGCAATGCCATCAGATGCCCCCGCTCTTACTGAGTTTTCTGAAAAAACATTTAGAGAGGCATTTGCCAGATTAAATAAAAAAGAAGACTTTGAAAGCTATGTTGCAGATTCTTTTACAGAAAATAAGATTAAATCTGAAATCCTTGACAAGAAATCTTTGTTTTTTATTGCAAAAATAAAAGATCAATTTGTGGGGTATGCAAAAATCCGCAAAAGCTCACCTCCTGAATGTGTTCGTGTATTGCCGGCAATTGAGCTTTCCAGGCTTTACTCATTGCAGCGATATTGGGGTTATGGTATTGGTCACGCTCTGATGAAAACATGTATAGAACACGCCCGTAACAAAACATTTAAATCGATTTGGTTGAGCAGCTGGAAAGAAAACAGCAGAGGAAATGCATTCTACAAAAAAATGCATTTTGAAATTGTTGGGTCAAAAACCTTTGCTTTGGGATCTGATATCCAAAAAGATCATATTTTTACAAAATTATTAGTGTAAATTCATTATCGGATTTTATTTAATCTTCACACCCCTTTTAATCAATATTTTTTGCACATCATCAATCTTAACGTTGCCGACGGGTACGCTATTTTTTAAAGAAACTGCAGCGGCAGTACCGGCCCCCTGCCCTGTGACAGTACAGCACATCATATTTCGGAAGGAACAATGGGCGATCTGATCACCGGAAACAGCTCGTCCTACCACCAGCAGATTTTCAACTTTCCGGGGAACCATACATCCAAAGGGTAC
>Ga0307989_1000161_pt1 | contig 48857 bp, 41 predicted proteins | sample EllFjometagen185_FD_203164 | JGI IMG/M metagenome (GOLD analysis project Ga0307989, IMG submission 203164) | Marine microbial communities from Ellis Fjord, Antarctic Ocean - #185 | ecosystem: Environmental > Aquatic > Marine > Unclassified | place: Southern Ocean | collected 2014-10-08 | reverse complement strand
CCATCAGTTATAACTGGTTCATCACTGTAGCGTACCCAATCAACTCCATTATTCGAATAGAGTCCATAAAGTTTCCCCTTATTTATGCCGGTTCGTTCATGTCCACCTACTGCTTTATATTTCTTGGATACCGGAGTTCCGGGCTTAGTATCTAAAAATGACGTGAAATTATGGCATTCAGGAGAGTATTTGAGGATTATATTATTTCGCTTATTTCCTTCGAAAGTATGCATTCCCAGATTGGGCCGATGAAAATTGATTCCGTCTTCACTGAAGGCGTAACAAACCATGGCACGGCTTTCATCTTTTATACTTTCTGTGATACCCCTGTAATACATACGGATAATACCATCATCATCTAAAACAGTAATATATCCTGATGTTTCCGATTCCCACGGTTGATCAAAAGTTAGTACCTTTTCTTTTCGGACAGGATGGTTTAACTTTAATTCACACCCATCCATAATATCTATAATCTGTCGGTCTACAAACATTTCAATTCTGTTCCCAATATCCATTTTCTGCCCCCAATCGCAAATTCCCTTCAAGTATACCAAAAAATGACGATTTGTCCCTAGGGACAAATCGTCAAAAAACCACAAAAACACCCTAGGGACAAATCGCTATTTTTAGATTTAGTATAATTGTTGCTACTAGTACTAGTAAGAGTAGATAGAGATGTAAATAAAAAGGTGAAAAAACACCCTAGGGACAAATCGTCAAAAACACCCTAGAGACAGTTTGTGATTGAGGTATAATGGGAGTATGAAAAATAATGTGACGAAAATTTATAAGATTGTTTCGATGGTTGTACTGGGGTTATGTGTTTATGGATTGCTGCTACCGGTAATTTCGCCGGTTATGAATAAAATACTGCCACAGGTATGGACATGCCCGTTTTTACGTGTTACCGGTCATGATTGTCCTTTTTGTGGTATTACCAGGGGAGTTACAGACATGTATACATTGAATTTCGAGGGTGCAAGTGTTGTTTCAATGATAGCTTTCATGGTTATTTTATTAGAATCTGCTTTTAGAACAATGATCTTGCTAACAGTATCTGTAATGAAGGAAAAAACTGTTTTTAAAATAATAACAACTGATGTTGTTTTGCATACCATATTGGTAGTTCTTATAGCCATGTATGTTATAATGTTTTTAGTAAATAACTTCTAGGAGGGATTCCATTGGGCTTAACAGCACTAATACTTGGAGTAATAGCTGTAATACTGTCTCTAATACCATTTTGCAACTATATCGGATTGGTTCCGGCTATAATAGCAATCGTTTTTGGTGTAGTCTCACTCGCACAAAAAGAAAAAAACGACCTAAACCACAGTGCTATGGCTATAACCGGAATAGTTTTCGGAGCACTGGCGATAGTAATAAGTGTAATCTGGTCAATACTTTTCCTATTCTCATCAGGATATGTCAGATACTGAGAACGTGCTGCTTGCAGCGGTAAATTCACAATTTATACATTCCAATACAGCAGTTTACTATCTGTATCAAATTTTAATTCAAAATAATATTGAAGCAGATGTAAAATCATTCAGTATAAATGATGACAAGCATGATATATTAAGTGAAATTTTGGAAAGCAAACCCAAGGTGGTCTGCTTTTCTTGTTATATATGGAATATTAGCTATGTATATGATTTATGTAAAGCACTTAGAAGAATAGATAAAAAAATTAAGATAATTCTTGGGGGGCCAGAAGTAACCTATGAACCGGCTGAAGCATTTATACAAAGTGGGGCAGATTTACTAGTTCTTGGTGAAGGTGAAAGCGTGATTGTCAGTGCGGTTTTGGCTATGCTTAATGATGAGTGGCCAACTTGCCCAGGGTGCTATTATGAATCTGAGGGAACAATAATAAATACAGGAATAGCAGTTACAGATGAGCTAGGCAAGATACCTTCTCCTTTTACAGATTTCATGATGGAAAAAGAGCGTAATAAGCTTATTTATTATGAAGCTTCAAGAGGATGCCCCTTTAACTGCATATATTGTCTGTCTTCAGCGACTACCGGAGTGAGATATTTTCCGCTTGAGAGGATTTTCAGTGATCTAAACACAATACTTAGATATTCTTTGAAGGTGGTTAAATTTACCGATAGATCTTTCAATGCTAACCAAGTCAGAACACTGGAGATTCTTGATTTCCTTAAAAATGTAAAAACAGAAACATGTTTTCATTTGGAAATATTCCCTGCAGGGCTAACAGATAAGGTTACGGAAACCCTGGCGATAATGCCTAAAGGTAGAGTTCAATTGGAAGCAGGGATTCAATCGGTTAATCCAATTACGCTTGAAGCATCCGGGCGGATTCAAGATGCTATTAAGGCAATTTCGAATATGAAAAAACTAACGGGAAATGAAAATATGCATATTCATCTGGACCTTATTGCCGGACTTCCTTTTGAAGGGCTTGAATCTTTTGAGAATTCATTTAATAAAACCATTGATGCCAAACCCCATGTACTGCAGGTGGGATTTCTAAAATTATTAAAAGGAACTACAGCCCGTAATATTGAAGGGTATGAATATGAGGATTCGCCTCCTTATGAAGTGCTGGTAACCCCATGGCTGACTTTTATTGAACTTAGCGAAATTAAGCAGATTGAAAAGCTTATTGACTTATTCTATAATACTGGCCGATTCAGGACTTATCTTGCATATATGCATGAAAAAGCTGGTAATCCTTATCACGTTTATAAAGAATTGGCTTTATATTTAAATGAAAATAATTTTAGTTTAAAGGGTATATCTAAAAAAAATAAATACGCAGCTTTAGCTGGATTTGCAGATAAGGATTCTATAGCCATTGAACACCTTAGGTATGATTACATGACCTCTTACAGTTCAAAAGATATCCCTGAGTTTCTGGGAGAGACATTTTCGAAAGAAATGGTTTTTGAGCATTTGAAAAATGACGCCATTGTAAGAGAAGTGTTCGCAGAACAAGAAATAACCAGCCCAAAGAAACTATATAAAATGTGTAATGTAAGTCGCTTCAATTATGGAAAAGAGTCAGTGGTATTCTTTTTTAATTACAGTTGCAGAGATAAAGTTACAGATCTTTATTCAGCAATTCCCATACAAATTTAATATTTAGTATAAATTCAATAAAAAGTTTAATACCTGGTATAAAGACTAGACCTTTGTATTGCTGTAAAATAATGTCATTAACCGGATTCTTTCCAGGGAGGCTATTATGAACAACAAGGGTTATTCAACTGTTGAGACGGCTTTGACATTTCCTATATTTATATTGATGACAGTGGTCTTGCTATTTATTCTTATAATGTTCGTAAAGCCTTTTAAAGAGACCGATGAAGTTGAAAAACCCTTTATAGAGAGGGTGCATTTAACAGATTCAATTAAGAGGAAGGCGGAAATTGTTAATGACATATTTGAATAAGCATGGATCTGTAACAGTCTTTATGGGTATCATTATGCCGGTTATAATCGGTGCATGTGTATTGCTATCAGATGTTTGTCTATATGATTCAGGTAAGCAGATTATAGAAAATAGTGTTGATGCATCTGCTTACTCTATTCTTGGAAAGTATTCCGGTTATCTTCATGATAACTATGACCTATATGCCTTTTGTATGAGTGCTGAAACTGCAGAGGCAGTTGCAATTGAGAATATAAAAAAGAATCTTGGGGAAGCCGGAATTTTTGATTTTCAAATAGAAGATTTAGAAATTAGTTTATCTAAAGGCATTGCCAGCCCCGAGGTTTTAAATTCTATGTTGGATGATATTGCAACTGATGATGTCTATAGAAGTTTGATTGATGAGTTTTTGGAGAGGTTTGACATCCTGTCAGATATCACCGGTGTTGCGGAGATAATTACTCTTAAAATGAAGTTGGATAAATCCTATCAAAAAATTAAAGATAGTATGAATTGTCTAAAAAAAATAATTAATGGCGATGGTGACCTTAAATACTATGTAAATCTTGCCGGACTGGATTCGGAATTTGCAGAAGCGGTTATATTGTTCAATAAATACAGATTTGAATTAGCCGCTATTGATCAACAAATTACTGAATTAATTGAAGATATAAAAAGTGAGCCTAGTGAAAAAATTGGAATTAAAGTGCTTCTTGAAGAACAGGCAGGAGTTTTGCGGGAAAAAGCTTCTGATGTTTATAGCTCTTTTATTGAGGGTTTGGTTCAGGGACTAAAAGATGCTAATAAAGAAGCTATGAATCATATAAGAGATATAGTTTTAGAAAATGAAACCATTCATTTGCTTTCTGAAACAATAAAAAACAGAATAGAAAGAATTGATGAATGTCCTGAATACCTTAAAGAAATACTTTTTACATGCAGTGACCTTATAAGTGATATTGAGGAAGCTTTTGTAGAGCAGGTTTTTGAAGAAATCAGAATGGAACTTGATCGGAATATTTCCATGCTGTCAGAACTTGAAAACATATTTTCTGCAACGATAGAAGAGGGAGCCAGTGAAGATGAAGACGTCACTATTACAGGATATAATTCAGGAATTTCATTTATTTATGAAGAAAATAAAACTGCGGGCAAGGGCGAAGACCGAAGGGGTTTCTTTGAAGAGATTGGAAAGAGGGTGCTTGAAAAAAACCTGGGCAGTGATGTTAGAATCGCCGAGTATATAATACTTCCGTCAGATGGGATTGGAATAGATTCTTCAAATTTCGCAGCAACATCCCTTGGAAGCGAAACAAAATCCGGTGAAAATGAAATCAATAATCTATCGGATAAGATTATTGATATTGGGAGTAGTTTTCTTAGAAATATTGCGATAAATGAGTACATTAATCAGCACTTCGGAAATGAAAATTCTAATGATGACAGTAGAGTTTTAGGAAGTTATTTTAAAAACGAAGCAGAGTATATTCTTTGGGGGTCTGATAGCCAAAACAGTAATAACTTTTTTACTAAAGCAGCCATAATGTCAACTAGGTTTGCACTTGACACCATTCATGTATATTCAGATTCAAGTAAAATTGCTAAAGCCAATGCACTGGCGGCGGCAACTGCAGGATGGTGGACATTTGGAGCAGGAATTCCTGTGATGTCCAATCTTATTAAAATATCATGGGCTATTGCCGAGGCAGGTATTGATACTAAAAAACTTTGGGAAGGAGAACCTCTTGCGGTCATTAAGACCAAGGGAGACTGGATCACAGATATAGGAGTGGGAAACAATGGACTCTCATCACCTGCCTTTTTAAAGATGGATTATGAAGATTATCTGAGGTTTTTCTATATGTCAGTACCTTTGGATAAAAAACTAATGCGTATGCTTGATATTATTTCTCTAAATTCTCCAAGGAATTTTAACATTATGGAGGCATTTACTGAGGTAACTGTGAATGCAATTGTATCTTATAGAAGTTTAACCGGAGGAAGACATGAAGTTGAAATTTCTATCACGGAATCATATTAAAGGAATAGTAACAGTTGAAACTGCTATTTGCAGTGCGGTAATGATAATTCTTTTTTCTCTCTTTTTTACAATAACCGGTTATTGCAGAGCATACATGTCAGTTAAAGACTTTATTGACGACAAAGCACATGATACTGCTCTGCTTGGATATGTATTAGGATTTGATGTTCCGGGGATTATATCAACCACGGGATTTGAGAATGTGAAAAATGGCAGTGTGAAAAATTTAATGATTTTTTCTGAAAACTGGGGAGAAGAAGTAAAGTTGAATGCATCATACACTTATGCGTCTTTTATTGGAAACTTTAGAGTCTCAATGTGCTCGTGCTTTACAAAGTGGAGTGGTGACGCAGTCGATGAATGTGAATCAGTTTGGTTGCTTCCACCTGCAGAACGCGGAAAAGTAATCGAATCTATTTTTGGAGGCGGGTTACCGGAATTTTTTCCTGTAATAGATGCCTTTGACGAGATATCAGGTCATGCTGCATCTATTGTAAGTGCAGACACTACCCTTGATGTTTATGTAAGTGGAACAGAATTAAGAAATGTTATAGAAGAAAAAGCTGATGAGCTGGCTTCATTTGATTATGGGAAATATGAAGATATTGTTATAACAGGAAAAGATATAGATTCACGAGAATTGATACTGGTTATACCGGAAAACTCCTTGAATGAAAAACAGCAGATGGCTATAAATGAATGCATGGAGTATGTTTCAGATAAATCTATTGTTTTGTCTGTCAGACGATATCAAAAAGCCCCAAAAACTGTATCTGTACAACAACAGGAGCCATGGGCTGATATTGAATAGATTGACCAGATATGGTATAATTGCACTAGTTTTAAGGGGTTTATACACAATTTATAGGAGATTACATTTAACCATAAAACCCCGGCAAAGATAAAACCTATAATACACAAATGAAAAGGACATAGAAAATGGCAGATAAAAAAAATGCGTATAACAATGAGAGTATCTCTGCTCTCAAAGGTCCTGACAGGGTGCGTAAACGCCCATCAGTTATATTCGGTTCAGACGGACTGGAAGGTTGCCAACACACAGTATTTGAAATATTATCGAACTCTATTGACGAAGCCCGTGAGGGTTACGGCAATACGATTGATGTTGTGCGCCATAAAGACAAATCTATCACGGTGCATGATTATGCTCGAGGAATGCCTGTTGACTATAATAACAAAGAACGTAAATACAATTGGAAACTTGTTTATTGTGAGCTGTATGCTGGGGCAAAGTATGGTAATAATGACGGTGAAAATTATATGTTCAGCCTGGGATTAAATGGTCTTGGTTGTTGCGCTACACAGTATTCTGCTGAATACATGGATGTTGAAGTTTTCAGGGATGGTTACCAGTATAATCTTCACTTTGAAGAGGGTGTTAATAAAAACGGACTGGTTAAAAAGAAGAAAAAATATGTAAGCACGGGCACAATGACAAGATGGAAACCTGATCTGAAAGTTTTTACAGATATTGATATTCCACTGGAGTATTTTCAAGACTTGATTAAAAAGCAGGCTATTGTGAATAGTGGCTTGAAACTTCGGCTTCTTGATGAAGAAAGCGGACAGAAATTTGAGTACTATTATAAAGAAGGTGTAGAAGAATATCTTAGAGAAGTTACTAACGGATACAAGCTTACGGAGATTCATACTGCTGGTATAAGTACAAAAGGTAGAGACAGAGAAGACAAACCTGATTACAAATTGAAAATGTCTATGTCATTTTGTTTCTGCAACGAAGTGAATCTCATTGAATATTATCATAACTCGAGTTTTCTAGCACATGGTGGATCGCCGGACAGAGCTGTTAAAACTGCATTTACTTATGCTGTTGATAAGCTGCTTTCAGATAATAAAAAATACAACAGAGGAGAAAAGAAAATATCCTTTGCGGATATACAGGACAGTCTTGTACTTGTAAGTAATTCTTTCTCCACTGTGACCAGTTATGAAAACCAGACTAAAAAAGCTATTACAAATAAGTTCATAAGAGAAGCTATGACAGATTTCCTCAAACATGAACTGGAAATTTATTTCATAGAAAATAAACCTGAAGCACTTAAGATTATTGAGCAGATTATGGTTAATAAGAGGAGCAGGGAGTCTGCAGAGAAAACTCGGCTTAATATAAAGAAAAAACTTTCAAAAAATATAGATATGAATAACCGGGTTAAGAAATTTGTTGACTGCCGTTCTCGTAAGGTTGAAGAACGTGAACTGTACATAGTGGAAGGGGATTCCGCACTGGGGTCAGTAAAACTTGGCAGGGATTCGAATTTCCAGGCTATCATGCCTGTTCGTGGGAAAATACTCAACTGTCTCAAAGCGGATTACAACAGCATCTTTAAAAATGAAATTATTGTGGATCTCCTTAAAGTTATGGGTTGTGGTGTTGAAATTAAAACTAAACATAATAAAAATTTAAGTACTTTTGATATTGATAAACTCAAGTGGAACAGAATAGTAATATGCACGGATGCAGATGTAGATGGTTTTCATATTAGAACAATGATTCTTGCAATGATCTACAGACTTGCACCTACCTTGATTGATGAAGGTAAAGTTTTTATTGCTGAGTCGCCGCTATTTGAGATTACAGCTAAAGGGGAAGCATATTTTGCATATAATGAGGTCCAGAAAAATGAGATAATCAAGGAGCTTGAGGAAAAGGGAATCAAAATATCATCTATGCAGCGATCTAAAGGTTTGGGTGAAAATGAACCAGATATGATGTGGAGAACAACCATGAATCCCCAATCTCGTAAACTGATTCAGGTGTTGGCAGAGGATCCCCGTGACATGGAAGATAAATTTAATCTCTTACTCGGTGATAACCTAGCGGGCAGGAAAGCATATATTCAGGAAAACGGCTATAAATACCTAGAAATGGCAGATGTTAGCTAAGGAAAGGAAACGATGGACCAGAATAGTATTAAAAAACAAAAAATAACAGAGACTCTTGATGAGAATTTTATGCCATATGCAGTAAGTGTTATCGTTTCGAGAGCAATCCCCGGAATTGACGGGCTTAAACCTTCTCATAGAAAACTGCTTTACACTATGTACAAGATGGGTTTACTCCGTGGCACCCGTACCAAGTCAGCAAATGTCGTTGGTCAGACAATGAAACTAAATCCCCATGGTGACCAGGCAATATATGAGACGATGGTTAGAATGACCCGTGGTAATGAAGCGTTGCTTCATCCTTTTGTTGATTCCAAAGGGAATTTTGGTAAACAGTATTCAAAGGACATGAGATATGCAGCTTCAAGATATACAGAGGTAAAACTTAATGCTATCTGTAAAGAAATGTTTCGCGATATTGAGAAAAATGCGGTTGAATTTGCTGATAACTATGACGGAACAGTGAAGGAGCCTACCATGCTTCCTTCTTCCTATCCTAATGTTCTTATAAATGCATCACAGGGAATTGCCGTTGGTATGGCAAGTAATTTGTGTAGTTTTAACTTGGCTGAGGTTTGTGATACTGCAATAGCTTTAATAAAAGATTCAAAAGCAGATATTACCCAGACCCTTAAAGGTCCTGATTTTTCCACAGGAGGAGTGCTGCTGTATAACAAAGAGGAAATAGATGCTATTTATATTACTGGACGTGGTGGGTTTAAGGTACGAGGCAAGTATAATGTCGATAAAAAGAAAAAACATATTGAGATTACTGAGATTCCATATACCACAACATCAGAAGCTATCATTGATACTATCATCAGTATGGTTAAGAATAATAAGATTAAAGAAATCAAAGATGTCAGAGATGAGACTGATCTAAAAGGACTCAGAATTACCATTGATATCAGAGGCGGAACAGATATTAAAAAGCTTATGAATAAGCTTTTCTTGAAAACACCACTTCAGGATTCATTCAACTGTAACTTTAATTTATTGATTGAAGGCAAACCAATGGTGCTGGGAATTAAAGATATTCTGGCTAATTGGACTACTTTTCGAATCAACTGTATTAAAAAGCGACTTAATTATGATTTGGTAAAGAATAATGAACGCCTTCATCTTTTACTTGGTTTGGATAGAATCCTGATTGATATTGATGAGGCGATTCGGATAATACGTAATACTGAAAAAGAAGCGGGGGTTGTACCCAACCTGATGCAGGCATTTAGACTTGATGAAATACAGGCTGACTATATTGCGGAAATAAAGCTTCGTTATCTTAATAGAGAATATATTTTAAAGCGACTTGATGAAATCAAAGAGCTGAGACAGAAAATTGATGATATTGAGAACACTCTAAAAAGCAATGTGAAAATTAAAAAAATTATTATCAGTGAACTTGAGGAAGTAAGAGATAAATATGGTATACCAAGGCGAACAGAAATTCGTGCTATGGATGATGTTGATGATAAAAGTCTGGTTGAACAGATAGATGATTATAATTGCAAAATTTTCTTTACTAAGGAAAATTATATTAAAAAGATTCCACTGACTGCACTAAAAACCGATCCTGAACAGAAATTGAAGGATAGCGACCGTATAATACAGGAAATTTCAACCCGTAATAAAGCTGAGTTGATTATGTTCTCAAATAAAGCCAATGCATATAAGGTTAAACTTCATCAGCTACCCGAGAACAAGGCCTCTGATTTTGGTGTCTATCTGCCCGTATTTTTAGAATTACCTGAAGGAGAATCTATAGTTTATATTGTTATAACAGATGATTTTAAAGGCAACATGTTATATGGTTTTGAAAACGGAAAATTCGCTAAAGTGCCATTAAGTGTATATGAGACCAAAACTAACAGAAAATTACTGGCTAAAGCTTATAGTGATAAATCCGAATTGAAATACATAAGGTTATTAGCAGAAAATGAGTCTGTAGAAATAGCAGTTATAACAAAAGAAAAAAGAGCGTTAATATTCAATACAGATTTTGTGTCAGTTAAAACTACGAGAAGTACCCAGGGAGTAACTGTTATAAAAATAAAAGATGGAGATATAGTAACAGAAGTTGTGCCGGTTAAAAAATCCCGGTTGAAAGATCCGGACCAGTACAAACCTAATAATGTACCAGCAGTGGGTAAGCCGCTGACAAAGGCAGATTCACGGAGAAAACAAAAATCCCTTTTCGACATTTAGGATAGAAAAAAACCTTATGGCCTCGGTAAAACCGGGGCCTTTTATTTGAATAAATAAAATTATTTAATTATTCGACGGATAATTGGTTGGTTTCGAATTTTCATTCAACGGCAGTCTGATATAATATATATAGATAAGATTGAAGGGGTTAAAATGAAGTATAGAAAAATCAATGGATTGGATGTAAAGGCTTCCGTTCTAGGGTTCGGAGCAATGCGCCTGCCCGTCATTGACGGAGATTACTCTAAGATAAATGAAAAAGAGGCGATAGCCATGATACGCCATGCCATTGACAGTGGTATAAATTATGTGGATACAGCTTATCCTTATCATGGAGGAAAAGGAGAAACATTAGTGGGGAAAGCCCTGAAAGACGGGTACAGGGAAAAGGTTTTTCTTGCTACGAAACTTCCGGTTGGTAGATTGAAGGAAAAAGAAGATATGGAAAGGATATTCAATGAGCAGTTGAAAAAACTAGATGTTGAATATCTGGACTTTTACTTACTTCATGCTGTTAATAGGTTAAGTTGGCATAATAGTACAAAACTTGGAGTCCTGGAGTTTATGGATTCGTTGAAAAAGCAGGGGAAAGTACGTCAAATAGGATTCTCATTCCATGACTCACCAGAAGTATTTAAGGAAGTAGCCGATGCCTATGACTGGGATGTGGCGCAGCTTCAGTTCAATTATGCGGACACAAAGGTACAGGCCGGTATAGAAAGTTTTAATTACGCACACGAAAAAGGGTTTAATATAATTGTTATGGAGCCACTGAAGGGCGGGACGCTGGCGAACAATCTTTCTGATAATCTCAAAAAGCATTTTGAAGAAAAGGGCAGCGGAAGAAGCCCAGTGGAATGGGCATTCAGGTGGCTTTACAATTTCCCGGAAGTTAAAGTTATCTTAAGCGGAATGAGCACAATGGAGCAGCTAGAAGATAACCTCAGGATATTTGAAAATGCCGAACCAAGATGTATGGATACAGAAGAACTTAAGGTTATAGAAGGTGCGATGAAAATCCTGGATCAAAGCAGAGCTGTGCCATGTACCGACTGTAAATATTGCCTGCCGTGTCCCCATGGTGTCAGAATTCCTATGATGTTTAATCTATATAATACTTATACTGAATTCGGTAATAAGGAGAGGGCTTTGAAAACATACAAAGGTTGGCGCGAAAGGGAAGAAGGGAAATTCACGGCCGACCTATGCACCAGATGCGGAGTGTGCCTGGAAAAATGCCCTCAGTCCATAGAAATCCCCGACAGGTTGGAAGAACTGGACAATATTCTATACACTAAACAATAAAGAAATGTGCATGACATCCGTCGGATGATATGTACAAAAGAAAGGCCGGTTTCTAAGGAAACCGGCCTTTGATATTTATTTATTAGTCGTTCAGGACTTCTGTCTCATGTTCTTCAAGGAACTGGCTGGTGTATAGGTTATAATAGCGACCTTTATTTTTAATCAGGTCTGAGTGCGTTCCCTGCTCTACTATAATGCCTTTTTCAAGAACCAGAATCCTGTCCGCTTGCCGGATGGTCGATAACCTATGGGCAATAACGAAACTGGTTCTACCGGCAATAACCGTTGCAATGGCTTCTTGAATAATCCTCTCGGTATGAGTGTCAACTGATGAAGTAGCTTCATCTAGTATGAATATTGATGGGTCAGCTATAATAGCTCTTGCGATACATATTAGCTGCTTTTGTCCTGTGGACAATCCACCACCACCCTGAGAAACTACATGGTCATAACTCTTTTCAAAGCCAGCTATAAATTCATGAGCTTTAACAAGTTTTGCTACTTCTTCAACCTGTTCATCAGTGGAATCTAATTTCCCATACCTAATGTTTTCTCGAATGGTTCCGCTGAAAAGATGAGGAGTCTGTAGCATATAACCCAGGTTACCGTGTATGTACATCAATGGAATGTCTTTGTAATCATTTCCATCAATTAAAATTTGTCCCTCTGTGGGCTGATAAAACCTACAGGCAAGATTTGCTATTGTTGTTTTGCCGGATCCGGTTTCGCCAATTATAGCTATTGTTTCTCCGGGGATGACATCCAGATTAAAATTATCAAGAACCTTTTCTCCGTCTTTATATCGGAAGACTACTTCCTTGAATTGAATGCGCCCTTCTAGTTTTGGAACTTCATCAGATGGTTTAACCACACCATATTTTTCAATGACTGCATCTGAGTCTTTGATTTTAGCATCTGTTTCCAGGAGACTCATGATTCTTTCTCCTGCTGCCTGTGCAGACTGCATTTCAGCCATTATACTTGCTAAGTCATTAACAGGCATGAAAAACTGCACAGTGTATGCCATGAAGGCTGTCAGAGTACCAAGTGTCATTGTTGCCCCTAATACCATTATTCCGCCCTGCCATAATGCAAGAGATGTTCCCAAAGTACTTATTGCTGTAATGATGGGGAAAAACAGGGCTGAGTATATAGCCACTTTTATAGCACTAGAACGCAGTTTCATAGCCTTGTCATCAAATTCCTGTAGATTTCTTTCTTCTCTAACCAGTGTCTTTGTAGTTGTTGCGCCCTGAATTCCTTCATTAAACGATGAGATTATAATAGCGTTATTTTTCCGTGCCTCTCTGCTTGCCTTCAGTATAAGTTTCTGGAACTTGATTGAAACGAAAAGCAGCAGTGGTAGAACTAAGAGCACTATTAGAGCAATCTTTGCATTCAGTGTGAACATTATTACAGAAATCATCAGCAGCAAACTAATTGCCCATGTTACATCCACCAGTCCCCATGAGATTATTCCGGTCAGCCGCCTAGTATCTGAAGTCAGCCTGGCTACCAAATTTCCTACAGTATTATGATCATAGAATGTAAAGGACAGCTCCTGTAGCTTTGTAAATCCCTCTGTTCGTATGTCGTGGCTGATGTTTACCATGAGTTTTTCAGCCAGGAAAATCAGAAGAAAGATTGTGATTGCCTTTATTATAGAGAGTCCAAGATAAATTAGTATAAATACTGTCAGTGTCTCAGTGGTTTTTCCTATTACGAAATTATCAATGGCATATCTGGTCATAAGAGGCATAGCTGCATCTGTTCCGGCCAGAGTAACCATGACAGCTATCAGCAGCAAGCTGATTTTTCTGTAGCCTGCGATATATCTGAAGACTTTTTTCCATAGTTTCTTGTCAAAACCTTTTTTATATTCTTCGTTGTTGTCGTGCATGTCAGTCATAATTTCACCTCCCTACCTTTACGGATGTACTCAGATCCTCTTCAAGAGAATTCTGTATATCGAAGACTTCCTTGTATAGTCCGCCTTCATCAAGTAGCTGCGCATGGGTTCCGGACTGAGTTATCATTCCGTCCTCCATTACTAATATTTTGTCAGCCTGCATCAGTGTGCTGATTCTGTGAGATATAATGAAAGTTGTTGTATCGCTACATTGAACTTTCAGCTGTTCTCTTATATAAGCATCAGTTTCAACATCCACCGCGCTGAGTGAATCGTCAAATACCATTACCGGGTGGTTTTCAAGAAGCATTCTCGCTATTGCTACACGCTGCTTCTGCCCACCTGACAGTGTTACGCCTTTTTCTCCGACCATTGTGTCAAAGCCTTTTTCGAATTCAGTTATGACCTTGTACACCGATGCAATTTTTGTGACTCGCTCTATTTCCTCCATAGGCAAGTCCGGGTTGGCAATTGCCAGGTTTTCACGGATTGTCCTCGAGAAAAGGAAAGGTTCCTGTAGAACAATTCCCACATTCCTTCGAAGCCACTTCTTGTTTATATCTTTAAGCTCTACGCCATCAAGGGTTACTGAGCCACTATTGTAGTCAAACAATCTTACCAGCATATTTACTAAAGTGGATTTCCCGGATCCTGTTCCGCCGAGGATTGCTATAGTCTGACCCTGCTTAACTTCAAAAGACAGATCCTTAAGTACTGGATGCCCTTCTTCATATTCATAAGAAACATTCTCGAATTTGAGATTTCCTTTGATTTTTGGGGTCAGACCTGTGGATTCATCCTTGTCTTCGTTAAGTTCATCTAAAACTTCTTTGATTCTGGTTAAGGCAACACTAGCCCGTCCCATATCAGCCAGTACGCGCCCAAGGTGGCGAAGGGGCCATATCAGGTTTGATGTATAGTTCATGAAGGCATACAGAGTACCTACAGTGAGCAGTCCCTGAGCAGCCCAGAATGAACCAAGAATCAGTACAAAACCAATCTGAATGTCGCACATCATGTCTGAAGCAGCCCAGTACCATGACATCAATCTGGATATAACGAAATCTTTTGTTTTGAAGTCATGACTTGTGTCTACAAATTTCTGAATTTCATAATCCTGTCGTGCAAATGCTCTGACTATCCTCATACTGGACAGGTTTTCCTGTAATACAGTTGTCATTTTTCCCTCTGCTTCATCAGTGAGCTTAAATTTAGCCTTGATGAATCTATAGAAGAAGAATGCCGCCAGTGCCAGAAAAGGGGTAATTGAGAATGATATAAGAGTAAGCCTTACATTCAAGGTCAGCATTATACTTAGTGCAGAAACAACCATTGCAACCGCCCTGACCACCTGGAAGAACTGATTTGCCATAAATCTCCTCAGCGTCTCAAGGTCGCTGGTACACCTCTGTATGAGATCGCCGGTTTCAGCCTTCACATGGTAGCTGTAGGACAGATGCTGTATGTGATCGTACATAATTGTACGTACATTTTTTGCCATAATTTCTGAGGAAATGGCTACATTCTTTCTGTAGAAGTAGGACATAACGCCGCTAAGAATTGAAAGAGCGACTAGTATAACTCCCATCATCCACAGATTCTGAAGGAAATATGATTTACCCCCAATTCCTTCAAACCAACCCAGTAAAAACCCAGGTAGATCAGGAGGGGTGTCGCTTAACACAGAATCTATGGTAACTTTAATAATAAGTGGATTCAGCAGTGCTGTAGCTGTACTTGCGAAAATAAGTATTATTGCGGCACCATATGATGTAAGGGTGCCTTGCATAAATTTTAAAAGTAGTTTGAACTTTTTCACCTGGTACCTCCTCTCGATACAAAAATTGTTGGTTCGTATGCCTGGGATTTACCTATATTGAGACAAATAAAAACCACAGGCATTGTCCATACCTGCGGTCTGATTGCATTGCATAACAGTTATTTACTGCAGACCGGAGGCTGGAATATAGTAGAAGCTGCAAAATTCACAGGGTTCTTTCTCACGTTAATCATTATTCTTCCTCCTTCCTTTAAATTTTTTTAATTCGATGCTCATTATATCCAACGAGTCCGGGAGTGTCAATCGAAAACACATTACAGTTTTGTAACAAACCTTTTTGGAAAAACCCCCGGGGGGTTATTCCAAATTTTTACTTTTTATCGGGTTTTGATTTCCCCTTTTCTTTAGGCTTATCTTCTTCTTTTTTCTTTTCAGGTTCTCTTTTTTCAAAAAAAGTATCAATAAGTTTTTCAGCAAGGTTTTTTCTGCGCTCAGCCTGGACAACTAGTGTTAGAACTACCATAATCATAAAGGCATCATCTGATATTGCCCCAAGCTCATTATTTTTGTATAAGTCTGAAATAATATCATTTACACTTTTTTCAAATTGACTCAGCTCCCGAGACTCCATAGTTGTAAATAACTCATATAGCTCTTCGGTGGTTTTCCCAGTGTCAGTATGACTGTCAGCTAAGTTTATTATTGGTTTTACGAGTTTTGACATATCATTCACTGATAGAATCTGTTTCATATGATATATAAGTGTCAGCATCATAATATGATCTTTTTCATATTTCTTATTATTAGGAGGAAAAGTGAGATTAGCCTTGGTGTAATTATTTATCATTGTCTTGGTAAGAATTTTATCGCTTTCCTGACGCTTAAAACTATTAAGTTTTTTATCCATAAAAGTTGTGACCTGATCCATATATAGTGCTATATCAGGTATATCATCAGATTGAATACCTTTGTATGAAGTCAGTCCGTCAAGGAGCTTTCTTATTTTATTAATTTGTTCGTTCATATATATGTCCTCCGTAGCTACTATTATATATATGTTAAAGTCATGGCGCAATAGTTGTAACTACTATTGACAGCTAAGCAATACGAATATATAATAGCGACAAGCCGACAAGTAGTAAAGAAAACTACATCAAGCGGTTAGGAGAGACAGATGGATGGTAAAAAAGTAATGCTTTGTGGTGATTCTATATCTAAGGGAATAATTTATGACAGCATAGCAAATAAATACAGAAAATGTGAAGCGACGTTTGCAGGAATGCTGGATAAAATATTTAATACAAAAATTCTAAATATATCAAAGTTTGGGAATACGGTAGCTCGAGCTGAAAAAAAATTCTATAAAGCATTCAATGAAAATAAACCTGATATGGTTATCTTTGAACTGGGTGGTAACGACTGTGATTTTAACTGGGATGAAGTATCAATGAATCCAAGTGGAATACATGTACCCAAAACAGATATAAAAGAATTTGCCAATTCGCTTGAAACTATGACAGCTATGGTCAGGAAAGAGGGTAAGCGCCCAATACTAATGAATCTTGCTCCATTAGATCCAGATGCATATTTTAATTGGATATCACATAATGATGAAAAAAGAAAAGAAAGCATTCTTTCATGGCTTGGTAGCGTAAGCAAAATATATTGGTGGCAAGAACGCTATAACTCTGCAGTACAGGATGTTGCAAGAAAGCAAAATATTGAAATGATAGATGTTCGAAAAGAATTTTTAAAGAAATTTGATTTCAGAGACTGCCTTTGTGAAGACGGTATTCATCCCAATGACAAAGGACAGATTCTAATAGCCAAAGCTCTTGAAAACTATTTTAAAACAGCAGGTTAAATAGAAATCATCCATTTACCCTAAGGGTGTTTGGTCGTTTTCAACCAGTTACCCTGGGGGTGTTTTGTAGAATATGGAATATTTATATATAATTGGGATATGAGTGTTGATACGTCAGAATTTAATAAAAGAATATATGAACTGGTGTTGCTGATTCCAAAGGGAAAAGTAGCCACATATGGACAATTGGCATTAATGGCTGGGAAACCAAATGGTGCCAGATTAACCGGTAGAGCAATGAAAAATACCCCGATAGATATGGACATACCGTGCCATAGAGTTGTTAATGTAGCTGGTAATACAGCTCCTGACTATGTTTTTGAAAGCAAAAGGCATCAACGCGCTATGCTTGAAGCAGAGGGTGTCATCTTTAAAGTAAATGGGAATATAAACATGAAAATGTGTAAGTGGAATCCCTGATTTTATATTTATAGGATTATTAGCAGATAACAAATTAATACAGTATCAATGGAGCTTTTTATTGTTTTAATTAGGCTTAGTAGCCGAATTGATTACTCGGAGACTATACCTGAAAAACTCAACTGGTTCTCTTTGATTTCAAAATCCTGCATCTCGAAATTTTCCTGAGCATCGAGTTGATCTTCTAACAGTTGTGCAATATTATTGGTCATAGGGTCAAAGATTGACTGAATTATGGGAAGCGTCATTTTTCCGATTTTTACATTCTGTATGTCAATATCAAATTCGTTTCCACCGATATAGTTTATATAAACAGTTGCATAGATTCGCTTTCCGTTTGCAGAAGAGAGAAGAGCGCCTATGAGTGCCGGAACATCCGGGTTGTCTACATAAATAGATAAATCAGTAACAACACCTGTTACATCAATAGTTTTATCAGAATTACAATTGAATAGCAGATCTTCAAAGGGGATATTGTCATTGCTGTCAACTGTATTATTTGCAAGAGCAGTCAGATCTGCATTAGTCAGAACGATACTGATTCTTGAAGTTCCACCCTTATCTGTCTGGATTTTAATAACATCAGTGATAGAACTGTTATTATCAGTTGTTCTTTCAGAATTTTCAACTTCAGAAATAAACTCTTTAACGTTAGGCATTTCTGATCTATCATTGAAAAATATAAAGTAAACAGCAGCTGCAGCAATAATAAAAATAACTAATGCAACAATAACTGCTATAAGACATCCATTGGTTTTGCCGGAATTATTCATGAATACCTCCGCATAATTTTATGATAATACAAGTTTATCTATAATTATTATAACATAAAAAAATTTTCAAATTTTTATGCTATACATTCTGTAGGTTTTATAGCGGTCACCTCCGGCTGCTTCCAACACGCGTAAAGCCTGAGCATTTTCCTCGCTGACTGTAGATCCTTCAGCATCAATAATTCCTTTTCGTTCAGCATTAAGCATATAGTTATAAAAGATTGCGGCATTTACGGCCCTGCCCTGAAATTCCGGAATAACAAATTGCATAAAAATTCTTACTCTAGTTATTTTTTTGCGGTAGTAAAGCAATTTAAATATGCCAAATGGGAAAAGCGTACCATTCATTTTTGCAAAGACCTGGTTATAGTCAGGTGTTCCTACAACAAAGCCGATGGGTTCGTTTGTATCATTTTTTCTGGCAATGCATACTAATTCAGGATCAAGGAACTTCATCAGCATATTGGTTTCTTTTTTTATATCTTCAACTGAAGGAACGACAAAATGGGTATCCCAACTCTCTGGAACTGCTTTTAGCAATACTTTTCTTATATCTTCAATTTCGCGGTCAATTTTTTTCAGATTTACAGTATCAATTCTGAAATTATATTTTTTCATTGAGTATTCAACGACTTTTAAAAATCTATCAGAGGGGAAACTGTCTTCTGTAAAATGAAAGGCATGATACTCACGATGGCGTTTAAATCCATATGCTTCAAATAAATCAAGATAAAATTTAGGATTATAGCTGTCAAAAAGAACAGGAGGAGAATCGAACCCTTTGCACAGTAAAGCGCGGAAATCATCTCCGTCTGAAGGAGATATAGGTCCCTCAATCCAGTCCATTCTTTTTTCCTTAAGCCATGTTTTAGCGTAGTCAAAAAGCATAAATGCCGCTTTTTCGTCATTTATACACTCGAAAAGAGATATATACCCACGTTGTGAATCAGTTTCCTTATTTGTTTTATAATCGATTCCCACTATCAAACGCCCAATTGTCTTTTTTCCATCTTTTAAAATATATGTTACATGGATACCATTAGAAAACAGCATGTTGTTTTTGCCTTTAACAGTTTGTTTTGTATACAATTTGATAAATGGCACAAAGTTTGGATCGTCTTTATATAATTTATATGGAAGGTCAATAAAATCCTTTAATAGATGGTTGTTAGTGACTTCGATAATTTTATAGTTCATTCTGTGAATCCTCTTTCTGTTGCAGTCTGCGTGATATAGCTTTATGATTATTTCTGGTTATGGGATACATAAAAACAAATGATACCCCAAGAACTAAAATTACAGCAGGTGCAGGGCCTTGCATTACACGAATAACCCACAATGCAGAATCAGGCTGCACGGCTTCGCCATATACTTCCGGATTGATATATCCGGTAATATCAAGAACAATACCGGAAATCCAGATTACTACATTAGATTTAACCATTTGTCCACCTATAATGAAATGCAATTTATTACCTGATAATAATAACCCATCATAAATGTTTCTGCAAGAATCGGAAATCTAACTATTTGAAATTGACTAAGGTTTAAAACTTTTTTCACCCATTCACTTGACCCAAGCATCCGCGGGAAGATAATCCAAAATGACCCAATCATCCCCAAGGATGATTTTCTAAAAATGTTGATAAATAAACAGAAAATTTAGTTGGTGCTTTTTTTTAGCGTCAGTATGATATAAAATATTATATAAGAAATAATTGGGGGAATGAAATATGCCAGCTTTAGATAAACCTTTAAATGAATTACGGGAATATATGGGTTCAGGAATCTGTCCCGAAGATATAGATAGTTACTGGGATGATGCCATAGAAGAGATGAAGGCAGTAGATCCTAATATAGAATTAACGTTAGCTGAATTTCAATGGCCGGGAATCAAATGGTATGACATGTATTTCACAGGTGTAAAAGGAGCAAGAATTTATGCTAAACTCCTCAAACCTGAAAATCCGCCGGAAGCAAAAAATCTTGCTGTAATACGCTTTCATGGGTATTATGGAAACAACGGTGGCTGGTTTGAATATATTGCTTTTGCTCTTTCCGGATATACTGTTGTGGCAATGGACACAAGAGGACAGGGTGGAAAATCTGAAGACACTGGTGGATTTAAAGGCACAACTATAAAAGGGAATATAGTAAGAGGCCTTGATGATGATAAACACAATCTTATGTTCCGTCATATTTATCTGGACTGTGCACAGCTTGCCGGTATTGTTATGGATATGGACGATGTAGATGAAAAGCGTGTGGGATGTTACGGGAACTCACAGGGCGGGGCTCTTACAATAGCCTGCGCTGCTCTTGAGCCAAGAATAAAAAGAGCTGCACCGTTGCATCCCTTCCTTTGTGATTATAAGCGAGTCTGAGATATGGATCTTGATGTTGGAGCATATGGTGAACTTCGATACTATTTCAGAGCTTTTGATCCTGAACATAAAAGAGAAGATGAAATTTTCATGAAACTTGGTTATATCGATCTAGTAAATATAGCGAAAAGGATAGAGGGAAGTGTTATTTGTGGAATAGGATTGCTAGATGATATATGTCCGCCTTCCACGGTTTTCGCGGCATATAACAATATGGTTTGCGAAAAAGAAATAAAGGTATATCCTGATTTTAAACATGAGGGAATGACATTTTTCATGGATATAACCTATCAGTTCAAGAAAGGTCTATAAAATGAAATATAAAACGATTGATTTTTCAAAGATTAAAACATGGTCAGTAAAAGGGCGCAGGAACCTTGTCAGGATTGATAACCTGTTTACCCCGGGAAAAGATTCTGCTCCAGAATGGAATGATACTGATTTTGAGGTTGTTGTTGAAAAGATATTAACAGCGAGGCAGAATGATCGCCCGGTTATTTTCTCGATGGGAGCCCATGTAATAAAAAATAGATTATCACGTTACATTATCGAAATGATGAAGAGCGGGATAATAACTCATATAGCTGGTAATGGTGCCACAAGCATCCACGACTTTGAACTTGCGTATAATGGAGGCACTTCTGAGGATGTTCCTACCGCAATTGAAGACGGTTCTTTTGGCATGTGGGAAGAAACAGGAAAATGGATGAATGAAGCCATAAATAAGGGAGTAGAACTGGGAATGGGTTACGGAGAGAGTCTTGCTGTTTATATAGACCAGCATCCGGAATTTTTCCCTTATAAAGAAGATTGTGTGCTTTATCAGGCATGGAAAAATAATGTTCCCGCAACATATCACATTGCTCTTGGAACTGACATCATACACCAACATCCTGATTGCAGAATGGGTGCAATAGGGGCTGCAAGCGGTATTGATTTCAAGCGTTACTGTGAGTCAGTATCACGACTTGATGGCGGAGTTTTTCTCAATTTTGGTTCAGGAGTTATTGGTCCTGAAGTTTTTCTAAAAGCTCTCTCGATAACTAGAAACCTTGGATATGATGTGTTTAAAATCACAACTGCTAATTTTGATCTTGTAGATCTTGGAGATTATAGGAAAAAACTTACATATGATGATGTGAATTATTATTACAGACCCAGAAAGAATATTGTAAACCGACCGGTTAGCAAAGGCGGTAAGGGATATCACTTCTGTGTAGATCACAAAGTTTCAATTCCTAATTTATACGAAAAGACAAGAGTAGAGGGAGAGCGATAATGAATAAGTGGGATGCTAAGTTTGGATTTTTCTGGTATAACGACGAAGAAATATTCAATTTTACAAAAGATGATTTCGAAGAAAAAGCAAAAAAAATGGCTGATTCAGGAATAAACATTGTGATAACTTTCAGTTGTACCCATTTTCGTTGGTGTATGAAAGAACATTGGTCTCTTATAAATAAATGTTTAAAAAATGTTGTTGATGCTTGTCATAAATATGGTATTAAAGTTGTTGAACATCATTCTTCTCATCTCACATGGGATCCTTTAACTGATGAAGATTGGGAGTATATGGAAATGGTTCTCAAAAAGCGTCATAGTTCAACTGACTCCTGGAAGGGTATTCGAGATTATGTAAGCACTGAAAAAGTAAAAGGCACTGAAGGTTACAGACAGATAGACGGGAGAACAGGAGAATGGGCGCGTTCAACTTATAAAGGATGGTGCAAATGCTTTAACAATGAAGAATATAGAAAAGCATATTTTGATTATCTTGAAGAGTTATATAAAGTTACTGGTATTGATGGGATAATGACTGATGATGTACAGTATTTTGGATTTGGACATGCATGTTCATGTGAATACTGTACAAAATTGTTTAAGGAGCAATACGGATATGATATGCCAAAGCCGGGCAGTGAATGGGATAAATTTCACGGAGACTTTGATAATCCTGTATATATCGCATGGGAGAAATTCAAAAAAGATTCCACATTACGCTTTCAGGAAGATGTAAATAAACATTTTGAAAGTCTTGGATTGAATCTGCTTAGGCCAAATTATGTATCAGGTAATCTGACATTTAGCTGGACCGCATATCCTTTTGAGAAAGCATTGCATATTTGGGACTGGGTATTTCAGGAAAATTGTTTTTCATATGTTATTAAGCATTCATGGCCGCAGTTTCTTACAGAGTCACGACATAGATACAATATGGGCCGACTCAAAGATATTCCCTCTATGTCCATGTTTTACCCAGATAGATATGACAGTTTCTATTTTACCTGGGCTCTTTCAATGGCATGGGGACAGCTTTTCACAGCAACTCCTGAGGGGGAGGATATGTGTGATGTTGAAAAAGTTTTCAGGGATTTTGAAAAGAAATATGCCAATCTTCTTTTTAAACAACAAAAACAAGCTGATATCACATTATATTGGTCATATGAGACTGCTAATTTTTGCAATCCGGATGTCTGCAATCACATATCAGCTATAAAAAGTTGGTTACAGGCTCTTACTTTTGCAGGTTATTCAACTGACATGGTATTCGCATCAGAAAAAGAAATTGATGCTATTACCCATAAATGTCTATTGGTTCCGGATGTTATGATGATGGATGACAGTGAGTATGAAAAGTTAAATCGTTTTACTGAAAAGGGTGGAACAGTTATTTATACAGGACGTCCCGGGGTAAAAAAACCTGACGGCACATACAGAACTATAGAAGAAATGCAAAAAGGACTTGGTATGCCTGACGAACCTGAACGAGTCGGAGCTGCTGTTGAATATGCTTTAGGTAGTGGAAAAGTCATTATGTACAGTGATACAGAAGTAGATAATGAGTTTTATAATCCACATAGTGTAGATAGGTGGAGAGATACTGCATACAAAAAGGTGTTGCCTGAATATAGAGCTAAACGCATGGCGACAAATGCGCAAAATCTTATAGAGCCATATGTTAAAAGAATGGTTGAGGTGAGCCTTGATAGTGAGATGGTTAATAGCTACTTTACATATGACAAAGCCGGAAAAAACATGTTGGTGCATATTATTAATGCGGACGAAACAATTAACTGCGGTGATGTTGATGCAGGGCATGATGATTTAATTTCTGCATTTACTGAAGATGCTAAAAAGACATTTTCAGCTGAGGTCACTATTAATAAATCAGGATTACAAAAAGCATATCTTCTGTCAGTTGAACAACCTAAAGAAATAGAATTAGAAATTGAAAATATTGATGATAAAAGTATTATACGTATACCAAAAGGAATTTTTGCCGGGTATGGAATTATAAGGTTGCCATTGAAGTAGGAGTAAAAATGAAAGAAGTTGAATTATATAATCCAGTTAAGACTCTTCTTGAGTCAGAGGGTTATGATATTCGGGCTGAAGTTACCGGAGTTGATATCTCTGCCATAAAAGATGATGATTTATTGATCGTAGAGATGAAGACGGCTTTTAACATGAAACTTCTTATGCAAGCTGTAAAGCGGCAGCGAATGTCTTCGAATGTGTATATTGCAATACCAAGACCAACATACAAAAAACGTTTCAGTAAAGATAATAAAGACAGGGAATACCTATTAAAGAGACTATCGATCGGCCTGATTTATATCATCTTAGAGGTTGAAGATCCATATGCAGTATTTGTTTTTCCACCCGGAGACTTTAATATGAATATTAGCCGTGGGAGAACTACTAAAAGGACTCAACGGCTGATTAATGAGCATAAAGGTCGATCCAAAAATTACAATACCGGTGGCAGTGTTCGCACTAAATTGGTAACAGCATACAGAGAAAACTCATTGAAAATCGCACATACACTTAAAGATAGGGAATCTATGAAAACAAAAGAACTGCGTGAAGCCGGATGCTCTGAAAAAACAACAACAATTTTATATGATAATCATTACGGGTGGTTTGAGAAAGTCGGCCATGCAGAATATACACTATCAAAAGACGGAGAGAAGGCGCTGACTAAATACAGAGATATTGTAAAACATATAGTAAAGGATTAAATTATGAATAAAATTAGAGCAGGATTTGCAGTAAAAGATATTACTCCGGAGAAATCGGTACCGGGACGTCTTGGGCTTATTCACCTTATCCATCCTCATCATCCTATTTCTGTAAAAGCAGCTGCAATTGAAAATGACAGTGGAAAATACCTTATGATTGTCTGCGAAGTTGTAGGGCTTACAAAAAGCGTTAATAAATTAATTAGAGACAGAATTGTAAGTAAAACAGGAATTCCTTATCAAAATATAATCATCACAGGAACCCACACCCATGCAAGTCCATGGATATGGGATCTGCAGGATGAACAAGCGCGTAAATATGGACTGCCAGTTCTTGAGCATGATTGGATGGAAAAGTTTATTAAGAATTCAGCAGATGCAGGAATTGATGCCATTTCAAATATGGGACTGTTCTCTGTAAGATACGGTATATCAGAAACTAACGGAATTGTAAGTAACAGAGTTCATCCGGTAACTCGATGGTCAATATGTGCAGATGAAGAAATTAGAAATGCACCTGAAGGAACTGTTGATAATAATGTAAGAACTATATCTTTTCATGATGAATCAGGAGAACCTGTTTTTGTTTTTTCTAATCTTGCCTGTCACCCATCTGCATACGGAGGGGGAAGAACAAAAAAAGTTTCCCCGGACTTTCCATATTATGCAGAAAAATATATCAAAGAAAAATTCGGAGAAAAAACAGCAGTTGCATACTGGATGGGATGTGCAGGAAATATAAATTCAGGGAAATATGTAGGCAGCGGAAGTGAAGAAGAGGTTATTTCAATAGGCGAAAGTCTGGGGAAATCAATAGCTGACGCAGTAGATAATTCCAGGTATTTGGATGAAGCGGATTTCCTTTGTAAATATAAAAAATTCACACTCCCCGTTGGTGATTTTGTATTGTCCCCCGAAGAAAATAAAAAGAGATTCAAGGATATCAGCGAAGAAATTAAAACTAAAGACACTTATACTGATGAAGAAGTATTTCAGTGGAGAAAAGTACTTAAACAGCTGGATGTCAGCTTATTATCACAGGGTAAAGAAATGGAAATTGAATTTCAACTAATAAGATTTGCTGATACAGACCTTTTGTTTGTGCCGGGTGAATGGTATGTTGAAATGTATTTTAATCTGGCTGAAATAAACCCAAAGAGAAATCTATTGGTTACTACAGTGAATAATTTTGATCTTCTGTATATTCCTGATGAAAGTGCAATGCCTAACAAGGATTGGTATGGGGTCAGAACAGGAATGCGTTCACTTGGCAATGAATCTGCAATTGAATTATTTAAAAAGGCCGTTGAATTTTTAACCTAATCTGAAGATTTTCTTATTAAAAGAGATACAGCAGCAGCTATGAACATAAGTATTGATACAATTGGCATTGCTGCTGAAATACTATAATTATCTCCGATTATTCCCATTAAAAAAGGTATAACCATAGCATATATTGAAATGCCGATGTAGAGTATTGAGGTTACACCGCCGGAATTATTCGGGAAAATATTACAGGCTACAAAAATAATTATCGGTAATGTTGCTCCTGCAAAAAAACCTGCAAGAGGCATAAATGTAAAGAAAGCCCATGTTTGTGAAATTAAAAATGCGATTATAAAAGTTACTCCACCCATAAGACTTGTCAGAATTATTAAAAATCTAGCATTCTTCACAGTTAGAATCAATGATGCTATCCCTCTGCTTATCACGAAGCCAAAGAAAAATATTGAAAGAATTAGTCCTGATAAAGCTCCTGTTTTTCCGGGAAGTGTTTTTGCATATGTGGGAAACCAGGTGACCACTCCAACATAAGCGCCGCTGAAACAACCTGCTCCTACAAAAAGAATCCACACCTGAAAATTTTTAATCAGCGACATAACTCCAAGAGATTTGTGTTTATGATGAACCAGATTTTTTTCAATTTCAGAAGAAGGTTTCATCATAGTAAAGATAGAGATAATTAGTGCAATTAAGTATAAAGCACCAAGAAACCAAAATGCAGTTTTCCAGCCCCAGTTATTTATAACTATGAAGGCTGCATAAGCCGGCCCAATTACGGCACCAATCCCAAATGCCATATGAAGCATCTGAAGAAAAAATTCACGTCCTTGTGTATTGATATCATTTACCAATGCATTTACTGATACATCAAAAACCTTCGTGGAACTTCCAAGAATTACAAAAGAGAAAAGTAAAAGAAGATATGATTTAGTAAAAAAACCGGCAAAAGCCAAAGCAATAGCTGTTACCAAAAACCCATAATAAACAAGCTTTGATTTTCTTACTCTATCAGAGAAATATAGCATGCCCAGAAGTACAGCTATTCCCCCAACGTTAAAAACTGTCATTAAGAGACCACCCTGTGACATAGTGAGATTGTATTCTTTCATTATCTCAGGCAGCAGTTCTCCGATCATGTTAAGAAGAATGGCATAAAGCGCCATGAGAATATATGATGTTATTGTTGTCATCAGAACATTTTTACTTTTGGCCTGGAATCTACTCATGGCTGTTCTCCCTTAATAGTGTAACTTACTCTATTGTAGCAAAAAAATGTCTATAAATAATCATTTATATACTCTAATGCATTTCAATAGTAGAATTGTTGACAATGATTTTGACACAAAATATAATTGTATGGAAATCTAATTTATCATATAATGTATTTTATAGGGGTTGGCAAAATGAATAAGATGTTTTCAAATGAATCTGAATATACATTGGATATTCTAAAGGAATATCTGAATTTTGTGGGCTCAATTATTGTAGTGTTGGATTCAGTAGGCAATGTTATCTTTGTAAACAATCGAGCATGTGAAGTGCTGGAAGGTCAAAAAGATGAAATAATCGGTAAAAACTGGATTGAAAACTTTATTCCCCCCAACTTACATGAATCTATTGAAGATATAACCGCTGTAAAGATATATGAGGCTGAACTTATAAAAAAGAACAGGACACTGGAAGATGCTGAGGCAATAGCTCATGTGGGACATTTTGTAAGTGATGTTATAACAGGAGCGAGGTATTGGTCAGATGAATTATTCAGATTGTTCGGTTATGAACCAGAGAGCAACATAGATAAAAGTGAAATTCTGAAAGCTGGGATGACAATCGATGATTATAGAGTTTTCTATGATGGTTTTATGGTAGTAAGTAAAAGCAAAGATAAATTATATGAAGCAAATATAAAAATAAAGGATCTACAAAACAACACTAAATTTCTAAAAATTATTTACAATTTTATATATAAAAATGATACATATGTTGAGAGTTTTGGAATCATTCAAGACATGACAGCAGTAAAAAAAACATTATGAAGATGTTGAATACATAAACTACCATGATTTACTTACTGATTTATACAACAGGCAAGCTTTTGATGAACAATTTAAGAAGCTTGATAATAAAACCAATTATCCTCTTTCAGTAATCGTCGCTGACATAAACGGTCTTAAGATGATAAATGATACTGCGGGACACTCGACCGGTGACAGGATATTAATTAAAACTGCAAGAACTCTAAAAAGTGTTTGCCAGGATGAAGACTTTCTTGCAAGGATAGGCGGAGATGATTTTATATTGATACTTCCTCGAACGGTGCAGTCTCAAGCTCAGATGATTATTAACGAACTGCATGACTTATTCGACGAAACTAATGCCGAAGTTCCATTTTCAGTATCTATGGGACTTGCTGTAAAGTTGGTTAAAGATGAGAAGAAAGAAGATATTATCAAGGATGCAGAAGACAATATGTACACTAATAAGTTGTATGAGAAGTCCAGCAAAAGAGGTGATATGCTTCGCCTTATTATGGATGCATTATATGAAAGAAGCGCTAGGGAAGAACTGCACTCTGAAAGGGTAAGTAAGTACTGTCAGGAAATGGGAATGGTCTTAAAAATGCCTAAATACAAAGTAAATGAATTAAACGTACTTGGACTTTTACATGATATTGGAAAAATTGCAGTCAGGGACAGTGTGCTTAATAAACCGGGAAGTCTGAATGATGAAGAGTGGCTGGAGATAAAGAGGCACCCCGAAACAGGATACAGAATATTGAGTAAGGCACCCGGTATGCAGGAAGCTTCAAGTTATATTCTTTTGCATCATGAGCGTTGGGATGGCAAAGGGTACCCCCGTGGACTAACGATGTATGATATTCCTCTTCAAGCACGCATAATCGCGATAAGTGATGCATTTGATGCAATGAGAAGTAAAAGACAATACAGGGATCCACTCCCACTAGACATTGCTGTCTCTGAAATAAAAAAAGGTGCAGGAACCCAGTTTGCCCCAGAACTTGCAAAAGTATTTGTTGTAGAGGTTTTGAAAAAAGATTGGTAGGTATAATTAATCAATGTTATTAAGCAACTAGTGATAGCCGGTTGCTTTTTTTATGCCTTCACGGGGATTCTTCGTGATATAATTCAATCCATGGGAGTTATTGATTTTCGAAAGGTTACAAAAAGCTACAGCGGTAATGTTATTTTAGATGACGTTGATTTTGAAATAATTAAAAATGAAATTACAGCATTGATTGGCAGAAACGGATCCGGAAAAACAACAGTTTTCAATATTATTACAGGTGAAATTATTTATGACAGTGGTGATCTCTACATACAAAAGGGACTTCAACTTTCCTATCTTAAGCAAATTCATGAAGGTGTTTCGGGCTTGTGTGCTGAAAAAGTAATAAAGACTGCTTTTAAAGAAATTGATAATTATGAAACTCTGATGCAGCAGGCATATGCTGATATGCAAAGTGATCCTGAAAATAAAAATCTTGTACAAGAGTATGGCCGACTGCATGATCATTTTGAATTTATGGGGGGATACAATACAAGCGAAAAGTATAATCGTATAGTTAAAGGACTTAAAATCCCTGACAGAATATTGGAGAGTGATTTTGATAAACTAAGTGGTGGCGAAAGAACAACAGTAATGCTGGCTAAATCTTTACTTTCTGCGCCGGATATTCTTTTGCTTGACGAACCAACCAACCATCTTGATATGGATGCCAGAAGATGGCTTGAGAACTTTATGCTTGAATATAAAGGCAGTATCATTTATGTGTCTCATGACAGATATTTCATTGATAAGACCGCTTCAAGAGTTATTGAAATATCAGGAAAGAAAGCTGTCACATATAAGGGCAACTACAGTGCATACAAGATACAGAAACAAGAACATGAAGAACGCGACTTAAAACTCTATGAGAAGCAGAACAAAGAAATTGAGCGTCTTAATGAAACCGCCCGAAAAATGCGTAATTATGCAACTGAAAAAACAATTCATATAGCCAAAACAATTGAAAAACGGATTGAGCGAATAAACAGGGTTGACAGACCTGTTACTGAGAAAACACTGCATATGGCATTTTCAGAAACAGTTAAAAGCGGTCGTGAAATTTTGAAGTCTGTAAAACTTACAGCTGGTTATGACTCAAAACTTTTATTTGAGGAAGTTGATTTCTTAGTCAGAAGCGGAGAAAAAATTGCTGTAATCGGACCAAACGGATCAGGAAAAAGTACTTTGATTAAAGTTATTACAGGCAGAATGGAACAAATGAGGGGAGAGGTCAGGTTAGGGCGAGGAGTTAAATTTGCTTACCTTGAACAGGATGTTGAATTCAGTCATATAAATACTACAGTACTAGAAGAAGTTTGTGCAGAGCTTGAATTATCAATTTCTTCTGCTCGTAATCTATTGGGTAAATTTCTTTTTACCGGAGACGATGTTTATAAAAAAATCGGTATTCTTTCAGGTGGAGAAAAAAGCCGTCTGAGACTACTTCTTGAAATGAGGGACAGTGTCAATCTTCTGATACTGGATGAGCCTACAAATCATCTGGATATACCATCAAGAGAAGATATGGAAAAAGCTATTAGAGATTATGGCGGAACTATGATTTTCATATCCCATGACAGACACTTCATTAATACTTTTGCAGATAGAATTTTTGAAATCAGAAATGGAGTTTTTTCAATTTTTTCTGGAAATTATGATGATTACCTTGAAAAAGTAGCTTTAAGAGAGCCAGTGAAAACTACGATAAAGAAAACTACGGAAAAATCCACACGTGGTAAAGCAAAGAGAAAAGCAGATTTTACACTTAGAATGACTGAAGAAAAAATCCAGAAACTTGAAAAGAAAATTCTTGAAGTTGAAGGAAACATTCAGGAATTTGCTGCTGATTATGTGAAGTTAACAGAGTTAAATGAAATACGGGAAAAACTACAAATTGATTTAGATAGTCAGTTTGAGAAATGGATGGTATTAACTGATGAATAAACCTATAATCAAAATTAAAAGAATGTCTCCGGGTAACAATAAGCTCATTTTTGAAACAGATAAATCCTGTAGTTTTATCGCTTTAGTAGGAATCTCAGGGGAGGCTCCTGAGGAAACAACATATAGAAAACTAAAAAGTAAAACATATGAAATCTCCGGGTTAGAAAATAGAGTTGATTATGAGCTTAGTCTAATAGGGATTAGTGGAGTCGGAGGTCTTGTGCGTCCTTTTAGATGTGGTGAATATCCCGGGATAGTTATAAACTATATTCATCCAAAAGATAAAACTTATTTGCCATCAGGTATGTGTCCTGCAAGTCCTAGTATTATTGAAACTGCTACCAAAAGACTGTATGTTTCTCATGACATTTTTTGTTTTGACATGGCTCAGAATCAGACAAAGATTTTTTGTTCTGATGACAGCGGAGATACATGGAATGTTCATTCTTCAGTCGAAGGCTGTTTATGGGGTAAATTATTTATCTATCAAGATATAATTTATTTGCTAGGGAATATGCATGAATACGGGGATTTAGTTTTATATGAGTTAGATGAAATTAACCATACTTGGAGAAAGGCCTGTACTATTTTAAAAGGTGGTAATAAATATACAGGAGGACCTCATAAAGCCCCAATGCCAATAGTAAAACATAAGGGCAGAATCTGGACAGCTGTTGAATACGGCTCCTGGCATTTAGGCGGACATGCATGCGGTGTTATATCAGCCGGTGGAGACATTACAATAAAAGAAAATTGGATAGTATCTGAATTTACAGACTATGATCCGTCATGGCCCGGTACGCCTGATGGTGAATCAACAGGTTGCATTGAGGGTAATATTGTTGTCAGACCGGATGGAAGTATAATTGATTTTCTTAGGTTTGGCATTGACAGGTGTGAACCGAATTATGGCAAAGCTTTGTATCTCAACATTGATCAGGATAACCCAGAATCAGCACCGGAATTTGGTGGCGTGGTAGATTTTCATGGGAATCACACAAAATTTTGTATCTATTATGATAGATCAACAGACAGATACTGGACTATTGTTAATAAGGCTGACCACGATAAACCGAGAAGACGAAATGAACTTATTCTAATGAGTTCAGATGATGTAAAAAACTGGACTATTGAAAAAACTCTTTTAGATTATGAGCATACCGGATGGTATGAAAACTATGAAGAAACGGGATTTCAATATGTGGATTTTTTATTCCGAGGTGAATTCATTTATTTTGTGTCTCGAACAGCAATACATGGAGCCATAAATTATCATGACTCAAACTGCATTACTTTTCATAAGACTCGTTATAAATAGTTCTAGAGATGCCTAGCTGTTTAGAAAAATATTTTCATAGGTGAAAATTGTATACGATGTGCCGTTACTGCTGACAATTTCTTTTGTTTGGTCAGCTATACGCCAATCTGAATCACAATTAAGGTCAGGGTGATAAGTGTCAACTTCATATTCGCCATTAACCTTAGTGACAATAGCTTTTCGGCAGTAGGGTAGCAGTAATCTGTATATTTGAGCTCCACCGATTAAAAACACTTTTTCAGGATTTTCACCATGAATAATATTTAGTAATGCCTCAGGGGAATTAACAGATTCAAAGCCACTGATATGTAGAGCGGAATTTCGAGTCAGAACTATATTTCTACGACCTTTTAAAGGACGTTGTCCCGGAAGAGATTCAAGGGTTTTTCTTCCCATAATAACAACCCCGCCCATTGTTTGTTCTTTAAAAAATTTCTGTTCTCCGGGAATTTTCCAAGGCATATCGCCGTCTTTGCCAATTCCCCAGTTTAAATCAACTGCAACAATACTAATCATATTATTACCTACACTGCTACAGGAAAGCTCACATGAGGGCCTTTTTTGTAGCCTTTCAATTTAAAATCACTGGAAGTAAATTTATAAAAATCAGTCTTTTCTTTATTCATGATAAATTCAGGAGCATCATATATAGGTCGTGAGATTAACTCTTCAATTATTGGTATATGTCTGTCATAAATATGGGCATCTGCAATAACATGAACGAATTCACCGGGCTTAAGACCACTTACATGTGCAATTAGATAAGTAAGAATGGAGTATTGTACAACATTCCAGTTGTTTGCCGCTAAAACATCTTGTGAACGTTGGTTCAAAATGGTATTTAGTTTATTCCCGGTAACATTGAATGTCATAGAGTATGCACATGGGTATAGATTCATTTCATGAAGATCATGATGATTGTAGAGGCTGGTAATAATTCGTCTGCTGTAAGGATTGTTTTTTAGATCAAAAAGAACTCGGTCAACTTGGTCAAATTCACCTTCTTTGTATTTGTGTTTAATGCCGAGTTGGTAACCATAAGCTTTGCCAATTGAACCGTCTTCATCAGCCCAGGCATCCCAGATTTTGCTTCCAAGTTCATTTATATTGCTGGATTTTTTTTGCCATATCCAGAATAGTTCATCAACAGATTTTTTCAGGGATGTGTGTTTAAGCGTCATGATAGGGAATTCTTCCAAAAGATTATATCTGTTCACTACGCCAAATTTCTTAACAGTATGTGCCGGTGTTCCATCTTCCCATCGTGGACGTACTTTTTGACCCTTTGAAGAATAACCATTTGCAAGAATATCTTTGCACATATCAATAAAAATTAAATCAGCTTTGCTCATTCGACACCCCCATTTGTTAGAAATATCATACCACAACCAGACAAACCTTCAAACTGTCAGGTACATTATTTCCCTCAATTTAACCAAAGTAGTTTAAAGTACTGATTTGATATGGTTTAGTAGCTATGCTATACTTTTATTAGTACAAAAGATGATGGAAGTTACTAATGAAAAAACGAAAAGGATTCGGTAAGTTTTTATTAAATGGAGCGGCAGCTATATTATGTATATATATTATATATGTACTTATATCTCAGCAACCTGTAATAGAAGCAAAAAGAACTCAAAAAGAAGAGATTGAAAAATCTTTGATTGAATCGCAGCAATTTGAGTTACAGCTACAGACAGACATAAGTCTTGCAGACAGTAGATATTATATTGAAAAAGCTGCTATGCAAAAACTCGGAATGTTAAGACCCGGTGACAGGGTTTTTATTGACATCAGAAAGTAAGTTAAACATACCGGATTTGCCGGGTTAAATAGAAAAAAGCAAGATGCGTACGGGATATAGCGAATATAAAACCGGATACGCATCTTTATTTTATGTAATCGAGTGCGAAAAATGGCGCTGTCGTGTATAATAATAGAACAAATTCGGAGGTGATAATTATGGGAATGACGATGACCCAGAAAATTCTGGCAAGGCATTGTGGACAGGAATCAGTAGAATCCGGCCAGTTGATAATGGCCGATGTGGATATGGTTCTTGGAAACGATATAACCACACCCGTTGCAGTAAAAGAATTTAATAAATTTGGACTAACCAAGGTTTTTGATAAAAATAAAATATCAATCGTTCCGGATCATTTTTGTCCTAATAAGGATATTGAAAGTGCGGAGCAGGTAAAATTCATAAGAGAATTTTCAAAAGATATGGGTATAGTTAACTTTTTTGAAGTTGGGCAAATGGGAATTGAACATGCATTGCTCCCTGAAAAAGGTCTTGTAGTTGCCGGTGATGTTGTTGTCGGTGCTGATTCTCATACTTGCACCTACGGTGCTCTTGGAGCTTTTTCTACCGGGGTAGGCAGTACTGATATGGCATGCGGAATGGCAATAGGTAAAGCATGGTTTAAAGTTCCTGAAGCTATTAAGTTTGAACTGGTTGGAAAACCGGGCAAATGGGTTTCGGGAAAAGACATAATACTTCACATTATCGGAATGATAGGAGTAGACGGAGCTCTTTATAAATCCATGGAATTTACGGGTCCGGGACTTTTAGAGTTATCTATGGATGACAGATTTACAATTGCCAATATGGTAATTGAAGCCGGTGCGAAAAACGGAATTTTCCCCGTTGACGAAAAAACTATAAAATATATTGAAGAACATTCAGATAGAAAATATGAGGTTTTTGCAGCAGATGATGATGCCCAATACCCAGAAACCTATGTAATTAATCTTGCTGATCTAAAACCTACAGTTTCGTTCCCTCATCTTCCTGACAACACCAGAGTGGAAGGTGAATTTGGAGACATAAAAATTGACCAGGTTGTAATTGGTTCATGTACAAATGGCAGAATGCAGGATATGCGCGATGCAGCTGAAATTTTTAAAGGAAGAAAAGTGCATCCTGATATCAGATGTATTATAATTCCGGCTACCCAGAAAATCTGGAGGCAAGCGATGAATGAAGGGCTTTTTGATATTTTCATAGAGGCTGGTGCTGCAGTAAGTACACCAACCTGCGGACCTTGTCTTGGCGGACACATGGGAATTCTTGCAAAAGGCGAACGTGCTGTTGCAACTACAAACAGAAACTTTGTAGGAAGGATGGGACATCCTGAGAGCGAAGTGTATCTGGCAAGTCCTCATGTAGCGGCAGCTTCGGCGGTTACAGGTAAAATATCAGCTCCAAATGATCTTCAGGAGGTGGCAAAATGATTGCAAAAGGTAAAGCGATAAAATACGGTAATAATGTAGATACAGATGTAATAATTCCTGCTAGGTATCTGACTTCTTCAGAACCTGCTGAACTTGCAGCACATTGCATGGAAGATATTGATGCAGAATTTGTGAATAAAGTTGAAAAAGGCGACATAATAGTTGCTGCAAAGAATTTTGGGTGCGGATCATCGCGAGAGCATGCACCGATAGCAATTAAAGCGTCTGGAATTTCATGTGTTATAGCAAAAACATTCGCCAGGATTTTCTATAGGAATTCCATTAATATTGGTCTTCCGATTCTTGAATGTGAAGAGCTTTTTGATGAGTCTGATGAAGGCGATGCTATTGAAGTGGATTTTGACTCAGGAATTATTAAAAACGTTACCAAGAATAAAACATTTAGTACCCAACCGTTTCCTGGATTTATGCAGGATATAATTGAAAATGATGGACTTGTGGGATATATCAAGAAAAATATGAAATAGGAGAGAGCTAATGAGTTATAAAATTGCTGTATTAAAGGGCGATGGAATCGGTCCGGATGTAGTGGACTGTACGATAAGTGTATTAAATAAAGTAGCTGCTGAAAACGGAACAGTTTTTGAATATACTGAGGGATTGATAGGTGGGATAGCCATAGACGAAACCGGGGTTCCGCTACCTGGCAGAACAATTGAAATATGCAAAAAGAGTGATGCTGTGCTTCTAGGTGCAGTCGGCGGCGCAGTGGGCGGATCAAAGTGGGACAATCCTGATGGTAACCTACGACCTGAAGCTGGGTTGCTTGGAATAAGGAAAGAACTCAACTTGTTTGCAAATCTCCGCCCTGCGGTTATATATACAGCACTTAAAGATGCATCACCACTTAAGCCTTCAATTGTAGGGGACGGAATAGATATTCTTGTTGTTAGAGAACTTACCGGTGGTATCTATTTCGGCGAAAAATTTCATAATGATGAATATGCATATGATCAGATGAAGTATTCGGTTGATGAAGTTGATAGGATAACTCGGGTCGCATTTGAAGCTGCAATGAAGCGCAGTAAAAAAGTTACAAGTGTTGAAAAAGCTAATGTACTTGATGTATCAAGATTATGGCGAAAAGTTGTTCTTGAAGTTGCAAAAGACTATCCTGAAGTTGAACTTGAACACATGTATGTAGATAATGCAGCAATGCAGCTTATTAAGGATCCGCACCAATTTGATGTAATTGTTACCGGTAATATGTTCGGCGATATTCTCTCTGATGAAGCTGCTATGATAACAGGCTCAATCGGAATGCTTGCTTCTGCCAGCTTATCCGAAGGAACAATGGGACTTTATGAACCTGTACATGGGTCAGCTCCTGATATTGCTGGCAGAGATATTGCGAATCCCATAGCTACAATATTAAGTGCCGCAATGATGCTTAAATATTCATTGAATATGCCTGAAGCAGCTGATTCGATTGAAGCTGCAGTAAACAAGGTTCTTGATGAGGGATACCGTACTGCTGATATCGCAAGCGACGGTGATAAGATTGTTGGAACAGTTCACATGGGAGAATTAATTAAGAAATACTTATAGGAATCGGTTAGTATAATATATTAGAGAAATACATTCGAGTAATTACCCCTGGGGTAATTGCTCGAATTTTAATAATTATCATGTAAAGTAGAAAGTTGTTTTAAGATGATGTTTAAGTCCGGGTTGAACATTTATGCTGATATATTTATAGACTTCAGGAAAAATCGGCTTATAGCTTCTGTTTAAATACCCGGCTTCAGAGTAGGATTCTAGAGTTATTGAAGCTTCTAATTTGGATTCTATTAAAATTTTACAATCGCCATCTGGAGTTTTTATTATAACAGAATTACCATTATATATTTTAGCGTCTCCCTTATAAAACCAAGCTAGTCTTACTGGGAGTTCTTCACTAAGATTGTAAAAATCTTCTATTTCAACGATATCTAAACCTCGGCGTCGCTTAACCATTCTAATGCCACAATCACAATTGTCATAAGCTGAGGTCATATTAATCTCAAAAAGATCCATGTCTGTTTTCGAAACACAATTCCTAATGATTCCCTTGGCTTTTGGAGAATCAATCTGATTAGCTCCATTTATAGTTACTATATTATGTCCCATACTGCTTTTAGCGAAGTAGTTTTGCCTGTTTACTCGTGTTCTGTCATCTAGATAGAAAGCTCTACCATAACCTGGGTCATATATAAAATTATGTTTATTGAAAGTCATTATAACTTGACCAATATCTAACTGGTGATGATTTGTGCCATTGGTTCCACCATTTGCGCATAAAACCAAACCATCATCATCTCGCCCAAATCCACTTCGTGATGCAATGAATCCATAAGTATCACCTTGAAATACTTTGAAAAGAGGCCATTGAGATGGATAGTCAGTAGTGAGAATAGTATCATATGATAAAAACTGATATGTTTCTTCAACTGGTCTGAAATCATTTATATCGACTTTAATAAGCTCAGGTTTACTTTCCTCAGCAACTGTTCGAAACTCATTAAATGCCCATTGATATTGTGGGTTTTGGGTGGTTCTAGCCATTACTGAAAATAGGTATGAAGCATTATGGTCTTGGTAATAGAGGGCATCAGAAAAATTTGCACGGCCACCTGAAGGCATATTCATATAAATTGGGAACATGCATGTTTTATTGAGGGCGTCAGAAGTGAGTAGCTTTTCAGTGCTTTTAGGAAGAGAATCAACAATATCAAAAAACATTATTAGAAATGCAATTCCTCCCCAGTAAAACGGACCTTCTTCCCAAGCACCATCATCACCAACATATGTTGCCATTATTTTTGTTCTTTCAATTGCAAGATTAATAATTTCAGTGGAGAAAGAACAATCATCTATAGTGGCATACGCTGCAACTGCATATCCACCTAACATGACTGCAAGCCAGTTATTTCCATAAGAGGTAAGATAAAATGCATTAGCTTCAATATCTTTTTTCAACATAGGATAGCCTTTGTCAACAATAGCAGATAAAAGTTTTTTCTTTTCTTTTGCGGAAAAATCATTATACATCCAGTCATAAACCAGACCCAGGGTATACATTATTATTCCGGTCCGCAGATCCGCTTCGAGATTAACTTCTTCGTGATGAAATTTTTCTATCCATGGCCATTCGTCTATAAGACACCATAACTGCTTTTTCATAGCTTCGAAATATCTACGATCTTCCGTAACTTTATAGACAATACATCCACGTAGTATTCGTTCTTTTGTTTTATCAAGGATTTCCCACAGCCAACCATCTGGATCATCAGGTATAATTGGAGGAGAGATTAAATCTTGATTAGCTTTTTTTAATATCGGATTCCAAATAAACTTGCAGTTTTTAGATTTTTCAACTAAGTTCATGTCATTAATTAGTAGATATGGGTGATTTCCGTATTTCATAAAAAACCTCCTGATTTCTACTATATAATAACAGAATTTATACACAAAACACCACATTTTATATAGGCAAATACTTAAAAATAATGCTTTGGACCTATAATTACACTATGGATAGTTGTGGGGTTTGAATGTTTATTACAGGAGGTAAGTGAGCATGGTATAATCGTTTTAGCGAGGGTTTTATGAAAAATTTAATTGAGTATAGGTGTGGGTTAATTGATTTTCAAGTTGGGCGAGATCATGGACAACTTTCTTTTGACCCGGCTGAATATATAAGGTCATGCTCCCGAAGCAATATGAAACGGGTTATGTTTACATGTAAAGATGCATATGGAGATGCATATTATAGCTCAGATTTAGTGAAGATGAATCCTATGGCAGGTTATGACTATCTAGAAATTGCTATAAATGAAGCGAAAAATCTTAATATAGAACTATTTGCATACTATAATGTTTTGCTTGATGATATTTATGCGACAACTAATCCTGATGACAGAATGGTCACCCAATATGGAGAAAAGGCAATTTCTTACGATTATTATAAGGCATTATGCCCAAATTCCCCCTACACAGATATTTTGAGACAGAGGTTGGCAGATTTGGTTTTTAATTATGATATTGATGGTGTTTTTTTTGATATTTCATACTTTGGTGGGGAAAAATGTTTTTGTGACAACTGTAAAACCAAGTTTTTTCAGTTATATGGATATGACTTGAAAAATGATGTATCACCGGGAACTTCTGAATATGCTGACTTTAATGAATTTAAGCGACTTTCAAGAAGCGAATTTCTTACAGCTATAACCGATACAATCAGAGAAATAAAATCTATTCCTGTTATTTGGAATGGTTCAGGCTCTTTTTACCTTGCGGAGCCGGAAGTTGATGATTATTCAGACTTTTTCACTACAGAATTTCATGCACCTGACTATCTTGATGGTATTGTACGCGCAAAGTGGATGCAATCAAGAGGCAAAGGTTTTATTATGAGCACCCCGAGCGAATTAGGGAGTTGGGGAGATTGGACAATGGTGCCCCATGCTACTTTGAAATCTGTGGTATGTAGTATTGCAAGCCATGGTGGGGGAGTCTTTTTCAATCACACACCATATCCATCGGGTGAGTTCGCAATGAGTCATGTTAAAAGTATTGAAGATAATATTGGTGAAAGTTTCAGGTATCTTGAAAAGTTTGAAGAGCAGCTAAGGAATACAGTTTCTGCTGCAGATACGGCAGTGTTAATGTCAATTCAGTCTAAAAGATTCTGTGAAAATGGATTTGAAGGATACTCATTATCAGATTTTACATCCTCTTTAAAAGGTGCAGTTAAAATGATGCTTGAATCAGGGACCGCATTTGACATAATAGATGAGAGCCTGCTGCCTTCAGTTATGAGCCAATATCAGTCTATAATTGTTCCTTTTGCACCTTGTCTTGGTAATGAAGCAGCTTTTCTGTTGATGGATTTTACAAATAGTGGCGGTAAATTAATAACATGCGGTGACACAAATTTTTATGATGAATTTGGCGAGATAAATAATAGTAATCCATTGCCTGAAGCATTAGGATATGAGTATTCTGGCTACAGTGATATTTCGGTTGAGTATATTACTGATTTAGATTCTTCAATCTCTAAAAATGTACCGGATTTGCCTATACTTATTAAACAAGCAGGAAAACTTTTAAATGTCGTTGCAACAACATGCTCATCCATATTGGCAACAAAGACAATTCCCCCTTTTGAAGCAACAATTGAAAAGCATGTATATCATCAACTTGCTCATCCATTTAAACGAACTGAATATGCATCTATTATAAAGGGACATAATAGTATTTATTTTTCAGCAGACATATATAGATCATTTTATAAAACCGCATCACCATGGTTAAAAAGGATTTTTAATAATACATTTAGTATGATTAATTCGGATCCGGTGATTAAAATAAAGGCACCTTCATGTGTATATCCAACTTTGTTGAAAAAGGACGGGAAGTACCTGCTTCAATTAATTAACATTAACGGAGCAATCCCTGAAGCAGCAAAAACATATACAGAAGAAATTCTGGACATACCTGAAGTATACATAGAAACAAAGCTTGATATCCTGTGTATTTATAATGCAGTAAATGGTGAAGAAATCAAATTTGCCGATAATGGAGAATTTGCACTTAATGATATTGGAGTTCATACAGCAGTAGTTATAGAGATTGGAGAATGAAAATGAAAAACACAGTTGAAATATTGATAGCAGGTGACTTTTGTCCTATTGGCCGTACAGCGCAAGCGATAATTGATGGTAAAAGCAATTATATGATAGAAGATGTTAAAACTCGCATTGATTCTGCGGATATATCGGTAGTTAATCTTGAAACCCCATTATCGCTTGGCGGAGAGCCTATTGAAAAAACAGGACCAAACATTCAGGCTGACCCACGGTGTGTAGATTTCCTGATTCAATCAGGGTTTACTTTAATAAATACTGCCAACAATCATATATATGATTTCGGAGAAGAAGCATTCAGTCAGATATTTGATATTTTAGATAATAATAATTTAAGACATGTGGGCTCAGGCAAGAATATTTCTGAGGCTGTTAAAGAAGAAGTCTTTGAAATAAAAGGTAAGAAGATTACCTTTTTAGCATATGCAGAAAATGAATATACAGTTGCAACAAAAAACAGTGCAGGTGCTGCTCCATTGGATTTCCCGGTAAATATGAAACAGATTATGAAGGTTTCCGGGGAAAATGATGTAACAATTGTTATGGTTCATGGCGGCAATGAATATAATCCGATTCCCAGCCCAAAAATGAAAAAACGATATAGAGGATATATTGATGCCGGAGCCTCGGCAGTTGTTGCAATGCATACACATTGCCCTCAGGGATATGAATATTATGAAGGCTGCCCAATAATATACAGTCTTGGCAACTTCTTATTTGATACTCCGTATCCCGATAGAAAAAAATATTCTAAAGATGATTTCTGGTGGAAGGGATATATGGCCGGACTAAAAGTTAATAAAAGCAATAAAATAACAATTGAAGCAATTCCAATAGATTTTGGCCCTGATGGAACTAAAGTCACGCAAATTAAAGGAAATGATAAAAGCGAATTCATTGAATACTTAAAATATATAAGTAATGTTATTTGTAATGATGAAGAAATTGAAAAATACTGGCATGCCTGGTGCATGATGAAAGGACCCTGGTGGCTGGAATTTTTCAACAAACTAAGATATCCTTTCGACAGAGAGAAAAGTGATCAACTGACTGCTGCGCTTGCAACAAGGAATGGTCATACCTGTGAGGCACATAACGAAATCATTACAACATTTATGAAATTGATAGCTCATGAAAATGATACAGGTCATGATGAGTATATTCGTCGAATTGAAAAGCTTCAAAAGGGTCTGTTACCACAATAAAACAGAATAATTATTTACTATCTAACCATGTGCTTAAAGATGCATATTTGCATGTTGCATTCAAGGAGTAAATTGATTATTATTGGACTTGTAATCCGCTTTAAGGAAGAGAATATGAATAGTAAATTGTCTTATCAGGACAGACTGAATTCAATAAGGAAACTTAAATCTATACATACACTGCAAAAGCAGGAGATCTATGGAACAGACGGATACTGGGATATGGATGATAAGGGACTAATTCCTCCGCCCGGTAACTGGTCATTTGAACCCGAAACCAATACTCCTGATGGCCGCTTTATTGGAAATTTTCTTTGTGGGAAAAATTATCGTAAGCTTCTTGATACTCATCCTATATATATAAACCCGATGAGTTCGCTAGCAGGTGGCTGGATGTATAGCTTTTTTGATATAAAGAGTCCTCTTTGGGATGATAAATATGATTATTCACATCTTCATGAAATCCAGAAAAAATATGATTTAGTTCCGGGTATAGGTGGAATACAACATTTCAATGTTGATATGCATATGGGTCTTGCCCTTGGGTTTGGTGGTTTATTAGAAAAAGTTAATAAATATGCTGAGATAAATAAGGGTGAAGCTGATGACTTTTATGAAGCTGAAAAAACTGTATTGATTGGCATCCAGAATATTATAAAGCGTCATGCTGAAGCAGCTATAGAAATGGCTGAAATTGAAGAACAACCGGAAATAAAAAAGAGTCTTTTGAAAATGGCAGAGGCAAATATTAATATTGTGTCAAAACCTCCATCAACATTTTATGAAGCTGTTCAATGGACCTCATGGTTCTTGGTAATAGCTGTTATGTATAATTTTAGCGGGGCCGGAGGAGCTATTGATGAATATTTATATCCATTCTATTTGGCTGATAAAAATGCAGGGAATATAACTGATGAAGAGGCTATTTTTCATCTCGCATGTCTACTGGTCAAAGATAATCAATATTACCAGATTTGCGGAACCAAGAGCGATGGCGGCGATAAAACAAATGAACTTTCATTTTTTATGATAGAAGCTGCTCATAGAATCAAAGTGCCGACCAGCATTTGTCTCAGGGTTCACAAGAACATTAATCCGGATATTATGAAACTGTCAGTTAAGTATCTTTTTGAAGATAAGCTTGGAACACCCGCATATATTGGTGATGAATCAATGAATGAGGGATTTGTAAAAAATGGATTTTCAATGGAGCTTGCCCGAACCAGGGCTAAAACAGGATGCCACTGGTGTGCTTTGCCCGGTAGCGAATATACACTAAATGATATTGTTAAAATAAGTTTGCTTGCCGTTTTTGATGTTGCCCTCAGAGATTATTACAATAATCTGCCTGTTAACCCTTCTGCAAATGGTCTATATGAGAATTTTGCCAGGCATTTGAAAATTGCCGTTGAAACTATAGCAGAAGGTATTGATTTTCACATTAAATATATGAAAAATATATTTCCCGAGTTAGTTCTCAATCTTCTATGTCATGGTCCAATAGAAAAAGGCGGAGATATAAGCTCCGGTACTGTTGATTATTACAATATGTGTGTTGACGGAACAGGTATTGCAACTGTTGCGGATTCATTTGGTGCAATCGAGGTTATGGTGGGTACAGACAAAGAGTTTTCATGGGATAGTTTAATGAGTCTGCTTGACACTGATTTTGTAAACGCTGAGCGGGAAAGATTGATGCTTGATAGTGTGGCCAAATATGGTTCAGGTGGCTCGGGGTCTGATGAGTTTGCAGTGCGAATATCCAAAACGTTCACTTCAATAGTTAAAGAAAAACCCACTCCCGGAGGCAGAAATATGATCCCAGGATTGTTTTCTTGGGCTAATACTATTCCAATGGGTAAGGCTGTAGGTGCAAGTCCAAATGGGAGAAAAGCATATGCTCCGATAAATCATGGAGCAAATCCTCATCCTGGATTTTCAAAAGCTGATTCGCCGACAGGTCTTGCAAATGCAGTTGTATCTGTTCAACCCGGATATGGTAACACAGCTCCGCTCCAACTTGAGTTTGATCCGCATTTTGGGATTGATGAAGGTGGTGTTGATCTTGTAGCCTCATTCATATCTACATTTATGGCTATGGGCGGTACACTTTTGAATATCAATATTGTTGATAAAGAAAAAATTCTGGCTGCTCACAAAGAACCCGAAAAATTTCCTAATCTGATTGTCAGAGTAACAGGTTTTAGCGCATATTTTGCCAGTCTTTCAAAAGATTTCAGACAGCTGGTGGTAGACAGGATAGTAGATGGTCTTTAAATGAATGGCATAATTTTTGATATTCAGCATTTCTCTATATATGATGGGCCCGGTATAAGAACGACAGTTTTTATGAAAGGGTGTTCACTTGATTGCGCATGGTGTCACAACCCTGAGTCAATTAGCTCTAAAAAAGAAGTGCAGACATATTTTTTCAAGTGTATCGGCTGCGGTCGATGTTTTGAGGTTTGTCCTCAAAATGCTCATAAAGTTACTGCCGACGGAAGATTATATGACAGGGAGTTATGTCTGCAATGCGGAACATGCACTGACAACTGCTACTCCGGCGCCATAATTATGACCGGTGGAGAAATGTCTGTAAAAAAAGTAGTTGAAGAAGTTTCACGAGATATTCTGTTTTATAAGGATTCGGATGGCGGAGTAACTGTTTCAGGGGGAGAACCATTGCTTCAGCCTGAATTTGTTAAAAAGTTACTTATAGAATTAAAGAACGCGGAAATTCATACTGCAGTAGACACAGCAGGAAATGTACCGTTTTCATCAATTGAAACAGTATTGCCTTATACAGACCTATTTTTATATGACATTAAGGCAATGGATACAGAGATTCATAAGAAATTTACAGGTGTTGGCAATGATAGAATACTAAAAAACCTTAAACAATTAAGTAGTTTTGGGGTTCCTATTAGGATTCGCATTCCTGTAATTCCGGGTGTAAATGCAAAACTTGATGAAATAAAAAAAATGGCTGATTTTCTCAGTAAATTTGAAAATATTGAAGCGGTTGAACCGCTGGCATATCACAGCTTGGGAGCAGGAAAGCTGGAAAGTATGGGAGCAGAGGGAGAACGCCCTGTTTTTGAGGTTCCAAAAAGAAAATTAATGGTTGAAATCTATGATTTACTTGAAGCCAAAGGGTTGAAAGTAATTAGAAAGTCCAGTTGAAACAAACTCTTCATTTAACTCTAGGAGATATGTCTGAGATTTTATATTGACATGGGTAACATATCTTTGTTAGAATGTGTAAGCGGTTTATATGGCGGCGTGGCTCAGATGGCTAGAGCATACGGTTCATACCCGTAGGGTCACTGGTTCGAATCCAGTCGCCGCTACCAAAAACCTTACCGCAGCAAAGCTAGGAACGGTTTTGTGCCCGAAATGATAATTCCACGACCCAGATAGACAACGAGTGGACATTATCATTGGCACACCTTTATCGCTCAAGGTAGACTATTTAGAAAAACCCGGCCCCTTGGTCAAGCGGTCAAGACACCGCCCTTTCACGGCGGTAACAGGGGTTCAATTCCCCTAGGGGTCACCAAAGCACAAAGACATCGCAAGATGTCTTTTGGCGTGGCATGAAAAATAAATCAGACATCTTTGGTGTTTTTTGGGATTGATAATAATCGCAGCTCTTAAAGTCTCTCAGTAAACCAAATTTTTGAGTTTTTCAGTCCTAGTAAGTATATGACTCAAAATAAAAAAACTACTTATAATATTATGTTTTTTTGATATAATTTAGATATAAATACGGCCCCTTGGTCAAGTGGTTAAGACATCGCCCTCTCAAGGCGGAATCAGGGGTTCAAATCCCCTAGGGGTCACCAACATACAAAGAGACTGTCAAGTTACAGTCTCTTTGTATGTGGCAAGAACATAAAAGGACACCAAGAATGATGTCCTTTTATTTAAATTGCTTAATCATTAATAAATAATTAACTGATTATTGAATCTATATCTGCTCTGCTATAACCTGCTTCAAGAAGAGGTTTATGAATATTTTTCTCCAGATCAGGAACATACGATTTAATTATTGTTGCTGTCCCACTAATTGTATATGCTCCCGCAGATGCGGGTATCAAGCAGGAATGTCCAGTTTCAACAACCTCATTATTTATTGTGATTGTTCCATTTAAGACAGTATAGCAGTGAAAACGCTCACTGTAGGTATCTTCGGTTATTGTTCCTGTCATTGCAATTTTTTCAACAGCAAAATATTTATTTGCCACTAAGAATGTTTTTTCCAAACAGTTTTTTGTAACAGTTAAACCAAGAGTGCGGCCGCCTTCACCTGCATCAAAGTCAATAACATCAAGTGCCTTTTTAATATGAAGAGGACGTGTGTTTCCGGCTGCATCTGTGCGGTTGTAATCATAAACTCTGTATGTTGTATTTGAGTTTTGCTGAATCTCACATATCAGACACCCGGCTCCTATTGCGTGGACAAGTCCTGCAGGTACGTTAATGCAGTCACCGGGAAATACTTCTATAAAGTTAAGACAGTCAGCAATTGTTCCGTTTTTCACAGCAGTTTGGAAGTCTTGTTTTGTAATGCCATCTTTAATGCCTGACACTAGTTTTGCACTTGGATCTGTATCAACTACATACCACATTTCATTTTTGCCAAGCTCACCATTTTCATGAATAAAAGCATAATCATCATTAGGATGAACTTGAACAGAAAGATCTCTGTTTGCATCAATTAATTTTATTAAAAGTGGGAATTTTGTATTTTTATCTTTGTAGATTGCTGAACCCAGCAACTCAGAACCATGCTTTATAACTAGTTTATTAAGCGGTTGTCCTTTATATTCGCCGTTTGAAACAATACCTGTCCCATCCGGGTGACTGGCTATTTCCCAACTTTCAGCTACAATGTTTTTTGGAAGTGTTTTCCCAAGTGATTCAAGCTTTCTACCACCCCAGATATAGTCTTTATATAAAGGTTCGAATTTTAATGGATAATGCATGTTTTCCTCCAACGGATTTTATTAGGGATAGTGTACCATAAAAAGTAAAATCCGTTCTTGTAATTTCTATTTGCATCATATATAATGCTTTACGCATCGACCTTGCCCCTTATGGGGGCCGTATAGTCCGAAAGGAGGTGATTTACTATGCGTAAGTATGAAACAATCTTTATACTCGACTGCGGAATCGAAGAAGCTGCACAACAAGCCCTGATTGAAAAAGTCAAGGGTGAAATTGAAGGTGCTGGTGGAACGATTGAAACGCTTGACGAGTGGGGAAAGAAAAAACTTGCCTATGCTATCAAATTTAAAACAGAAGGTTATTATGTTTTTATTGTGTTTGAAGCAGAGGTTGAAACTCCATTGGCACTTGAAAGAATCTACAGGATCACAGAAGAAATTTTAAAAGGTATTATAGTTAGAAAAGACGATTAGTGAGGTGATTTCATGAATAAAGTAATATTAATGGGAAGACTGACCAGAGACCCCGAAATGAGGTATGCAAATACCGGCGATTTAGCAATTGTAACATTTTCATTAGCAGTTAACAGAAGGTACAAAAAAGAAGGACAGACTGATGCAGATTTCATAAATTGTACAGCTTTTGGGAAAACAGGCGAATTCATAAATAAATATTTTTCAAAGGGCAAAAAAATTGCTATTACAGGAAGGATTCAAACTAGCTCTTGGGAAGATGATACAGGAAAACGTCAGTATAAAACCGAAGTTATTGTTGAAGAAGCAGAGTTTGTTGAAAGTAAACAAAGCAACAATGGAAATACACAGTCAATGGGAAGACCAGCTCCCCAGGCAAAGGCAAATGACGGATTCGCGACAGTCGATGACGACGATGACGAATTGCCTTTCTAGAAAAGACTGAAAGGAGGATTTAAAATGGCTGAAAGATCAGAAAAGCGAGACTTTAAATATAGAAAACCTAAAAGAAAACCATGCCAGTTCTGTGTTGATAAGCTTGAGAAGGTTGATTATAAAGACATCCCAAGACTCAGAAGGCTGGTTTCCGAAAGTGGTAAAATTCTACCAAGACGTGTGACAGGCACATGTGCAAAGCACCAGCGCAAACTCACAACCGCTATAAAAAGAGCAAGGCAAATAGCATTGCTACCTTATACTGT
>Ga0307989_1000160_pt1 | contig 48904 bp, 73 predicted proteins | sample EllFjometagen185_FD_203164 | JGI IMG/M metagenome (GOLD analysis project Ga0307989, IMG submission 203164) | Marine microbial communities from Ellis Fjord, Antarctic Ocean - #185 | ecosystem: Environmental > Aquatic > Marine > Unclassified | place: Southern Ocean | collected 2014-10-08 | reverse complement strand
TACTTATTTAACAGTAGAGGAGATAGAATATGAGCATAATTAAAAGTTCAGCAGATCATATCACAATAAATGCAGATGGTGCAGGGAAGAATATTCTATTTCAAGCTAATGGAGTACAGGTTGCAAGTATAAGTTCTGATGGTGATCTAGCGTGTAATAGTGTAGCTACAACAGAGACAGTAGTTGGTATAGCTGGAGAAACTATTTCAGCTGGTGAATTAGTATTCTTCTTTACTGATGGAAAAGTAATGCTGGGTGATAACAGAGAACTTGGTAAGTCTATACTCTCAGGATTTGCAACTAATGATGCAGTACTTGACGGTGCAGTTACTATACAGTCTAGTGGTTCACTTGATGAGTTTACCGGATTAACTATTGGAACTCAATACTTCTTAGGTAACACAGCAGAGTTAATAGTTAAGGGATCTATTGCCACATCTGAGTATATTGTTTCAGCTGGTGTTGCTATATCAGCTACTGAATTAGATGTAAGTATTGGCCTACCAGAACCTACAGTAAATCAAGGATCTCAATTAGCAATAGGTGATTTTCTACAGGCAGCTACATCGGGAGATAGATCGGCAGAAGGCTTAAAACAAATAGCCTTTGACAATGCAATTAGTACAGCTAATTTTCCTATATTATGGGAAAAGATAGGACATAAGTATAATGCACAGCACTTTGCAGCAGGAGATACTGATCTTTCATCGCAGGCACTATTATTTTATCCTACACCAATTCCGGGAGCTTATAACAGATCTGGTATTCCTGATATATCAGTCAGTGGTACTACTGCAACTTTACCTACAGGGTTTAGAAATGGAACTTTATTTCTGGTTAAATCTGGAACTGATCAGGCAGCTGGAACAGAACTTTTTGTAAGAAGAACAGGAGCATCAACGGTTACATATCACTCCTCAGAAGCAGGAGCAATTGCAAATACCGGAGCTATTACGGTAACCGGAGTAGGGATACTAACACAAGAAGGGATTTATCTTGATGATGCTGGTCAACAGATTACTGGTGGTGGAATAGATGTATATGGAGGAACTACAGGACCTGCGGGTGCTTTAAAATCAACAGCATTAGCTAATATTGCAACAGCTGGTGCAGGTGCTATGGGACAAACTTCTATCACGTTTGATTCTGCCGATTCACCCGATGCACGAACAACAAACGAAACAAGACCTAAAACATCTATTACTTTCGGCTATATAAAAGCAGAACATATTACAACAAGTGGAGAGCCTATTAGTGCTTTGAGGTATGATACTGAGTGGGTTGCTAATAGTGATTGGACTAATGCTAAACTATTAGTCAATCATGATCTAAATACTAGTTTAGCAGGCCTATTAGTAAAGTTTTATATTATTTTAGATACTGTAGAAGATGAAGATAAAGTAATAGAGGTTGATTTTTCTACAGATCAGGCAACCGAAACAGGGTTAATGCCGTATCAAAGAAGTCTTAACCAAATAGTTGTACAAACAGGTATAAATGGCATTTTAATAACAGAAGATGGAATAGTATCAAATACTCAAGGTAGTGGTAAGGATAGATCTATAATTAGTGATGCATATTTTTACAAAGTAGTAATAACCAAACCAAACCTAGTAGCAACATACGCAGATACAGGGTTCAGGAAAGTATACGACATAACAACTGCAACAGATGAAACTTTTACTCTGCCAGATGCAAGTACTCAGTTGACAGAATATTTTATTAAGCGAAGAGGGGCAGGAGCAGGAGTTGTTAATTTTACAACTGTTTCAAGCCAAACTATAAATGGCAATCCAGCTTCCTCTTGGGGTCTAAAAGGTGAAAGTGATATTACTTTACTTCCTGTAGGTGATAAGTGGGAAGTTAAGGATATGAATGGGTTTACTTTTCATGTTCAGGATCAGAAGGCTAGTGGAACGGCTTGTGGAGCTTTTACTGCAGGTGCTTGGAGAACAAGAGTTCTTAATACTGTTGTAGAAAATAGTATAACAGGAGCAAGTTTATCTTCTAATCAGATTACGCTCCCAGCAGGAACATATAGAGTAATAGCTTCCGCCCCAGCTCAAAAGACTGATTGGCACAAAATAAAGTTATACAACATCACAGATTCAACAGATGATATAATTGGGATAAACGCATACGGAGCCGCAGGAGCAGAAAACGTACAGACCGATGCTAAAATCATTAATGCACTTGTGACTATTGCAGGAACGAAAGTATTTGAAATACAGCACCGATGTCTCACTACAAAAACAATAAATGGTTTTGGAGTTGCTACATCTTTCGGTGTTATAGAAATATACACAGCCGTATTCATAGAGAAGATAGCATAATGTATAATACTTATAATAACACAGTAGCAGGACCTTGGATCGATGGAGCTTTAGACACGCAGTACAGGATAGAGGAGACAGACTCTTCTATCACTGTTACTTTTCAGGGGTCATGTAGCAAGCTTGACTGGCGACAGAACTTCTCTTTCTGGAAGCTTCCTTACAAGGGTATGAAACACTTGTTCTTTGTTCACGCTGGATTTGATAATAAGTATAGAGCGGTGAAGGATGATATAATGCAGGATGTTGGTGAAGCTGTAGCACTTGGTAAAAAGGTAACTGTGTCAGGTTACTCACAAGGAGCGGCACTTGCCCAGCGACACTTTGAAGATGTTTGGTATAATGTAACAAAAGATGTTGTAGGCATAGGATTTGGAACACCAATGAGTTTTAGTATTTGGGGTTCAAAGTATCTTAAAGAAAGATTTGTAAACTTCACCAGAGTAGAGAATGGAAATGACATAGTAACTAAACTAGCTGGTTGGTTGTTTGGGTATAGACATTATGGTAAAGTAATACATATAGGAAGCAAGAGAAGGTTTTGGAAGTTTAGTATTAAAGATCATACTACATATGAAGGAGTACTTGAAGGTGGAAATAAATAAGGAAGATGTTAAACAAATACTTAGTAAGCTAGATGAGATTGAAAAAGAAATAAGTGAGATAAAGCTTAATTCGAAAGAAACTTCTGGACAAATGAAAGGTAATACTGAACTGTTGAAGCTGGAGATTGTGCATATGAAGCGTGAACAACAATTAAAGGATGAGAAGCTAATTGCAGAAATTAGTCTTATAAACCACGAAGTACAGCGTAACAAAGATTCTATATCTACGCTATACAATAAAGACAGAGAGCATGCTAGTATAACTACTAAGATAAATATGGTGTTTGTTGCACTTGGTTTACTTTCTCCTGCAATCATATATGCTGTAATTCAAGGTGTTCTAATTTGGGGTAAAGTTAAAGGATTTTAAGGAGGCAACATGAGACAGCTAGTCCAGAATGATCCAGAACATAATCAAAATATACAAGATGAGGGCTGTAAGTATATTACAGCACTCAACTTTTACCAAGATATTACACAACATCAGATAACATCCGAGCTAGTAAATGCTGTGTATGTTCAAAGTCAAAGGTCGTATACTATAGACACCAAAGGAAAAGAGATACCTTATATGAGTAAGACTTGTTTTGTTAATAACATTTCAGGCATCATACAATTAGTTTCTGCCTTTACTGGTATTGAAGTTCACATGAAAGAGGTGTCCAAGAATGAGAAGCATAACTATAGGATGGCTTATTTTACTCGTACTACTGATATTGGTAGAAAGTTCGTTGGTCATTTTGTATGGGTGGCTTTGGATTCAGACAAAGTGTTAGCTGATCCTTGGCTGGGTGGCAGCAAGACTGCAAGGATTGGTACTATAGCCTCTTACAGATATGTTAAGGCTAGGTTACTATGAGTAAGCTAACAGAGTTTGGTAAGGGTGTAGACTTTTTCTTTAACAAAGTTATACCCAAGAAGTTGTTAGTAGTATGTATTGCTACTACAATTGTGTTTAAAGGAATAGATGCACCGGAAGAATATTGGTGGATACTTATGGCCTATTTTGGTGTTAATATTACAGGCAATATTGCTAAGACTATAGGTGCTAAGTTGGGGGAGAAATGAAATGGAAAAGTTTGGTTATGGTATGCTTACTGGTATTATTCTTGTTGGCCTCATCTGGTTCTTTATTGGCAGAGTCCAGCTTAGACCAATATTGGACACTACAGAAGCAATACGAACAGAAATTAAGTCAGCTCAATCAATTGGTAGTGATGTCTCAGAAGGACATAATGGAATGGAGCGAACAGTTGCCAGTCTTAGTACAAGAAGCGAAACAATTGAAAGTGGAGCTACAGGAGTTGTCAAAAGAAGCAACGAGCTTACTGAACGAAGCAACACTATTGAAGAAGGACTTAGTAGTATTAGTGAGTCAGTTAGATCAGGCGAAAAAAGATATGGACTTATTGTTGGAGTCGTTGGCCAACTCAGAGATATTACTGAAACTTTTAGAGAAACAATTGAAAGCTCAGATATGGAAGACTAATTTAGGCTTAGGTCTGGGTATTGTTTCTTTGCTAGGTCTTACATCTAAAATAGTATATGACTATATAAAAAGCCAGAAGGAATAACCCCTCTGGCTTAGTTTGTTAATTAGTAGGAAAAAGCACATGCAATATAGTATCTTTTGTGTGTGCCAAGTCCTTTGTATCCCCTACATAAAATCTAACTACCTCTACCATAGAATACTTTTCCTTAATATCAGTTATAAAATACCAAGAGTCCTGTATAGTAAGTACTAATAAGTAAGGACTAGCACTTTTGTATTTACGTGTGTAGTTGGTATACCAAGCTAGTTGACCTGGCCTCCACGGAACAGTAAACATATTTACAGGTCTTCTTGATAACTCTTTAAGTTCTATCCACCCTTGTGTATCTGCATGACTGTATATAATGTCTGGTACTCCTACACCTGTGGAAGTCTCAATATTTTGAAACATTATGTATGGAAATAGTTGCTTAAGCTTTGCACTCATTTTAGATTCAATCAAGCTATACTCCTCTTGCATTAGTTCTTATGTGCCCATTCTTAGGTGGACGACCTATCCCTATTAGTGCATTTTCCTCATCTACTCTCTTGTAGTACTCACTCACAAGATTGTATACACTTGATTGTGTTCTTCGACAATTCTCATTTGTAGGTACAACACTTATTGGTTCATCATACAGATAATTTTCTGTCTTATCAAAGTAGCTATTAACAGCAGCTATATTAGTAGTATTGAATATTTTAAGTAGTCTATGCTTCTCTATACAACCTTCTTCCTTAATTATCTTTACTGCTTCATCAAAGTGATCCTTGTGAAATGATATAGAGTTTCTTTGCTTCTTCCTTTCTAACCATTTAGCATATACTTCTTTTGCTCTATCTAGGTCACTCTCAAGTATATTTCTTCCCTTTAAGTAGCCCATAGTTCCTTTTAGCACTACTACTGTAGCTCTTGAACAGCCCAGAATACTAGCTACCTCAGATGATTTTAGTCCCTTTGAAATCACAGTTGTCTCCTTTAAAATACTACATCTTCATCAAACTCTGTATGTACAGCCTCAAACATTGGTTTGTTGTTTGCTTGTTGACTTGGTGAGGATGTCCCCCCATCTAGTAGTTGTAAAGTGCTAACCATCAAGCTTACACTGTACCTATTTTGGCCTGTTGCTTTGTCTATCCACTTGTCTTGTTTTAGCTTTGCACCTATAGCCATACGTTTACCTTGTGTTATGTACTTACCTACTCCTTCTGCAAACTTGCCAAACATAACACAGTTAAAGAAGGATACTTCATCTGCTTTATATCCATTAACTGCAATGCTAAACTTGCATATTGTAAGCCCTCCACCTGTAACAGTTACTACAGAATCTTTTGTTGCTCTTCCTATACCATTCCACATATTCATATCTTCTGACATTATACATTCTCCTCTTCATATGATTCTACTCTCTTCATTAACTCTAAACTCAACTCTGGATTGTCTAAGGTTACACTTATTGCATAAGTAAAAGCTGCATTTCTTGCATGTTGATCTTTGTCAAGTCTTAGTACGAAGTAATCTGCTATCTCTTCGGTTACACCTTCTAACTTTGTTACCTCATACTTCTTGTATAGTCCTCTAGCTTCTTCCATGTTACACTCCTAACATCTTATACAGATGTTCTTTGTTATTTACTTCTTCTACATTAGCCCAATTAGTGCCTAGTTCCATATCAGCTATTATAGGTACTCTCAATGTCATGCAAGTCTCCATAATATGCTTAGTCTCAATAAAAGCTTCCGCTGCCTCCTTTGTTCTTGGTACTGAAAAGTCCAGTTCATCATGTACAGTTAAGTGTAGATGTAGCACATCAAGTATACCTGCTTCCAACACTTTGTACATAGCAAGTTTCATTAAGTCAGCAGCAGATCCTTGAACAAGTCTGTTGTACATAGTATATGCCAAGTTAGGATCAAGAAGTCTTGCTCTTCTATTTAAGTAAGTCTTAATGTAGCCTCTCTTTTTCGCTATATGACTTACAGCGTTAATAGTACTCTTAACAAAAGGTGCATTTTCATGGTATGTATTGAGTACATTATAACAAAAGTCCAAGTCCCACTGATTCTCTTTAGCCATTTTAGTTGCTCCCATACCAAAGGCTACACCAAAGTTTACAGTCTTAGCATGTGACCTATCTAATCCTGTTAAGTCCTGTATGTACCTATGATAATCTGTGTTAGGATCATCATTGTATCTTCTTCTTACTTCGTCTGCACCATCACCCTTTGCAAAGTGAGCCATAAATCTATACTCTACCTGAGAGTAATCCAGCTTGCCCCACATACAATCTTCAAATGGAACAAAAGGCGATCTAGCTATGTTGCCATAATACGCATCTCTGGAGGGTGAAGGTATTTGTTGTAAGTTTGGTGTAGCACTAGAGAATCTACCAGACTTAGTGCCATAATCATCTGTGGATGTAGGGTAGAACTGGCAGTGTATCAAACTTCCTTTAGTTATAAACTTAGTTAGACTACCTCTTATAAAGGTCTTTAATACTTTCTCAGCTCTTCTTAAGTTTGCTAAGTCTGAACCAATCTTCATTTTTACAGGATCAGTTATAAAGTTTCCATCCACATCCTGAACAGTGCCCTTACTTATCATAATCAAGAACTCTCTCTTAACGGATGGTTGTCCATTAGGATAAGTCTTGGATGGTGCAGTATATGGATAAGGTATTCCGTTTATATCCATTATCACTGCAAGATGTTTTGTACTGTTAAAGTTAAAATCCATCCCTAACTGTGTTTGTAAATCAGAATGTGTCTTAGTTACTATTGCTTCTAGCTCATTACCACTCTTATCCCTAAGAGCACTGTCTATTCTTACACCTGTCTTCTTCATCTTTATTAAGACTCGTATAAGATCACACTCAAGTCTCATAAGTTTATTAAGTTCTTGTTCAACAAGTATAGGTTCTTGTATCTTCCATATAGCCATAGGTAGGTCAACATCCTGTATAGCATACTCCTCTACTAAGTAGTAAGGCATTTTCCATAAGTGTTTTCTTACATCACCCTTTAAGCCATTCTCAAAACAAAACTTGTCTAACTTGTCCTTTGCTTTACCTCCTCTTGAACCAAAGTATTTCTTGCCCATAAAGTCTAAGTTATAATGCCTTTGATTTTCATCAAGCAATGCTTCTGCAACTTGCATATCAATGATGTCTCCATTAACAGGTATCATTGCCCAATTCTCTAACCAGTCAATGTCATACTGTAAGTTAGCACCTATCTTGACTGCATCTGTAGACAGTGTTTGTTTAATGTACTCAAGATTCTTTACTCTTAGTTCCTCTGAACAATCATAGTGGCCTAAGTCGTAGTATCCTTTATTTCCAAACTCATCTACAAAGGACACACCTAGGATATAACCAAAGCCATTTAAGAAGTCAAGAGGTGTTGATCTGTATACACCTGAGCCCATCTCCTTCAAGGATGGGTCATACGTTTCTATATCTAAGCTTATTACTTTACTTTTGCTCATGTCTGGATAGTTATCTTTATTACTCATACCAACTCCTATAGTTTATAATGTCACTTATTTGGCTATTACTTACATTGTATTCATTTGATAAACTTGTTTGAGTACACCCTTTTTCTTTATACTTAAGTCTTATCTCCCTAACTTGAGACATATTTACTACATTGTCTGATCTATTTTGACTGTTTATGGCTCTTGTTGTCCATCTACAGTTGTCTTTATTGTATCCTTTATCATTATTTTCTCTATCAAGTTCAGCTCTTTTAAAAGGTTTTTTGCCCATGTCCTTAAAAAATTGAGTAAAGCTAACTTTCCATCCTGAGCATACCCCAATACCTCTACCTCCATACATGTGGTATCCCTCACTATTTTTATTTGTGCATCTTTGAATCATATTAGACCATGCAATATACTCAGGTGTTCTATTCATACCATGATTCTCTTGTCTTCTTCTTTTAATCTTTAATTTTAGTGGATCACCCCAATTATAGAATCTTTGATAGTGCATAGTACAGTAACCTAAAGAACGAACTGGCCTGTTGCATCCATCAACACTACATTCTTTTTGCATTATTCCACTTCCTCCATTGTTAAGTTACCAACAAAATCAAACTCATTACTATAAGGCCATTCTTCAAGATCACAATCTTCCGGACAATTTTCTGTGTGAAAATGATAATTTTCTTGACTGTCAGTTTTAGTAAACTTTGAACGGTGTGTTATTTTAGCAATGTAATCAAAACCGTTAATAGTTTCTTCTGAGTAACCCTCATCTGGATCGGATGCTTCTAAAAGCCATTTTTCAGCCTCTTCAAATGTTTTAAATGTTTCACTCTCACAATTGCACGCATAAAAAGCTACATATCTATCCTTCATTATCTCTTCTCCTTTTAGTTTAGCTTAGCTTAGCCAACTTAATATTCTATGTTCATAAAATCTAGCACCTTACCTATTTCAAGTTTACTTATACAATAATTATACATATTAGGATGTGTCTTCTTCATCCTTTGAAACCTGTTTTCAACTTTGTCTTCTTTTAAATGTATTCCAAACATACAGAAAGTGCACCCTGTTCTAGTATACCCCTTATCATATATTTCAGAATAAGGTGTGTTGTTCTTATGTATGTAGTCCCAAACATCCTTTTCTAACCAAAAACTCATAGGAGTGCTCATAGGTCTGGTTGATTCAAATGAGTTACAACCATTCTTTAAGTAAGTCATTTTCCTCATCGAACTATCTTGAGCCATAGTAGCTACTACAGGTTTAAGCTTGCTATCTTTTTCATATTTACTAAAAGGACTTTTTTTCATTACATTACAGCATTTACTTGATATCTTAAAAGGTGCATCTATCATATAATGCCACTTGAATGGTAATCTCCCATTGCCTTTATCATCACCAAATAATCTTTTCTCAACAAGAAACTCTGAATTAGAGTTTCTTATTTCATATATCTTTTGTGCATTTTCTTTAGATATAACAGGATAACCATACTTTTTTAGTACCTCTGTAAAAGACATCTTAGGTTTCAACCATACTACATTATCTATTTCTTTAATAAAACTTCTTATCTCTGGGAACTCTAAACCTGTGTCTACAAATACAGCAGTTACTTTTGGGTATAGCTTTCTAGCTATATCTAGTAACACAGTACTATCTTTGCCACCACTAAAGGATATGTATATTGCCCCATTCCAATACCTATACCATGCTTTTAGCCTTTCTTCTGTAAGTCTTATCTTTACCTCTAGGTCTAATCCTTGTCTTTGTTTTAACTGCCAAGGTTCTAAAGTTCTATCCATTATCTCTTCTCCTTTTAGCTATTTTGTAACACTCAGTACTGCAATACTTCTTTGCGTGGTGTGTAGTTTCAAACTCAGAATGGCATACTTCACAAACATGGGTTTGTGTCTCTTTCTTTATACGCCTAGTAGCATTGTACTCCACAGCACACTTAGTATTGCAGTATACTTTCTTCTTGTTGTTCGTGACAAACTCAGTCCCACAATTGGGGCACTTCTTCGTCTTGTCCTTTTTCTTGGTATAGCCATAATTGTTCCTCTCTGTTTTGATTAGTCTGCACCTATCACTGCACACCTCATGAAATGATCTATATGGCATGAATTGTTTGTTACAGATAATGCAATAATGAATAACTGAACCCATTTGGAAAAGCCTCCTACATTTATTATATGTACACATCATACGTCATTGACCTGAATGTGTTTGTATAATCAGGCATACACAAATACCTCTCAAATATAATCATTATAAGTCAATAACTTTTTAATGATTATGTCAAGCATAACTTAGTATTCTTATCTGGTTATAAGTACTTATCATAAGCTTGGTCTATTTTTCGACTTACTAATTCTTGATGGCCAAGTTTATCCTTAACAAATATCAATTCTAACTGTTCAATCATTATTTTAGCATCTGCCAACTCATCTAATAACCTAGGAGTGTTTAATTCCTCTTGAAAAAGTTTAGACAATTCTACCACGAGTTCTGAAAGTTCTTCAATGGATGCAGCAACTTGATGATATGTTCCAAGTTTATACCAGAGTGCCTTGTATACCTCCACTCTATCACTATAGTTCATTCTGTTTTACCTTCCTTACAATCTGCCTCTTTAATGAGCCTTTTCATTTGTGCATACTTCCTGTCCAAATAATTTGATCTACTATCATATTTAATTCTGTTCAGTTCTGCTAAAGCATAACCACTGAAATATACAGAACATTTAAATGTATAGAAGTTTTCATTCTCTTTTATACTCGTTGCAATCTCCATCTGTTTATTTTTAAGCCAAACTATATTTTTTACTTTCTTTTTTATTTTAGAATATTTCATTCGTTCCACCTCCAATCTTCCTCTGGTGCTGGTTGACCTGTTTGAACTATGTAGATAATTAACCTATCAGTTTTACACTTTCTATAAAAGTCAGGTACAAAATCAGATACTGCTGTAAACCATATCCAAACTAAAGCATCATCTGGATAATCTTTTCCAGTTATTCGTTTATAATCTTCTGGTGTGTAGTACTGTTGTATTGTGCCGGTAACATGACAAGTTTCACAAGGAACTGCTGTTAGTGTCATCTCATGATCATTTCTGGGAGAACGTTCACAACTGCCACCACACTCGGGACAAACTTTTTCCGTTGGGAGTATATTTGCTGATTTGTAGCCTGCCTTAAAACAATTATACATTCTAATTTCTTCTTCTTTGTCATTAAACCCATCATAATGTTTATTGAACTCTTCTTGTATTTTATTCATTTTTCACCTCTTGCTCTTATAGCTTCTGCACACATATCTCTGATATCTTCAGTATTCCCAAGACCCACAAATAAACATTCACAAACTTTTGCACAAGCTTCTCTCTCAACTTTAATGTTTAGTTCTAATTGTCTAATCTTGGCATTTTGTTCTATGTTTAGACTAGATAGTTCTTCTATTCTGCCCTTGGCCACTGAAAGTTCTGCTTGTACTTCTCTTAACTCGTTTTCACAGTTCATTGTCTACTCCTGTAATATCTGATAGTATTGTAGAGTAACTATACTTAGAGCTTGCATGTACTATGTGTAGCTTGTTCTTAGCTCTGGTGCAAGCAACATAAAGACATCTAAGCTCACTATCACTGAGGCTATACAACTGTTGGTACACAGCCTTTGTTACATCCATAAACAAAACTACATTATCTGCTTCACCACCCTTAACACCATGTATAGTACTTACTGTTACATTTGTGTCATTTATGTCAACCTTGTTCTGTATCAACTTTCTGTAGTAAAAGGACTCATCTGTATCAATGTTGAATACTTCAAACCAACTTAGCTTGTCAATGCTTTTTATATCCCTTCTTAAGAATCTCTCTACGTTGTATCTTTCTTTTGGTGCAAGCGTATCTGCTTTGTAATCTTTATAGTTGTTGATAGCCTCAACTACTTTTGGATCTACTGACAACTTTCCTTTGTGCTTGTATACCTTTACTTGTTTTCTCAGCTCAGTTGTGTACCTCTTCAAGAAGTAATTATTACGTGATAAACAGTAGTAGGACTCATCTGGATTAAACTTAAATCCTTCAAAGGTATTGTAGTACTCTATTTCACCACCCTCTTCATATGGCTGGAAGTCTTTCTCTACTCTACTGGATATTTCAGAGCTTATACTCTTAGCAAAAGCTAACAACTCAGATTTAAGTCTCCAACTTTTATCAAGAATAGTTCGCTTACCTTTTATACCTAGGAAATATGTTATATCTGCTCCACTCCACTCATATATTGCCTGATCATCATCACCTGCTATATACACCTTCTTAGCACCTGAAAATAGTGTCTCACAAACTTTCCATTGTAGTGTTGTAAGATCCTGTGCTTCATCAATTATAGCTATATCCACATCTAACTTTATTTTTTGATCCACTGCCATAGTAAGCATATCTGTGAAATCAGTCTTAAAGAACTTCTTCTTGTAGTTTGTGTAGTTAAGTGCTACGTGCTTCAACATGTTTACATCTATGTTTGTAGCATCTCTTATCTTCTTATACATCTCATAGTTATTTAACTTTAAGAAATACATATACAGAAACTTATCATCATTGTGAAAGAACTCCTCTGTGTAGTAACCTACAAAGTTCATATTCATAGCTTTAGAGAATATTCTATAATCATTCTTGCTTAGCATGTCTGCTTTCTTCATGCCCAAAGCTCTAAAGCACATCGAATGAAGAGTTCTAAAGTGAGGCAAGTCTGATTCTTCATAATCAAACTTCTCCATAGCTCTTGTTAAGCCTTCACTAGCACCTTTCTTTGTGAAAGATACAAAGGCTATTCTATCTGAGTTGTGCTCTTTAAGCTCCTTCTCTAGTATGTTAAGAAGGTATGTAGTCTTTCCACATCCGGGTGCTCCAAATATCACCTCTTTATCTTGCATCTTAAAACTCCTCTTTTTCTTCATACTCACTAAAGTCCACTTCATAGTTGTCTGGCACACTCTTGTACTCTTCATGAACCTTATCTTTTATAATTCCCATTACCCTTATTTGTTTACCTGTTTCAGTCCTAAGTACTTTAGTTAGTACTCCTATATCTCTGAGCATACCATGTACTTCACCAGAAGAGAATAGTCTAAAGTTCTTGTACTCATACAGATAAGTTACAAAGTCTTTAGTCCTAAAGTAGAATCTATCATCTCTCTGGCTAAAGTACACCCTCTTTCCGAATATCTGATCCTTTGTAGTTGCTGGTGCTCTTGCTGTTAAGAACTCATAAAAGGCATTATGGAACCTTATCTCAGGTGATGTATCATCTTCTTTGTCTACATCCTTAAACTTTATAGAGGTAAGTGCTTGGTTGACTAACTTAAACCATTCAGTTTGCTTCATCTTAAAAGGTAAGAACCTAAGTTCCCTGAAACATAGCCTTAAGAATACATCCTGTTTTATTACTTCATCTTCATTCTTAAATCTAAGTATCTTAAACTCAGCTACATCTTGGCCCTTAACTTCCCATTCATAGTAGGGTGATGCTGTCTGGTACTGAACCATGTCACCAAAGATTAGATTACTAAAGTAACCACCCATTTGGCCTATGCCATATTCTCTCTTTTGGCATACTTTCTTGTCACAAAAGTCCACACAAGGTGCAGTAGTACACATGTATGTATAGTCCTTTTTTCTTAAAGAAGACAACAAAGTTTCCTCTACCTCTTTAGTTTCAAGTGGTACTTCAAGTTCGTTGTTGATCTTCATTACAGCTTGTTCAAAGTAATTCTCATCCTTCTTTTTAAGATATACTCCGAATGAAAAAAGATAGTTGTTCCTTCCATTATTTTCACCTAGCATACTTAAAAGATATAGTGTCTGTAAGCATGGGGGTGCATCATTATAAGGCAAGTCATCTAGTAGCTCATCTAGCTCAATAATTGATGTTAACTTACTCTTCATGTGCATTAAAGCACTATTAAAGTCTAAGGCTTTACCATTAAGTATTACAGATTGTTTTGTATCCTCTGCATTGTAGTAGGGCAAGTTTATCCAATTACCCATCTGTCCCACACTTAGCTTAGTTTGCTTAGGGAATATCTCAAGTGCCTCATTTTTATGTTGTTTTACAAACAAAGTTATTCCAAGTATTCGGGATATCTTTTTTAGTCTGTCCACAGCATCCTTAGATCTTACTCTGTCTCTAAAGAACACGTATATATGCAGTCCACCTGACTTGCTATAGAAGGGTACTAAAGGAAAATTGTGCCTTTCTATAGCTTCAAGATATGGCTTAAAATCTTGGTTGTACACATCTATATCAATTACTGCAAACTTAGACATATTGTCAGCATCTATAGGTATAATACCTAGACCTTCCACCCCATTAAGGTGTTGTCTATACTCCTTTATAGTAAGTAGCTTATTCTTTATAGAGGAGTTAGTTCCTTTCTCCTTATCACCTTGCTTATTTGCGAAGGCATACATATGTCTACCATAATTAAGTGTATTGCCTACAAATAGATCTTTAAAGTTGTTTAATTGTAGCTCCGATATAGCCAAGTTAAGCTCCTAATTATTGTACATATTGAAAGTGTTCAAGTAAGCTTTTTTAAGTTTAACATCTGAACGTATAAACTTTATTACCTTAGCAAGATTGTCCATTATTTCTTTTTCGAGTGCTACAAAATCATCAACATGGTAATCAATGAAATGTATATTTATGAGAAGACCAGAGTCATTATCAAACTCATACACAATATATGTAAAGTCAGCTATGCCAGTACAGAAAGGATATACCTTGTGTTGCCATTTGCTTAAGTATGATCCTTTACCTCTGTAATTTCCAGTAGTCTTAATGTCTATAATTGGTTTGTCTTCAAAGTATACATCAAGCTTGCCATATAGTGTAAACTCTTTTTCGTCCATAAATATATTCTTCTTTGCTTTATGTTGAAAGTTACATCCTTCTGCATGTATCCTATCATAAGCTTTCTTAAACTTCTCATGAAGATCGGGTGCTACATCATCTATAGGACTTACCCCATGACATAGTTTCTTCTCATAGTCCATGCCTCTCTTTATTGCTTTGTTTGGTGGTGTCCATACTCTGTTAAGACTATTAGACAACTGTTTATATGCCCCTTTCTTGTAGCTTGCTGGACATTTGTTCAACCAGTCAATAGAATCAAACAAACTTGGTGTGATAAGTAAACCCATTATTTTTCTCCTTTAATTTATGTGCTATAGAGAGGGAAGGACTCGAACCTTCCCTGTATGCCATCCTCTCTAGTGTGCTTAAAAGTCGTCTTCACCTACGACCTGTGCAGAATGATCTTCAAGTGCTGCATAGTTAACTGTTTTGTCTGGAAGTGCCACACGTTCAGTACCAACTACAGCATACTGCTTCTCATTTATGAAGTCCTTAAATGTAAACCTGTAGCCATAAAAGTCATTTGCACCTTTGGTCTGTAGTGCAGAGTTAAGGGTATACACTAAGTAAAAAGGTTTTGCTTTAACTTGAGTTGGTTTGCCATTCTTATCTACGTCATCCATAAGATGAGTAGTCATCATTTTGTTCAGCATCTTTGCAGTTTTGATTGCTGTTGATGTGAGAGACATTATTAGTATGCCTTCTTCTTCTCTTCCAGCAATGATTGTATAGTAAGCATAGTACTCTCTAAGCTCATTACCACTTGCAGTTTTCCACTTGCCAAACACTGACTTATCTGTAGCTTCTTTTTCTGCTACTTCTGGTGTAAGGTACTGTACAAATCCTCCTCTGTCTGGCTTCCACTCAATATACATGTGCTCAAACTTTGCAATGATCACATCAATCTCTGTTCCGTAAACATCTCCAGTTACAGAGTTAAAGAACTGGCCTACTTCCAAACCTTCAATGTACTCTGGTTTGTTCTTCTTGGTCTGGGGTGTAAGATCCTGTGCCAACTTAAGAAATGGAATTGCTTTGGTAGAAGAGTTAATATCTTCAAAACCTTCCAATGTGTCTTCTGCTTCGTGAATGAAATCTAGTTTTGACTTAGCCATAATGGTGGCTCCTTATGCACTTCTCGTGCTATATATTTTAGTCTCTCATACGAGTGACTATTTTAATCCTCTATTCCTCTAAGTACTGTCTCTGCATACATCTTCACGTACCTCCAAAACTTAATACTTGCTATGTATCTAGTGCTGTATTCCTTGTTAAAGGTTTTATAGACTAATTTAAAATGTTTTAGTGTAGGTGTTATCGAAGTCATTTTATCATCCCAATCTTTTATAATTACTTTCATTTTATTGTTGCTTTCCTGATATCATATATTGATACCCACTCTGGAAGGTCTTCTCTGTCCATAACTTTAAGCAATTCTCTAAAGTACTTAGCTTTAGTTTGTGCATGTATAGACTCATCAATCTCAAAGTCAAGATCTTCTTTGAATAAGAAGTCTGTAAGACCAGACATTTGCTCAGTCTGTAAGTCTGTAAACTGGTACTTAACCTTGATGATACTCTCTTCCTTTCTGTCTCTAAGCCATTGTCTAAAGGCAATATCATCTGTTACTGTTGCAGATATATCCTCTTTAACTTTTACTTCTCTACCATCAGTAAGACTTATTTTGGACATTCCATGTGTTAAAAGAAGGTCTGGCACTAGCTTTAGTGCAATATGATTAAAGTTATCTTTAGCAAGTTTAAGAAGTTTCTCAATACGTTTCACCTCTGCTTGTGCTTCGTCATAACCCTTTATTAGATCTTCAAGACTTTGCATCTCCTTTTCAGTCATACCCTCATCTTTCTGATTTTTTAAGAAATCTGGTGTCTCTTTCATTAGTTCATCTCCTTATCTACTATTACTTGTCTTGTTACTACATCCGGCTTAATATGCCCCTTCATCTGGTTCAGTATATCATCCTGTGCTTCTGCTAAGATACCTAGTACCTCATACGCATTAAAACCATCATTGATACGTGATACTCCTAGGTCTTGCTTGCCTTTTTCACTATTCCAAAGTAGGGACACAGTTAGAGTATACTTCTTATCCTTCATTAGTCCACCTCTCTTATAGAATAAGTCTTAGGCTCCAAACAGAAAGTCTTTACTTCCTCAACAGTAAGCTCCACACCTCTTTTGTTTACTGGTAGTCTTAACTGTAGCTCTGTCATCTTCTCGGCATGACAGGCTACATGCAAAGGAAGTATACCAAATATATGCTTTCCAACTACATCCGATATCTTAGCGTATGACACATGCTTTGCATCTGGTCTTACTAAGCCCGATTCTCTCAAGTACTGTACAAGTGCTAAGTGTCTAGTTATTATTAGTTGTTCCATTCTATCCTTCCTTTTCACCATCGTCAAAAATATGATACAAGAAAGTGCCAGTATCATCCTGATGCGAGCCAGCATACTTACCACCTTTTATTGTATCTCCAGTCTCATATACCCTAACTATCCTATCTGTAGTATCTGTTGTAGGGTTAACCAGTGCTAACAACCAAGGTCTATTACGTATGGTTTGCACATTCAAAATCTTTGCTTTTACTGGCATTGATAAAACCTGCTTATCTTTAAGTTCAAGCTGATATTTCCACACCTCCATCTAATCCTCCTTACCCAATTCATTCCAAGAATAGCTACACTTATTACACACCCATAAGTACCTGTCCTCCGACATTGTTCCACTTGTCATTCTTCCATTACACTCAGGGCATGGATAAGACTCCCTTTCTGGTGGATCAGGATACAATATGGCTGGTACATTAAACTTCATCTAATCCTCCAATATCTCTCTTAATGTGTTACCACTAAAGAACTCGTTCATGTCTCTACCTGTGGTTATTGCTCTTGTTATCTTCTCATCAATACTATCTTTAAAAGCAAAGTCTTTGTATAGACAGTTGCCCTTTACTCCAATTCTATGTGATCGATCCTCTGACTGCAACCTTTCCTCTACATTGAACCCATTAGAGTAGTAAAATTGAGTTGTAGCATTTTGTAGGTTCAGTCCAAATGCACCCACTGAGGGGTTTATGATGAGTATGTCATATTCCCCTGCTTTAAAATCTTCTATTATAGTTTCTCTTTCTGCTGTTCTGGTCTTACCATAATACAAAGCACACTTGTAGTCTTTCTTCAACTCCTTATATATGTTCTCAAGCTCTAGTACAAACTTAGCCCAAATGATAACAGGGAAGCTGGACATTTCATCAAACTCTTCCTTAATCCTTTCAAGCTTAATATTCTTCGTGCCTATCAACATACCTTGCTTCTTCTCTATAGTAATAAGATTACTTCCTATCTCAATATCTTTTTCTTCTACATATGGAAAGTATCCACCACATATCTGCATGAGTCTTGTTGTGAGTGCCACCTTGTTAAGCACAGTTAAATCCTTTCCTTCATACTCTACAAGCATTTTACTCTTTAATGTGTTGTACACTCTTCTATGTTCTTTACCCATCTCTAAGAACACAGTTTCATATATTTTGTCTGGCAAGTCTAAACAATCCTTCTTCTTTGCATAAAATGTGATAGAGTCAATAGCCTCCTTTAGCTCATCAAGTCTTTTGTACTTAATAAATGCCTTCTGCTTGTGTATGAACAGTACATTCTTTACAGATAAGCTCATCTCCGAAGCAACATCCTCAAAGTCAGTGAACATCAAACCTGCTTCACCTCTGCCTTCCTCATAAGCTTTAATTTTGTTAAGTGTGATATTCCATGTTTTCTCATCAATAAGTGTCTTGTATCGTCCACCTGTGTGTTCATTGACACCCTGCATCATTACACCATGCCTTGCTTGAAATATGAAGAAGTTCACACCAAAATAATTGTGCTTTAAAAACTCAAACATTGACCACAGACCGAATGGACTCTTCGTAACTGGAGTACCTGTAAGTATACACCTTTGACCATACTTCTCTAACTTGTGTATAGTCTTTGACCTCTTAGCCTTTGGAGTTTTGATTCTTGTGGCCTCATCAATTATTGTAAAGACTTTGTTGTGCTTAACATAGGTTGCAATAAATGGTACAATAGAATCGGACTGAAAGGCTTCTACATTAACTGCAAATACTTTGAGTTTATCCATCTTAGGTGTAAATAAGTCATCCATCCTATTGACATATGACACATTATTCTTTTTCTGTGAACTCCATATCAAGGAAGTATAAGGCACACTGCAATGAGTAGGCATCTGTTCAGTTACAAACTGCGTATGCACATGGTTAGGTGCTATGAGTAGTATAGCATCTATATCACCCTTTAAGTATTTATGCTCTGCTATTTTTATAACCACTCTAGTCTTACCCGTCCCCATTTCCATGAACAAAGCAGAATATTCCAAATCTTTGCACATTTCAATGGCTTCTTCTTGATGTTGATAATTTTTTAATTCTGTCATTATATACCATCCCCTATATAATAGCCTATAGCTGTTACTGCAAGTGCTACTATAACAAATAAAAGTCTTGCCCCTGCTAAACCACCACCTGTTAGGTCTAAAGGTGCAGTAACCCACATGTAGGATATACTTGAGATAGCCAAACCTGTCACAGCACCTACAACTGGTGCATATTCTTCTAAAAAGTTTTTTAACATGATATAACTCCTATTCCTCAAACCATACTTCATTAGTAAATCTACTATCTAACAAGTATTGCTGTAAGTATACCTCACAATCTTCTACTGAATTGTAATTTAACATATACTCATGATCCTCACACATATACCATCTTTCAAGTGTACCAGACTTTCTATCTACAACACTGAAAGATGTTACATGTGTCCCTTTGTCTAGCTGTGCATGGCATACTTTACACTCCTGCACTGTATTGAGCTTAGACCTTCTTCTTGATAACACAACTCTAAGCTCACTCTCTTCCCACTTCATTTAAAGTGTGTCATCCTTATCATTAAGTATCATAATGATACATCCAACTACTACAAAGAGTAGTAGATACACTGATAAATCCATATTTATACAGTCTCCCAATTCTCAGCTTTAGACATGATCTCTGTAACAAACAAACCTTCAAGTTCCTTAGTAAACTTATCTGAATACTTCTCAAAGAAGTTGTTAAGCACCTCAAGAGGTTGTAACTGTGGCTCTCTCTCTTCAAAACTGTTTAACCTATCTGTGTACTTTGATGATAGCTTAAGTATGTCGCATACAGTAGTTGACACTGTAGCTGTCTTTATGTCTAAGTAATTAGTCATTAAGTTTGTTCTTTCATAGTTGTAGTCAATGGGTAATGATTCAGGGTATTCTCGATCAAACTCATTCCACACAGCATCAAGTAGTACATCTGATGTCTGTACAAACCTATGTACATGTGAAGCATCAGAAGTGTTGAACTTATCTTCTATAAGCTTACTCAGTACTTCGGCATGTTCCATTGTAGCCTGTACAAGGGCCTTCGATGCTTGCCAGTTAGCATCCCATCCTGCAATGATCTTTCTGTCTCTGCCTAACTGGAATATGTGAGGTGCAAAGTTATAGCCATAAAGTGAGGAACCTTCATAATCATTAACAAACAAACCACCTACAAATACTTTGTTCAAGTTTCTTTGGTCTGTAAGTATCTCACAATTGTCTGCTTGAATGAACTTGTAGTCGTTCTGTAACTTTAAGTTGAGCTGACTGTAACTATTCCATACTTTTTTTGGTATACCTTTAATTATAAAGATTAAGTCATCTGTATTTATTACATCTTCAATGTAAACAGTTAACATCTTAGTGTCAAATTGTTCATTGTGTTCAAGCTTAAATGTCCATGTGCCACCTTCTGTTATTATTGATACATCAATGTCATTCCTTAATAGCACAAGTATAGCCAACTTGTATCCTTCTCCAAAGTTACCTATAGCATCTTTGTTATCTGATTTTGTTGTTTCTCCAAGTATTAGAGTTCGCTTGTCAAGTACTGTATTCCGATTGCTTAGTGACAAAACAATCTTATTTTCATCGTCCATATCCCAATCTGTGCTATTCCATTCTGCATTACTATCCTCTGCATATCTATCAAATATGTTCTGATACAACTCTCTTAGAGCATCATATATTGTCCAGTGACTTACATAATTAACACTTAGTGTTAATACTATTTTCTCATCTTTCATTTCTTTACCTCCCTGATAATTCTTTAACTGTTCTTATGCACTCCAACAAGGTGAATATATTACAGTTTGTCTCTCTTGCCATAAGTATAAGAGTAGCCTTATCATCTACTAAGTTTAGATCTGCCACATTATAGTAGTTGATTTGCTGTGGATACTTAAATGTATTGTCACATGGCATGAAGTTAAAGTTACTATTGCCAGCTATGTAACCAAAATAGTCATACCTTGTTGCATCTCCAGGTTCACTTGTTACATGAAATATGTCTGCTATGCCCGATTCAGCTATTGTCTTCAACTCTTTCACTTCTTGCCCTCCTTCTTGCTTTCTTTGACATACGTACTTTGTGTGTACTTACCACATCTATTAGCTTACCTCTAGCCTCCAACCTCCTTTCAATATTACTTACTTTAGCAAACTCTTCACCCTTACTAATCTTAGTACTAGGTTTTCTTGTCTGTACAGCTTTCATCATTTGTTTAGTCCTCATCTCTTTATCTCCTTACTGTTTATTATCCAGTGACCCACACACCGGTCATGGTCTTGTAAACTATGGTGTGCAGGTTTCGTCCTTAAGGACTCATCAGACTGGTTAAGAGTAGCTTGCATCAAGCAAGTCCTTTCTCCTTTTCGTTATTATAATGTTAATAGTGACCAAAGCAATTGGTAAATACATAATAGTAAGTACTAACAAGGCTACTTCCTGTTTACTAATAGCAGAACTAACTACTACCACCTCCCTGTCAAGTACTAGACTACCAGTAGTAACCTGTGCTTGGATGGTTGTCTTGGTTTCATTAAAGAGTACAAACATTCTGCTTGTATCAAATAGTTCTTGACTATTCACTGCTAACACTATTCCTACCAGAAAAGTAAGTACTAACAGTAGTCCTATACCTGAGTGTCTCATAATGATCTCCTCTTTAAGTATATTTAAACTGCCTCTACTCAGCAGTCTATTTAACATCCCCTCCCACAAAGCTTACTTTCTCAGCTCTGAGTACTTTCATAATCATCCTGATATCTTCAAGCTCTACTAACTTTTCTGCAATGCCTATGATAGCACTAACATCACCATTAGCAACCATTATTCTTCTTCTCTCAGTCTCTTCCTCTACACTTAGCTTCTCTTCTTCCATCTGGTCAATTGCAGACTCAAATCCTCTACCAACTTTCTTAAACACAATAGGCTCTCTTCCTGCTTTCAATTCTGCTTCACCTTTATTGTAGTACTTATTAAAAATATTCATTTTTATACCTCTTCTTGATTTATTTTGTTAAGTAGTAACACTACCCTTCTCTTCTTGTTTGGCACACTTACTTTAAGTCTTACCTCCTCATTGTGTACTGGATACTTTTTTCTTCTTGACTTGGCATGTGATACTTCTAGTGCAAACCAATCTTCTGCTAGTGGTGTATTAGAATATACTATACCACCCTCTGAGTAGTCTGGTGCTGCTTGCTGGATTGACCCTTGCCCTTGACATACTCTACACTCAGTGTACATCATTCTATCTCTCACTCTGCCTGTGCCTCTACACTCAGGGCACATAGTAGTGATCACCTTAGCAGGATAAGACTTACTGCTTACTTGTTTTACTTTCAATTTAAGTGGTTTACCACGTTCATATCTTTCAAGTGTGTCCATGTTTAGTATAACATGGTCTATTTTGTCATAAAAGAACTTTGCAGCATCACTACTAAAGTCTGCATTGGGATCTACTCCATACATCAACTCTGCAATGGCCATTATTAAGTATGACTTAAGTACTTGGCTGTGTCTTAACCTAGCCCTCCTTAATACCTCTGTTACAAGATCTTGTATGCCGTATTCTGTATCCTTGACTTTATAGTGCTCTATCATACTATACACATACCCTCTGACTGTGGCTTGTTTTGATACTTTCATATTACAACTCCAAATATTCTAAAGGATCAACAAACTCACCTTCTGCATCTTGTATTGACAGGTGCAGATGTTCACCTGTTGACATACCTGTGTTACCTTGTCTTCCCATGACTCCCTTGCTAGGTAACAACTTTCCATTGCGATAAAACAAACCATCTTTAAGTACATCACCCTCTTTCACATATATAGATGATAAGTGGCCATATCCACTAATCCACCCATCTGCATGTTCAATTCTAATATATCCACCAAATAATTCATGCCCCTTGTAGTACCAGTTAGGCACTGGCCATACATCAAGTACCACACCATCTGCAATTGAACTAACTTCACAATGCCAGTTACCAACAATGTCTATACCCATGTGACTACCTGTTGTAACACCACCTGTGAAAGGGTTTAACAACTCTCTATACCCAAAGGGTGAAGTTGGTTTAACTATGTTGAAAGGCTTAGTATACTTATATACTTTGTTCTTTTGTACTATCAGATAGTTACTCATTAAGCTTATACCACTCTTTACTTGAGCAATCTCCACTTTGTGTTCTTTGTCCACAGTTATACTGTTACTGAATTGTGCTAACAACATTATAGTAAGTATTAGTATTACTTCACTTTTCACTTGTTTACTCCCTAACTGGTTTGTGTGTAAATGGTTACCTGTTGTAGTATATCTTTAAGTGCTTCCATTGTATCATACCTTTTGTCGGACTCTGTTGCTTTAATCATCCTTACAATCTCTTCTGGTGTTTCTTGCACATCATAGTGTGCATCCTGATCTCTAGTAGCTACGTATGTGTGATTGTTTACTAAGCTAAAGGCTTCAATATGATCTGTGTTAATGTATACGACCTTTGCCCCTTGTGACTTAAGCTTTAGTTTTATAAACATTATTCTACTCCTGAACCCTTACAAGATGTACACCTAGTTCCATCGTACATACCTTCACCTGATCCATTACAATGACTGCACAACACCTCATCTTCATCTGTCTCTCTCTCTGCAATCTGTAACAACCACTCTCTACATGCCTCTTCAAGCAATTCTGCCTTAGCATCATCTTCGAGTGCACCCTCATCAATAGCACTTGCTATGTCTTCAATTAAATCTTTCATTTCTTTACCTCTTACATTATATGTGTCTGCATGTCATGCTTTATAGGATGAAGCCTAACACTGTAAGTACTTTATCAAGTTGTTTTTGTGTGTCCAGTATGTATACCTTTCTAGGTGTCTCTTTACGTTTATGACAATACAACTCAAATGAACCATCAGTAGTTAGATGAAATTGACAACCATGATCATGCAATTGTCTTCTAGCCTGCACTCTGTGTCCATCTTCCTCTCTTATTATGTTACCTTCCAAACTTTCAGCCTGCTCTTTGCTAAGCTCCACATACAAAAACTTCTTCTTTGTTTTGTCACTCTTTGCGTAGTATACTGTCATACTACACCTCTTTCTTTGAGTTTTGTTGCTTGAGTTTACTTTGTAGGTCTTTAAGTGCTATTTGTTTGTCACTGGTCGTACCAAACTTGCGTATAGAAGTTTTAAGTGCTGTAATCTGCTGTGTTACTGTGCCCTTGCTCTTCATTATCTTTTACCTCTTTATCTAACTGATTATTTCTTTTTCTGCTTCTTTGTGTAGTTGTCTAATGACTCAATATATTCAACTCCCTTTGCATCAAATCTTACTATCCTTCTTGAAATGCCTACCAAGCAGAAAGGATAATCTGTCAACTCTGTTGCTGGAATTAACAATGATCTAGCGATTTTTATATGCTTTAGTTTGCGAAGTCTATTTCCAGAATTGACCAACAATCTAACTGATTGCTCAGATCTCTTTGTTAATTTTGCAAATGTTGATACTTTGTAGTATTCAACTCCATCAACTGATATCTTTCTGCTTAGTAGCTCTTCCAATTTATCACCTCCTTATTATTTATTACGTTCTGTACTCATTTGCTCATAAATCAATATATCAGATATCTATTTAAATGTCAAGGGAGGTAGAACTATTTTCAGATATTCGGATACCAATAAAACCTCTTCACTGGTGGACTTGTGAGACGTTGTTGATGGATAAATGCTGTATTGCTATCACTAATTGGTATGCGTCTCTCTCTGCCTCTCTGTTGGAGATTCGGGTGTGTTATGAGGGTTATGGATCTAATTTTGGAGGATTGTGGGGGATTATGTCGGGTGAGAAGGATTGTGGAGGACTTGATACGTGCTGGAGGTTAATGAAAATAATTGAAAATAATTATGACCCCAAACGATCATTTTGAAGAATGTTGACGAAAAATAATTTTGTGACAAACATAAGAGAAGTTTGTCACAGTGTATATTAGGTGTATAAGTCGTTACAGGGTATAGAGTTAAGTTTAGTATGTTGAGCCGTATTTGCCGTTTGCTGCGTGTTATGGCGATATTTGAAAAAGTTTGTAACACGTTTGTCCCAAAGTGGATGCTGTAAGTCTATATGCTGTATAGAGTTACTCGAGTGTGATACAAAATATACAAATATACAGGCAATATATTTTTTGAGATTTTACGTTTTTTTTTTTTGAAAATCTACAGATATTTTGTCATCTTTGTAACAACGCACCGTATTCTACACTTCTTATTTTATATTTGGTGGTGTAGTACGTTTATATATTGGTACAGCCCCTTATATGTGTTAAATCCATTGATACACGTTTGGGACAAACATGTTACAAAGTATACACCAAAAATGTCCATTTGCATATGTTATCTCCAGTAACTCTATAAAACACGTGAAGATAAAAATGCGGATTTTAACTCCATTTCCTCCATATCGCTGATTGTGTATATAATGTATCAGAGTGACGTATCTAATGAAAGGGGCTTATTTGATCGTTTTTGATCACAAAAAGGGCTATTTACGATCAGAAACGATCATTTGGAGGGTAAAACGATCACACTAAGTGCTATTGACAAACATTGATATTTATGAAATTTATTTTGAACTTTTTTCGCTATTTTGTCCGTGCCAATTGGTCATCTGTGGTTACATTTGACCATTTATTGACTCCCATTTACCATTTAAAGTTATTTATTTCACTTCTTTGTTACTTTAGTGTGTTGTAAATCTGTATTGCACTCTCAAGCTAGCTAAGGGCAAAAAATTTTCGATTTGGAGATATTGGAGGTATGGCCATTTTAGAGAGTTGGCACGCTTCTTGCTAAGGGATGTGTGTCTCTCTCTCTCTGCCTCTCTGGATCATGTCTGTGTGTCTCTCTCTCTCTGCCTCTCTGCACATAGCAGGTGTGAATGTATGTGTGTGTGTCTCTCTCTCTCTGTGCATAAAAAAGCCCTTCCAGAGTTAACTGGAAGGGCTTGGTTAGTATGTAAGAACTAATATTCTATAGTTCTTCTTTAACAGTTGGGAGATATCCTGTCCAACCTCTTGGAGCATCAGCACCTTTACCTTTAAGTACATATGCACCATTTTCAAAAGCAACCCATATTCTATTTTCTGGAGAAGCTTTGATAAAGTCTCTTACCTTTTTCTCCATTGTTGGTCGACCATATTCAAACTTTGTGAATATGTCAACAAGTGGCACAGGTTTTCCAATTACAAGCAAGTCATGAAGTGCACTTGAAACAACCATACCTTGACTTCTTGCACCCAAACCAGCCATATATTTAATTGCGTCCATAACTTCTGGAGTTAGGGTTGGTTTGGTGTCTAAGTATTTTTTCAATGTTGCTTTTGCTGCATTTCTTTTTTCTGTAAACTTTGATACTTTTGGTGCTTCTACTGCTTTGTTATCTTCTGTCATTTTTCTACCCTCTTGGTTTTTATTAGGTTTGGCATACACCAACCTTGAACTTAATATGAGTGTATCATACTAACTAATAATAGTCAATAGTCTGACAAGTTTATTTAACACTTCTTTCATAATAGAAAGAATATAATCAACACCAGACACAAGCCCATAAAAAATAAAAAGCCCTTTATTATTTCAATCATTTTTGTTTACTCCTTTGAACATGAAAAATAGTCCAGTGTTAACACTGGACTATAAGAATATTGTAATTGTAGTTTTAATATACTCATACTTGTAAAGTTATTCTTTCATATAATTTTGTACTATTTCTATAGAAATTAAGAAAATCTTGATTGTTTACCCATTTTTTACAGTCTATAAAAGAACCGTAAAACTTAGGGCTAAAGCATGCAACAGCACAATTTTCTTTCTTAGTTAAAAACTCTATTTTCCAATAAACCCTATTTGTTCCCATTTTGATCATCTTTCCACCTTCCTTTAATTATTAAGATAACAAAGAACACTAATACAATTATACTAGTGTTCAAATTATACTAATAATCTTGTATAATAAATCTGTCAGTATTTGCTATTTCTATAACTATTGTATTATCTCGCAAATCATCCATGTTTTCAATATCATCATAAACATCTTGTAATTCTTCGAAGTTCTCATATTCTGTATACTCACAATCAATAGCAACAATATCCAGCTCAATTTCTATATCACAATCTTTTTCATATTCTTCTAATGAGTCAAATAATGCCTCAAATCCCTCATAACTAAAACTATCTTGTCTATCATGATCTTTAAAAGCGTCCTTAAAATCGTTTAATGTTACTGTATTTTTCATTTTTTCATTCTCCTATTTTATTGTAAATTAGAATTGTAAGTTTAATGTATTTATATCCTCAAAAAGAATTGTTTTATTTTTTATTGTATCTGTGACATACCAACAATAATTTTTCTGGTATATTTTTTGTGGTCTACCATACAACAAAGCATTAAGTCTGTTTTTAGTAGTACTACTTTGGTATCCACCATCAAACAAAAGCATACTGCCATCAATTTTAATTCTAGCAATTAGATTATTATGCAATAATACTTCTATAGTATTGTCATCTTGTATGATTACTTTAGTATTATCTAAAGTAAAACTCTTTTTATCTTGTATAGCCCTTACCATTTTTTCCTCAATATCTCTCATTTTTCTACGCTCCATTTTTTTATTGTATTTCTTGTAAAGTTTAAAATCAAACTTTCAGCACTTTCCGAACTGATTATTTTTACAGTATCATTATTAAAATCATAGTACTGAATAATTAGTGCGCTTCCCTGCAATGTTTCAAATACAGTATATAACTCTTTTAATATATGTAGTCTATCGGCTTGACTAAACAAGTAGGGTACAATTTCATTTTTCTTAGGATAGCCGACAGTTGATAATTTTAATAAATGAGTACCACTATTTCGGGTAAAGTGTATAAACGAAGTCCATTCTATACTTGTTATTTGCTTAAAATCATGTTGCAACAAATCGGTTTTGTAATCTTCCAGTAGTGGAAGGCTATTCTTTTTTATTCTATTGTACACATCAATATTCATTTTGTTCATCCTCCTTTATTTCGTCCATTAAGCAGTATTGCAAGTCATTATTTGATAGTAACATTAGTAATTCTAATGTGCTAACTGGTTTATTTATAATTTCTTGTGCTTGTGTGTAATCACTCATTTTTATATATCTCCTTTATAATAAGATTCAAAAGTTTTTGTTTTGCGTACATTATCGTTATGCTGGTCTATTAGTCTGTCGCTGATTGTTTCTAGTTCCTGATAAGTAAGATTGCTTGTGTCTATACTACTGTCAAGTATGTTAACAATTTGGATCATATGCTTTTCATCCATCTTTATATCTCCTCTATTTTGCTAGTCTTATACAGTCAACAATAACCATTTTTTTATTACTTTCCATACATACAATTTTTGCATTGTTTGAATTATGCGCAATTGTTGTCATTCTCTTGTAAGTTAGGTTTAAATCATCGGTATAGATTATTCTATATGTATACAGTTTTTCATCCATCTTTATATCTCCTCTATATTATGTAATTCAATTGTATACATTGATTATAGTTTGATCAATAGTGTTAGTGTTACAATTAAACATGTTTTTTATTACTTCCATACTTATATATAGCAGGAATCAGGCCAATTAGTAAGCATACTACTACAATTTAACACAGTGTAAGCATGGTATAATGCTAATACACAGTAACACATCAATATGAGTCAATATGATACAATGCTAAGTGCATCATATTGACACATAATATACACTTAGCAATGTATATTGTATCATTATGATACTTAATAATCGGCTTATTATGTCTTATAGGGTAACATTGACGCAGTATGTATGTCTATCAATTACTGTGTATAAAAGTATATACCACATTAAATCAGATAATTTACACAGTTTATTACATACATACTATTAGTATGTATATTATAACAGTTAGTACAGTAGTGTAGTATGTTAGTCAGTGTGTCCAGCTGGCCAGTATATAATAGGTAGTATGTAATGAGTAGCACAATATAGGAAGTGTAGTATAGTCCAGTGTATTACACAATATATAATACATAATATATAATACTGGAGTACATAACATATATAATATAGTGTAGTACATAGCATATACAATGCACACAACACAATAAACAATAATAGTTAGTGAAGTATAGAAGATTAGTTATTTGACAAGTGGTACGCAATATATGTCAAAGACTATATACACCCCACCCTATGTAGAGGTGTTAACCACTATATCCCAAGCAACACTTCAACCATTACACGTGTCACATATGCCATATGCCATACGCCATACGCCATATGCCATATTCCATGCCAAATAGCCTCTACTATCTCTACCCCATTACACGTGTCACATATGCTATATTCCATGTCAAATATCAAATACTACCATTACACGTGTCACATATGCCATAACACCTCTACCCCACAACATACAACTAATCATCATGCGGTCATTGGCGTATGACCATTATTATAGGGTCATATCCAAGCAGCACTTTGGACTTAAACACCACTCAGTCAATGAACTCTGATGTGTACACATATTCTTTATGCACATAAAACATAGGATACGGCCTCCGGCATCTCAGGACTCCCTGCCAGCCACATCTCACAGAACTTTTAGCAACATCCAGAGTTATACTATTAGATATGTTATATATAAGATACTAAATGATAAGTAAAACTTGACATACCAGACATACTGTGTATATACTATGTACATGGACAAGTTTAATGTAAAAAATCTTGAAGAACTCATGGAAGAGGTCATTATGCAGTATACCCAGTCTTATGACTTGGATATTGCAATGCTCAAAGCAGACGTGTCGATGCTTGATCAGAAGATTATGTTGTCGAGTGAGTCTTTCATGTTTAGAGTTAAGTTTCAGGATGCGATCATTAAAGAGAAGATCATGAAACCTATGCTAAGAAACCTTGACTCTGTAAACCCCTCTGTATCTCAGAAAGCAGCAATTGACCTTGGTAACATAATATACAAAGAAAGATTTGGTAAGCAAGAAGAAGAGGCTAAGAGTTTGGTTCCTGATTCAATCGTTATGGTTGGCAAATAGTGGAACAGAAGGTTGAAGTAATTAAAAAGGTGTATGATGAGTTAGTTACTGGTTGTACAGCACGACATAGAATTGTTTACGGTGGAAGAGGTAAAGGTGCTTCTTGGAGTATAGCAAGGATTCTGTTGTTGGAAGGTATGACAGAAGAATTGTTTATAGTTTGTGTACGTGAAGTTCAGAAGAGTATTGAACTGTCAGTGCAGAAGTTGTTGGTTGATACGATAAAGCACTTTGGATGGCAGTGGTTCTACAAAGTAACTAAGAACAAGATAGTTGGTGCAAATGGTACAATATTTGTTTTTAGTGGACTGCACGAGCACAACAGTGATAGTATAAAGTCACTTGAAGGTGCAGATAGGTGTTGGGTAGCAGAAGCACAAAGTATATCTCGTATGTCAATAAACATACTAAGGCCAACAATAAGAAAGGACAATGCTGTGTTCTGGTGGGACTTTAATCCTAGATATAGTAGTGATCCTGTATATGTAGACTACATAAGAAACACTGACAAGAGAGCTAAGACACTGTTCTTAACTTCATCTGACAATAGGTGGTTTCCACAAAGTTTGAAAGATGAGATGGAAGCTGACTATGCACGTGATGAGAACATGGCACGTCACATATGGGAAGGCGAACTTGCAGACGCTAATGATAGTTTTGTTTGTCCAGCAGAGTTGGTTGAAGGTGCTATGCAACGTATCATTACTAAGCCTAGACCAAAGGTTCCAGTAATAGGTGCAGATATAGCACATCAAGGTGGGGATGAGATAACATTCTACAAGAGAATTGATAACAAGGTTGTTGACTGGAAAGTAGCTAAGTATCAAAATGCAAATAAGACTATAAGATCACTGAAAGAGTTTGCAACTAAGAATAGCATTATAAACATAGACAATGGCCACTTGGGATGTGCTGTAGCAGATATACTGGAAGAGGATGGTTACACCATAAATAGGATTAACTTTGGTGGGACTCCTAAAGATAAAGAGCATTATGAAGACGTAGCAACTGAGATATACTTTGAGTTGAAAGATCAGCTTGAAGAGATTGACTTGCCACTTGATGAGGAACTTGCTGTACAGTTGTATACAAGAAAGTACGAGTACATTAACGGTAAACGTGGCTATGAGGTTATGAAAATAGAAAGTAAAAAGGATTTTGCTGAGCATACACATGCACTACACAAGTCACCTGATAGAGCAGATGGTGTAGGACTTTGCTATTATAGTCCAGTTGGACATATAGATGCAAGTGGTATAGCAGGTGGTATATTAGCATATGGTGGTAGAAGATGACATTTAATGATATACTAGATAAGCTGTTTTCAGGTAAGAGTACATCTGAAAGGTCAGTGGTGCTTAATGTTGTTGGCCAGGAAGTAGCCAATAGAGACTACACAAACAACATAAAGGCTAACCGTAAGATAGCAAGAGAGATTTATCACAATGTAAACAAGAACTATGCACTTGCAGGTCAATTGGTTAGACCTATAATAAACAATAATGTTAACTTTATTGGTATACCAACTTTGTCAGGTAACAAGAAGAACATTAAGGTTATTGAAGATACCAAGATAGACTATAGAAGAGTGCACAAGTCAGCAGAAATTGATGGAAGTGTTTTTGTTTGGCCACAGTGGAACGACAAGCAGGGGAAGATAGTAAATGTAATAATTCCTGTTGACATAGTGAACGAAGTGTTTGTTGATCCAATTACAAAAGAAGTGACTGGATACAAATTAACAGAACAGGTACAGTATAACACAGCAGAAGAGATAAACCAGAAAGTAGACATAGTATGTATAGTAACTAAGGATGTTGTTGTAACAAAGATCTCAGGAGCTATAAACGAAGTAGTAAGAGTAAAGAACGTATTTGGTATTATACCATTGGTACACTTTTCAAATGATAAGGATGTTTTAGAACAGTTTGGACATTCAGAGATTGAACCTATTGAGCCACAGTTAAGATTTTACCATGAACTGACCTATGAAGCTGGAGCAGCACAGAGTAGAGATGGACATCCAAAGATGAAGGTTACTACGGCTAATCCTAGGCAGTGGGTGGAGAATAACTTTGGTGAAGGCTCCTATGAGGCTATAAGAACAGGTAAGTCTAAGATATCAATGGATGATAGAGATTTGTTTGTTAATGGTGAGAAGGATGATGTATCCTATTTATATCTTACCAAAACAACAGGTGACTATACACCACTTGCAGAAACTACATTCATAAACATAGTGCAGGGATCAGAAACGCCTGAGATTAACTTTGGAGCTAATCTTGGTACTTCTTTAGCAAGTGTCAAAGAGTACAGACCTGTATGGATTAAGAAGATAGAAGCTAAGCAGTATGAACGAACAGAACCTTGGTTACAGGTATATGATATCATACTGAGAATACACAACTTTGTCACTTTGAGATCATTGAAGAATGATATTACTATAACATGGCCAACACCTAACTTTGCATCTGTTATGGAACAGTCAGAGATAATTAAGGGCTTTGCTACAGCTATTGAAAAATTGCTTGCTTCTAGTGTGGTATCAAAAGAAGAAGTGTATAACTCAATGAAAGAGATGGATGTACTTGAATTATTTGAAACGTATCAATCTCACAAAGTAGAAGTAGATAAGGAGGTAGTTGAACGTGACAAGAAGGCAAAAGAACTTGCTGATAGCACAAAAGAGAATACTGACACCGAAACAGATAAAACTGATGAGAGTGACACCGAAGATGTTGAAGACTGAGTTTAGAAAGGTTGTTAATTTCTTTGTTGAGAGAGACAACTATAAGAGAGATCTTAAGGGTTGGATAAAGAAGTATGGTTTTGCTAACTTGCCTAAGTCAGTACAACGTACAGTGCCTACAGATATGAAGGTGCTATATGAAATTAAATGGAAGTACAATATAGTTGTGTGGACTACTATATTTAGGATAGCAATTGCAAATGCACAGAATGAAGGAATGAGGAGAGCTACAAATGGGTAAAGTAACTGAGATGACCTTTAAGTCCTCTATAGTGACAGAGTTTAAAAGTAGCACTGCTATAAAGAGTGTTGATGATATACCTGTTGGAAATAAGAAGTCTTATGATGTGTTGTTTAGTAATGATTCTATAAAGCATGAGTTCATAAGCATTACTATGCTTGGTGAAAAGTACCCAGCAGAACTTGACAGATGGACTGATATAGTATTGACTGAGGAATGGGCAGCTTCATTTGCTGAACAAGTAAACAAAGTTCCTAAGCCTGTGTTCATTCCTGGGCACAAAGAAACAGGCATAGGGATTAAAGAACGTGCTATACCTGATGGATACTTAGTAGGTGCAAGTGTTAAGGGTGATACACTATATCTTCGTAATTCACTTCCAGAAGGTGAAACACCAGAGCAGAAAGCACTAATAAGCCAGACACTAAAAGAGATCAGTGCTAAGATGTTAAGTACATCATTAACTGATGTAATGGAATATGATATTGTTGTAAATGATTCTGATTATACAGAAACATACTTTGCAATGAAATCACTCAAAGGTCAAACCAATGCCTTGGTAGAAGCGGATCAAACTGGTTCAGAGGCAGAGATTATAATAACCTCATTTAAGTCAAGTAATGACTTGGATGAAGAACAAGGAGAGAATCGCATGAGTGAAAAAATCACAAATGTAGAGCTGTTCATATCTTTGAAGAACCAGCTTGATTCCGGTAAATTGGCGTTTTCAGAAATAGCCGAAAAACTAGGTATCGACTTGATGACTGCAAAGCAGAAGTTAGCTCTAAAGAGATTGAATGATGTAGAAAGTAAAGTAGGAAGTATTGATGAGTTTGTTGCAAGTGTTGTTTCAGACAGAGAAGCTACTTTTACTGCATTAAAAGAAGCAAGTATCAAAGATAGGTTTAAAGATGAAGAACTTATTGAGATAGCTACACCACTGTTCGCTTTGAAAGAGGGCAATGCAGAAGCAATAACTGGTGAGGTAGATAGACTTGCAGAACTTAAGATGTTCAAGACAATTCAAGGTAAGCTTGCTGGCTCAGTAAGTTTTAAACCGGCAGCAGCAACTAGTGATGAAGAAAATGCTAGTATTCCCGAAGTAATGGAGGGTTAAGATATGGCTATGGTTGATGCTAAGGTTAACTACAACTTTGAAGAAAGTGAAGTTGACATAAATCAGGTTAAAGTTACCAATAATCTTGGTAGAACTATTTCGCACCTTGAACTCGTTGCACTCGATGGGTACTTTGGTGAAGTTGTTGAGTTTGATGATATTGCTGATGGTGCAACAGGTTTACTAAATATTGACTCTAACAGAAAAATCAGCACAACTCAGATTAACATTACTGACACATTTGTTGTTAATGGTATAGTTTGGTTGGTGTCACAGGGAACTCTTGCAACTGATGTACTGAGAGATGCTTATGTTGCTGATGCAGTGCCAGTAGGTAGATGCACCAAAGTCAACAACGGTACTTCTGTTGAGTTTATGCCTTTTGCACAGAGAACAGGTGGTGTTAATGATATCAAAGCTTCTGTGTATGAAATTGATTCTGATGCCTCAAGTGCAATCGTACTCACAGGTCTTGTTCCTCTTGGTGCAAAGATCGTAGACGTAATGGTTGAGTGTAAAGCAGCAAAGACTTCTGGTGTTGTAACACTAAAATCAAATGCTGGTACACCTTTGGCAATCACAAGTGCAATGATATGTGCAGTGGACAATGCACTCGCAAGAACAACTTTGTTAACTAACGACATTGTTGATGCTAACGGCTTACAGATTATAGCTGGTAGTGCCACTGAACGTGGAATTGTAACTATACTATGGAGGTAAAATAGCATGGCTGAGTTAATTACAAAAGAAATACTTAATGCCAAATTCAAAGATAAAATGTTGAATGGTGATAAGTTGATGGTGAAGAATCCGGTAAGTATTGCAGATACAAGATTCGGTACTTCTATACCTAAGAGTGGACATATACTAGACGATACTAGTCTAAGTCAGATCAATAGTGCAAAGTTTCTTGGAAATAACGCACGTATTGTATTGTCAGGCAAGTATGAGAATGGACTTGATTATGTGTTCGGTAAAAGAGGTTCTATAATTGATAGAATCAAAAGTGGTGCTTTTGCATCCAGTGGTAATACACTCAATGATAACTGGTCTGACTTGTTTGATGCACTTAGAATGGATCTTACCATTAAGAAAGAAGCAAACAATACTGTAAGACAGTTTATCTATAGTGAAGTTCAGATGCCCAATGCTACTAAAGATATAAGACCTTCTGAGTTATATCCTTATGGTGTTGTATTTGAAGAAAACAATGGTGAAGGTCAGTCAGTAAGACAAGGTGCAAATCTGGGTGGTGCTTATGACACTATTGCAATGAAGATTTATGCAGCTGGTTTTATATGGACACTTCTTGCTGCACTGTTTGATGGTAGCTATGATATGTCAAGATTAACTGAGGGTGTTGCACTTGGTTTTGCAGCAAAGAAAGATGATCTTGCAATTTATCCAATACTTTCAGGTACTTATGCAGGTGCGAAAGCTACTGCTGCATCTACTGTAGGTACACTTCGTCAGGAACTGTTGATGAACACTCTGATGGATAGTATTGATGATATTAGTGATAGAACAGATCCTATTACCGGTAGAAAGATTGTTGGTGAAGGTCTTGTTGCTCTTGGTACTTCCAAGGACATGAGACACTTGGCACATGTTATGAGTGGACTTGGTAATTCAACTCCAGAAAAGTATTCTGGTCTTTCACAGATCACTAAGCTTATTGGTTATGAGGGTGAAACAATTGATATGCCTAATGAATCAGTAACTTACACTGGCTGTACTGACGGAACTATTCACTTGATTAAACCTAATAGGTACTTTAAAATACCTATAAAAAGAAATCTTGTGATGGAAATGGATGCTACACCTAATGTGAATACTCTTGCACAGGAACAGAGAGCATGGTACTTCTCCGAAGCTATATACAACAGTATTGGTATTGATAGTTTTGTTCAGAAAGTTACATTACCAACTTGGTAGAATAATCTGTGAGGCATAGCATACACTGTGCCTCACTCTTACAAAGTAAATAAGGAGTTTTGAAGATGGCTATGACAAACTTAGAAAAACTTAAACACTTCATGGCTCCTTACTATCAGGAAGTAGCAGATGAGACTTTGCTAGAGGAGTATATTACTGATTATACATATCCTGAGTGTGCTGCAAGTGTACTGTGGTATGAGCTAAGTGGTAAGACTGGTCTACAGATGGATGGATTACAGAAGATGGATACAGGTGCTGAGAAGTTCGTATACAGCGAACCTGGAACTATGCAACTTGCATGTAACAAACAAGGTGACTACTATGCCATAAGATGTGATATGAAAACTGGTTCTGGATCATCCGCAATAAAAGTAAGTAAGTCCACAGTAGGTAATATATCAGAAGATTATGGAAGCAGCAATGAGTAGATCTAGTGTACTCAGAAATACATGGAATAGATATGTAAATGAGAATCCTTGTGTTATTACAGTGTGGATAAAACCAACCACTGATAATGGCTATGGTGAAACTATACCAGATTTAACACAGGCAGGTGTAGAAACTGTACTAGGTACAGCAAGAGTAGCAAGAAGAAGATTACCTGATCCTATAGTTACTAATGCTAGAACGCCTTATGACTATTTAGACTCTTACTATCTTCTTGCAACTTATGATAGTGACTGGCTAAAAAAAGGTTTAGTGTTTGCTTATAATGGTGAGAAGTTCAGAACTCTTCTAGTAGAAAGTAGAGTTGCATTTGGCGATGTTATATACAAGATATGTAATCTTGAACAAGTAACAAGTAGGAGTGTAAGTAGTTAGTATGGCAGCAATACTTGAAATGATAAATGACAGAGAAGAAGAAGAAATTAACATAGTAGAAGACTCAAGTAAGCATGTTAGTATAGTATTGTCAAATGACTGCTTACAAAATGGAAATGTAGTCTCCATACCAAGAAGTGAAGCTTTACAAATGGCAGCTAATATTATTGTTCAGATAGATCTTAATAAATGATACAATTTGTTATAAATAATAATCTTGGTGATGCACTGAAAAGTCAGTTAGCTAGTAAAGAGGAAGAACTTTTAAAGATATTTGAGTTTTATGCAGGAGAAGTAGTAGTATACTTCTTGTCAGTACAGGGAAGTGCACCAAAAGAAAGTAAAGGTGCTTACTGGACTAATCATACTTTTAAAGCTGTAAAAGCATTTTTTGCAGAAGCTTATAAGAGAGATAATGAGTTAGTTTTGAACATGGAGTTTAATAAAAGAATAGCTAGCTATGTAGAGTTTCTTGAAGAGGGACATTCAGGGAGATTTGCTTCTTTACCCTCACTTGTAGCAAAAATAGCACCTCTTATTATAAGAGATGTAAAACTTTTATATGGAGATGAATCTTGATAAAGCAGGCACTTATAGCACAGCTAAAGACAGGATCTATTACTACTGTATTTACTAGAGGTAACTACTTAGCATACCTTAATGGATTTAACAGTAATGAACTAGCTACTCCATATGTAATAGTGTATGATGATTACCCTATCAATGCTTACTATGAGGTAAATAATACTGTATCTCCATATGTGGTTGAAGCTCACTTTCCGGTAGGTAATATTTTAGAGCTAGATCAGTATATAGAGTATGAACTTGTGGGACTTTTGCACAGAAAGAGACTTTTGGATGAAGGACTGTATAACTTTCAGGTAGAGGTTACAATGAACATAGGCATTATGTCAGAACCTAATGATGATAAAAGTATCTCAGGAGGTAATGATGATGGAACTATAAGTAGATATAGGAGAATCTTTGTACCTAGGAGGGGCAGATGAAGTATAAGTATTACGATCAGCGTGGTAGACTATTATGTGAGTCTGATTCACCAATAACATTTAATCTTGAATTGTATCCAATATGGAAGTACTTAAAACTCAAGGTGGATGATAGTGAACCAGAGGTGTTAGTGGCTAAAGCTATACCTAAGAAAGAAGAGGTTGAAGAAGCCGAAGATAATTATGAAGTACATAAGGATACTTTTAATAAAAAGAGAAAGAAGGAGAATAAATAATGGGTTATTCATTTGACAACAAAACTTCCTTTTCCATTGAAGGCTCAAGATGGAGAAGGCTTAATCCTGATGGAACTTATCCAGCAGTAGATCGACAGATTGGTTTCTTAGGCACATCGGATGTGTCATCATTAACAGCAGCAGCTACAATGTCTTATCGACTTGGTGCTACTGGTGCATTTACAGAGATAGTCGTAAACTTTGTCGCTATGACTATTGTTGATGATTCAGCTATGACTGTGGCAGAAGCAGTTACTGGTCTTAACTTAAATGCAAACTTTAGTGCAGTATTCACAGCATCGCTAGATGCAGACAGCAGCAGACTAAAGATTATAGAAACAGCAGCTACAGCAACTTACCTTGAGTTCGGCCCAAGTCTTGTAGAAGACATTGTGGGTGCACTTGGCCTTGGTTCGTTTAAAAGTAACACTACTGGTTTTGGAACACATTTTGTAGATTGTTTTGATAACTCTGGTGCACTTGGACTTCCTAAAGAGATTAAAGATTTTGAAGAGATTGAAGTGGAGTCTGGTGATGGATCAACTCTGTCTATGGTATCTGCTGCATTACTCAAAGGTCTTAATCCTTCCTTGGCACTTACTGATGAGCTGTGGGAACTTAAAGAACTTATTCAGGGTGGATCTAATGATCAGTCTGTAACAGGTGTTAGCAACAGATACACACCACCTACTACAAGTCAGGTTTACTTGCCAGGATTTGCAGGTGAAGCTTATGAAGCTAAGTATGACAAAGGTTCAAACCTTCGTAATAACATGAGTGGTTACAAAAGGCTTAACTTCAACAACTGTAATGGTTTTGAAGGTGATATGAGCGATGATGTTAAGGCATGGGCAACTTACCAGTTTAACTTAAGAGTAAGAGAGTATACACTTAGTGGTGTTAAATACTCAGGTTATACAGAAGACTTTTTAAGTCTTACTCAGTTTGATACATTGGGCATTACCGTAGGTTAAAAAGGTTAAAAAAGGAGTTGGAACAGGGTACTATTTCTTGGGTATCCTGTTCTATTTATAATATGAAAAAATTAACTAACAGAATAGAAATACTAAGCAATGAAGATTTATTTGATATTATAGACATGCACACAGAGGTTGTTGTAATAGCACCTTGGAATGGTAAACCGATTCCTGTTACCCTTAGAATGTTGGATAGTGTTGCACTTACCTCTTGTGGTGAGTTTAATACTGTATCCAGTGTTATATTAGATGAGGATGATAAATCTAGGACTAATGACACAGAAAATGTAATAAAGACTAAAAACATACATGAGAACATGCTAAAGTTAGCCCTAGTTCATCCAACGTTTAATGAACTTACAACACACCTAGAACTAAAGGACTTTTATGTACAGTCAGTTAAAGAAATAGAAGATATTAAAAAGCTTATAGATACTCTTACAAGTGAAGAGGATAAGAATAGACATAGGATAGTGCTTAACAGATTAGAATTGTCAATATCCTTTTTAGTACCAGAAGATTTTACAGCATATATAGTAACAGTATTGCTACAAAGAGAAGCCACAGACCTAGATAAGCTTACTAGAAACACATTGCTACAGGCTGGCTTCTTAGGTGAAAAATACAATACAAGACCTTCATCATATATAGAAGGTACTTTCTTGCCAAAACAAGAAGTAGACATTGATGTTACAGCACTTACTTTAGTAGCTGACTTTAGAGAACAACAAAGTGTTAAGTCTAAGGGTGGAATGAATTGGATACGTGGTGGTAAAAAATAATGGCCATAGGATCAGTTGCACAAAATAAGATAAATGCAGAGATAATACTCAAGCTGGACTCACTTAATACAGGTATTGCAGATGCAAATGCTAAGATAAAGAAGTTCACTGATAACACCACTAAGCAAAGCCAGGATGGTGCTAAAGCTACAGCTGCTGCTTGGAAAGCTGGGTTTCTAATTATATCCGTTGCTGCAATTAAGATGGCTAGAGCAGTAACTAACACATTCAAAGATATGGTCAGTACTTATGCTGATTTTGAACAGTCACTTGCTAATACACAATCAGTTGCAAGAGCAAGTACAGAAGAACTTGATGCAATGGAAGCAGCTGCTAGAAGAGTTGGTGCAACTACAAGATCAACTGCAAGTGAGGCAGCAAATGCACTATACTTCTTAGCATCTGCTGGTTTTAGTGCAACTGAATCTATTGGTGCACTTGATGGTGTTAATGCTTTAGCTATTGCAACACAGTCTGATTTAGCCTCTACATCTGAAACTGTAGCTACAACTATTAGGCAGTATGGACTAGAGACTGATGCAGCTACAGATATTGCTAATACATTTACTGCTGCAATAACTAATTCTCTTGCAACAATGAATAAGCTAGCTAAGTCATTTGAGTATGTCGGGCCGATTGCAGCTGGACTGGGTATAACAGTTGAAGAGACTACGGGTGCTTTGGAACTACTTTACAATAAAGGTTTTAGTGGTGAAAAGGCAGGTCGTGGATTAAGAAGTATACTCGTTGACTTAGCTGACTCTACTAGCGTTGTTACTAGAAAACTAGGTAAGCTTAACATAGCTTTTGCTGATGTTAACCCTGCAACTAATAAGCTTGCTGACATATTTGATACACTTAGAGAGAATGGTGTAAATGCTGCAAATGCCGCAGCTATATTTGGTAAAGTATCAGGTGTACAGTTAGCTTCACTTATATCAGTGGCTAGTGATGCTGAAGGTGGTATGATAGAGTTAACTGAATCTGTGACAGGAACTACTAGAGCTTTCGAAGCAATGGATATTCAGATGAATACATTGCAGGGTTCTATTGACAAGTTTAGAAATGCAGAAGAAGCACTAGAGATTAGTGTTGGCAAGCAGTTAAGTCCTACACTTAGAGTGCTGGTTGATACAATTACAGGTATACTATTAGCAGTTAATAAGGCTCCAGAATCTTTTCTTGCAGCTGGTAGTGTGTTTATAACTCTAGCAGCAGTAGTTACAACATTAACTGTAGCTTTTACTGCTTTAAAATTAGCTATGGCAAGTGCTGTTATTGCACCTGTTATTGCAGCTTTAGCTGCTATAGCACTTCCAGCAACTATTGCTGTTGGAGCTGTAGCTGCACTGACAGCTGGTCTTATAGCATTAAATAATGCCGGTATTGACAAAGCTGTTGATCAGTTTGGTAGTATTGCCGAAGAAATGGGTGCAACTGGAACAGAGGTTGAGAAGGTATCTATTAGACTTAGTAATCTGAGTTCTGAGTTACTTAAGATGGGACAGTTAGGTGTTAGTAGTACTAAACTTTTCAGAGAAGAAGTAAAAAGATTAGCTGAGGTGTATGGACTAACTGAGAAACAAGTTATTGACTTAGCTATGGCTAACAAGGAACTCATAAAAACGTCAGGTGATTTAGTAATAGAGATACTATTGCAGGTAGAAGCTGAGGAAAAATTAGCTAAGGCAGAAAGAGATAGATGGTTACAGGCTTATGCCTTAACTGAATTTGAGAAGGAGAGTAGAAATCGGTCTACAGCATACTACCAACGTAGATTAGCTCAGATTAAGGCAGAAGGTGAAGCAACTGAGGGATTGGAGACAGCCTTTAAAAGATCCGTAGAGCTACAGAAGTTATTTGGTGATGAGTTTGATCAGAGTGCTTACCTAGTGGACATATACAATAAGTCTCTAAAAACGTTAGTAAATCAGGGTGTTAAATCACAAGATAAGGGTATGCTGGATCAGATAGAGCTGTTCGATACTTTGCAAGAGAAGTACAACATTGTAATTGACCTAAGTAAAGAAGACCTAACTGACAAAGAAAAGATCATTGCAGCACAATCCAGATTAGCTTCTAGGCTAAAAGAAAATGTACAGTTAGAGATATTTGCTAAGGAGAAGGGTGAAGTTTATAACAAAACACTAGAGGATAGACAAGCTTTAATAGATACTATCAATGGGCTGCTTGGTGAAGAGTTTGAGTATGAAGGTGCAGATATACAGCAGATTCTTGATAAATATCCAGAGATAGCCTTATTGATGGAAGAAAAGTTAACTTTGACACAGGAGTATCAAGATAAGCTATTAGAACTAACTGAGACAGAACTTGAGAAAATAGATAGAGAAGAGGCAGCAGCAATTATAAAAGCTGGCACTGATGCAGAAGCGATTATTGCTATTAAAGCGTACAACAAGGAACTTAGAGCAAATCTTGACTTAGACCAAGCACAGATAGACCTAGCTGGTGAATATGAAGAAAAACTAAAAGCACTAGACTATGATGCAGGGGACAGAGTCAATGCAGAAAGGAAAAATGCAACAGATAGTCTAAAACTCCAACGTGATAGAGGTAAAATAACAGATGAGGTTTATAAGGAAACACTTATTGCTATAGACGCATACTATGATGAGCTTGAAAAAAGAGAAGCTGGTTGGTTCGTTAAGTCAACAGATATGCTTGACACTTATGGCAATTTAGCAATAGATGTAGTAGACAGTGTACTAGATTACCAGAGAGCAGCAGCTGATGAAGAGATTAGAATACTAGAGAAAAAAGCTCTTAAAGCACAAGGTATACGCGATGATGAACTTGCAGCTAATTTAGCAGATATTGATAAAGAGTTACAAGCTGCCCTAGTTGCAGCTGGTGTTCAGGAAAAGACTGAACGTGAGCAATTAGAGGCTAGTCTTGAAGCAGCTAGGGTCGCTAATGACTACTTAAAGGAACAAGATTTAATAACTGCAATTGCACGTTATGATATATCACAAGACTACCTAGACAGAAAGGAAGCTGCACAGGACGCATATGACACTGCCACATCTAATGCAGCTGACGAACTAGCTGACAAGATTAGTGATATTAACTATGATCAGGCCAAGAATGAGTGGGAACTAGGTAGACTAAGTATACTACTTAACGGTGCAGTCGCAACAATGAAGGCTTGGTCAGCCGGACCTTATGGTTGGGCTATTGCAGCTGGTATGGCTGGAGTAACAGCTTTTCAGTATGCAGCAGCAACTAAAGCTGAGCCTGTAAGAGAGCAGTTTGCAGATGGTGGTATAGTTCCCGGATCTTCTTACAAAGGTGATAGTACAGATGTATCTGCTAATGCAGGAGAACTGATACTTAACAGAGCACAACAGGATACAGTGTATGATCAAATGACACAGGATGATCAGCCTATATATATTACTATACAAACTGTGCTAGATGGAAGAGTTGTAGCTACTAACTCAGCAAAATACTATAGAAATGGACAGGTGAAGATATGAGAATATTAACTAACAATATTATAGAGAGTCATGATGGCATAGGTATGACTAATAGTGATATTAACTACCCTGTAGAAAATATTTATGACAATGCTTTAGAAGCTATATGTAAAGCATCTACAGGTAGTTCAGTGATTACTATAGCTTTTGCATCTGATCAGATAGTGGACAGCCTGTTCTTTGGTTTTCACAACCTAAGCAGTACTGTATTTGTATTTAAGAATAGTGTAGGCACTGTTCTGGACACTGTGACATTCTCTAGCCCAGCTAGCAATGCCAAAGAGTACATTGATGAGCTTACTACTGTAAGGTCTATAGAGATAACCTTAACATCCTCAGAAGTACTTGCTTTTATTGGCGGTGTATCATGTGGCAAGTATGCAGAAGTGTATAATGTAAGACTTCCTATTGAAGTAGAGTATGTGGACTCGTCTGCCTACACACAAACAAGTGGTGGGCAGTTCCTTTACAGAACAGGATTTATTCTGCAAGCCTTTACAGTAGAGAGTATGAAGATAGATGATGACCAAGTTGATGAGTTTATAGCTGCATTTAGCTATGTACATAAGGGTAAGACATTTTGGATGGATAGAACAGAAGATACAGAAGATCAAATGTTCTGTGCTTTTGTATCTAACTATTTAACAACAAGAATAAATGAACTAACACTATTAAGATTTTCAGTTAAGGAGGCCAAATAATGGCCATAAATGAAGTAGTATTTCCAACAGTACCAAATCCATTGGCAGGAGATTGGTCAAAGATTGTATCTCTTGTATCTAAGAGTTTTCAGAATGTTAATGATCCATTACAGGTAGTGGGAACAAACATACCACAGGGTGCAACCTTTCAAGTTGGTGGTATTGTATTTTATGCTGATTCTGACACTGCTATAACAGGTACAGAAAGTGACTATGTTAAATTAACAGTGAGTGGAACTACTCTTGTTCCTTCTTTTGTTACTACACTAACAGGTGTTAATTGGAATAAAGTTTGGAATGGTTACTATGATACTTCGGATAATCTGTATTTGTTTAGTGAAATAAAGATTAGCTCTGTGAACACAAAGTATGGTGAGTTGGCTAGCTTACTGATGCCCATAGGCTTTACATATACACAGTACCCTACAAAGTTAAGTCCAGCTGACCTTGGACTTCCCGGAGTGTGGACTAACATAAGCTCATCATTTGCAGGTGACTTCTTTAGAGCAGAGGGCGGAAATGCAGCTGCTTTTGAAAGTGGAGAACAAGCTTTTTCAACAGACTTAAAAGCACATACACATAATACTGTCATTGGAGCACATGCACACAATTTTAATGAATTCTCTTATGGTACCTCCGGTCCATCTATTTATAGGTCCGGAGGAGTTGGAGTTGCTACCAGTGGATTTGTCTTATCTACAGATTTAGGAACAAAAACATCTGGAAATCCATCAACAGGTGGGGATGCAGAAACAAGACCAGTAAATATGTCAATAAGGATCTGGGAAAGGACTGCTTAGAATGTACGTTGTAACAGAAATAACAAGACTAAAAGCAATCTCTAACTACTATGCTCCAACAGGACACCCATTTGTTGTCTCATTTAAGTTTTACTATGGTGCTGCAAATGAAGAGATAGCTGATTTCTGGACTACTGACTTAGGTGTAACTGAACCTCTTACTTTAAGAACTTATGTTACAGGTGTTGTTTATGCTAATGCTTTCAACTACTCTAACAAAGAATCTCTAGCTGACTGTCTAGTAGACTCACAAAGTTACTTCTGGGATAATGCAGAGCAAGTACTATACATACATTATGCTCAATTACATCATATAGACTACACTGATCCTAACTTTGATATAGGTATTGCTGTAGGACTTACAGATGATAAAATTAGATACTTTGAGAATAGGCCTTACTATCCATATCTAATAAGTTTTCCCCAAATAGCAACTTTTGTGGATAAGTTCAATTATGGACAAATGGCATTTATTGTAGATACTTTGATACTTGATAATAATACAGGCTTCTTTAATCAGTTTAAGGACGTTCCTCTATATGGTAACAAGGTAACTATTAAGACTGGTAATGAAGGTGATGAGTACTCAGACTTAGTTGAAAGAGCTAATTATTTTGTTGATGATTATAACTTTTCAGCGTCTGAGTTTACTGTTGACATACAGGATATAAGAAAGACTCTTACAGCACAAGTACCTAATAAGATACTTAATGTGACTGACTATCCCTATCTTGATGACACAGCAGTAGGTAAGACTATACCCTTTGCTTACACACCAGTTGATGAGTTTACACATGATGTTCCCGGATTACTTGTTAATGGTTTAGCCTTGGATGGTACGACTAAACCAGACTTCCTATTCTTAGAGGTATTATCCTACTCAGTAGCTTCGGATATTGAAGTATGGATAAAGAACTCTGATGATGTATGGATTCTGCAAACAACAGGTGTATCTGTTAATTCATCAACAGGTATTGTCACTGTTAATGGTGCTGAGACTGTAAGTGGTGGTACTTATAGTGCATTTCCTGTTAAAGCGAATGTTAAAGGTGTAGAGAATACTTATGCTAGTGATATAGTAGTTGACTTAAATGAAAGGTTTCTTGGCTATAACTTTGATGCTTCGGGATATGATCTAGTCACTTGGGCACTTGAAGAAGTTTACTTAAGTCCTATCTCTTTATACATGGATAGTACACAGGACGTGTTTGAGTGGATAAGACAGATACAATCCTTATCTACTGTTGGGTTCAGATACACTAATACAGCAGATAATAAAAGAGTCATTAAGGTAGATAACCCTAACAGAGACTTATCATTTTCTGTGCCATCTATCCGAATAAAAAACATAGAGGATGTTGTTGCAGAATCTAATAAGGAAGATGTTTACAACAAAGTTTATATAGGTTATAATAGATCAGTGCTTAATGATACAGCACCAAGAGTGGAGAACATTGACTACTTTGATGAATCATTTGCTGAGTATAAAATTGAGAAGGTGTACAATAAGATAAGTGGTCTATATACTTTAGCATTAGCCACACAGAGAGCTTTAATTCAAGCTGATGACTATTACAGAATACACAAGGTGTTTGATGTAGTATTGCTAGGTGCACAGTACTTGGACATTAATATTTATGATGTAATAGAGCTTGATCTGTCATTACAGACTTTAGTTGTTACACATAGAGATACTTATATAGATACTATTGGTGCTACTGATGAACTAATTGAACTTGTTACTACAGCTCAGATATTTCAAGAAGTACTCAACGGAGTATTATCAGAATTAGTTGGTGATGAATATTTTGGTACAGTAAGAGGTCAAGTGATAAGCACACAGCCTGACTATACACTACAGACTAATCATATAAGATTAAGAGAAAAAGCATATAGTGATGTTTTTGCATCTATATACCCATAGGAGATTATAAATGGCTAATAAGGATATAGTGTTACTAGCACTACAAGAGGCACATTCAACTTTAACAACTAACAACTCTATACTTGGTGATGGACAAAGGGTAATTGCCACAGGTATAACTGGTGCAGTAAGAAATCCAACCAAGATTGGTGATGGGTCAACAGGTTATAACTCTTTACCTTTTGATGATATTCTAAGGATAGAGACAGATGCTAATTACGATCTTACTCAAACATTTCTTGCTGTCAATAGTAATGAAGTAGAAGTTAAGAACATACATGCAAGTGCTATAATCACAATTCTTGATGGAGCAACTAATGTTGACTTAGACGCTCAAGAAACTGCTAAGTTTAGAAGAAGGCTTACTGTTTGGGAGTTGTATAAGAATAACTTAGCCAGTGATGTTGATGCTAATATTGTGCATAGAAATACTAACATAACAAGTTCTGTTTCTGCACATGGTATACAGCAAGGATCAGGTAATGGTTTTGATGCAGATAAGCTTGATGGATTAGAGGCAACAGACTTTTTGTTAGTAGGAGCCAAAGCAGCTGACTCGGAACTTTTAGATGGATTAGAGGCAACAGACTTTTTGTTAGTAGGAGCCAAAGCAGCTGACTCGGAACTTTTAGATGGATTAGACTCTCTTGATATTTTAGCAGATACAACAGTATACACTATCACTACAGCAAGTGATGAAGTACATGCACTACCTGATTCTAATTCAACAGAGAATCAGCAGGTTATAAAAAGACGTGGCGATGGTGCAGGACTCGTTACATTCACTACTGTTTCTAGCCAGACTATAGATATAGAAGCAGCAAGCTTACTTGAACTATCTGGAGAATCAGCAATTATCCTTATACCTAAAGGTGGTGATTGGGAGTCAGTTAAGACAGGTGGAGCATCTGGAACAGTAGTTGGTATAGCTGGAGAAACTATTTCAGCTGGTGAATTAGTATTTTTCTTTACAGATGGAAAAGTAATGCTGGGTGATAACAGAGAACTTGGTAAGTCTATACTATCAGGATTTGCAACTAACGATGCAGTACTTGATGGTGCAGTTACCATACAGTCTAGTGGTTCACTTGATGAGTTTACCGGATTAACTATTGGAACTCAATACTTCTTAGGTAACACAGCAGAGTTAATAGTTAAGGGATCTATCACTACATCTGAGTATATTGTTTCAGTAGGTGTTGCTATATCAGCTACTGAATTAGACATAAGTATTGGTCTACCAGAACCTACAGTAAATCAAGGTTCTCAATTAGCAATAGGTGATTTTCTACAGGCAGCTACATCGGGAGATAGATCGGCAGAAGGCTTAAAACAAATAGCCTTTGACAATGCAATTAGTACAGCTAATTATCCTATATTATGGGAAAAGATAGGACATAAGTATAATGCTGAGCACTTTGCAGCAGGAGATACTGATCTTTCATCGCAGGCACTATTATTTTATCCTACTCCAATTCCGGGAGCTTATAACAGATCTGGTATTCCTGATATATCAGTTAGTGGTACTACTGCAACTTTACCTACAGGGTTTAGAAATGGAACTTTATTTCTGGTTAAATCTGGAACTGATCAGGCTGTTGGAACAGAACTTTTTGTAAGAAGAACAGGAGCATCAACGGTTACATATCACTCCTCAGAAGCAGGAGCAATTGCAAATACCGGAG
>Ga0307989_1000159_pt1 | contig 49057 bp, 43 predicted proteins | sample EllFjometagen185_FD_203164 | JGI IMG/M metagenome (GOLD analysis project Ga0307989, IMG submission 203164) | Marine microbial communities from Ellis Fjord, Antarctic Ocean - #185 | ecosystem: Environmental > Aquatic > Marine > Unclassified | place: Southern Ocean | collected 2014-10-08 | reverse complement strand
CATTCCTTTGCGTATTTTTTCTCTTTTATCTTCATGGTTTCAATTGCTATGGTTTTTGTAATAAATCTTTCGGATACTGAAGTTAGAGATCGTGATTATTTCTTTACAACAGCCTATAATTTTTGGACTGTGTGGATGGCTATCGGTTCAATTGCACTTATTGATCTTGCCAGAAGAAAAGGAAAAATACTTACGGGATTACTTATCGTCTTAGTTTTAGCTCTTCCCTGTATTAATCTTGCTTCCCAATACTTTATACATGATAGATCAAGAGAATACATCGCTTTGGATTATGGACAAAATATATTAAATAGTGTTGAAGAAAATGCGATAATTTTCACAAACGGTGATAATGATACTTTTCCAGTCTGGTATGCTCAAGCAGTCTTCGATCCCGCAGCAATTGAGTATATCCCTCCCACAAAAATTAACAACAAAGATATTTACGGAAAAATGTACTTGCAAACTACAATTCCTACCAAAGAAACAGAAATTTTAATTGCAGAAGCTATGAATTTTAAAAATTCACAATGTTACGGTATTAGAAAAGATGTAACAATTGCAAATTTAAGTTTGCTTAATACTCCCTGGTATATTAAACAATTGAGAGATCATGAAGGAGTAGAATTCAATATCCCTGAAACTCATATTGACCTTTGCCAGGATAACCCGAGATCAGCTCTCTACCCCAGAAGAATTTACAAAGATACTCACCTCAAAATAGTTGGAACAATTCCGGAAGATGAATTTATTGTTACCTTTAAAAAGGATGAGATCTTATATGTTAAGGATCTTGCAGTAATTCAAATAATAAAAGATAATTATGGTAAACGCCCAATTTATTTTGCTGTTACAACACCTGACCCTATTGGATTTCATTACTTCTTAAGAAATGAAGGAATGGTAAACAGACTAGTTCCCATTAAGGGCAAAGGACAATATGATATGGAGAGGTTAATAACGAATATTGATTCTGTTTATTCTTACCGTGGAATTATGGATGACACGATTTATAAAGACAAAAATATGAAAAGATTACTAAATAATTATGGGGCTGCATTCATGCGTACATCAAGTTTTGCCCACGAAAAAAATGATTATGAAAATGCAATTAAGTATATGGAAAAAGCAATAGATTTTATAGATCAAAAGAGCAGGTTTTATAAAGGACTAGCTCAAATCTACGCAGAAGCAGCATTTAATGCTTTTGATTCCAAAGAAAATGAAAAGGGATTTTCTTATCTGGAAAGAGCTGTTCATTTTAACAGAACTGATAAAGAAATGATCCAATTCATCTTTCAGTCGGCAGTATATACTAACGAGATTGAAAAAGGTATTAATTTATTTAAGAAAATTCGTAATTATCAGGATTCAGTTGAGATCGATTATTATATCTCTCAATTAAAGGAACTCCAATAAACATTGAACATGATGAGAAATAGATGAAAACAGAAATTTATATCAAAGGTGCACGTGAACATAACCTCAAGAACATAGATATTAGAATTCCCAGAAACAAGCTTGTAATTGTAACGGGTGTTTCCGGTTCCGGTAAATCATCACTTGCTTTCGATACGCTATATGCCGAAGGACAGCGAAGATATGTAGAATCACTCTCAGCATATGCACGTCAATTCTTAGGACAAATGGAGAAACCTAAAGTAGATTATATTGAAGGTCTTTCACCCGCAATTTCAATTGAGCAAAAAGCAACGAGTAAAAATCCTCGTTCGACAGTTGGAACAGTAACAGAGATTTATGATTATTTAAGAATTTTGTACGCTCGTGTTGGGAAACAATTCTGCTATAAATGTGGAAAAAGAGTAGGCTCTCAAACTGTTGACCAATTGGTAGATCATATTCTAGAAAATCCTACAAAAACTCGCTTACAAATACTTGCTCCAATTGTTCAAAACAGAAAAGGCGAACATAAAGATGAACTTGAAGAAGCCAGAAACGAGGGTTTCGTTCGTGTAAAGATAAATGGGATCATGCGCCAACTTAGCGAAGAGATAAATCTTGATAAAAAGAGTAAACATAATATCGATATTATTGTCGATAGAATTGTTCTGAAAGATAATATACGTTCAAGATTGCTTGATTCGGTTGAAACTGCATTGAAACTTACAAATGGGTTTATCAAAGTTGAATATATCGATGAAGATAGAACAGAAAATCTATCCGAATCAAATTCATGTTCAACTTGTGGAATTGGTTACCCAGAGTTAACTCCACAACATTTTTCTTTTAATAGTCCTATAGGAATGTGCAAGTCTTGTAATGGACTTGGTACTAAAATGGAATTTGATCCTAACTTAATAATTCCTGACAAATCGCTTTCTATAATGCAAGGTGCAGTAGCAATTTGGGGAATCTTAAATAAGAAAAAAAACAGCTGGCACCTAAAAAAACTTCGAGCAATTTCAAAAGAATATGGTTTTTCGCTAAATGATCCATGGGAAGAACTTTCCTTAACAGTAAAGGATCTCTTACTATTTGGTTCACGAGGGCAAAAAATAAAATTTGAGTGGAGTTCTAAAAGTGGCTCAGGTTCATTTTTGTCTTCATTTGAAGGTATCATCCCAGTTTTCTCTCGCAGAATGTCTGAAACTAAATCTGAATACATGCGAAAATATTACATTAAATATATTGGAAATAAAGTATGTACCGATTGTGATGGAAAAAAGCTTCGCAAGGAAAGCCTGGCTGTTAAGATTGCTGAAAAATCTATTGATGAGATTTCAACAATGTCAATTACAAATGCAATAGAATTCTTCAATAATCTGAAACTTGAAGGGAATGATAAGCTGATTGCTGAAGAAGTTCTAAAAGAGATTAACAATCGCCTATCATTTCTAGTTAATGTTGGTCTGCACTATCTAGCTTTAGATAGGAAGGCTCCCACTCTATCTGGTGGTGAATCGCAAAGGATAAGGCTTGCAAGTCAGATTGGCAGTAGTCTTGTAGGAGTAATGTATATTTTAGATGAACCGACTATAGGTCTTCATCAACGAGACAATCAACGACTTATCAATATGCTGATTCATTTGAGAGACATAGGAAATACTGTAATCATAGTTGAGCATGACGAACAGATGATACGAACCGCTGATCAAATAATTGATATTGGACCTAATGCAGGAATTTACGGTGGAGAGATTATTTTTCAAGGCAATATTGAGCAACTTCTAAGATCAAAAAAATCTATGACCGGAAAATATCTATCAGGAAGATTAACGATTGAGAAGCCAAAAGAAAGATTGAAACCAGATAAACGGATGTTGAAAATCTTTGGGGCGTTACAGAATAATCTTAAAAATATAGATGTAGAAATACCAGTTGGTTCATTCACTTGTGTTACAGGTGTTTCGGGTTCTGGTAAAAGTTCTCTTGTAAACCAGATTTTATACCCTGCAATGGCAAACAAACTCAATAATTCCAACAGAAAACTAGGCTCTTTTGATAAGATTTCTGGTTTTGAGCATTTCGATAAAGTTATCAATATTGATCAACAACCTATTGGAAGAACTCCTCGTTCAAACCCCGCAACTTACACAAAATTATTTGATCCTATCAGAAATCTCTTTTCTCAAACACCATCTGCAAAATTACGAGGTTATAAACCTGGAAGATTTTCCTTCAATGTAAAAGGTGGCAGATGTGAAGCTTGCGGAGGAGGAGGTGTACGGCAAATCGAGATGCACTTCTTACCTGATATTTATGTAAAATGTGAAGTATGTAATGGGACACGTTATAATAGAGAAACTTTAGCTGTAAAATTTAAAGGAAAAAGTATTGCAGAAGTTCTTGAAATGGATGTTCAGGAAGCAACTCAATTATTTAGTAAAGTTCCAAAAATATTTAAAGTCCTTCAAACTCTTAATGAAGTTGGATTGGAATATGTTAAGCTAGGACAGGCATCCACGACGCTATCCGGTGGAGAAGCTCAACGGATTAAACTCTCACGTGAATTGAGTAAGACAAGCACTGGTAAAACATTGTACATATTAGATGAACCTACTACCGGATTACATTTCGAAGATATAAAGAAATTGTTAAAAGTTCTTCAAAGGTTAGTTTCCATGGGTAATACAGTAATTGTTATAGAACATAATTTAGATGTGATAAAATGTGCTGATCACATAATTGATTTGGGACCCGAAGGGGGTGATGAAGGTGGGAAAGTCGTTGCCAAGGGTACTCCCGAAGAAATTGCAAAGATCAAAAAATCATTTACCGGCAACTTTTTGAAGGAAATATTATAGGAGTATATTATGAAATTAAAATCCCAAATACTTGAATTATATAACAAAATCGAATTTTCAGAAAGTGATAAGAAACTATTTATAGAATTCAGAGATGGACTGAACTCTGGCAAAATAAGGGCTGCAGAGAAAATCGATGGTAAATGGGTAACAAATGATTGGGTAAAAAAAGGTATTCTTGCAGGTTTTAAAATGGGTAAAATTGTACAATTTGGTTCATTCATGGATAAAGATACATTCCCCATACAAGATCTCACAAACAGAAAAAATGTAAGACTTGTTCCGGGAGGATCTTCTGTACGTGAAGGTGCTCACATTGGCTTGAATGTAATTATGATGCCTCCAATGTATATAAATGTTGGTGCATTTATAGATGAAGGTTCTATGATAGATTCTCACGCTCTTGTAGGCACATGTGCTCAAATTGGAAAGAATGTGCATCTAAGTGCTGCCTCACAAATTGGAGGTGTTTTAGAACCAATTAGTGCAAATCCTGTCATAATTGAAGACAATGTTTTTATTGGTGGTAATTGTGGAATTTATGAGAGTGTAATCGTTGAGCAAAATGCAATTATTGCAGCTGGGGTTACAATAACGGGAGGTACACCAATTTTTGATGCTGTGAATAATCAATTCCTAAAAAAAGATGAGAACAATTCATTACATATTCCAGCAGGAGCTGTAGTTGTTCCCGGAACACGTAAGATGAAAAGTAATGATGATTTTTCGATTTATTGCCCCATCATTATCAAATATAGGGATGAAAAAAGCGACAGATCGGTAACTTTAGAAGAAGCATTGAGATGAAATCTATAAAATATGCAAATCGGATAGATAAAATTGAAAAATCTGAATTGCGTAAGATATTTGATAAAGCTCCATCAAAATCTATAAATCTCGGTTTAGGAGAGATACAATTTCCAACTCCAAAAATTATCTCAGATAAAGCCATTGATGTAATTAAACAACAGAACATCCGATATACACCTAATGCAGGATTACCTGATTTACAAAAAGCAATTACAAATTATTATAATATAAAATTAAATGGTAATGTCTGCGTTACAACCGGGGCTGAAGAAGCCATTTTTGCATCACTTTTTAGTTTTGTAAATCCGGGTGATGAGGTATTAATTGCCAATCCTACTTACATAGCGTATAAAACTATCATCAAGATGTTAGATGCAATAGTAGTAGAATTTGACCTGAATCCAGAATTAGGTTTTAAATTAAACCAAAACGACTTTTCAAGTAAAATCACATCCAAAACAAAAGTATTACTATTAAATAATCCATCAAATCCCACAGGTAAATGTTTTTCGGAAGATGAGGTGAATTTCATGATATCCAAATGTATAGACAATAATATTCTTATTATTGTGGATGAAATTTATCGAGAATTATTCATAAAATATAAACCAATGTCTTTTCTGGAGAAAAGAGGAAAGATCATTGTGATCTCAGGTTTATCTAAATCTCACTGTATGAGCGGTTGGAGGATCGGGTGGGCTGCATCTATCGATCCTGATTTGATTAAACCAATTATTGTTTCTCATCAATATATTTGCACTTGTGCTCCACATATTTCACAAGAAATAGCAGTTACTGCATTATCTAGAAAAGGAATGATTGCTCAAAATAAAATACGAAAGGAACTTATTGCAAATAGAGATTTTGTACTCGATCAATTCAAGCATTTCCTACCAGATATTTCCGTTCTTAAAAATACCTCTTCCCCATATTTATTTTTTAACGTTGCTGTTGATGACATAACCTTTACAAATGAGATGCTAAAGCAAGGATTAATAGTTATGCCAGGAAGTATATTTGGCTCAAATGGTAAACAATGGATTAGATTAAATTATGCTCTAGATAAAAAAAAACTTGCCAAAGGTATAGATATTATTAAATCTATTAATATAAATAATATTTAATTTTTTAGTTTTTAAAAAACAGGAGGGGATTGTATGAAGTTCTTATGCATTATGTTAATGCTAACTACAATTACTCTCTCTCTTATAGCATCAACACAAATTGATAGTTTAGAAAGTAAACTAAACGTAGTTGTAGCTGAAGAAAAGATAAAAGTTCTTAATGCACTTTCACAAGAATATTTGTTCATTGCACCTAAGCAAACAATTATTTATAGTGTTCAAGCTGTAGAATTGGCAATAACATTTAATGACGACATTAACAAACGCAAAGCGTATAATAATTGTGCAAATGCTTATGCAATTCTAAAAGATTATAATAATTCAACCCGCTGTTTAGAAATGGCATTGAGTACAAGTGAAATAATTGGTGAAGTAGAATTAATCCTTTTCGATATTTATAGAATTGCCGATGTTTACAGCAGTAGTAAAAATCATACCAAATCAATTGAATTTTACAATAAAGCACTTAAAATTAATGAAATAATGAATAACCGAAGTGAGGTTGCCCTTGCTTTAAACCGAATAGGGTTGGAATATAAAAAAGCAGGTCAGTATAAAAAGGCTTCCGAGTTTTTTATTAGAGCGCTAAAATTTGAAGAAGAGAATGTTCGTGTCCTCATGCGTGATGAATACAAGCAGATATCTGAATTTTATGCAACTCGTGGAGAAGGTGAAAAAGCCCTAGAATATCACAAACTCTTTACTTCAATCAGTGATACAATAGCAAGTGCTGAGCGTTCCCAAAAAATTAGTGATATGCAAAATCTTTACGAAGAAGAACAAAGGAAACGTAAGATCGAGTTACTCCAAAAAGAAAAAGAGAATCGAGATTTAGAGATCATAAATAATTCAACACAAATCCAATCACAGAAATTCACTCAAAAAGTTCTTATCTTTGGATTTTTATCTTCTGTAATCTTCTTTATTGTAGCCTCATATTTTGCTTATACAAGTAAAAAGAAATCTAAAGATTTAGAAATCGTAAACGCTAAACTTGAACAAATTGCAAAAACAGACCCGTTAACCGATCTTTCAAATCGTCGAGATATGATAGAAAAAATTGTTCATGAGCAAAAACGTTTTGGTAGGAATGGAAAATCATTTGTTCTAGTAATGGCAGATATTGATGATTTTAAAAAAATCAACGATGAAAATGGACATGATTGCGGTGATTTTATCCTTGAATCATTAGCAAAACAAATGAGGTCTACAGTACGTAAGCAAGACCTTACCGGACGTTGGGGTGGTGAAGAATTTCTTATGCTTTTACCAGAAACAGAGATTGAAGGTGGTGTTTTTTTAGCTGATAAACTTCGAAAGGACATAGAAGCGACTTCATATGTTTTCAATGAAATCAAATTGGAATTGACAATGACATTTGGCGTAAGTGTTTATGATAGACCAATGAACATTGATAAATGTATAAAAATGGCAGATGAAGCGCTGTATAAAGGGAAAGAGCAAGGTAAGAATTGTGTTATCATGACAAAACCAAAAGAAAAACCAATACTCAGCAGAATTAATAGATCAATTGAATCAGGATAATAATCGTGGTGATAGAAAATACAAAATATTTAGCTCTAATGTTAACATTTTGTTTTTCACCTGCAACATTTATGCTACTGATGATATCGATCATTTACAATCTTCATTAGCTGATGCAACAGATATTGAGCGATTAGAGATTCATGAGGGATCCCCATTATCTTCATCTTTGCTACAACCGGAAATTAGACACATCAAACTTAAAGTAAAAATTAATACAAGAATTGTAATTCTTTTTAATTTTTCCTACCTAATTTATTTGAATGCAAGAGAATTTTGCGAATCTCTAATTATTTATCAAATATATTTTTAACTACTGTTTTATTCAAAATAGTAAATTGCTTTTATGGGATCTATCTTGGAAGCTTTATAAGCTGGATAAAAACCGGAAGCTAATCCTATAAATAATGAAAACGCTAAACCAAGTAGGATTCCTTCGATTGGTACTGGAAAACTGAATTTAATTAATGATGATACTATTTTGATCAGCAATGTTGAGAAAAAAATCCCTCCAAAAGCACCCATTATAGAAAGAGTTAACGCCTCAAGAATAAATAAGAGAAAGATATCATAATCTGTTGCTCCAATACTCTTTCTGATACCTATCTCTTTCATTCTTTCATTAATGGAAATAAGCAATGTGCTGAATAAACCGATTCCACCAACTATAAGTGAAATGGATGTGATAGCTGAAAGTGTTATGTTAAATTGGTTCATCTTTTCATTGATCTCTTTAGTTATATTCATCATCAAGGCACCGATATTATTAAAAGAAAAATCATGTCCCATATTATGACTGACCAGCAGGTTCTGACGAGTTGAATTTTTCATAGAAGAAAATTCATTCTCATTTTCAGCTTGTAGATAGAGATAATCTATCGCATTGTTAGATCTCAAATATTTAGCTCCGGTAGAGAGAGGAATATAAACAGCTTCAAGGTCTCGCTGTCTTTGCCATGAGTTAAAATTGATACCATTAGAATTAAGTTTATCATTGTCAAGAATCCCAATAACCTTGTATCGTAAATTTCCAACACTGATTTTCTCACCTAATGGATTTTTACCTTCAAAATATTTATCGGCAAAATTATAACCAATTATACATACCTTTAATGAATTAAGATTCTCAAACGAATTGAAGAGTCTCCCTGACTTTATGTTATAAGTCTTGCTCTGAAAAAATGCGTTATTTGTTGCTCTAAGACTTAAGTTTTCTTCCTTATCTTTAAATAAGTATTTTTGCCAGGTGTCAATTTGACCATATACATATTTTGATTTTACATTTTTTTTAATGTGCATGTAATCTTCAAAGGTTAGCGGTTTCACTTCACGCGGTATCCTCCTGAATCGATGTCTTCGATGGCTGGAAACGTTTTCTTCTCCAGCAGAAGGGTAAATAATAAGTGAGTTATTCCAGCCCATTTCTTTCATCTGCTCATTAATTAATGTTTTCATCCCATAAATTGTAGAGAACATCGTTACAACAGCAAAAACACCGATAATAATTCCGAGTAACGTCAAGAAAGAGCGCAACTTATGTGTAAAAATGTTCTGAATACTGCTACCTAAACTTTCTGAAAAATACATTTAACCTGCTTAATAAACAATATTTTTACATTTTGGGCATTCTTTGAAGTCACCCTTATCTTTTGTCTTCTTCTCTTCTAAGTAATGATTCCCACATTCCGGACACGAAAGTGCAACTGGTTTGTTATTAGTTATGAATTTACATTCAGGGTAATTTGAACATGAATAGAAGAACCTGCCTTTACTGTTTTTCTTCTCAGTAATTTGTCCATCTTCACAATCAGGACATTTTATTCCAATTGTGAAAGGTTCTGTATGCTTGCATTTTGGGTAATTCGAACATGCGATGAACTTGCCGAATTTTCCTTCTTTCAGAATTAGATCAGAATCACATTTTGGACATTTTTTATCAAGTATTTTGGGTTTTAATATCTCTATGAGACCTTCATCATTTCTTGTAAAATTCTTTATATTTTTACACTCTGGGAAATTAGAACATGCTAAGAATTGACCATTTCTTCCCCACTTCAAAACCATCATGCTCCCACATTTTTCGCATTTGATATCTGTTTCCTCTACTGCACTCTGTTTTGCCTTTTTAAAATCTACCTCAGATATCAAAGCATTCAAAGATTCATAATATTGTTTAAGAAGACTGTGCCATTCAACTTCACCATACATCACTTTATCGAGACTATCTTCCATTGCAGCAGTAAATTCTACATTAAAAAATTCATGAAAATGGGATACTAGAAGTTTATTCACAGTCAACCCTAATTCTGTTGGATGAAATCTTTTTGCTTTTAGTAGAACGTAATTTCTTAATCTAATGGTATTGGTAATTGCAGCATATGTAGATGGACGTCCAATACCTTTTGACTCTAACTCTTTTATTAAGAGGGCTTCTGTATATCTTGAAGGTGGTTTTGTAAAACTTTGTTTCGAAGAAGTCTCTTTAGACCTCAGAATGTCATCTTTAGCATATGCATTATCGATTTTCTCACCAAGGATAACTTTTGTATGTGGGAATGCAACTAAAAATCCTTTATCTTCAATAGAACTTCCACTCGCTACAAATGTTGCATCTCCAATCTTTATTGTAAGTTCCTTATTATTCATTTTAACTGGTAACATCTGAGTTGCAATAAATTTCTGCCAGATCATAGTGTATAAATTAATTTGATCTTTTGTCAGATATGGTTTTATACTTTCTGGTGTGTTTGAACAATTTGTTGTTCTTATAGCTTCATGGGCATCTTGAGCTGAAGTTTTGTTTTTAAAATAACGAGGTTTAGGATTTAAACTCTTTTCACCATAACGTTCTGATATCAATTTTCGAGAATTGTCAATTGCTTCCTGTGATACTCTTAAGGAATCTGTACGCATATATGTAATGAGACCAACAGAATCTTGAGAAAGTTCAATACCTTCATAGAGCTGTTGTGCAACCATCATTGTTTTCTTTGCAGAGAAATTTAATATTCTGGCGGCATCCTGCTGTAATGTACTTGTTATATATGGAGGTCCCGGATTTATTGTTCTCACAGATTTTTTTATCGATTTGATTACGTATTCATCTGTTCTAATGGCATCAAGAAGAACATTTGCTTCTATTTCAGTTTTAAAATTCGGTTTTTTATCTTTCCATTTTTTTAATGTTGCTTTGAATTCCGGAAGTTTGTCTTTATAGAGAATAGCATAAACATTCCAAGATTCAACGGGTTCAAATTTACTAATCTCTTCTTCACGTTCACATATTATTCTCAGTGCTACAGATTGTACTCTTCCCGCACTGAGGTTTTTTGTTACAATTTTCCATAATACAGGACTTACATTATAGCCAACAATTCTATCCAGGATTCTTCGAGCTTGTTGAGAATCAACTTTCTTTTGATCAATCTCCCCAGGATTTTCTATAGCTTTTATTATTGCTCCTTTAGTGATCTCGTTAAAAATGATCCTGTGAACTTTTTTATCTTTTATCTCTTTTTTAAGAACTTCTGCAAGGTGCCATGCAATAGCTTCTCCTTCGCGGTCATGATCTGATGCAAGGTAGATACTATCAGCATCTTTTGCAGCAAGTTTGAGATCTTTAATGATCTTCTTTTTGGTTGGATCTACAACATATTTTGCTTTAAAATCATCACTCGGGTCTACACCAAAATTTTTCTTTGGGAGATCACGAATATGACCATTTGATGCTTTTATGATAAATTTATTTTGCAAAAATTTTCCGATTGTCTTTGCTTTGGCTGGTGACTCTACTATTATTAAATTTTTTCCCATTTTAGTTTATCTCTTCATCAAAATTTATTTCATTTTCCTGAATGAAGAATAAGTCTAGTAAATCTCTTACAGACACATCTTCAATCCCAGAAAAAATGATGTAGTTAACAACATTATCGACCATTTCTCTAGTAATCTTCTTCTTTAAAAATCCATTGAGTTGAATGGAAAGAGTAATTACTTTTTCAAAAATTTCTTTGTTTATAGATCCTAGCTTAAGCAGATGGATCAAGTATCCAAAAGCATCTGTTGTTATTATTCTTCGCTCTTCTTCACCAAGAATTCTGTTATATTTTTTTGATCCCTGACTAACACTTAATGAATCCATCAATTCAGTTACTTCATCTTCTGAGAGTCCAAGTTTTTTTAGTTCCTTTCTTGCTGGCTTACCAGCAAGAATTGACTTAAAAATTTCTTTAGTTTCAATCTCCGACATTTTCCTTCCTATTTTATAATCTGTTCCGATCTAGTTAATCTTACCGCAACATTTTTTATATTTTTTCCCACTTCCGCAAGGACATGGATCATTTCTACCAATTTTTTCTCCAACTGAACGTGGTTGAAGTTTCTGCTTTTCAGGTGCATTTGTAGTCACATTTGGTTCCTTTTGTTGAGGAACATCAAATGCTGAGCTTGATTCATGGCGTTGTTTAGCCATTTCTAAAAAATCTTGTATCTTTTCTGGCGCAATAATATAAGTTGTAAAGACTTTTTTTGTGACAGCCATATTTATGTTAGAAACTAAAGTCTGGAATAAATGAAATGATTCCTTCTTATATTCAATGAGTGGATCCTTCTGCCCGTAAGCTCTCAAACCAATTCCATCTTTCAGTAGATCCATCTCATGTAGGTGATCTCGCCACAATTCATCAACAACACCAAGCAGAACACGCCTTTCTATCTCGCGTAACTGCTCAGAAGTAAGGTCATCTTCCCTCTTCTGGTAAGCATCTAGGACACCTTCGTACAAGTTATCTAATAATGTTTCGTATCTCATTCTATCTGTTACAATGTTTTGTTCATATAAAATCACATTCATATTGGAACGTATCCAACTTAAAATCTCAGAAATATTCCAATCTTCTGAATAATTCTCATCTACAATTATACTGTCCACGATATCAGCTATTGTATCCTTAATCATTTCAATTATTTCAAATTTTAGATCATATCCTTTAAGAACGTTCCTACGATAGTTGTATATCACATTCCGCTGCTGATTCATTACTTCATCATATTTAATGAGCTGTTTTCTACTCTCAAAGTTATAAGATTCTACTCTTTTTTGTGCTTTTCCAACAGCCTTTGTCATCCAAGGATGAACAATTGCTTCACCCTTTTTAAGCCCCATTTTAATCATCATTGGTCCAATTTTTTCTGATCCGAAAAGACGCATTAGATTATCTTCTAATGATAGATAAAACCGCGAAGTACCAGGATCACCCTGCCTTCCGCTACGACCTCGAAGCTGCCTATCGATCCTTCGGCTTTCATGACGTTCCGTTCCAATGACATGCAATCCATCTAAGGGTAATCCATAAGGATACTCTTCTGTAGTCTTTTCCGAGAGACCGATGTATTTACTTTTTTCTTGTGTGACCACCGTTTCTCCAAGCTTAATATCAGTTCCTCTACCTGCCATATTTGTTGCAATAGTAACTGCCCCAGGTTCTCCAGCAGATTTTATTATTTCAGCTTCTTGTTCATGATATTTAGCATTAAGAACACTATGTTTTATACCTCGTCTTCTTAGCAGCCTGGCTAATGTTTCCGAAACTTCTACAGATACTGTTCCCACTAAAACTGGTTTATTATTTTCATACCAATATTCAATTTCATCTAGTATTGCCTGATATTTTTCGTTTTTAGTTATATATATTACATCGTTATGGTCAATTCGTGAAATTGGAACATTAGTAGGGATAACACTAACTGAGAGATTATAAATCTCCATAAATTCAGCCTCTTCGGTTATTGCAGTTCCTGTCATTCCAGCAAGTTTATCATACATACGGAAATAATTCTGCAAAGTAATAGTCGCAAAAGTTTGAGTGGCTTCCTCAATTTTAACATTTTCCTTTGCTTCCAAAGCCTGGTGAAGTCCATCGCTGAATCTTCTTCCTTGCATCATTCTTCCAGTAAATTGATCAACTATCATAACTTTATTATCAACAACTACATAATCCACTTCTTTTTCGAAAAGAACATAAGCCTTAAGCAATTGTTTAATATTATGAAGTTTCTCACTTTTATCCATGAATTTAAAAGTCTCTTCTTCTTTTTTCTTAGCTTTCTTTTGGAAGGAAAGGCTTTCATCTGCATCTATCTCATCAAGAATTTCATCTAAACTTCTCATTACAAATAGATCTGTTTCTTTTTGTGAGACCAGATTATTTCCTTTATCACTTAGTTCGACGCTATTTTGTCTTTCTTCAACTACATAAAAAAGCTCTTCATCAAGTGTATGCATCTTCTTATCACGCAAGTAATAACCTTCAAAATCTGTAACTAGTTTTTTTAATTCACCTTCTTTCATTAATTTAGTGAATGATACATTTTTTGGTGCAGCTCTTTTTACTAGAAGTAATAATTTCCCAACAACGTCACCGTCATATTGTTCTTGTTTCAATTCACTTTTGATTTCAGAGATATATCGATTTACAATAACATCTTGTGCATTAAATAATTGTAAGATTACAGGTCTTAATTCCTTGAAGAAATTCTTGCTTTCATGAACCGGACCACTAATTATCAGGGGTGTTCTTGCCTCATCAATAAGTACACTGTCTACTTCATCAACTATTGAATACTGTAATTTTCGTTGAACTAGTCGTTTCTCTGCAACAGCCATATTATCTCGTAGATAATCGAAACCAAATTCACTATTTGTTCCGTAAGTTATATCACATTTGTACGCTTCTTTTTTCTCTTCACTGCTCATTCCTCCGACATTACAACCTATAGTTAAACCATGGAATTCAAATATTGGAGTCATCCATTCAGCATCTCGTTGAGCTAAGTAATCATTGACCGTTATTAGATGAACACCTCTACCTAGTAGCGCATTCAAAAAAAGTGGCATAGTTGCAACAAGTGTTTTGCCCTCTCCAGTTGCCATCTCTGTTATTTTACCCTCGTGTAGAACAATAGCACCAATAAGCTGAACATCAAATGGCATCATAAACCAAGTTTCTTTATCACCACGCACTTCATATTCATATCCTACCAAACGACGACACGTATCCTTAACTATTGCATAAACTTCCGGTAATTTATCATCAAGAGTACTTTGAGTTTTATTTTTTAGGTTTAACGTAAGACTATCTATATTATTCCCAAGGCTTATTTTCTTATTTTCATCTGATTCAATCTGGTATTCTTCGTTCAGTTCATCGAGCTCATTTTCAAGTGGCTTAAGAACACCTTGAATATCTTGTGCTATTTCCTGTATTCGGTTTCTGATCTCTACATCAGAAAGACTTTTTAATGAATCATAGATTGTGTTTATCTCGGAAATCCTGGGTTGAATTTTCTTTGCTTCACGTGCGTCACGATTTCCGAATATCATCTGCGTTATCTTATTTATCATAACATAATTTTCCTTTCTGAAATTTGAACAATCCTTTTTTTGCATGTTTGCTTGTCAAATTAATTAAGGATAGAAACCTCTGTTATAAGCATAAATTAAATAAATAAATTTGATGTTTTTATTTAAGATTTAAATTTATTTTTTAATAATTTATTTCTTTACGATTAATTAAAAAAAATAAAAGTTACTACAAACTTTAATTGGAGGAAGTATGATTATTGAAAAAGCTCAACTCTCAATTAAGCAGCTGAAAGAGATCCAAATATTAGCAAATGAAGCACGAGGTTCTATTATCAAAATGACGTCACTTGCAAAGTCAGGACATCCAGGTGGCTCCATGTCTACTATTGATTTTATGTTAACATTATATAAAATGATTAATATAGATCCCTTAAATCCAAAAATGGACTCACGTGATCGTGTTATCATTAGCCATGGTCACACTTCACCAGCAGCATATTCTACACTTGCCTCCTGTGGATTCTTCAATATTGAAGATGCAATTTCACAATTCCGATTAGCCGGAAGTATTTTTGAGGGTCATGTTGAACCGGATGTTCCAGGAATTGAATGGGCAAGTGGAAATTTGGGTCAGGGACTTTCTGCTGGTTGCGGGTTTGCCTTGGCGAATAAGATAAAAAATATTGATAGTCATACTTTTGTTCTGATGGGAGATGGTGAACAGCAGAAAGGACAATTGGGTGAAGCACGCAGATTCGCAGTGAAATATAATCTAAACATAACTGCATTCGTCGATTACAATCAACTACAGATCTGTGGTGATATAAATAAAGTTATGCCCCAATATATTTTAGAAAACTATCTATCTGATGGCTGGGATGTTATTGAAATTGATGGCCATGATCTGGTTGAAATTAGAGATTCAATCTTAGATGCTGTCCAAAATGAAAAACCAACATTAATAATTGGACACACTACTATGGGTAAAGGCATTTCATTCATGGAAAATAAAGAAAAATATCACGGGTCCCCACTTTCGGAGGAACAACTTGCGGAAGCCCTTAAAGAGCTTGGATTAGAAAATGATATTGAGAAGTATAAAGACTTGAGACGTAGCTTTGACGCAACAAATTTACAACATAGAAAACTCAAAAATTTAGATTTCGATCTCGATTTGGGTAACCCAATAATTTATGAAGATAAAACGGATAATCGTTCTGCCTGGGGTAATGCTATCGCTGATATCGCTTCGATAAATAAAAATGCACCAATAGTTGTTTTAGATTGCGATCTGCAAGGTAGTGTAAAAACTAAAGAATTTGAAGCTGTATTGCCACAGAATTTCATACAAAGTGGGATCATGGAACACAATACAGCCGTTGTTGGCGCTGCTATGTCTAAAGAGAGATTACAAGTTTTTTTTCCAGATTTCGGCGTTTTCGGAGTTGATGAAACATACAACCAACATAGATTAAGCGATATTAATGAAACTAACTTAAAGATAATTACAACTCACGTTGGCTTGGATGTGGGTGAAGATGGGAAGACCCATCAATGTATCGATTATTTTGGTTTAATGAAAAATCTCTATAATTTTAAAACAATTATTCCTGCAGATCCAAACCAAACTGACAGGGTAATTCGTTATATTACAAGTAAATATGGAAATTTCCTAATTCCAATGGGACGATCTAAACTTGAATTAATAAAAAATGAAAATGGCCAGTTATTCTTTGGAACTGATTACAAATTTGAATATGGAAAAGCAGATAAGCTAACAGACGGAAATACTGCTGCACTTTTTGTAATGGGAACCCTAACGGGAAGAGCGCTTATGGCTGCCAAAAAATTAAAAAGTTTAGATATTTCTCTTCAAGTATGGAATATTTCATGTCCAGATGATCTGGATGAAGAAGCTTTGAAACAAGCTGCAAAAACAGGTACAGTTTTTACTTATGAAGATCATAATGTTAATACAGGTATTGGGAATAGTATTGCGGATAAAATGATGCAGATGGGCTTACGATGTAAATTTGTTAAATTCGGTGTTGAGGATTACGCACTTTCTGGTAATAGTGATGATGTATTTAAACATTGCAAATTAGATGTGGATTCAATTGTAAAAAGAATTGACTTAATTTGCAAAAAATAAAAAGTATGTTTAACTAGTTTTTTAAGAGATATTTATGAAAAAATTATTACTAGTAATATCGTTTACAATTATCATCCTTACAATACCAAAGTTAGGTAACTTAGTAGCAAAAACTATTGCAGTTTTACCTTTTTATTCTTTAGGAATCGATGAGATTTCTATACAGACTTCAGAGAGTATTTTAAAGAATGAATTACAAAAACTTAGCCCTATAGTAATAACCCCACAAAAAGATGTAATGGCCATCCTTGGGGATGAACCTTGTACTGAAGTAATGTGTTCTGTTATTATTGGTAAAGAAACAAATTCTGACCTGGTTCTAATTACAAGTTTAAGTAAATTAGGTGATAAAATAGTGGTTCAATATAATCTTGTAGATGTTAATAGTGAGAGATCAATTATCGTTGATAACACAACTTCAAAAAATGTAGAAGATCTTGAAATAGTAATGAAACGTATTGCAATGAGTGTTATTGAGCAAAAACCATTAGAACAAACTGTAGAGGTCGGTGCTATAATGGAAATGGAAGACGATATTCCAAAACGCAGAAATGCGCGACAATTCTGGGGTTAATTTTTTGGGTATCTTTATCCTCAAAATGGATACGAAGAAGTAGATCAAAGGTCATTCACTGCAGTCTTTCGTTCTGGTTATGAAGTAAAAAATGTAGCCGTGGGCTTGCAAACAGCTGCACGTTTTGGTTTTGCAGCAAATATTTATGCATCATATTTTTTTACAAAGACTGATTTTTGCCCTTACGTTGGTGGTGCATTTGGATTTCATTGGGTTCTACACGATGAAAGCGGTAAACGTGGAGATGGATTTGAATTTATTGCAAATGCTGGGATCAGGGCTTTCCGAACTTATAATTTCCAGATAATAGTAAATATTGATTACGCTATTATTGCGAATGACTTTAATGATCAAGCAGTGATTTTTACTATTGGTATTTTGAAATAAACAATTGATAAATTATTAAAGGGTAACTGTTTAACAGGTATCCTTTTTTTAATCTGAATTTAGCTTAATATTAAATTCTACTTTTTCTATTTTTATCTCACTTATCAAATTTCCATCAATATCAGTTGATATTATGTGAACTGGGTAATTTATACCGTTCACTAATTTATATTCAAGATAAGTTCTTTTTACTTGCCTCGAATCTATAAAATAAATCATTTGAATAGGTAGATATTTTTGGATATCAATATAAATGTTGATAATTGAATCATCTCTTATTAGTTCTAATACATAGCATTCTCTCTCCAAAATTGTTTCTTTACCAACAAGCTTAATCACGTAATCTGCTTTGCTTTTAGCTATCTGAATCAAATTTCTATCCAAATTTCCACTAATTGTTGATATATATTTTTCAGGTAAATTTTCATAATAGCCTTTTTGATATTTTTGCCATCCACTATTGTTTTCAATAATGAATTCCTTATCTTCGAACTTGATATGTAGATTTCCAGGAAATTTCACTTCAACTTGCACTGGAAATGATAATGTGCCGTAATCCAATGGTTGATTTACTATACAGATAGTTCTTATTGTCTTTATTTGAGCTACATTTCCAAGTTTTAGCACCATTTCATCAAATATTTTATTGCCCTCGAATTGTTGCTTCTCACCGAGTTTGAATTCTTCAAATTCCTCTGAAAACAATGAAGCGTGAATTAAGAATAATAAACAAATTATTTTTAATAATTTCATTTTATATTAACTCCTTGATTTTGAAAATTGTAAGATTGTATTTCTTGTCAAATATAAAAAAAGGGTGGAAAATTATCCACCCTTCTTATATATCTATGTTAATTTAACCACTAATGTTAAGTTCCTTTATTAAAACTGAAGAAGCTCCATTACTGCTCATATCAAATTTAAAATTATCAGCAATAGCCTCTACACCGCTTAACATTTGCAGGAAGTTCCCACTTACTGTGAAAGGTTTTAAAGAATGCATACGTTTACCATTTTTCCATAAGAAGCCTTGAGCACCAAGTGAAAAATCTCCGGAAATCGCATTAGCACCTGAATGCATTCCCTGTAAGCTAACTATCTCAATAATCTTAGCATGTTTTGTGAACAGATCAGTTTCTTTATGTTCACCTGCTTCAATAAGGAAATTTGATGTACTAATCCCAAGTGTTCCTTTGTATCCACGAGATCCATTACCTGTAGATTTAGCTCCATCTTTTCTAGCTGTGATTGTGTTATGAAGATATGATTTTAAAACACCATTTTCAATTAGTACCGTTTTTTCTGTAGGATATCCTTCACTATCAAAAGCTGAAGTTGAAAAACCGTTTGGATGTAAACCATCATCGACAATACTAACTTTTTCGTTTGCAACCTTTTGTCCTATCTTACCTTTAAGAAGGGATCTTCCTTCTTGAATTGATTTTGCATTGAATATACCTGAAAAAGTTGCAAGCATTGTAGCCATCATTTCACTATTGAAAACGACAGCATGTTTTCCTGTTTCAGCTGGTTTCCCATTAAGAAGATCCGTACTTTTTTTCACACTTACAGTTGCCATTTTCAAAGGATCAAATTCACAAAAATCTCTCGTTATATGAAAATCAATACCCATTCTTTTATCATCATCTTCTGCTGATAACACACCGACATAAGCATAAGCATAATTCTGTGTATCTTCTTTATCTAAACCTTGGCTATTAGCAATTCTACTGTAATTTTTACCATCAGCATAAACAGCATAAGGGACATTAAACACGCGTTTATCAGCTTCTTTGGCATATTTCTCTAAATCTTTAGCAAGTTGAATTTTATCTGTCACGTCAACTTTATCTAATTCTTTGGAATACACATTAGGGCTATCAGTATTTTTTTGATAATTATCCATTTTTACAATATCATCATTTTCAGTGTATTTTGCATTTTCAATAGCTTCATCAACAATGTGCTTAAATGTTTCTTCATCAAATTTTTCTGTGTAAGCATAACCTACTTTTCCACTTTTAATAACACGTACTCCAATACCTTTTGAATCTGCATAATTAAAAGATTCTACATTTTGCTCATTTATTTTAACAGAAAATGAGTTACCTGCCGAGAGCAGAATTTCTGTTTCGTCTACTTTATCTTTTGCATAGGCAAAAATTGTTTGGAATTCTTTTGTATACATGTCTGCTCCTCCTCTTAATTTCTTCCACCGACGATTATCTCGTCGATCTTAATTGCTGGTTGACCCACATTTGTAGGAATACTACCGCTTACAGAACCGCACATCCCCTGAGCCATCGCCATATTATTTGAGATCATACTTATTTTTAATAAAGCATCTGCACCATTTCCAATAAGTGTTGCACCACGAACAGGTTCGGCAATTTTTCCATTTCTTATCATATATCCTTCTCCAACTGAAAAATTGAAATCACCAGTACCAGGGCTTACAGATCCACCACCCATTTTAGCTGCATAAATTCCTTCATCAATAGAAGCTATCATCTCATCAAAGTTATCATTTCCGTTGGCTATATATGTATTTCTCATACGACTTGCAGGAGCAAATTTATAAGATTGTCTTCTACCGCTTCCAGTTCTAGCAAATCCTGTTTTTATGCTTCCCATTTTGTCAACCATATAAGATTTTAGAATACCATTTTCTATCAACACTGTTCTCTTTGTCTGCATACCCTCATCATCAATGTTCTCACTTCCCCACTCATTTGGCATTGTTCCGTCATCAATTGCTGTAAGTCCATCAAATGCTATCTTCTCACCCATTTTCCCTGCAAATACAGAAGCTCCTTTTGCTACTGCTGTTGTTTCTAAAGAGTGTCCACACGCTTCATGGAAAATAACTCCACCAAAACCATTATCAATTACAACGGGGAATTTCCCGCTTGGTGCATAATCTGCATTAAGCATTGTAACTGCAACTCTTGCAGTTTCCATACCAAGTTCAGTGGGATTTATACTATTGAAGAATTCATATCCTGCAAATCTGCCAGGTCCTTCTCCTCCAACCTGTTTCTCCGTTCCATTTGAAGCAATAGAAGATACATATACTCTGGAGTAATTTCTATCATCTTCAACTTGTAAACCTTCACTGTTGGCAATCATTACATGCTGAATTTTCTCCATGAATCTGATGTCAACTTGACTAATTTGATCACTATATCCTCGAGATGCTTCATTTACTTTTTTTATGAAATCAATTTTATCTTTTTTGGTAATTGTATTATTTGGAATCTCAATAGGATGTATATTTTCCATTTCTTTCTTTGTGAGATCAATAGATGCGATGATGTTTCCACCTTTTGCCGCCTTGCTAACAGCATCAGCGGCATTGAGAAGAGCTTCTTCACTTAGATCATTTGTATAGGCATAGATCGCAGTATGACCATAAAATACTCTCACTCCTGCACCGTAATCATTTCCAACAACATTTTGCTTAGTTTTACCGTCATTAAATGCAATAGTTGAATTAAATGTGTTCTCTACAAACAACTCAGCAAAATCTGCACCATTTGAAAGTGCTCTATCTATCACTTTCTCTATGATGTTCTTATTTAACATAATGCCTCCTAAACTAACATTTTATTTTAGTTGAAAAATTTCAAACAAACTATTGTGTCAAGTGCTTTCAAATTATAATTAATTTAAGGCTATAGTTTTAAATTCGTTATATCATTTCATTTGACAGATTCAGCTTTGAACAAAGATTGACCATTAAATTCAGAGTGTTAAAAAGGTAATAATAATTTATGAGAAAAAGTATTGTAGCAATCGTCGGTAGACCCAATGTAGGAAAGTCAACCCTGTTTAATAGAATATGCCGAAAACGTAGTGCAATTGTAGATTTTGAAGAAGGTGTAACCAGAGATCGAAAGTATGAAGAAGCGGAGTGGAGCGGACATAATTTTGTAGTTGTTGACACTGGTGGAATAATTCCAAAATCGAGCAACAGCATTGATAAAGCTGTTAAATTCCAAGCAGAAATAGCTATAGAAGAAGCGGATTTTATATTGTTTGTTGTAGACATAAAAACAGGTACAACTGCAATCGATATGGAAGTAGCAAAGATTTTGTCTCCATACCGCGAAAAGGTTTTATTGGTTGCAAATAAAGTTGATAACGAAAAAGACGAACTAGAGGTTTTTGAATTTCTACAACTTGGGTTCGGAGATCCGTTCCCAATTGCTGCAATTCATGGACGAAATACGGGTAACTTCCTTGATGAAGTAGTAAAAAATATTGATACGCTTTCTGCTGATGAAATTGTTGAGGAAGATGTTATTAAGGTTGCAATTGTAGGGAAACCTAATGTGGGCAAATCATCTTTGGTAAACCGTTTATCCGGTACAGAAGGAAATATTGTAACAGATATTCCGGGCACAACACGTGATTCAATTGATTTAAATTTAAAGTATAAGAACAAGAAATTCACATTTATTGATACTGCCGGTTTGAGACGTAAAAAACGAATTAAATATGGGGTTGAGTATTTTAGTACAATGAGAACAATAGAGAGCATTAACCGTGCAGATATTGTACTGTTATTACTTGATGCAAATGATGACATTTCGACTCAAGATCAAAGAATAGCATCCTACGCCGCTAGAAATTATAAAGAAATTATTCTTATATATAATAAGTGGGATTTGATAGAAAAAGATAATTCGACAATTGGAAAATATATTGAAAAAATTAAGAGTGAATTAAAGTTTGTTGAATTTGCTCCAGTAATCTTCATTTCTGCTCTAACCGGGCAACGTGCACATAAAATTTATGAATTATTACTTCAAGTTGATGAGGAAAGCAAGAAGCGAATCCCAACAAGCCAACTTAACAAATTTCTACAGAAAGTTACAGCTAAATTTCCACCATCACATTCTAGTGGTAAGCATTCAATGATCTATTACTGTTCACAAGTAAAAACACAACCACCAACGTTTGTGTTCTTCTGCAATAATACAAAACTCATAACCACGCATTATAAGCGATATTTAAATAATCAACTTCGTGATGAATTCAAATTCAGTGGAGCTACAATAAAAACAATTTTCAGAAGTAGAGAAAAGGAATTATGAAGATCATAATTGTTCTTTTTGTAGCATATATTTTAGGAAGTATTCCAACAAGCTATATAATGGGTAAGCTTTTAAAGGGAATTGATATACGTGATTTCGGTAGTGGAAACGTAGGAGCTACAAATGCTTTGCGTATACTAGGAACAAAAATTGGCATTATAACTCTGATAATAGATATCGGCAAAGGTTTTCTTGCTGTGAACATTGCTAAGCTTATTATTAATGAGCCAACCGATCTAATCATGATTATTACAGGGTTGTTTGCTATAATTGGTCATATCTTTACAATTTTTCTCATGTTTAAGGGAGGGAAAGGAGTGGCTACTTCGGCGGGAGTTTTTATTGCTCTGGTTCCAATTCCAATAGCTATAGCATTATTAGTGTTTGTTGTTACGGTTTGGTTAAGCAAATTCGTATCTCTCGGTTCAATATTAGCTGCTTTTACGTTATTTATTGCTGAGTTAACGATTAATATGTTTAATTCTTTTGCTAAGCTGGAAATTCTCATTTTTACATTTATTATTGCACTCTTCATAATTATCAGACATAAATCTAATATTCAACGACTAATTAACGGCAATGAGAATAAAATTAGTTTTAAGAAAAAATAATCTGGAGCAAAAATGTGTGGAATCATCGGAATTTTCGGAAATGAAAATGCTGCTCATATGGCAACCCTAGGACTTTTTGCTGAACAACACAGAGGTCAAGAAAGTTGTGGTATGGCTGTTAATAATGGAACCACAATTAAGCTACGTAAAAAAATGGGATTGGTTAAAGATGTTTTCACTCCTGATAAGATCAAGCTATTAGAAGGTAATATTGCTATAGGTCACGTTCGTTATCCTACGCGTGGAGCTTCATCAGTATATAATTCTCAACCTCATATTGTAGAAACACTTTCAGGTCCATCTTATGCGCTTTCAAGTAATGGAGACATTATAAACTATAAAGAGATTAGAGCCTTGCTTGAAGAAAAGGGAGTTTATTTTGCCAGTGGAAATGATGGTGAACTAATACTTAAATATATTGTTTATCATGTTGAACGTGAAAATTATACAATTCCTGATGCTATTAGAAAATTGATGGAATATGTAAAAGGTGCCTTTTCAACAATTCTTGCCACAAAAACTGAAATGTATCTTTTTCGTGATGCTTATGGTTTTCGCCCAATGAGTTATGGCAAAACTAAAGATGGTGCAGTTGTAGTAGCTTCCGAAAGCTGTGCTCTTGATATTCTTTATATGGATTGGATCAAAGAAGTAAATCCAGCGGAGATAATAGTTGTTAACAATGATGGGATAACAAATATCGAAAACGATCCTAATAAATATCGCGATACTAAAACTAATAAACATTGCATTTTTGAACATATTTATTTTTCTAGACCAGATAGCGTTATCTTCGAAGAAAACGTATATGATGTAAGGGAAAAGATTGGAGCCATAATTGCAGAAAATGATGATGTGGTCCCTGATGTAGTTGTCCCTGTTCCCGATTCCTCGAATTTCATTGCACTGGGTTATGCAAAATATAAAAAGAAACCTTATGAAATGGGATTGATCAGAAATCACTACGTAGGGAGAACATTCATTAAACCCGAACAAACAATACGGGATGAAAGCGTTTATCAGAAATTCAATCCACTACCAAATTTTTTTAAAGATAAAATTGTTACACTTGTAGATGATTCTATTGTAAGAGGAACCACACTTCGTAAAATTGTAAAACTTGTTCGTAAAGCAGGAGCAAAAGAGATCCATCTTCGTATTGGCTCACCAGCAGTTATGAATTCTTGTTATTATGGAATTGATACTCCAAACCGAAAAGAGTTAATTGCAAACAATAAATCAGTTGAAGAAATCCAAAAGTATATTGGTTCCGATTCTCTGAAATATCTTGAAATAGAGCAATTAAAGAAAGCAGTTTCAAAACCAGAAAATTATTGTTATGCTTGTTTTGATGGGAGATATCCGATATTATGAAATCTAAATTAAAAACATGGGAAGAAATTACAAGTATAGTCAAAGAGCTCAAAAGTAATAATAAGAAAATCGTCTTTACAAATGGATGCTTTGATATACTGCATGCTGGGCATGTTAAATATTTGGCAGAAGCAAAAGAACTTGGTGATATTCTTATCCTTGGTTTAAATAGTGACTCTTCCGTAAAAAGACTTAAAGGTAATGACCGTCCGATTAACAATGAACATGACAGAGCGGTAGTTCTATCTGCTCTTTGCTCAGTATCGTATATTGTAATTTTTGATGAAGATACACCCTATGAACTAATTGAAATAATAAAACCGGATGTTTTAGTAAAAGGTGGAGATTGGAAACCCGAAGAGATAGTAGGGCAAGACATTGTAAATTCTTATAATGGAGAAGTGAAAAGTCTATCTTTTATTGAAGGGAAATCCACAACAGATATAATTGAAAAATTGAGAGTGAAATAGAAAATGGATAATCATGAAGATATAGCAATTGTTCGCAAAGTTGATGGTAATCTTGTACATGTAGAAGTTGAGAGAACGGGATCTTGCGATGCTTGTGCTGTAAGTGGAATTTGCAATTCCAATGAAAAAACCATACTTCATAAAATTAGAACAGATCAGCAACTTATTGTTGGTGATAGGGTTAATGTTGATATTGCGCCATCTTTGCGAATATTTTCTTCTTTCGTAGTTTTTATTTTCCCAATATTATTAATGCTTTCATTTTATTTAATCAGCAAATATTTATTTATACTAAATGAAGATCTTTCAATTGTCATTTCACTATTTGGCTTGTTAATTAGTGGACTGTTCATCTATCTGATAGACAAAAAATTTGAAAATAAATTAAGTTTTAAGGTAACTAAAAAGCTTTAAAATTAGTAGAGGTAGAGAATGAAAATTCATTTACATGAAATGGTTTTTTACGGTTATCATGGTGTTCATCCCGAAGAAAGAAAGCTTGGTCAAAGATTTATTGTTAATTTCTCATATGAAACAAAAAATGAACATGATAAAGAAATTAAAAACCTCGAAGATACTGTCGATTATACAAGGGTTTACGCAATTATCAAACATACTTTAGAAGAGCGTGAGTTCTTCCTGTTGGAAGTATGCGCTAACACAATTCTTGATTCTATCTTAGAATCTTTCCCTTCAATTGTTTACACTAATGTTAAGATCAAGAAACCTTCAGTTCCTATAAATGGTTCTCTTGGTTCTGTTGAAGTAGAAATGGAAAGAAATAGATAAAGAGTGTGAATGAACTGCTATTTAGGTCTAGGCTCAAATCTCGGAGATAAAAAAAAACATATCACAAAAGCTATTACTCAGATTTCTTTGCTGGAAAACGTTGAAGTTTTGAGAACAAGTACTTTCATTACAACAGCACCATACGGTAAAACTGATCAACCATATTTTCTTAATTGTGTTATTGAGCTCAATACGAATTTAGAACCGGAAATTCTATTAAAAAAATGTTTAGAAATTGAAGATCAACTCGGTCGCATCAGAAAAGAGAAATGGGGACCTAGAACGATAGACATAGATATGTTAATATACGGAAATAAAGTAATAAATAGTGAAATTTTAATTCTTCCCCACCCTGAACTACATAAAAGAGAATTTGTTTTAACATCTCTTAATGAGTTGTGCCCAAATCTTTTTCATCCAATATTAAAAAAAAAAATTACCGAACTATTTATGGAGATTAAATGAAACAAACAGCTACAATTATCCTGGCTGCCGGCAAAGGTACACGTATGAAGTCAGATAAACCAAAAGTGATATTTGAACTAGCTGGAAAACCTATGATTAACAGGGTTGTACAAACTGCTAACAAAATAAACAGTGATATCATTGCAATTGTTGTTGGTTACAAAAAAAACCAGGTGATTGATGTCGTTCCAAAAAATAAGAACATAAAATTTATTGAACAGGTACAACAAAACGGAACGGGACATGCTGTAATTGTAACCCAAAACATCTTTAAAGATTTTGATGGAGATATCTTCATTCTTTGTGGAGATGTTCCTCTTCTCAGATATAAAACTCTTGAGAAAATCCGGCAGCAACATCGAGAGAAAAATGCTTCTTGCACAGTGCTCACTGCCACAATGGATGATGCGCTTAAGTATGGAAGAATAATTAGAAATACAAAAGGTGATGTACAAAGGATAGTAGAATTTAAAGATGCAACTAAAGTGGAAAAAGAGATCAAAGAGATAAATACAGGAATTTATTGTTTTGATGCTAAAGATCTTTTTGATGCATTGCAAAATATTGATAACAATAATAATCAAAATGAATATTATTTAACCGATACTTTAGAAATTTTGAATACGCAACACAAAATGGTTACTTCGGTTATTCTTGATGATATGGTAGAAGCATCAGGAGTAAATTCTAAAGAGCAATTAGCAGTCTTGGAAACTGAATTTTTAAGCAGGCAACAGCATTTTGAAAGATAAATTCGCTGATAGAAATGAAGATGAGAAACATAAGGAGTAAAATATGAATGATATTTTATATTCTCCATGGAGGTTACAATATATTTTATCTAATAAAGATGAAGAATGTATTTTCTGTACTAAACCTTCTGAAGAAAAGGATAAAAAGCATTTGATACTTTTCCGAAGCAACTCATGTTTTGTAATTATGAATATTTTCCCTTACAATAACGGTCATTTAATGGTAGTCCCCTTAAAACACGTTCCAAATTTGAATGGACTAAACAAAGATGAGATTAATGATTTATTTGGAACTGTACAATTATGTGAAAAGGTAGTAACTAAAGTTTATTCACCCGACGGAATGAATGTTGGCATGAATCTTGAGAAAGCTGCAGGAGCAGGTATTGATGAACATCTTCATGTACATATTGTTCCGCGTTGGAACGGAGATGTAAATTTTATGTCTACAATTGGTGGAACTCGGGTGATTCCTGAATCTTTTGAACAGGCATATTCTAAACTCAAAGAACAATTTGACAATGAGAAAACCGAAAAATAAATTGTTTCGTATAGATAAACGTGCATTATTAATAGGTATTACGGCTTTACTACTTATTATTGTAGCATCTTATTTTAAGTTCTTTAATAAAAAAGTTAGTGAAGAAATTAAAATTGAAATTATTGATGTTAGTTCCCTTAAATTATCAATTCTAAATGGATGTGGGATTAAAGGTGCAGCTGGTGAAGCTAAGGACAATATTCTTAATAAAAATTATGAAAACATTGACGTAATATCGTGGAAAAATGTCAAAAGCAATAAATTCATTTACGGTAAAACGATAATTGTTGTAAAAAGAAATGATGAAAATAAATTAAAATATTTAATGGAAATTACCGGAATCTCAAGAAGAATTTACGCATTTAATGAAAATACAATTGAAGATTTTCAGATAATTCTAGGTAGAGATTACCGAACGTTTTTTAGATAGGAGATTATGGAACAAAAACAAGCTATTGCCAATATAATAAATTGGATGGAAGAAAAAAAAGCCGTAGATATAAAGCATATTGATGTAACCGGAGAGACAGATTTTACTGACCACTTGATAATCTGTAGTGGAACCGCAGAACTGCATAACAAAGCAATTGCAGAGAATATTATTTTTAATGCAAAAACTAATGGGTTGGAAATTCTCTCTTCTGAAGGTAAAAATTCCAGTACATGGATATTAATAGATTTTGGTGACTTTATTGTTCATATTTTTAGCCAGGATAAACGAGAATATTACAAAATCGAAGACCTTTATACTGTAGATTCCAGAATAAATAAGGAAATTAAAGAATAATAAACTATGAAAATAAAAATTTATGATGATATATTAACATCTTTAAAAAAGATAAATGTTAATTGTAGCGATGAGTTTACTGTTGAGATTCCAAACATCATTGAACATGGTGATTTTTCTAGTAATGTTGCTCTTATAAACACAAAAATCATTAAAATTAAACCTCGTGATCTAGCCCAAAAAATTGCCGATGATCTTTCTAAAAAGAAGGATTACAAATCAATCGAAATTGCAGGTCCCGGTTTTCTTAATTTTAAGTTAGCAAATCATCTGTATTATAAAGAACTAAAAAATATAATCGCAGAACAGAAAAATTACGGATCTTCAAATTATGGTCAAAAGAAAAAAGTCCTTATTGAGTTCATCAGTGCCAATCCTACAGGACCTCTGAATATTGTTAGCGCTCGTGCAGGTGCCTACGGAGACACTCTTTTCCGTATTATGGGACATATCGGATTTGAACCATTTCGTGAGTTTTATGTAAATGATGCTGGAAATCAAGTCGATATTTTTGCTGAATCTCTTGAGATAAGATATCGAGAATTACATGGTCATTCTATTGAAGAATTTCCTTTTGAAGCGTATCATGGAGAGTATATAAAAGATCTTGCTGTTGAACTCAATACAATTGAGGGAACTAAACTTTTTCATATGACTGAAAAAGATCGTTTAGATCGGATGAAAACTTTCGCTTTAGCTGAGATTCATAGAATGCAAGTTGCTAGCTTAGATAGATTTGATGTACAATTTGATAATTGGATGTCTGAGAAAAAACTTCGTTTAGAAGGGATACTTGAAGAAGCATTAAGCTATCTAGCAGAAGCGGGTTGCACCTATGAGAAAGATGATGCAGTTTTCTTCTCTTCCACCAAATTTGGTGATGTAAAAGATCGTGTACTTATTAAAGCTGATGGAAATCCCACATATCTTGTTCCAGATATTGCTTATCATCTAACTAAATATAACCGTGGTTTTGATATTATTATTGATGTTTTAGGACCAGATCATCACGGACATGTATCAAAGCTAAGAGCAGCAATTAAAGCTCTGGAACTTGATGACTCCAAACTGGAAGTTGTTTTTCTACAACATATAAACCTTCTGCAAGATGGTGAAGTTGTTAAGATGTCTAAACGCGCTGGTAAAATCGTTTCAATGGATGACTTACTAGATGAAGTTGGAAAAGATGCCGCTCGTTATTTCTTCATTAACAGAAAACCATCAGCTCACCTAGATTTTGATCTAGAATTAGCAAAGAAAAAATCAAGTGAAAATCCAGTGTTCTACTGTCAGTACGCATATGCACGAATTAATAGTATTATAAAAAAAGCAAAAAAAGTGAAATTATCACTAAAAAAATTCGATGTTAAGAACTTAAGTAAATTGAATAAAGCTGACGAACTGAACCTGATTAAGAAGATGATGGACTTAGGTTCCGTGCTTAACCTTTGTGCTGATAATAGAGAACCTCACAGACTTGCTGCCTATGTTCATGAACTAGCAGGAATGTTCCATAAATATTACGCCAAGTATAAAATTATTGATGAAGGAAAAGCTGACTTAAGCTTAGCAAGGTTATACCTGATTAGTGCAGTTCAAAATGTTATCTCTATTTCACTTGATCTGATGGGAATTTCTTCACCAAAAAAGATGTAAACATTCTTGCACATGAAAAAAATAATCGTACTTTCAGATACTCACAATAATCAGCAGACGCTAAGAACTGCAATTAAAAATGAGACAGAACTTACTCATATTATTCATCTTGGTGATAATTTTGAAGATTTGAACAATAACTTTGACCTCACAGAAGAAAAAGAGTTAATAAGAGTTCCAGGCTTGTATCATCCAGGTTACAAAGATTGTACAATTCCAATAATTTTAGAAATTAAAATTGAAGGTTGGAACTTTGCGCTAGCACACAGACTTGAAGATCTTTCAAAATCAATCAAACCTGCTGATATTTATCTTTATGGTCATACTCATCATTCTAATTATGATCATATAGAAAATAAACATTTTATTAATCCTGGTCATCTTAAAGCCAAAACAGACCGTGGACAAAAAGCTTCATATATAGTTATGATCATTGATAATAACGAGATTGAAATTCAGTACAAGCATCTTGATGGAAAATTTTTTAGACATAAACATATAAATAAATTGTAACTAAATTCTTTATAAGTGTTTTAATTAAAGAGTCTATTTTTGAGGGAGGGTCAATGAAGATCGAAGAAATTAATCAGAAAGTAATGGAAAAAAGTGAGTTGATCGACAAAATAACGCAGGAAACAGAAAAAGTTATAGTCGGTCAGAAATATATGATCAAAAGACTTCTTGTGGGGCTTCTTGCAGATGGGCATATCCTACTTGAAGGCGTTCCTGGACTTGCAAAAACTCTGGCTGTACAAACCTTAGCAGATACAATAAAATCTACTTTTAAACGAATTCAATTTACTCCGGATCTCTTGCCTGCCGACTTAATGGGAACTCTAATTTATAATCAGAAGACCAGTGAGTTTGTTGCTAAGAAAGGTCCTGTTTTTGCAAATTTTGTTCTTGCAGATGAGATTAATCGTGCTCCTGCAAAAGTTCAATCTGCTTTATTAGAATCTATGCAAGAGAGACAAGTAACAATTGGAGATACAACATACCCGTTACCAAATCCATTTCTTGTTATGGCAACTCAGAATCCACTTGAGCAAGAGGGAACATATCCACTTCCAGAAGCTCAAGTAGATCGCTTTATGCTTAAATTAATAATAGATTATCCAACCCGAGAAGAAGAAAAATTAATTCTTGATAGAATGGTTAGAAAAGACAAAATTAAGGTTAATGCCGTAGTAAAATCAAAAGACATTTTAGAAATGAGAGAGTTGATAAAAGATATTTATATGGAAGATAAGATTAAAGAGTATATTTTAGATTTAGTTTTTGCAACTCGCGAACCAGCTAAGTATAAAAACCTGAATGATCTTGCTGACCTTATTGATTGTGGAGCGTCTCCACGTGCTACTATCTACCTTGCTCAAGCAGCAAAGGCTCACGCTTTTCTTGATCATCGTGGTTATGTAACTCCCGATGACATCAAGGCTATTGGCAAAGATATTCTCAGACATAGAATAATTCTTACATACGAAGCTGAAGCAGAGCAAATTACTCAGGAAGATATTGTAACCAGATTATTCGATGAGATCGAAGTTCCATAATAATTAAGTCAAATATCAATGGAAACATCCGATATAATAAAAAAAATTCGAAAAATTGAGATAACTACCAGGGATCTGGTTTCTGATCTTTTTTCGGGTGAATATCACAGTTTATTTAAAGGACAAGGATTAGAATTTTCAGAAGTCCGGGAATATCAAAGTGGTGATAGTTTCCGACAAATTGACTGGAACGTTACTGCACGTCATGGATTCCCATATATAAAAAAATTCGAAGAAACGCGTGAACTTAATGTGATGTTTCTCATAGACAGCAGTGCATCTACCCTATTTGGAACAAAAGGATACTTGAAATCTGAATTTATCACCGAGATAACTGCAGTTCTTTCTTTTTCAGCTTTATCCAATAACGATAAAGTTGGTCTTCTTCTTTTTACCGATGAAGTTGAAAAATATATTCCACCCACAAAAGGGAAAAAATCTGCTCTTAGAATTTTACGTGATATTCTTTATTTTGAACCCAAGAAAAGCGGAACAAATATTAAGAATGCGGTCGAATATATTTATCGCCTCATAAAAAAGCGTAGCATTATTTTTGTCATTTCTGATTTTCTGGATACAAATTATTTGGATAGCCTCAAGATACTAGCAAAGAAGCATGATGTAATTGCATTAAGAATTCAAGATAGTGCAGAATTTGAAATGCCAAACGCAGGATTACTTAATCTTCAAGATCCAGAAACAGGTAGAACATTCACTATAAATAGTTCAAGCCAGAAGTTTCGAGAAACATACAATAATGCTATCATAAATCAAGAAACAGAATTGAATCAACAATTTCGAAGAATGAAGATTGATCTTGTTACTTTGAGCACTGATAAACCATATGCACCAGAACTTATGAAATTCTTTAAGTTTCGTCTTAGAATGAAGAATCAGAGGTAATTGTGAAAAAGATCTTATTATTTCTGTTTATATTGGGGATTCCGTTTATAGCAGCTTCGGTTGAATTAACACAAGAATTAGAAAAACCAGAGAAACTTCTTATTGGGACACCCTTTACATTGCATGTTGATATATCTACAGCTATTCCTGACAGTATTTTTCTAACACAAAATGATACTCTTGATATTTTTATCTTGAAAAATATTGATTCATTTGAAGAAGTAAGTGATGATATAAAAACCACAACACTTGATCTCACTTACCAACCGTTCGATACTGGTGAATTTACTTTCCCAGAACTTGAATTTGCTGTTAAAGTAGCAGATAGTCTGAAAATTTTAAAAACAAATGAATTTATATTGAATATTGAATCTGTTATTACTGACAGCACCGAAAGTATTAAAGATGTAGCTGATCCATTGCCTGTTAACTTACAATTCTTTGATTATTTTATACCTTTCTTAGTCATCATTCTCATCATTTTAGCAGTGAAATATTTAATTAATTTTATTCAGAATTCAAATAAAGACATTTCCGATTTTGAAGTAGTGGATGATAGACCTGCATATATTATTGCTTTAGAATTGCTTAGGATTTTGAAAGAAGATGACCTTATTACAAAAGGTGATTTTTTAAATTTCTATTTCAGAATTTCATTGATCTTACGACTTTTTATTGAACTGCATTATAAAATAAACTCTGTTGAAATGACAACCAGTGAAATTCGAGCAAATTTAGTTCTCGCTGATCATTCAGAAAAATCTGAGATTCTCAAATTCCTGATGCAAGCCGATATGATTAAGTTTGCAAAAGCGATTCCAACAAATTCAGATTCTGAAGTAGCTATGAATTGGCTTGAGAATTATCTAAAATCTTTCGAAAAGTTTACAACAAACAAAAGCGAACAAAAACAAACAAAGAAGGAAAATTAAATGATATCTTCTTTTGTTAGTTATTGCTCGTTGCTAAAAAAGGTATTTTAAAATGCTTGAGTTTGTTAATCCAAAATGGTTTTATGCTCTTCTTATTCTCATTCCATATCTCCTATATGAGTTTTTAATAATTCGTAAGAAAAAAGTTAGATTGATCCACAGCCGGATAGAATTGATTAGATCTATTGCTGGCAGAAGCAGCTTACTTCAGTATATTCCAATAATCATCAGAGTTCTTATAATTCTACTACTCGTTCTATCTTTAGCAAGACCTAGACTGGCTCATAAGAAGCAGCAAATCACTGGAAAGGGAATTGATATCATGCTAGCAATTGATGTGAGCGGAAGTATGAAAGCTGTTGACTTTAAGCCAACTAACAGGCTGGAAGCTGCGAAAAAAGTTGCTATAAATTTTATCGAACACCGTCGAAACGATAGAATTGGTCTCATCGTATTTTCGGAAAATGCGTTTACCCAATGCCCACTTACGCTCGACTATAATATTCTCATGTCTATAATGGATAATGTCTCGATCGATGAGAATGCAAATGGGACAGCAATAGGAATGGGATTGGCAACAGCTGTAGCCAGGCTTAAGGATTCAGAGGCAAAATCAAAAGTAATAATTTTAATTACTGATGGCAGAAATAATGCCGGCGAAATAGAACCTCTAGATGCTGCAGGACTTGCTTCAACATTCGATGTGAAAGTATATCCTGTTGGAGTAGGAAGAAAAGGTCTGGTAGATTATCCGGTTCAGACTGCAATGGGCGTAAGATACCAAAAAGTAAATATCGAAATTGATATGGATTCTCTTGATAAGATTGCCGAAATAACTGGAACAAAGCACGCAAGACTTGCATCAAATACAAATGAACTAACAGCTATCATGGAATATATTGATGAAATGGAAAGAACTGAATTGAAGATAAATGACTATTATATTTATCAAGAATTATTCTGGAGATATTTATTAGCAGCTTTTATATTAATGTTGCTGGAATTTACATTCAGAATTGTAATTAGAAAGGAAATTCCTTAGGGAGGGAAAATGAAAAAGATCTTTCTGCCAATTTTATTAGTTGTGTGTTTTATTAGTTTAAATTCTATAGAGTCTAATATTACATCGGTAACTGTTTATGCTGATAGAGCTCAGATTACGCGCTCTGCCACAACCTATCTCACAAAAGGTGAACACAAAATACTATTCGATGAGCTTCCTCAAAATATTGAGCAAAACAGCATTCAGGCAAACGGGAAGGGAAATGCAATTTTACGCGATGTTACTTTTAAAACCGAGCAATTTGCTCAAATTACAGATGAAAAGAAAAAATCTCTTACCAACAGATTACAGGGACTCCTTGATATCCAAAATGGATTGAATGATAAAACAACACAAGCAGTTGATTTAAAACAAGTTGTTAGAAATATTCTTTCAAAACTTACAAGTACAAATGAAGAAACCGAGAATGTTGAATTAAATCCAGAAAAGTGGATAGCAATGGTTGAATTTTATCGTTCTAAACAAGAAACACTCGATTCAGAAATTAGAGAAACTGAAAAATTATTAAGAGATCACATCTGTGAAATAGATAAAGTTAGACGTGAGATTCGTGAACTTGGACAGCAATCATATAAATATAAGAATATGGTTGAAGTATTGGTTGATGTGCAAAAAGAGGGAAACCTTATACTCGATCTTTCCTATATTGTCTATGGTCCTTCTTGGAGTCCGGTTTATGACATCCGGGTAGATTCTCAAGAGAAAACCATGAATCTAACTTACAAAAGTAATATCTTCCAAACTACAGGTGAAGATTGGGAAAATGTTGACCTTAAACTTTCTACAGCCAAACCAAATATGAGCGCACAGCCTCCTGAGTTATATCCTCATTATATTTCAATTTATCATACTCGACCTGTCAGAACACAAAGCAAGAAAATGAGACCAAGTTCTTCCAGAAGTAATGAAATGACTTTTGCAATAGAAGGAATGTCAGCTGATGAAAGCTTAGACAACATGAACGATATTGCTTATTCAGCTTCTACGGTTGAGTCTGGAGCAACTTCAGTTGTATTTGATATTGATGGCAGCAATACAATAAAAAGTGATAACGAGCCACATCTTGTTACAATCACGATTCAAGAGTTCCCTGCTGGTTTCAGATATTCTACAATTCCCAAACATTCCCAATTCGCCTATCTCAAAGCTAAAGTGAAAAATGTATCTGAATATCCATTCCTACCCGGTGATACAAATATATTTTTAGATAATAATTTCGTTGCAAATTCATATTTGAAAGCTGTTGCTCCTACAGAAGAGTTCTGGACATTTTTAGGTGTTGATGAATCAATTAAAGTAGAATATAAATTCGTGAAGAAATTTGATGAGACAGGTGGACTTTTTGTTGAAAAGAACAAAAAAATCTTTGAATATCTTATCAAAATCACTAACAATAAAAAAACACAGGAAGAGATCGTTGTTTGGGATCAGTTGCCAATCTCACAAAATGAAAAAATAAAAGTGAAATTGGTTGAGCCTGATTACAAAGAAGATACGGAGATTTTAAAAATTGATGAACATAAATATATTGAATGGTTCTTCCAACCAAAAGCAGGTGAAGAGATCATTATACCATTTAAATATTCTGTTGAATACCCTCTCGATACACAGGTCGAGGGACTTTAAGAAATTTTGGGAGTATGATTAGATGCATTGGGGAAATCCATATTTGTTGTTTTTAATATTGCTGATACCAGCAATGTTAATTCTTATCGGAGTAGCAAATCATAATAGAAAGAAGAACTTTTCAAAATTTGCTGAAGTGAAATTTTATGATTTCTTTATGCAGCAATTTTCAGGTTTCCACTGGTCATTAAAGAATGCCATATTTGTATTTGCTTTTCTTTTTATTATAATTGCCCTGGCACAACCGCGTTGGGATAAAGAAGTTCAGATCATCAAAAAAGAAGGAATTGATATTGTAGTTGCTATAGATGTATCTAAAAGTATGGATGCCACAGACATTCAACCTAGCAGAATAAAGAGAGCTAAAGATCAGATCTCACTATTTATTGATCAATTAAAAGGTGACCGAATTGCTATAGTTGCCTTTGCTGGAAAGAGTTTTGTACAATGCCCTCTCACCAATGATTACGATGCTGCTAAATTATTCCTAAATTTACTTGATACAGAAACTGTTCCTTCATATGGTACAAATATAGGAGAAGCTATATCTACTTCATTAGAGCTTTTTGGAGAAAAAGAAAAACACAAAATTATCATTGTAGTTAGTGATGGAGAAGATCTAGAAGAAAATGCAGTTGAGATTGCTGAAGAAGCTGGCAAGCAAAATGCAATAATCTACGCTCTTGGAATAGGTTCTCCAGAAGGGAGTACAATTCCTATAAAAAACAGAGATGGTGATATCGTATATGCTAAGGATGATAAAGGTGATATTGTATTTACCAAACTGGATATTATAACTTTAACACAGATAACTAAACATGCAAATGGTCGCTTCTTCCCTATCACCCCTCAGCAATCTGAGATCTATGAGATTATGAAAAATATAAATTCTTTTGAGAAGAATAAATTTGATTCTAAAGAATATGTAAGATACAAAGAACAATATAAATATTTCGTTATTGCAGCTCTTGCACTTCTTCTTATTGAATCATTTATCATCTATAAAAAGAAAACAAAATTTAAACGGGTATTGTAATGAAAGTAAAATTGCTAATTCCTCTAATTCTATTATTATCTTTAGGAACTCTGTTTTCAGACATTATCAATTACGATAAAGTTATCAGAAATCTTAAAGGAGTGAGTTATTACAAGAAAGAGAATTTTGAGAATTCAGAAGAAAACTTTAAAACTAATGCTATAAAATATCCAAAAGATGCCCGATTACATTTTAATCAGGCGAATGCACAAGTTAAGAATGGCATGTTAGAAGAAGCAGAACAGAATTACAAACTTGCTTTAAATAATAAACAATTTAATGATAGATCAAAAGCATTACAAAATTTGGGTAATGTAAAATTCCTGCAAAAAGATTATAAAAATGCTATAAAAAATTATCGTGATGCCCTTGTTGAAGATCCGACAAACCTTGATGCACGCTACAACTACGAACTAGCTGCCAGGATGTTGCAACGGCAGCAGGAACAAAAGCAAAAACAAGAACAAAATAAAGACGATGAAAATAAGGACGAAGAAAATAAGGACGAAGAAAAAGAGAAACAAATAAAGCAAGATGAACAAAAACAGGATGAAAAACAAAAATCTCAGGAGCAAAAGCTAAAAGAACAAAAAAAAGAAGATGCCGAAAAAATGCTGAAAGCACTTTTGCAGAAAGAGAAAGAAGAAATGAAAAAAGAGAAAGAGAAAATGAATGTTGACAGAACAAAAACTGGAAGGTACTGGTAGATCATCATGAGGATTTTAAATTTATAATGAAGAAAATAATAATTTTATTAGGTTTATGTTTGTTCGCTCAAATACTATTTTCACAAAGTTTAACAATCGAGTCGTATGTTGATAAAACCAAGATCGGAGTTTCTGATCTACTTAAATTTACGATAGAGATTTCCGGTGAAAAAGTCGGAAATATTGCAACACCAAGATTACCTAAAATTAAGAACTTTGAGAACTTGGGTTCATCCACGTCTTCATCTTCAAATTATTCAATTGTTAATGGAAAGATGACATCTGAAGTTACAAAAAGTTTCACCTATTCTTTCCGTCCGAATAAGACAGGAAATCACCTCATTCCACCAATAACACTTAAGATCAAAGATAAAACATATACAACTGATCCCATTCACATTAAAGTTTTAGAAGGTAGTACTCAACCTGCTCCACCTACTTCTCCATCATTTACACAGCAGCCTGATTCTTCAGTAGATCTTTCTGATAATCTATTCTTAAAAGCAAATATCAGTAAAACAAAGGTCTTTGAAGAAGAACCAGTTATTGTTGAATACAAACTTTATTCCAGATACGATATTTCTAATTTAGCTTTTGCGGGAGATACAAATTTTGAAGGTTTCTGGAAAGAAGATATATACAAACCCGAAAGTATTAATTTTGAACGTGAAACTTATAATGGAATTATGTACAATGTGATGTTAATACGTTCTGTAGCACTGTTCCCCACAAAAAGTGGCACGTTGAAAATTCCTTCCGTAACTTTAAATGTTGATGTAAGAACCCAATCACATAGTTTTTTTGATTTTGGAACAACAAAGAGATACAATATTAAGAATGACCCTATATCAGTACAAGTAAATCCAATTCCAACAACTAACAAACCTGTTTCATACTCAAACGCAGTTGGAAAATTCAAACTTACCAGTAATGTAAGTGAGACAAACCTGAATGTTGGAGATTCTTTTACCTATACAATAACCATTAGCGGTACAGGAAACTTAAAGCAGTTTGATATTCCACAACTGAAAGAAGTAAGTAACTTAAGATTCTTAGACCCTGAGATCGCAACAGATATAAATAAAAATAAGATCTCTGGAAAGAAGACAATTAAGTACTTGATCATAGCTCAGGAGAAAGGTAATTATTCACTTCCAGAAGTTCCATTTACTTATTTTGATACATCATCCAGAAACTTCAAAACTATTAGAACAAAACCATTTCAATTGAGTGTTGGAGAGGGTGATCTTACATTTGTTGCCAGTAGCAGCGCACAATCAATTGTTAGTATGGAAGGTTCTGATATTGGTTTCATTATAACTGATAGCGACCTAACATCAAATATAAATTATTACGATAAATTTCTTTATTGGTTCATATGGTTCATCATACTACTTTTCATTCCTGCTTCAATATACTATTCTAAAGAACAGACAAAATTAGCGGGGAATATTGACTACATACGACAGAAACAGGCCAATAAGATCTTAAAAAAATACATGAAAGAAGCAAACATTTTTGCTGCTAAGGAAGATCCAGGATTTTATGCCGCTGCACAACAGGGACTTAGCAGTTATCTTGCAGATAAGTTAAAAGAACCCCGTGGAAGTTCAACCGAAGAAATAATTTCTAAGATGATTTCTGTGAATGTTCCTAACATGTTAGTTGAAAGAATTAAAACACTATTTGAAACCTGTGATCAAGCTCGATTTATGCCCGGAGGATTTTCCAAAGAAAAAATTGAAGCAGATTACACATTGATGAAAGAAACAATAACAGAGATTATGAAATGCAAATTTTAATTAAGCGAGTTAAATTATAATTATGAAAAAATTAATACCAATACTTCTATTTTTGATATTTTCGTTCAGCACTTTTGCTGTTAACCAGATTGATGCAATATACCAAGATGCGATCAATTCATTTAACGATAAAGATTATCAAACTGCCTTAGAAAAATTTAGTCTATTAGAAAATGAAGGGATAATAAATGCTGATCTCTACTACAATATTGGAAACTGTTATTTTAGAATAAATGAAATTGGCAGGTCTATACTCTACTTCAAAAAAGCTCTAAAGGTTAGATCCAATCATCAGGCAGCTAGAAGAAATCTTGAATATACTCTCACATTCACAAAAGATAAACAAGATTCCGGCAGTACAAGTGTAATAAGATCATTCTGGCTAAAAGCATTTGATTCATTTTCAATAAATCTTTTGGCTATCATCACTCTTCTTATGTTCATAATCATTGTTATGCTAATTTGTCTTATGATAGTACATTATAAAAATCGTGAAAAAACAGTTCCCATATTTATGATAACAATTTCCATTTTTCTATTTTCAGCATTTTCCATCATCAGTACTTTTAAATGGCAGGAATTCCATAATAACGAAGAGGGAGTTCTACTTAGCACTTCAGCTATCGGTTATAGCGGACCTGGTGAAGATTTCACTCGCGTTTTCACAATTCATGAAGGGATGATATTCATCATTGAAAAAGAAGAAGCAAATTGGTGTTTGATCAAGTTAGAGAATGGTTTAGGTGGTTGGATCAATAAGGATACATTTGTCGTAGTTGAATTCTAATAAAAAAATGAAATTATTTCTATTCACTTTAATTTTACTTATATCTATTCAGTTAACTTCAAAAGAACTCATAACTCTACGTGGTAATCCAATTCAAGGTGGAGTATTAATCTGTGACACTAATGATTCTGTTGAAAAATTATTTCTTGATCACAAAGAAATTCTAATTTTTGAAAATAAAGCAATATTGGGTTTTGATCGTGATGAAAAGCTTAAACATATAATAACAATCGCGTTAAATGATGGTAAGATGTATTCTTCCAATTTCTATATTGCAAAACGTAATTATAAAATTCAAAGGATAGATCGGATTAACAAAAAATTTATTGAAGAACCTCAGGATTCAATTCTAACTCAAAGAATTTCTAATGAATATGAAACTTTAACAAAAAGACGGAAAAAAATCCTTGAAAATAAGTACATCTATTTTGATGATTTTTGTAGTCCAATTACTAATGGTAAGATCACAGGAGTTTTCGGTAGTCAGCGTATTCTAAATGGAGTTCCAAAAAAACCACATAACGGATTTGACATTGCCGCGCCTGAAGGAACAAATATTTATGCAATGACAACAAGTGTTGTAGCTATAACAGGAATTTTTTTTTATAATGGAAAATTTGTCCTCTTAGATCACGGTAGCGGATTCAGTTCCATTTACATACATATGAGTTCCATAAATGTTGAAGTGGGAGATTATATCCTTACGGGCGAAAAGATCGGTGAGGTAGGTTCAACCGGACGTTCAACCGGAAATCATCTACACTGGGGAGTTGGCTGGAACTCCAGACGTATAGATCCGGAATTACTGCAAAATATGGATGATGTATTCTTGAGGATATTAAAAAGATAATTCACTACAGACTTGCACTGATTCTATTTTCTCCAACTTGCTCTCAAAACAGCTATATTACGCTAGCCAAGCATTACAGTTTGTATATCAAAGAGCAATGACAAATCATAATCATGCAAAAAAATTTATTCCTATTCTCCCCTTTTCACAGCTAAGGATTATTGTACGCAACTTAGAATAAAACTCAAATTACACATAAAGTTGCAAAAATTCTTTAACGATTATATAAAGTACGAATAGAGAGATGAAAAATATTATCTTCTTTATATATTTCACGGTGACTCCTTATCTCATACAGAACTTATTCTTGAAGCAGGACGTATCATTTTGATGCGTACAAAACTTTATGGTTCAATCTACAAGATTGAACCTGCATCAGTATAATGTCATTGCATATTTTTATCTTGTTTGCAAGTTGAACTTGCGAACACAATTGAATTGATAAGTTCAACTTATCAATCAGAAGGGTTTATCTTCATTGGGATTATTGAGGGTTATCCTAAAACCATCCCATCAAGATATGCGATAAGTTTCTTCTTAAGCTGCCTATTTATTTTTTTGCTCAAAGTACGAATAGCACGTGCTCTTGCTTCTGAAGCGGAAACGTGTCCTTCTCTGCCTTTTTCAGACATTGATACAATAATATTATCATTATTATCTGTAACATTTATTTGCAATTCATAACGAACAAATTCCATATCACGATTCAGATCAGTTTTCTCCAATAATATTTCTCCATCAATTTTTAAGATATTTTCTGCAGAGATCACAAATCCCATATCATTGATTAGTTCTTCTAATAAAATTGTTATCTTATTATCTTCATCATTTTTAATTTCGATACTACATGAAATTTCAGCTGCTGCTGCATTCGCATTTTTTACAATCTCATTATGATTATAGTTAATTTCAAGCATATCAATAGCAGAAGGGAAAATGATAGTGAGTTGAGCAAGAAGAAGTTCGTTATGAGAACTCACAGCAGATGCAGCGCTCAATGAAGCATAACTTAATAATTGGTCATAAGACTCATTGGCAATTTTATTAAAATATGAAATCCGGGCAGCATTTTTATTAATTTTACTCTCATAGATCTCGGCTGTTTTCATTCTATTTAAAAATGCAATTGTATGTACTCTACCCATATCATCTGTATAACTCTCTCCAAATTGAATATTGAAAAGTGTTTGCTGAGATTGGATATTTACATTTTTAATTATATCGGTTTGCTCTTCTATATCTGTTTTATCATTTTTTATGAGTTCCATATAGCGCTGATTAACAGTCTCTTCTGCTTTAACCTTAGATTCAAAGATCTTTGAAAGATTCCCTGCTGCCATATTTTCAGCATCACTGCGAGAATCTCCCTCTCCAATTGCTTTTAGATACATTTGTTCAGAATACACTGACTTTGGATTTTTCAACCATTCAGGTTTTGAATTTTTCCTTTTCTTGGCATGAGCAGCACACGAAAGTATAAGAATTAGTATAATTGACAGTAAAATTGTTTTTTTCATAATTTCTCCTCTTATTATTTAAATTAAAGGTTTATATTTAACCTTATTATCATTGTTAAATTGCTTTCAATAACAATTAATTTAAGTAAAATGATTCAAACAGATTTAATTCAGATTTTGAGATATTCTGATCTCCAATGTCATCAACAAAAAGTACAGTACCATTGTGTGAATAATACTTAACTTTTATATTATGCATTCCTGGTGTTACTTCTATTTCTGTAACAGATGTTTTTGCCGGAAAGAATCTTGAGATCCTGAGATCAGCATTTTCTGTAGCATCTACAATTGCATCTGTTGCTAATCTGGCAACAAATCCTAATAAATCATTATTTATTTTCTTTTCCATTTCCTGTTTACGTTTTGCTGCAAACAATCCCTTCAATATGGTTCTGGTAATTGTTTTTAAGTAAATAAGAGGTTCCTTAATTTTAAAGGTTTCTAAGGCAACTTTCTCAATATCTTCTATTTGTTGAAGATCTGTAGCAGTAATGCCATCAATAAGAACTTCTATCCTGCCAATATTAGATTTTCTAGTTTTCAAATGGGGTAGTTGGAATTTAAAGTGATAACCTTTTTTTATATCTTTCCAGTTAATAAGGTCTAACGTTTCTAAATTTTGTTTTCCCCGTGGGTTTTCTTTTGTAGTTCCTATTATTACAAGATCCTTTTCAGTATGAATATAAAGTGTGTTTGCCTTTTTATCAGGAGCTCGCCCGGTAAAGGATATCACATTGATCTTCGCCTTGTTAGTTCTAGTAAGATAGTTATTTAAAGAGGGTTTACTGAAGTTATAAATATGAGATTGCAATTGCCAGGCTTCATCGATTTTTTCTTTATCAATTCTAGCATCATCCATCTTCCCTTCCGCTCTGTAGAGCAGCATACTCAAGTATCTTCCCAGAGCAGAATTATGAAACTTATTTTTACCGGTTTCAAAGTTCTTCTTTTTATCTTTAGATGAATTGTATTGTTTTGCCATCTTTTTATGCTTTTGTTCCAGCAAAGATAGTTTTTCATTTATCTTTCTAATTTCAACAAAGGCATCATCAAATTTATCTAATTCAACATAGTTAAGTGCTTTGAACACATTGAGATAAACATCCTCATAATCCTCACCTGAATATTCAAGAACGTTATCATTCAAAAGCATTGAAGCTGCTCCGCGACCTATACTCTTTGTATAAAGTTCATCAAAAGCATTTTCTGCTTTGGAAAGTAATGTATTACTCTGTTCAAAATTGCCATTGTAGTGATAAAGCATTCCAACATCTACATAATAGAGTGCTTTTTCTTTTTTTTTATAAGATTTTTCTTTAGTAGCTTCTATCTGTTTAAGCGCACCTTGGTAATCGTGTGAAACAAGTTTTTCATTGATCCCCACAAATTGTGATTTAGAGCTTTTTGTACTTGCACAACTTAATGTAAAAATAAGTACAAGTATTAAAAATACTTTGAAGGTATAATTCATTCTGAATTTACCACTTAACTTTGTTCTTTTTCACGTACTTCTTAATCTCTTTAGATCCAATCCAAACCTTTTCATTTGATTCAACATTGATAAGCTCAAGATCGACTTGATAAAATTTTACAGCTTTTCCACCACTTGCATCTGTATTAGATTTTATCCCACCCTGTAGCATAAAATCTGCACCAGACTCAGCAGCTAATCTTTTTGCTGTTTCGTCACTTGCATAAGATTGTTGTTCCATTCTTTCTTGTCGAATATCATCTCTCTCTTTTACACCCGCAACAAATTTAACTTTTCCACTATTAATAAGTTCTCTTTCTATATCTTTGATAAAAATATCTGCTTGAATATGTTCTGAGCTGAAGTTTCGGATAGTTCCAACAACCACAACAGGTTTTCTATCCTCTTCAAGAGCAAAATCCTGCAACCACGGTCTGTACATAAGATCTTTTATCATTTGCTCTGCAACCAAACGTGAATCTGTATCATTCCAATTACCGCTTTGATCTGAGACTTCCTCTGCAGAAACTCTTTCTACTGTGCGGGTTGTAGATGCACAACCAGCAAGCATAAATATTATTACGAATAATCCAATAATTGCCAATTTACTTATTTTCATGTTTCCCCCTTATAATCTTAATGTTTTAGAACTTGAATATATATAATAAATGTCAATTTAATTTTAATATATCAATAAAAACCCGACATTTCTGCCGGGCATTAATTTAAATAATACTTTTTAATTCTAAGAATTAGTTACTACGATTTGCTACCAATTTCAATTCCCTTTTTAATTGCTTTAAGGTTTGCCTCTAAAAGAGCAGGGTTCTTTTTCTTAAGGAATCCTGAGAGATCTGCTTCCAGAGTCTCATATTTTACAATTTCGGTTTTCCCAATTACAATCCCGATAGCAACCATATTCAGAACCATCATGCTTCCAATTTCTTTAGCTATTTGATTCATCGGTGCTTCAATAACAGTAATATCATCACGCTTTATTCCATGAGGACACATATCGGAATTAGAAATAAGAAGTCCACCTTTCCTGATGTTCGGTCCAAACTTATCTATTGAAGGTTGATTAAGTGCAACAAGGATATCGGGATAAGTTACTAGTGGTGACGCAATCGGTCTATCTGAGATCACTGTAGAAACATTTGCTGTTCCACCACGCATCTCTGGTCCATAAGAGGGAAGCCATGAAACATTAAGCCCTTCACCCATCCCAGCTTTTGCTAAGAATTTACCAATAGTTAAAGCACCTTGACCACCAAATCCGGAGCTAATAATTTCAGTTTTCATTATTCTCCTCCTACTTGTGATCGATCTCGTAAATTTCCAATCGGGAAGAAAGGCAGCATATTTTCTTTAGCCCATGCTAAAGCTTCTACAGGAGCCATGCCCCAGTTTGTAGGACAAGTAGAAACAAACTCTACAAAGGTAAATCCTCTCTCCTCTTTATTAAATTGAAGTGCTTTTTTCACAACTTTTTTTGCTTTAAGAATATCTTGTGGTGAAAGCAAGGAAACCCTCTCAATAAAATATGGTGCTCTCAATGAATTTATCAATTCACATGCTTGTATTGGGTATCCAATATCTTTTTCATCCCTACCGTATGGTGATGTGGAAGTTTTCATACCAGGAAGTGTTGTCGGAGCCATTTGTCCACCTGTCATACCATAAATAGCATTATTTACGAAGAAAACGGTAATATGTTCTCCTCTATTCGCAGCATGAACTATTTCTGCAGTTCCAATAGCTGCCAAATCACCATCACCTTGATAAGTGAAAACATGCATATCTGGTCGGGCTCGTTTCATCCCTGTTGCTACAGCTGGAGCTCTACCATGAGCAGCTTCTGCCATATCACAATCGAAAAATTTATAAGCAAATACTGAGCATCCAACAGGTGCAACACCCATTGTTTGATTTCTCATATCTAATTCATCTAGCGCTTCAGCAATAAGTCTGTGGGAAATACCGTGTGTACAACCAGGACAGTATGTAAATTGTATATCCGTTAATGATTTTGGTCTTTGTGCAATAATTTCCATTATTCCCCCTCGCCATCTAAAATCTTTGCTTTTATTTCATCTGGTGTAAATAAAATACCACCAACTTTACCTAAAAATTCTACCGGTAATTTTCCATTCACTGCTAATCTTACATCCTCAACCATCTGACCCAGATTTAATTCACATACGACAACTTTTTTAACTTTGTCGTGTAGAACATTTTTAATTGCTTCATATGGATATGGCCATACGGTTATAGGTCTAATCATTCCCACACTTTTACCACTTTCCTGCAATTCATCAATTGCCGATTTTGCAATTCTTGCTGCTGTACCAAATGCTACAACAACTACATCATTATCAGCAGAAATATTATATTCCTCATATCTAATTTCATTCTTCTCAATCAGATTATATTTTTTACCAAGTTTGATAACATGTTGCTCAAGTACTAGTGGGTCTATCTCAAGAGAGTTTATCTCATGGTGGTGATGGTTTGGTTCATCTTCGTTTGGATACATACACCATTCATAATGTTGTTTATCCAATTCTTCAATTTCTGTGTCTGTTTTGGGTGCTTTAAATTCAACAGGTTCCATCATTTGCCCTAACAAACCATCAGACAATATCATTACAGGATTTCTATATTTATCTCCTAATTCAAAAGCAAGGTCGGCCATATCTGCAAATTCCTGAACGGTACTCGGCGCCAGAACAATCAAGCGGTAATCTCCGTGTCCCCCACCTTTTGTAGCTTGAAAATAGTCACCTTGTGCAGGTTGAATATCACCAAGTCCGGGACCACCACGTTGAACATTTACAATAACAGCAGGCAAATTTGCTCCTGCCATATAAGAAATACCTTCCATTTTAAGAGAAATACCAGGAGAAGAGGAAGAAGTCATCACTCTTTTACCGCATCCCGCTGCTCCATATACCATGTTTATAGCGGCAACTTCACTTTCTGCCTGTACAAAAGTACCATTCACTTTCGGCATCATCTTCGCCATATATTCTATTAACTCACTCTGAGGAGTGATGGGATATGCAAAATAGAGTCTGCAGCCTGCCCGAATGGCAGCTTCAGCAACAGCTTCATTTCCTTTCATCAATACTTTTTCAGCCATAATATCCTCCCCCTATTTCTCTATTGTAATTGCTACATCAGGACAAGTGGTATAACATAATTTGCAAGCTATACACGAATCTTGATCAAAACATTCTGAATAGTGATAACCTTTTGAGTTGATCTCTTCAGAAAATCTAATAATATTCTTTGGACAGGCTGGAATACACAATCCACAGCCTTTACACAGTTCAGCATTAACGGTCATTCTTGCCATAAGAATCTCCTAAATATCTTTAATTTTTTATGCTGTTGAATGTTTTTATCCTGTTGAATTTGTCAACCGGATTATAGAGAAAATGGATAATAATATTTTTTTAATACTTCAATTAAGTTATTACAAAAAAATGAAACAATTTACTTTAATAACATACATTTCTTAACAATTTCAGTCTTATCGTTAATTTTTAATTTATACAAGTATACTCCAGAACCAACTTTCTTCCCAGAAACATCTTCCCCATTCCAGATAATTGAATGTTCTCCTGCCGTTATTTGGTCGTTCAAAAGCTCTTTTACCTTTTGACCTTTGATATTGAAAATGGATAATTCTATTTTACTATCATCGGAAATTGAGAAAGAAATTGTTGTTGTTGGATTGAATGGATTGGGGTAATTAAATAACTCAAAATTACAATATATTCCAGCTCCATCATTAGAGGATCCTCCCCAAATGCTATTATCTGTAATTACAACATTATATAATTCAGCTGAAGAATCAGTAATATATATACCTCCACCAAGATTCCTGGTTCCGTTCCAAACTTCATTATTTTTTATTGTTACATTATTTAGATACATATAAGAATCATCCTCACATGCTATTCCTCCACCATAAGCCCGTTGATAGCTGAAGACTTCATTATCTTCAATTAATACATTATTCAAATTTGGTGTTGATTCCA